>Ga0210122_1000601_pt1 | contig 12478 bp, 7 predicted proteins | sample Muzzi_CordB_D2_FD_185530 | JGI IMG/M metagenome (GOLD analysis project Ga0210122, IMG submission 185530) | Wetland microbial communities from San Francisco Bay, California, USA, that impact long-term carbon sequestration - Muzzi_CordB_D2 (SPAdes) | ecosystem: Environmental > Aquatic > Marine >... | reverse complement strand
GCCGGCGATGCGGCGCGCCTCCGAGGTCAGGAAGCCGGCGTCGAGCGGGTGGAGCAGTCGTTTCAGTCGGTTCGGGGCCATGGAGGTGGTCGTCGGTGGTGGTCAGCTACCAGGTTTCGGGTCCGGTTCGGTCTCAGGGTCCGGGGCGAAAAGGCCGGCGGGCAGGGGCTCGCCTCGGCGCGCCGCGGCCAGCTCCTCCGGAGTGCCCAGGTCGCGGTAGCCGCCGTCGGGAAAGGTCACGCCCTCGACCGCGAGCCCCGTCTCGATCGCCCGCTGGAAGAGCGCGCCGAGCTGGATCTCGTCCGGTCCATCGGCGCTCCCAACCCGCCCCCGGCTCCGCCGGGCCTGGTCGACTTCGGCGTGGAGATGCTCGGTGAGCTTCGGACCCCAGACCGCGATGAGCCAGTTATACCGCAACCGGGTGGTCTCCGGACGGACCAGGATGCGCCGTACCGGTCCCGCCTCGGCGCCCGGGCCGCAGGCGGAGGAGGCGTCGAGCTCGACCATGTCCGTGGACTGCGGCCGGTGGGCGGGAAACAGCCCGAGGACCAGGTCCGCGCCGGTTTGCCGCCGGCGGGCGAGGAGCCGCGAGAAGGCGTCGGCCGGGTGGAAGTGGACGTCCGGAAAGCCGAGGGCCACCACCGCGTGACGCACGAACGGATGGGCTCGGTCGAGGGTCTCGGGGACGCTGGCCGAGGTCTCGATCGGCAGGTAGGCAAGGGCGAGGCCGAGATCGCTCTCCGAGCCGAGGGTCGCGGGCACGTCCCACTTGCCGGCGCGGAGCACGACCAGGACGCGCTCGACCCCTGCCGAGGCCAGGGACTCGAGGAGGAGCAGGCAGGCGGGTCGCGCCGTGGCCGAGGCGCCGGAGCCCGGCGTGGGGACCGGCAGGACCTCTTTGCTGCAGGGGAGAGTGCCGAGCCGCCTGGCGAACCCGGCGGCCGGGATCAGGGCGATCAGGTCCGCCTCGGCGGGGGCTGCCATGGGTGGTCCGTGGGGGGAGGGAGAGGCCGGCTCCGAGCCGGCCCCTCCCCAGGCGGAGCCCTTCGCTCAGTTGACCGGGTAGAGCTTGGCGTCGGCCAGGTTCAGCAGGTCGAACCAGGGGCAGTTGAGCACCGGCGCGGGCGTCGACCGCAGGCCCGCCCGGTGGGGCGCGTTCGCCTGCTCGCTGTGGTCGGGCTCGAACTCGATCCGCATCTTCTTGACGCCGGTCACGTCCACGTCGACCTGGACCGCGTCGCCGTAGGCGTAGAACTCGGAGCTCTCGTAGATCTTCTGGCCGTCTGCGATGATGCGGATCCGGCCGCCGGCGCCGATGCGGAACCGGGTGTCGGTCTCCCCTCCGCGGAAGCCGCTCGGCGGACGCTCGATGAACTGGAACTGGCCGGTTCTGCGGTCGACCACGCCCCACTCGTAGAGGCCCTTCTCCTCGTCGTCGATGCGCACGATCGAGGTGAACCGCTTGTACTGGCCGTCGAGGGTCCACTCGACCGAGGAGTCGCGCCACTCGCCCTGCCAGGAGATTCCCTTGTCGTATTCCACGCCGTTGATCTCGAGCTTCTTGTAGCCGAAGCGCGGGCCGGCGGGGTTGTGGGGGTCGGTTCCGGTGCGGTCACGGAACGGGCCGTTGGTCAGGTTGCTGACACCGGACCAATCGAGGTCGCTCAGGTAGACGAACTTCTCCTCGTCGCCCGGGCGGACCAGGTCCGACATGCCCGAGGCCGACGGCGGGATGAAGACTGCGCCGACCGGGTCGACTTGGTAGAGGGAACCGAAGGCGTAGAAGGGCTGGTCGCAACTGATCTCCGCCCGAACGTCCCTTGCGTTGCCGGCGCCGAGGAGCTGCAGGACGCTCTCGAACTGGGCCATGGTGAGGGGCTGCAAGCTGATGAGCGCGGTGGGGCTCAACAGGATGCCGTTGGCGTGGTAGACCGACGCCTGGCATCTGGTCGGCTCGGTGCCCATGTTGACGAGGTTCAGGTTGCTCGAGAGGCGGCCATCGATCCCTTCCCACCCCTGAATGGTCGCCATCTCGAGCGCCGGAACGATGTTGTCGGAGGAAATGACCGGAAGCTGGGCGCCGACGGTCGGGTTGCCGAGGTCGGCGTCGGCCCGCACCAGGCGGGCGGTGATCGCCACATGGGGCGTGGCGAAGATCTCCACCAGGCCGGCCTTCTGCTCGGAAACCCGGAGGCGGGTGGTGAAGCCGGGGCGGAGCCGGACCAGGGTCGGCTCGCCCGTGCGCTCGGTGCCGTCGGAGAGCGCGGGGATGAAGTCGTGCTCGATCCTCCGGGGCAATTCGAAATCCGTGTTCGAGGCCCAGATCTGGGTCTCGTACTGGACGCCGCCGATCTCCAGGGGGCCGACGTAGGGAACGTAGACCGTTCCTGCCCAGGCCGGAATCGTGAGGATGAAGGGGAGGATCAGGGCGAAGGCGAGATTCAGCGTGCGTCGCATGGACATCGACCTCTGTCTCTGTCGGTTGGGTGTCGGGGGCGCGCGCGGCCCGGGTCGGGCGGAATATACAGAAAACCCCCCGGTATATGCAACAGTCGGGCCCGGAATAACTGCCGATGAAGAAAGGGAATTCCCGGAGCGACCGGATCTCGCCGCCGAACCCGAGGATCGTTGGGCGTGCCCGGGGGAGGGCCCCGGCCGGGTGCGTGCCACCCCGTTCCCCGGTCCCTCGACTCGATCCCACGGAACTCGATAGGATAAGCGGCCGTGTTCGAACCCCGCCTCCGCATGCCGTTGGTCCGTCCGCGAGCGACGTCCCGATCCGCCCCCCGCCGGGCCGGCCGCGCCGCGTCGCTCCTCGCCGTCGCCGCCTCCTGCTCCCTGCTCCTGGCGGCGGGTGCCGCGACCGCCCAGACGCGGTACGTGGCCTTCGGCGACAGCATCACGGAAGGGGTCGGGGACGCGTCCGGCCTCGGGTATCCGCCGCGGCTCGAGGATCTCCTCCAGGGGAGCGATCCGGGTGCGACGGTGGAGAACGCCGGGGTCGCCGGCGAGACCACCGCGGAGGGCCTTGCGCGGGTCGACTCGGTGCTGACGGGGCCGCCCGGGGTGCTCCTCGTGATGGAGGGGACGAACGACGTCTCTCGCAGCATCTCGGCGGAGACGGCGCTGTTCAACCTGGAGTCGATTGCCGGCCGGGCGGAGGACCAGGGGTGGGGCGTGATCCACGCCACCACCATCCCGCGGCGCCCGGAGGGCTCGACCGCCCGGGAGATCGGCCTGAACGGATTCCTCAACCGGCTGCTGCGCGACAGCGCCGGCGGCAGCGGGGCCGAGCTCGCCGATCCGTTCGAGGTTTTCGGAGCGATCCCCGACGTGTTCGACACCTACTACACCACCGACCCCGAGGACCAGGTGGGCCACCTGAGCGGCGACGGCTACCAGGTCATGGCGCAGGTGTTTCGGGACGTCATCCGGGGTGTGGACTCGGTGCCGCCGGTCGCCGGGATCATCCGCCCGGCCCCGGACGCGGAGATGGTGCCCGCCGACATCGTGATCGAGGTCGACCTCTGGGACTTCGGCACCGGCGTCGACGAGCTCAACACGACGCTCCTGCTCGACGACGTGGAGGTTCCGGCGGAGATCACCGGCGGCGGCCGGTCGGCCGCGATCCGCTACGATCCCCCCGAGCCGCTGAGCGGCACGGTCGACGTGCGGTTGCGCTCCCGCGACCTGGCGTCGCCGGTCAACACGGTCGACCGCACGATCGCCCGCTACGTGATCGAAGGCAGCGGCGGTCCGCTCCAGGGCGACCTGGACGGCAGCGGGCGGATCGACGGCGTCGACCTGGTGCGGTTCGCGCGCCGGTTCGGTGCCGTGAGCGGCGACGAACGCTATGCCGCGGAGGCCGACTTCGACGGCAACGGGGCGATCGACGGCGCGGACCTGGCGGTTCTGGCGAGCAACTTCGGCGAGACCGTCTGAGCCGCCGCCACCGCCACCGCGTGAGCGTCCGCGTGTCCGGCGCGCCTGGCGCCTCGGCAGACCCGGGTCGCCCCGCCCACAGCACGGACATCACGCCCAGCCGGAGATCCCCATGAAGGTCGCCGTCCTCGCCCACAGCTTCCCGCGCTTTCCCGGCGACACCCACGGGCCGTTCGTCAAGCACCTGTCAGAGGCGCTGGCCCGGCGCGGTCACCAGGTCTGGGCCCTGATTCCGTTCGACCCGGAGCTCGGCGAGGACCCGGACACGCCGCTGACGATCGAGTCCTTCCGCTACATCCGGCCGGACCGCTGGCACCTGCTCGGCTACTCGCGCACGTTGCAGAAGGACGTGCGGCTCAAGCTCTGGGCCTACCTCCAGTCGCCCCTCTACTTCTTCTTCGCCGAGCGGGCGCTCACCCGGCTGGTGCGCCGGGAGGGGATCGAGATGATCCACGCCCACTGGATCCTGCCGAACGGGTTCGTGGCGGGGAGGGTGTCGGCCGCCACCGGGGTGCCCTACGCGGCGACCCTCCACGGGTCCGATGTCTTCATGGCCGAGCGCAACCCCCTGTTCGGCCGCATGGCCCGGTACGCCCTGGCCGGCGCCGCCCACGTGACCTCGTGCAGCGGCGAGCTCCGGGACCGGTTGCTCGCCCTGGGCGGCGCCGAGCACGCCGACAAGGTGCTCTTGGTGCCGAACGGCACGGACCTGGTGGTCGATCCGGCCGGGCCGGGGGCGGGTGGCGCCGGGGGCGGGACGGTCCCGGGACCCCGGCGGGTGGTGGCGGTGGGGCGGATGGTCTACAAGAAGGGGTTCGAGTACCTGATCGACGCCGCACCCCAAATCCTCGAGCGCTTTCCCGACGTCGAGATCGTGATCGGCGGCGGCGGCGAGGTACTGCCGGAGCTGGAGCGCCGGGCCGAGCGACTGGGAGTTTCCGAGCGGGTGCGGTTCCCCGGTCCACTCAGCCACGGCCAGGTCCTCGACCTGATCTCGAGCGGCGAGCTGTTCGTCATGCCCTCGGTGCGCGACCCCGCGGGCAACGTGGACGGGCTGCCGATCGTCGTGCTCGAGGCCATGGCCGCGGGCAAGCCGGTGGTGGCGACCGACGTCTCCGGCATGCCGCTGGCGGTGACCGACGGCGAGAGCGGTTGCCTGGTTCCCGAGCGTGACGCCCGCGCGCTGGCGGACGCGGTGACTGAGCTCCTGGCCGAGCCCGACCGTGCGCGCCGCCTGGGGGAGGCCGGCCGCAGGCGGGTGGAGGACGACCTCAACTGGGACTCGGTCGCCGCCATCCACGACCGGCTCTACCGCGCCGCGGTCGCTCGATCCTCCTCCTGACTTCGATCCGGTCGCTCCCGCTCGACCTCGACGCGCCGCAACAGGCTCCCCGCCGGTAGTCGCAGGTAGAGGAAGTACTTGTCCCGGCGAGGCAGGGTGACGCGGGCCTCGGAGGTGTCGAAGAGGAGGTCGACCGCAATCTCCTCGCCCTTCCGGTCGAGGACCTGGACGCTCCCGCCCGCTGTCGGCCGGTCGCCGTCGATCCGCACCCGGTAGGTTCCCGGTTCGAGGTACGCCTTGGCGAGGGCCCACTGACCCCGGGCGCCGAAGCGCACGGCACGGGCGGGAGCCGCGTCCTGTTCGCTCCTCTCCACCATCGCCGGCACGGCGGTCAGCAGCTCGGCGGCGGAGCGCTCGGCCCGGTCGCCCCAGGGCGGCTCCGCCGGGTCAACCTCGAACAGCCGGAGCACCGGCCCGGCCCTGAGGCGGTCCGGGCGCCACTCCATCACCGGCTCGAACGTGTCGAAGATCTCCCGGTAGCGGGCGGCTCCCGGCTCGAGATAGGGGTCGTCGAGCTCCTCCTGCTGGAAGAACCGGCCATAGGCGTCGCTCGCCACGAGCACGAGGTCGTGGGAGGGGTCTCGGAGCTCTTCGGGGGTGAGGCGGTTGACGAAGCGGGGCTGGATCGCCGGGTAGAGGTGGACCGGCTCGATCCGCGGCGTGTAGACCTCCTGCACCAGGAACGAGCCGGGCGGCAGGTGCTCGGGGATCCAACGGGCCGCGAGCTCACGGGTGGTGGGGCGGGCGAAGCGGACGACCGCGATGGTGCTTCTCCAGGCGGGCAGGGCGAGGCAGGCGATCACGGCCAGGACGGTGGCGGCCCGGATGCCGGCCCGAGCCCGTGAGAGCCCGAGCCGGCGGGCGAGCGCCGGCCAACCGCCCGTCCCGGTTCCCAACAGGAGCGCCAGGGCCGGCAGCACGGGCAAGAGGTTCCGGGGCACGGCGATCTCGAGGGCGACGAGAAGGCAGAGGTAGGCCGCCGGGAAGGGGAGGAGCCAGAGGAAACGCCACCGGCCGGGTCGCCGGAGGCCGGCGGCGCCGGTGATGCCCAGGGCGAGGGCCGGCAGGCCGAAGGCGAAGCGGAGCTGGCCGAGGTAGAAGAGAGCGTTGTTGGTACGGACGACGCCGGTCCAGCCCGAGCGGGCGTACTGGCGGACACCGAACAGGATGTCCGGGCCGCCCCCCGTCAGCACCGCCCGGGGGTAGGCCAGGAGGCTCGGGGTGGTGGCCAGAAAGGCCGCCATCGCCGCGAGCGCCGCCCAGAGAAGCCCCGGGTCGAAGGTCCGGCGCCGGAGCCGCCAGCCGAGCCACACTCCGGCGATGGCCACCGCCACGACGCCGGCCGGGTACTTGCCCCCCGCGGCGAGGCCGGCCCAGAGCCCGGCCCGGAGGTAGCGCCCCCGGCTCTCGCCCCGCAGCAGCGCGGCGCACTCGGCCACCGTCATGGTGGCGAAGAAGGCGCCGGCCACGTCCGAGATGTTGAGGTGGGCGACGTCGATCAGGATCGGCGACAGGGCGACCAGGGCGCCCGCGAGGGTCGCCGCCAGCCGTCCTCCCCGGCCGCCGGCCACCCTACGGGCACCGGCGAAGACCGGCACCACCGTCGCGGCCCCCATCGTCGCCGTGACCATGCGCGTGACGAGCGGCTCGACCGCCGCCGCGTCGCGGACGCCGTAGAGCCATCCGAGAAGCGCCGGCACGGCGCCGCCGAAGAGCGACGCCAGCCAGAGGGCGAACGCGTCCAGGTAGAAGAGCAGGTGCGGGTAGATGAACCAGGGTCTGAGGAGCTGCCCCTCCAGGTTGATCCTCCGGGCCTGGGCCAGATAGATCCCCTCGTCGCCGAAGTAGCGGCCGGTCACCTCCCGGTGGAGTCCGGTGAAGTAGGCCACGGCCGCCACCACGAGCAGCAGGAGGAGGGCGCGTCCCTCGGTGCCTCGGCCCCACAGGCGGCGCGTGGCGAGGGCGAGGAGCAGGGCGGTCCCGGCCAGGGCGGCGCCGGCCACGACCCGGTCGACCGGCAGCGGCAGGCCGACGCCTTCCTGGCCTCCCTGGCCTCCCTGGCCTCCGATACCGAGAGCGTCGAGCAGCCAGAGTCCGGCCGTGAGCGCCCAGAGGCAGCCGACCACCATTCCCGGGAGCCTGCCCGCCCGGTCCACGGGACGACCCGGCGGAGCAGCCTTGCCGGCGAGCCGTCCGTTCACGGCAGAGCCCCTTCCACGCTCGTCCGGCGGCGGAGCGCCACGGCAGCCAGAGCGCCGGCGCGCGAGCACGCCGCGCCGGCGAAGAGCATGGCCACCGGCGCCACGGTCGCCATATAGCGCAGCTCCACGTGGAAGACCAGGACCATGGCGAGCACGTTGAACGGCACCCAGAGGAGCACCGGCCAGGTCGTCACCCGGCGGACCTCGAGCGCGACGCCCACGAGGGCCAGGGCCCAGGTCAGCCAGCGCACGGCGGTCATGAGGTCGGCCCAGAGCGCCATCGAGCACGAAGGGGGCGCTCCGGCGATGGCTCCCACGTGGCCGATGCTGAACGGGGCGAATGCCATGGCGAGCTGCTCGGTGACGTGGTCCCGGGTCGCGGCCGGGTGGGCCGCGAGCCGTACGAGGCCGCCCGCAAGAATCCGCCCCGTGTGACGTGACAGCCGGTGCTCGGAGTTCGCCATCGATACCCGCCGGCGATAGGCGAGGCGACCCTCCTCCGTGGCGAGGTCGAGCCCCTCGGTGGGGACCAGGTCGGGGTCGGGGTGGGACTGGAGGAGGTTCTGGACCGTGATGTCGTCGACGCCCGTCGGAAAGCCGAAGAGCAGCGAGTTGCGCACGCACCAGGGGAGGATGACGAGCACCATGGCCCCGGCCAGCCAGGCGGCGCGGGCGAGCCACGTGCGCCGCCGGTGGACCAGGACGAGGAGCAGGGCGGCCGCCACCGTGTAGAAGAGCGGCGCCGAGCGCACCAGGGTGGCCAGTCCGAGAGCGGCTCCCGCGGCGCCGGCCCAGCCCGGGTGCCAGCCGGACCGGGGCGTGACCCGGGCGAGCGCCGCGAGCCCGGCGCACAGGAGGAAGACGAAGAGTGGCTCGCTGACGATCCAGGTGGGAGCGGTGACCGTCTCCGGGTCGAGGGCGAAGAGAAGCCCCGCGGCGAGCGCCGCTCCCCGTCCCGCCCCGTGCCGCTCCGGACGGGCGAAGAGCGCCCGTGCCGCGAGCGACAGCGTGCCGGCGGTGGCCGCCGAGAGTGCCACCTGAATCCAGGCGATCGTACGGAACGTGCCGTCGAGGGGGCCGAGCACGCCGGCCAGGAACAGGTAGTAGCCGGGGGGTCTGATCCAGGTGAACCAGTTGTGCCACCCGACGTCACCCCAGAAGGGCACGGTGCCGTCGAGCAGTCGCTGGGCCCCGGTCAGATAGCCCCAGGAGTCGGGGAATCCGTGCTCGGCATCGGGCGGAAAGGCCAGGACGAAGGCGGCCCGCGCGGCGAACGCCACCGCCACGACCAGGGCGGTATCGAACAGCGCGGCCCGTCGCGACGCCCTGCCACGGCCGGCGCGGCCGACGGCCCCGGCGAGCACCAGGAGAGCCAGCAGGCCGGTGAGCGCAAGACCTTCCGCGGGCAGCAGGCCGCAGGCTCTCCGCCAGGCGGACTGGCTCTGGTCGTAAGAGAGCCTCACGCCCCGAAGCCGAACCGGCCCCGGACCGCGTGGCAGGAGCGTTACCGCCCGCGCCGCCAGGCAGCAGTCCCCGAGATCCACGGTCCGGGGCTTGCCGCGCGCGACCGTCTCGACCAGGTCGGGAGCCCGGACCTCGATGGAGGTTCCCGGGGGGCCCAACGTGCGGAGGCGAAGCCGGGCCTCCGGCGGCACGGTGACCGGCGCTACCAGGAGGCCTCCCGGCGGGATGAGCGCCCGGCCACGGGTCGCGAGCACCGGGGCGGCGTCGCAGAGCGGGGGATCGATGTCGACCCGTTCGACCCGGATGCCCAGGGTGCGGCGGTCGGCGGGCGGGCGGAACGTTGCCGAGGCGCGGAGCTCGAAGCGGTTGGTGCCGGGGCGCTGGAGGTCGGCCGGCACCTCCCAGGCGAGCTCGGACCAGCGCTTGGGGAGCGACCGGGTGCCGAGGAGGGCACCGTTCCAGAGGGCGCTCACCTCGAGATCCTCCGGGCCGGCCGCCGCGGTGACGCGGACGGTACGGTCCAGGGTTTCGGCGAGCGGGATGGTCAGGACCGCGCGCCGGTCGGTCCAGCGGGTAACGCGCCCGCGTGGGCTCTCCGAGGCGCGATAGAACCCGTCGCCGAAGGCCCAGACCCAGAGCGCATCCCCGGCTCCGATCGAAGTCGGCGAGCAAGGATAGACGACCGAGGCGCCGCGGAGCAGATCGGTCCGCTCACGCTCGGCGACCGCGGCTCCGGGGCAGCCGAACAGCCCCCAGAGCAGGGCCAGGCTCAGGGTCAGGACCGTGACAGGGGCGGTCGCCGAACGGAGCGTGCGCATCGGCCTGCAACATACTCCGAGCCACGCCGGCAGGCAAACCGGGATGAGCCCTCGCGGTCGGTCGTGCCGGGTGACGAGATCGGCCGGCGCGGTGACCGGCCGCTTCGGTTCCGGGCCAGGCGGGAAGGGGAACGAGGGCTCGGACCGCTCGAGAGAAAAGCGTCTCGGAACAGAGGTCCAGGTGGAGAGGGATCGAGTGGGAGGGCAGGATCGAATCTCTTCGCAGCCAAGGGCCGGGCGGTGGCGTCCCCTTCCCCCCGGAGGGCGGGAAGGGGATCGAGGGGATGGGGGGCGATCCCTGATGAACCGCGATCCCTGATATACACTTCAGCCCGTGCGTCGCCCCGTCGCAACGGCCCTGCTGTGCCTGTCGCTCGTCCTCCTCGCCTTCCCGCTGACCCTGGACAAGCCCGGTCTGCCACCGAACCTCAAGGCGGACGAGCCCGCCTACTACCTGATGGCCCTCAGCCTCGCCCGGGACGGCGACTTGCGCCTCGGGGTCGAGGACGTGGACCGGCTGTTCCGGGAGTTCCCGTACGCCCGCGTCCAGAACTTGATCGCCATGTCGGACGACGGCTGGCACACCGCCTACTACGGCAAGCCCTTCGCCTACTCTCTGTTCGCCGCGCCGTTCGCGGGCCCGTTCGGGGCGGACGGCCTCCTGCTGTTCAACATGGTCCTGCTGGTGGCGATGATGTGGATGGGCGCCACCTACCTCTCTCGGTACAACCCGGACTGGCTGGCCGCCCCCTTTGCCGCGGGCTTCTTCCTGTTGAGCATCGCTTTCGCCTACGGCTTCTGGTTGCAGCCGGAGGTCTTCAACATGGCGGCGGTCACCGCCTCGCTCTTCCTCGGCTTCCACCGGTTCGAGCGTCTCGGTGCCGGTCCGAAGGGCGCCCTGGCTCTGGCCTTCCTCTCCGGCGCGGCCCTGATGCCGGCGGTCTATAACAAGCCGATGATCGCGGCCCTCGCCCTGCCGCTCGTCTGGATGCCGATGCGCGAGCGGCGGTGGGGGCGGGTCGTGGCCTGGGTGCTCGGGGCGGTGGTCGGCCTGGCCGCCATCGCCGGTCTCGCGACCGCGCTCACCGGGCATCCGACTCCGTACCTCGGCGTGGAGCGCCAGGGGCTGACGGTTTGCGCCCAGGAAGAGCTTCCGTTCGAGCCGGTGGAGGCGGGCCCGTCGACCGCGGTGGAGCGCTCGCCCACGGGCGGCGCCTGGAGCTGGATTTTCCGCGTGCCGCGGATCGAGTGGCGCGAGCTCACGGCCAACCTGGGGTACTTCCTCTGGGGCCGCCACACGGGGCTCGCGCTCTACATGCCGTTCGCGGTGGTGGCGCTCCTGCTCTTCCTGTTCCACGGACGGTGCTCCGGTGCCCGGTGGCTGCTCCTCGCGGGGCTCGGCGCGGTGGCGCTCTTCTTCCTCGTCTTCATCCCGTTCAACTGGCAGGGTGGGGGCGGCTTCGTCGGCAACCGCTACTTCGTCAACGTCTACCCCGGGTTCCTCTTCCTGGTCACCCGCATCCGGCCCAGGGTGCTGCTACCGGTGGGGTACGCGGCGGGGGGCGTCTTCCTGGGCGCGATCCTCCTCACCCCGTTCGGCGCGGCGGTCCCCGAGCCGACCCTCCAGTTCCACACCCGGAACGCCCCCTTCGAGCGCTTCCCCCTGGAGCTCACACTGCGCGAGGTCCCCGGCTACCACCGGGTGGTGATCGGTGACTACCAGTTCATCGGTAGGAAGGACCAGGTTCTGCCGCGGGGAGGGAACCTCTGGCTCAGGGGCTCCGACCGGGTGGAGCTCTGGCTGGTGGGGGAGAAGCCGATCCGGCGGGCGGTGTTCCAGGTCCGGACGCCGGCGCCGGAGAACCGGATCCGCCTGGAGATGGGCGATCAGGAGGAGGTGCTCGAGCTGGACGGCAGGTCCCCGGGCCGGGCGGTGACGCGGGTCACGCTGGAGCCGGGCGATACCGGCCTGCGGGGTGCCCGGGGTGGGGGCGTGCCGTTCGTCGCCCACCGGCTGGTGGTGGAAAGTGAGAAGGGGCGGACCCGGCCCTACACCAAGCACTCCCCGCCCAACCCCTGCCCGGGTGACACCTTCGGCTACACCGAGTCGGTCGAGGAGACCTTCCTGCTGGGCGCCGAGCTGGTCTACCTGGGCTCGGCCGAGGACCTGGAGCGGGACGTGTTCCACGTCGCGTGGCACGGGGTCGAGACCCGACGGCGGGTGGTGGCCGGCCAGACCTTCTACGCCCGGGTGCAGTTGGAGAACGCGAGCAGGGCGCCATGGATCGCCTCCGGTGCGGCGGCAGTCCGCCTCGCCTACCACTGGCTGGAGCGCCCGGCGCCGTCGGACGAGCCGGGGGAGGGGCGGGAGGAGCTCCGGCGGCCGGGGCGAGCGGGGCGGATGGTGATCTACGACGGCCTGCGCACCGATCTGCCGCTGCCGGTCGCTCCGGGACAGGCGGTGGAGGTGCTCCAGGAGATCGAGGCGCCCGAGGCCCCGGGCCGGTACGTGCTGGAGATCGATCCGGTGTTCGAGCACGTTTCCTGGTTCTCCCAGCGAGGGGCCGAGCCCTATCGACTGGACGTGACCGTGGTGTCCGCCGAGGCCGCCGAGCCAGCAGAGCCACCCGAGCCACCCGAGCCAGGCAAGCCCGGGCCGTCCGAGCCGGCCGCGGCGGGGGCCGCAATCGCCCCGTGACCCACGCGCCGGT
>Ga0210122_1000600_pt1 | contig 12480 bp, 9 predicted proteins | sample Muzzi_CordB_D2_FD_185530 | JGI IMG/M metagenome (GOLD analysis project Ga0210122, IMG submission 185530) | Wetland microbial communities from San Francisco Bay, California, USA, that impact long-term carbon sequestration - Muzzi_CordB_D2 (SPAdes) | ecosystem: Environmental > Aquatic > Marine >... | reverse complement strand
ACGCTCGAGGCCGGCCCCTCGCTAGAATGCACCGGCGTGCACCGAGCCGGCCCGGCCTCGCCCGCCGTTCCTTCACCGTTTCGATCGACCCCGGAGGTCCCGATGACCCGAACCGCGATCCGCTCCGCCATCCGACCCGGCCAGGGAGCCCCATCTCTGCGCCCGGCCCTCGCCGTGATGCTCCTCGCCCTCACCGCCCTGGCCGTGGCCGCGCCGGTCCGGGCCGCCGCCGGAGAGGTCGACCCGGCCCTGCTCGCGGGCCTCGAAGCCCGCGCCATCGGTCCGGCGGCGATGAGCGGCCGGGTGGTGGCGCTGGCCGGCGTCTCGGGCAGCCCCCGGGTGCTCTACGTGGGCGCCGCCTCGGGCGGCCTCTGGCGCTCGGACGACGACGGTCTCACCTGGGAGCCGCTCTTCGACGAGCAGCCGGCGGCATCGATCGGCGCCATCACCATCGACCCCGGCGCCCCGGACGTCGTCTGGGTGGGAACCGGCGAGCCGACACCGCGCAACTCGGCCTCGGTCGGCACCGGCGTCTACCGCTCGATGGACGGCGGAGCCACCTGGACCCACCTCGGCCTCGACGAGACCGAGCGCATCGCGCGGATCGTCCTCGACCCGCGCGACACGGACACCGCCTACGTTTGCGCCCTGGGCACCACCTGGGGCGAGAGCCCGGAGCGCGGGGTGTTCAAGACCACCGACGGCGGCGCCACCTGGCGGAAGGTCCTTTACGGGGGCGACACCACCGGCTGCGCCGAGCTGCGCATGGACCCGTCGAACCCGAACAAGCTCTTCGCCTCCCTGTGGCAGCACCGCCGCTGGCCCTGGTCGTTCGACTCGGGCGGCCCGGGCTCCGGCCTCCACGTGACCTACGACGGCGGCGCCACCTGGACCGCGATCACCCCCGAGGACGGCCTCCCCGAGCCGCCCCTGGGACGGATCGGCATCGCCGTCGCCCCGTCCGATCCGAGCCGCGTCTACGCCCTGGTCGAAGCGAAGGAGAACGCCTTCTACACCTCGACCGACGGCGGCAAGACCTTCCGCAAGGCGTCGACCGACGACGAGATCGGCAACCGGCCGTTCTACTACTCGCGCATCCAGGCCGACCCGGCGGACGCCACCCGCGTCTACAGCTCCTGGTCACGGGTCAGCGTCTCGGAGGACGCCGGCGTGAGCTGGGAGACGCTGGTGCCCTTCAACGCGGCGCACCCGGACCACCACGCCCTCTGGGTCGACCCGAGCGACCCCGACTTCGTCATGGACGGCAACGACGGCGGCGTGGCGATCAGCCGCGACCGGGGCGAGAGCTGGAAGTTCGTCCGCAACCTGCCGCTCGCCCAGTACTACCACGTGCGCGTCGACGACGAGGTCCCCTACAACGTCTACGGCGGGCTCCAGGACAACGGCTCCTGGAAGGGCTCGTCCGAGGTCTGGGTCAACGGCGGCATCCGGAGCTACCACTGGCAGGAGGTCGGCTTCGGCGACGGCTTCGACACCGCCCCCTTCCCGGACGATGCGATGCAGGGCTACTCCATGTCCCAGGAGGGTTACCTCTCGCGCTGGAACCTGCGGACCGGCGAGCGACGCGACGTGCGCCCGGCGCCGCCCGTCTCGGAGACCGGTGAGACCGAGACCCTCCGCTTCAACTGGAACGCCGCCCTCGCCCAGGACCCGTTCGACCCGGCCACGATCTACTACGGCAGCCAGTTCGTCCACCGCTCGACCGACCGGGGCGAGAGCTGGGAGGTGATCTCCCCGGATCTGACCACCGACCGGGAGGAATGGCAGCGGCAGGCGGAGTCGGGCGGCCTCACCCTGGACGTGACCGGCGCCGAGAACTTCACCACCATCATCGCCATCGCTCCGAGCCCGGTGGAACGGGGCGTCCTCTGGGTGGGCACCGACGACGGCCGCCTGCACGTGACCCGCGACGGCGGGGCGAGCTGGACCTCCCTCGAGGACCGACTGGCCGGCGTCCCGGCCAACACCTGGATCCCCCACATCCACGCCTCCCACCACGACGCCGGCACCGCCTTCGTGGTGCTCGACGACCACCGGCGCTCCAACTGGGAGACCTACCTCTACAAGACCACCGACTACGGGGCGAGCTGGTCGCGCATCCGGACGGAGGGGGTCTCCGGCTACGCCCTCTCGGTGCTGGAGGACCCGGTCGAGCCGCGCCTCCTCTTCCTCGGCACCGAATTCGGCCTCTGGGTCTCCCTCGACGCCGGGGCGAGCTGGTTTCAGTGGACCCACGGCGTGCCGACCGTATCGGTGATGGACATGGCGATCCAGGAGCGCGAGGGGGACCTGGTGCTCGGCACCCACGGCCGCGGCGTCTTCGTGCTCGACGACATCGGCCCGCTCAGGGAGCTGGCGGCGGGACGGGGCCCCCTGGCGGCCGATGCCGGCCCCTTGAGCCTCTTCCCCATCCCCGACGCCATCCAGCACGAGACCGGCCGTGCGGCCTCGTCCCGCTTCCCCGGCGCCGGCGAGTTCGAGGGCGAGAACGCCCCCTACGGCGCCCTCGTCAGCTTCTACCTGGAGGGTGACGACCTGCCCCACCCGGACGAAGCGACCGAGCGGGAAAGGAAGGCCACGGAGCGGGCCGAGCGCATGGCAGCCGCAGAGACCGGAGAGGGCGAGGAGATGGCCGCGGAGGAAGCCGGTTCCGGCAGGGGTCGCGGGCGGGGTCAGGGTCGGCGAGGGGGCGGCCCGATGGCGACGATCGAGATCCGGCCTTCGGCGTCCGACGAAGCAGCGGGCGATGAGGATGAGGAGACCGAGCCGATCCGCACCTTCGAGGCTCCGGTCACCCGCGGTCTCAACCGGGTGAGCTGGAACCTCCGCCACGACCCCTTCGACCGCCCGCCGACCGAGGACGAGAGCCCGTGGCAGCGGGGCGGCGGCCCGGAGGTGCTCCCCGGCACCTACCAGGTCACCGTGCGCTTCGGAACGGGTGAAGACGCCGCCGAGGCCACCGGCCAGGTGACCGTGCTCGCCGACCCGCGCCAGGACATCCCCATGGCCCAGCGCCAGGCCAAGATGGACGCCATCCTCCAGGCCGGCGCGCTCCGGGAGACCCTGACCGGGGCGATCGGGCGCGTCCACGACGCCCAGGCGGACCTGGGGCTCATCCAGGAAAAGCTCCGGAAGCTGGAGGAGGACGAGGAGAAGGGCACTGGGAAGGGGGCCGAGATGGCCCCCGAGCCCGAGGCGACCGCAGCGGGCGAGGAGGCCGTGGCCGAAGGTGACCAGAAGGACGAGCCCCTGAGCGCCGCCGCCGGCAAGCTCGCCAAACGGCTCGGCGAGCTCGAGAAGAGCCTCTGGATCCCCGAAAACGACGTCAAGGGAATCGTCGCCGACCTGACCCCGTGGCGGGACGTCTCCTACGCTCTGCGCTCCCTCGGCTCCTCCTTCGACGCCCCGACCCCGACCCAGCTCCGGTATCTCGAGATCGCGGAGGGATCGGTCGAGCGGGCCACGGCGGAGGTCGACCGGGTGTTCACCGACGAGGTCGCCCCGTTCCGGGCGAAGCTCGACGAGGCGGGGGTCGGGCTGCTGAGCCCCTGAGGCACCCTCTCCGGTCCAACCGTTTTCCCCCGAGCCGGCCCGTGGCCGGTCGGCTCGGGGGGTGGCTCGTGGTCCGTCGCGGAGAATTGAACGAGAATCCCGATGCTGCTAAAATAAGCGGACGAAGCTTTCCGATCTGGCCGTCCTTCGAAAGGAGCCCAGCATGGCCACACCGCAGGAACGGATCGAAACCAAGCCGATCACCCCGATCCCCATGGTGCGCGAGCAGAAGCCCGGCGAGATGCCGAAGCTCTGGGTCAAGGAGCCCCTCGACCCGAGCGACGACCTCGTGGGAGCGCGGCTCTGTAGCTGCAGCGACGTCTGCCTCGCGGTGATGGAAGACCGGTAGCACGAAGCCCTGAGCCAGCTCTACAAAGCCTCGTACTACAACCGGGCCATCCAAAACGGCCCCTGGACGCTGCTCTTCAACGGCGTCACGTCGGGGTTGATGCGCCTGCCCCCGGAGCTCGCCGCGCAGATCGAGCCGTTCCTCGGGCCGCGCCGTCCTCTGATCGCGGGGCGAGGTCTCGACGAATGGGAACCGCCCCGGTTCGAGGAGGCCAAGCTGCCGGAAGAGGTGCGGGAGATCTTCGGCGAGCTCCTCCGGGGGCGGTACTTCGTCCCGGCGGACGAGGACGAGCTCGACACGTTGCGCCAGCGCGACACGCACATCCGCCGCAACGACCCCTTCCTGGTCACCATCACGACCACCCTCGACTGCAACCTCGACTGCTACTACTGCTACGAGGACAAGTCACCCATCTACCTCTCCCGCGAGCGGTGCGACCAGATCCTCGGCTACATCGAGGAGCGGCTCGAGACCGGTGATCACCGCAAGCTCTATACCGACTGGTACGGCGGAGAGCCGATGCTCAACCGGGACGCGATCGAGTACTTCTCGGAGCGCGCCATCGCCCTGTGCGGGCGCCAAGAGCTGGGCTACAGCTCGGGGCTGATCTCGAACGGCACCCACTGGCCGAGCGACGCCAAGGCCTTCGTCGAGCGCAACCGGATCAACCACGTCCAGCTCACCCTGGACGGTCCCCAGCGTCACCACGACACGCGCCGCGCCTACAAGAAGGGAGGCGGCTCCTTCGACGAGGTGGTCGCGACCATCGACCGCCTCCTCGGCGCCACCAGGATCTACCTCCGGATCAACGTCGACCCGGGGATCGGCCGCTCGGCCCTCGAGCTCGTCGACCAATTCGTCGACCGGGGTTGGCTCGCTCCCGGCCGCCGCCTCCACCCCTACCTCGCCCCCATCGGCCCGATGACGAACCACTGCGGGTTCATCGGCACATCGGAGAAGTTCCGGCGGTTCCACGACGAGTTCGAGGAGATCAAGGCGGAGTTCCGGCTTCGCCTGCTCCCTCACCTCGAGCCCGCCGACCTCGAGTACCTGCAGATCTACCCGTCGGCGCGCCCGATGAACTGCGCCGCGGTGGGCACGAACAGCGTGGTCTTCGGTCCCGACGGGCTGATGTACAAGTGCGGCCTCGACGTCGGGGTCCCGGCGCGGGCGTTCGACGTCCTCGCCGCCGATGAGCCGGCGAACGGGGGCCGTTCCAATTCCCTGCTGCCGATCGTCGAGGAACAGCCCGAGGTCGGGAGCGAGGCCCACCCCTACCATTCCTACGACCCCTTCTCCCACGAGCGCTGCAGCCAGTGCCAGTTCTTGCCGGTCTGCCTCGGCGGTTGCCCCAAGACCTGGTTCGAGGAGAACGAGTTCTACCTCGAGCGGCGGAGCGCCCACTGGGAGCAGAACTTCGAGCGGCTGATCCTGAGCTACGCCGACGCCGCGCGAACCGTCGACTGAGCGTCACTCACTCCGCAGCACGCGGACCGGGTCGGTGAGGGTCGCCCGCCGCGCCGGCAGGTACCCGGCCCCGAGACAGATGCCGCCGAGAAGCAGCGCCGAGAGGGCCAGAGCCGCCAGCGCGATCGGGTCCGCCGGCTCCACCCCGTAGAGCAGAGCCCGCGACAGGTGCGCCACTGCCAGGCCGCCGACGCTTCCGGCCACCAGCCCAGAGGCCGCCAGGACCAGGAGCCGGCGGAGCACCAGGCGCCGCACCCGGCCCGCGTCCGCGCCCAGGGCCATGCGGATGCCGATCTCCCGGCGACGACAACCGACCTCGTAGGCGGTCACGCCGTAGGTCCCGACGAGCGCCAGGAGGAGCACCACCAGCGTCGGCAGACCGACGACCAGGGCCCTCGATCGCGGGCCGGCGAGAGCGGTATCGACGACCTGGTCGAGAGCGACGGCCGGACCGAGCGGTAGCTCCGGGTCGATCCCGTGGACGACGCTCCGGATCTCGTCGGCCAGATCCTCCGGTGAGCCGGAGGTCGAGAGCAACGCCGCGAAGCTCGCCGTGGGCCGCTGTCTCCAGGGCTGCACCATGAGGTCCTGGGGCGTCTCCTCGAAGCCCTGGGCCAGACCGCGGTGGAGGATGTCCTCGAACACCCCCACCACCGTGTAGGTCTCGCCGCCCATCACCAGGCGCTCACCGACCGCCCCACCCCCCGGCCAGTGGCGCTCCGCCAGACTGCGGTCGACCATCACCACGCGCGGGCCGTCAGCCCGGCTCCCGTCCCGCTCGTCGAAGGCGCGCCCGGCGATCACCGGGATCCGGAGCAGGCTGAAGATCCCCGGGGTGACGCTCTCCATGGTCGCGCTCCGCCCCTGGGTCCAGTCACCCCCGGACGGGTCCACCCCGTCGATGCGGAAACCCCAGACCTCGGCAGGCCCGGCGACCGGCAACCTGCTGACAAGCGCCACCGACTCCACCGCCGGCAGCCTCCCGAGCTCCGCCAGAAGCCGCTCCGAGACCTGGAGCCTCCGCGTCTCGTCGCCGTAGCTCCTGGCCGGAAGGTGGATCTCCTCCGTCAGCACCCCCGCGGTCTCGAACCCCGGGTCGACGGTGGCGAACCGCCCCCAGGTCACGGCGATCAGGACGGCACCCAGGGTCAGGCTCAAGGTGAGCGCCACCTCGACCACGACCAGCGCGCTCCTAGCGCGCCGCGAGCCGAGACCACCGCGCCGCGAGCCGAGACCGCCGCGCCGCGAGCCGAAACCGGGGCTCCCCGAGCGCCCCGGCTCTCCGGCGCCTGCGGTCGCCTCGCGAAGCGAGACCCCGGAGACGAGGAGCATCGGGAACGCACCCGCCAACAGGGCGGCCAGCGGGCTGACCCCGGCCGCGAACAGCAGCACCGCCCCGTCGATCGTGACCTCGTCGAGCCTCGGCAGCTCCTGCCCGAGGAGCGCCGGAAGCGCCCGCTGCGCGAGGAACACCAGCAGGAAACCAGCCACTCCTCCGGCGATCGCGAGCAGCAGCGCCTCGGTCATGAGAGACCGGAGCAGGCTCAACCGACCGGCCCCCAACGCGAGCCGCAGAGCCAGCTCCCGGCGCCTCTCGGCACCACGGGCGAGGAGCAGATGCGCCACGTTCACGCAGGCGACCAGCAGCACGATCAGCGCGGCCCCGGCGACCAGCTCGAGGATCCGCCGCCGGTCCGCCACCAGAGTGTCGAGGAGCGGTACGAGCCGTACGCCCGAGCTCGCGTTGGTCTCCGGATGCTCGGTCGCGAGGTCCGTGGCGATCCGGTCCATCTCCTCCTGCGCCGCCGCCAGCGAGATGCCGGGCGCGAGCCGCCCGACGGCGCCGTATCGAAAGTTGTCGCGGATCGCCAGATCGTCGTCGTCCGGCGCGAGCGGCATCCAGAGGGAATGCTCCTTGCCGGGGAGCCCGAACCCCGCGGGCATGACACCGATCACGGTAAAGGGCTTGCCGTCCAGCGGGACGGAGCGGCCGAGAACCGCTTCGTCGCCACCGAAGGAGTCCGCCCACAGGCCGTAGCCGAGCAGCACCACCGGGTCGCGCCGCTCGGCGTCCGAGAAGGGGCGCCCGATCAGAGGGTCGACTCCGAGCACCCGGAGGAGCTCCGGCTCGATCCGGGCGGCCTTGACCTCCCGGGGGACCTCCCGGCCCTCGGCACCGCCGCCGAGCACGGCGGTGGTCTCCAGGTAGAGCCCCACCGCGGTCACGGTCCGACTGCTCGCCCGCCAGTCGGCCGTGTTCAGGTAGGAGACCGGCAGGCGGTTCCAGATCGCCGCGAGCCGGGGGTTGGGCGACTCCCGGAGCTGGTCGAGCTCCGAATAGAGACGCACCAGGCGCCCCGACCCCGGATAGCCGAGCGGTGAGAGCAGAATCCCCTTGACCAGGGTGAACGCGATGGTCACCGCGCCGATGCCGAGGGCGAGGGTCAGCACGCCGGCTGCGGTGAGGACCGGGGCGCGGGCCAGAGACCGCACGGCATGGCGTAGTCCGTAGAGCATCGGAACCCTCACGAATCGTACCAACAGCGGGACTACCACAGGCCGCCCATCGTTCCTCCCGGACCGGTCGATCCGTGGGGCTCCTGACCCGCTCCGCGCTCCGGGACCTGGCCGAAACGCGGCGCGCCTACCGCCCTACTCGCACATCCTGCGCTGATGGCGACAGGTGAGCTCGTCGGTCATCGGCTCGAGGCCGCCGCGCTGCATCACAGCGGCCCGGCTGGTGGCGAGGCGCCGATCAGGCCAGCACGCCCCGCATCGCCTGCCTGCGGGCGTAAACGAAGAGCGCGATCGCCACCACCCAGATCACCACGGTGAAGATCGTGGGGCCGACCCCCATCACCTCGGCACCGTTCGTCAGCACGAAGTTGTAGAAGGTGCTGACCGCCATCCCAACCAGTGAAAGAGCGTACATCCAGACGGCCCAGCTCCGGCGCATCAGGAGGCCGACGGCTCCCGCCAGCCCGGCCCACACGGCGAGCGCCCAACCCGCCACCATCCACGCCGGAAAGCCGTAGAAGTACTCGAGTTGCTCCGCGGAGAACTGACTCATGTACGGCTCCCACCGCGTCTGGGCCGCCAGGTAATCGACGGCTCCCATCGCACCCCACAGCAGCGACACCACCCCGACGATCCAGAGGTGAATCGGTGTGCGGACACGCGGCGCCGAGCTCTCCTGCACCTGTTCGCTCATGGATCCCTCCTGCCTGAGGTTCTGATGATCCCCGGACGCTATCACGAACGGAGATTAATTCTCGACAGAGTCTGTTCATCGCATGGACAAGAAAGGCTTACCCTCACCATGGCCGGCGCCGTGCTCCCCGCCGACGCCCCAGAGAGCGGTCGGTGCTCTGACGCGAGGCCCAAACCCACCCGGCCACCGACCGGCTCGACAGGACCTGCTACACAACCCTGTTCTGCACTCGATCCATTGAGTATCTTTCGTTCGTTAAGGCGCGTCATTGGAAGAATGATGCGGCATTTCCACTCTGTTCGAAAGACTCAGAGCTCGTATCGACCTCCTGGTACTCCACACCGACGACGCAAGATCCCATCCACCATCCTCCTCACGGAGATCCTCATGCACCGAAAGAACGTCCCATTGCTGTTGATCCTCTGCTTCCTGCTGCCATCGGCTTTCGCGAGGGCCGACGAACGAGAGCGGTGACCCCAACTTCCTGGACACGGCCCCGGGGGACCAGACCCTGACCTGTCCGGATCCCGATCCGATCCTCCGGTCGGGAGATCCGGACTCCGTCTCGGGCATCTCTTGTGTCGACAATTGGGGCCTCGACCTTCTGGACGGCATCCGTGACGGCCGCAACCACCCGACCACCCGAGAGACCCTGATCAACGCCATCGATTGGATCCTCGCCAACCACAACCACCATCACGAGCAGTTGGGGCCGGCGGTGGTGAGCTTCAGCGGCGGCAATGCGGGCAACGACTACGACCCCGAGGGAGGTGCGCTCACGATCACCGACATCGACACGACCGGGCTCATCGGAACCCTCGATTGCACGACGTACTCGACCGGCTGCAACTACGTCCGGAGAACGTCCTCACCGACCCGCTTCCGCTACACGGTTCGGGACCCCCAGGGCCACACCGACACCGTGACGGTCACCGTCACTCCGTAGGTTGACGACCGGACCCCGGTGCGGCAGCCCCCACGGCCGCCGCACCGGGGCCCTCCACAGGGCCACGCGGCCCGACCGGCAGTGGGGCGTTCGCCCTGGACGCCCGCCGCGGGCGGGGATAGGGTTCTGGCGCCATGCGTCGAACCCTCCACGCTTTCCGCTCCCTGGGCCCGGGCTCCATCGCACTGCTCGCGGCCTCGTTCGCCCTCTTCCCGCCCTCGTCGATCGCGGTGGGAGGCGAGCTCCCCGTCGACCCGGTGGCGGCCGCGGCGGTGGCCCTCTCCGAGCCGCCCACGCCGTCAGAGACTGGCTCGGGGCAGACCCCCGAGAACCCGACCGATGGAACCGCCGGTTTGCGCTTCCGCGAGGTGGCCTCCGAGCTGGGGGTCGACTTCCGCTACACCTTCGGCGACTTCGCCTACGACAACATCCTCGAGTCGAGCGGCTCGGGGGCGACCTGGTTCGACGCCGACGGCGACCGGGACCTGGACCTCTACCTCCTGAACGGCGCCTACCTCGACGGGGTGAGCGACCCCAAGGGCCGTGCCGTCGCCGGGGCGACCAACCGGCTCTACTGCAACGACGGCGGCCGGTTCCACGACTGCACCGAGGGCTCCGGACTGGACGATCCCACCTGGAGCATGGCGGCGGCCGCGGCGGATTTCGACGACGACGGCGACACGGACCTCTTCGTGGCCGAGTACGGGCCGAACCGCCTCTACCGCAACCGGGGGGACGGCACCTTCGAAGACGTGGCCGCCGAGCTCGGCCTCCAGGGCCCGGCGACCCTCCACGGCTTCACCAAGTGGAGCGCCGGCGGTGCCTGGTTCGACGCCGACGCCGACGGTGACCTGGACCTCATGGTCTGCAACTTCCTGGCGTTCGACCCGGAGCTCCTGGTGCCCGGGCGGCCCTGGGAGATGCCGGAGCCGGCGGTCTACGAGGGGCAGGCGAGCCTGCTCTATCTCCAGGAGGGGGAAGCCGAGGGCGCACGCTTCCGCGACGCCACCCGGGAGGCGGGCCTCTTCCGGCCGGACTCGAAATGCATGGGACTGACCGTCCTCGATTTCGACGGTGACGGCCGGCTGGACGTCCTCCAGGGAAACGACCACCAGCAGAACTTCCTCTGGCGGGCGCTTCCTGAGACGGCGGACGGGGCGGGCCGGGCCTACGAGGAGCTGGGCCTCTCGGCCGGCGTCGCGGTCAACGACGCGGGGCTCCCCACCGGCTCGATGCACGGCTCGCCCGGCGACGTGGACGGCGACGGCCGGCTCGATCTGCTGGTGACCGATCTGCGCCACGGCAGCCTCTACCGCCGGAGCGCCGAGGGGGGCGGCGCGCTCCTATTCGAAGACATGACCTGGTCGAGCGGCGTGGGCGGGCTCCTCGACGGCCTCGGCCAGTGGGGCGCCGGGCTCCACGACTTCGACCTGGACGGCGACCTCGACCTCTTCACCACCAACGGCGTGGCCCACATCCTCGTACCCCAGCGCCCGACTCTGGCCACAAACGACGGTCACGGCCGGTTCACCGACGCCCGCCCCGGGGCCGGCGCCTACTTCCAGGACCGCCGCTCCGGCCGCGCCGCCGCGTTCGCCGACTTCGACGACGACGGCGACCTGGACATCGTGGTCAACCACGTGGACCACCAGGCGACCGTGGCGTTGCTCCGGAACGACACTCCGCGATCCTCCTTGGAGGGGGGCCACTGGGTCGGCTTCCGACTCGTCGGCGCCTCACCCCGGGACGCGTTCGGCGCCCGGGTGGAGATCGCCACCGGTGAGAAGACTCTGGTGCGCCTCTGCCAACCCCAGACCAGCTACCTCTCCGGCAACGACCCCCGCGTCCACTTCGGCCTCGGCGGGCTGGACCGGATCCCGAAGCTCACCGTCCGCTGGCCCTCGGGCCGCCTCCAGACCTGGAGCGGTCTCGCCGCCGACCGCTACTGGACCCTGGAAGAGGGCGTGGCCGAAGCCCACTGAAGGCCGGGAGGAGCCGGGCAGAGCCCGGCGTCCCGACCCGGGCTCTCCGCTACTCGTAGTCCGCCCAGCACTCGCCGTCGCGGCAGTGCATCACGACGACCGACACTTCACACAGGTTGATCCCCTGGAAGACCAGCTCGTTCTCATCCGAGTCGGTGACCAGGATGTCCCACAAGCACGCGGAGCGGCCGGCGAAGCTGATGTCGATCCGGCTGCCGTCGGGCAGGGTATCGTCGCCGAGAACGTCCTCTTCCCAGTTGTCATTGGACGTCTCGGAAACGAAGAGGCGCCACACCTCGACCCCGGTCTGATTGACCAGCGTGAAGTCCTGGGTCCCGGCGAAGGCGTTGGCGGTAAACCCGAGACCGAGGACCAACAGGGTGACGAGAACGGTGCGTGCGAATCGGGGCATGGGCGAGATCTCCTTGGGTGGACCACACCTCGGCGGTGCTCCACCACATCCGGTACAGAGGGTCGGTTGGGCGAACTGGCGACAGATCATATGCCAGGTCGGTACAGCGCCGGTAACCCAGAGATGGTTCAGAATTCGCGCCGTCGGATCCGCTCTCGGAGCGTCGCCAGGAACGGACTCAGGTCGTCGGCGTCGGGGAGGGTGACGCGGAGCTTGCCGCTCTCCAGACGCTCGACGGCCCCTTCGCCCTGCATCTCGAGGGGGACCTCGATCGCTTCCCGGTCGAGGTCGAGCTCGTCGGTGACTTCGAAGAGCTGTTGCATGGCGTTCTGGCTGAGGAGTCGCATGGCTGGGGTTCTTTCGCTCGGAGGTCGAGGTCGCCGGGGTTACTGGGGTCGGTGAGGTCGCTCGCTGCGCTCGCAGTCGGCCGGCACGGAGGCCGGCCGCTTCATCTGAGGATCGCGGTGCCGAATCAGGATCTCCACATCGAAGCGACCTGGGCCGCTCGCTTCGCTCGCACTCGGCCGGCAGGGGCGCCGG
>Ga0210122_1000596_pt1 | contig 12512 bp, 8 predicted proteins | sample Muzzi_CordB_D2_FD_185530 | JGI IMG/M metagenome (GOLD analysis project Ga0210122, IMG submission 185530) | Wetland microbial communities from San Francisco Bay, California, USA, that impact long-term carbon sequestration - Muzzi_CordB_D2 (SPAdes) | ecosystem: Environmental > Aquatic > Marine >... | reverse complement strand
CACCCCCCACTTCTACGAGTCCGGTACCCCGCCGACTCTGATGTCCGAGACGTTCTCCGCCGGCATTCCCGCGTCCTGGCAGGTCGTCAACGCCTCCGGCAGCGCCACCTGGTCGACCGCCAACCCGTGCTGCCGAACCCCGGGCGCTCCCTTCGCCGGCGGCTTCGCCCTGATCGACGCCTCCTGCCGCTACGCCGTGGCCTGTGAGAACCAGGCCCAGGCCCAGGCCCGGTCCGCGCCGGCCGTCGCCACCCTTCCGAGCCTGGCGCCGCCGAAACCGGAACCGGACCCGGAGCTCGACACACCCCAGGACGACCAGTTGGTGAGCCCCACCTTCAGCGCCGCCGGCTGCGCCAAGCCGATCCTCGAGCTCAGCCAGCAGCTCTACTGGGTGACCGGCGGCCGGGACGAGGTGGCGGACGTGGACGTGAGCGGCGACGGCGGCGCCTCGTGGCACAACGTGCTGCGCATCTACGGCACCAGCGACGGCTACCCCACGCCGTGGACCCGCCGCCTCGACCTCTCCGCGTACGCCGCCGGGCGCTCGCAAGTGAAGGTGCGCTTCCACTACTACCAGGGCAACCGCTTCGACCGCTGGTGGGCGGTGGACAACGTCAAGGTGACCTGCGAGTCCACGCTGCCGCCGCCGTCGTAGGAGGGTCACGCAGGCTGCCAGCTCACAGGGCACCGCCGTGACCGGAGGGGGCGCACGAATTGTCGGGGGAGTCGCTTGTGATGACCCGGGAGCCTGATGCGGGACGTACGGCATGCCCGGCGGGAAGCTCCCGGGCGGAAAGTCGGTTTGCCGTCGCCTTCCTTGAGAAGTTAGGAGGCTTCGCGGAATGCGAGGGCAAACTCCCGGTATGCATCAGCGAGCGCTCTGCGTGATATCATCATTTCTACTTAACATACCTCATAAAAAGGAGCGATTCATTATGAATCTGCGTTGCCCACACCCCCGAGTCTGCAAGCTCACCTTGGCGGTGGTCTCGCTCGCTCTCTGTTGCTGGTTCTTGTTCCCAGCTCCGGCGGCGGCTCAGGTCCCGGGTTGTCAGAAGTGCGTCTACAAGTTCGAATGCTACGAACAGACCTGTTGGTTCTTCGAAGACTGCGCGAGTGGAGGAAACTGGAAGCGCTGCGAGATCTGGCCAGGAGGATCTTGCTACACGGATGCCCTCTGCTTCCTCGTATTCCATGACCCGGAGTTACCCTCCGGGCTTTCCAGGCCCGTGACGGGGGTGGACGAGACGCCGATGGCGAGGCACTCCCTCATCCTTTTGAGCGCACCGCATCGGGCGTACACCGTCGAGACCTCGGACCTGTTGTGTACTGGCTGACCAGCCTGTTCGGAATCGTGATCCTGGTGGGTGGTCTGGGTGTCTCTTCGATCCAGGCAGCAGCCGATGTCACAGAGGTCACGGTCGAGATCGAAGCGACCGAGCATCTGCCGGACGATCTTTCGCCGGTTCTGGTCCGCTTCGTTCCGGAGCTCGCCGGGAGAGTTACCGGCGCTCGACCAGATCCGCTGGACGTGATGCTGGAGCCTGGCGGCACGACCGATGTGCGTCTCCGCTCCGATCTGCTGTGGGCGGCCCGTGTCGAAGACCCGCAGCTTTGGAGTCCGGAGGTGATCATCGATCCCGTGCGCCAGCAAGGTCCGGTTTCCCTGAGCCTCTTCCCGACCGGGAAGCTCGAGGCGCCGGTGGTGATCGAACGCCTCGGGAGCATCCCCGAGCAGATCGAGCTCCGATTCGAGCCTTCCGGAGATGGGAACACATTGCGGAAGCAGCCCAAGGGGGTCGTGGACTGCGCGATTTCCGATGCCGTGGTGCGGTGTGCTGTTCCTTCCGCGCCTCTGGATCTGCGCTTCTCGGCCCCGCCGTACGCCCCGGTCTATCGCAGGGATGTTGCGATCCCGCCGGGCGACTCAAGGACCGTCGATCCTCTGCACCTCGTCCAGGGTGCGTCGGTCAGCGGGGAGGTGATTCGGGAGAACGGCGATCCCGCTCCGGAAGGCACGCGGGTCCGGCTGACACTCGCCAGCGGCGCCAACCTCGAGGAACATCCCGAGCTGAGACTGATTTCGTCCAGCATCGAGACCGACGCCGGTGGGTTCTTCCAGTTCCGTGGGGTCCAACCGGGTCATTACCGCGTCGTCGCCGAGGCACCGGGCTATGCACCCGCCGCGGTCGCACCGATCGAGACTCGGCCGGATCTCGAGTCGGCACTCTTCGATCCTCTCGTTCTGAGACGACCGGCCGAGCTGGTGGTGGAGATCCTCCCGGAGCGAGATCCCTGGGACCGCCCGTGGACCCTCCGCCTCGTCCGTAGGGATGCGGTGACCGGAGGACGGTCGGATTCCATCCAGGAACCGGCGTCCTCGGATGGGCTTTGGAAACACGGGGCTCTGTCGCCGGGGCGCTACTGGATCACGGTGATCGGCTCACGAGAAAGCCAGTGGATCCATCAGGAGATCGAGGTCTTGCGCGATGGGTCGCCCGTCGTCTTGCAGATTCTGATGATCGAAATCGAAGGGACTCTGACTCGAGGAGACGAGCCGGCTCCCGGGGAGCTCTGGTTCGGTGGCACCGACAACGTCCGGAGAGTCTCGTTCGAGGTGGATGAAGACGGGGACTTCAGGGGGCTTCTACCAAGTCCGGGCGAGTGGCCGCTCGAGTGGCTCCCCGCGGCAGGCCATGGTGAATTCGAAATCGCTCTCGAGCCCGTGGAGGTTCCCGATCGCGCCCGGGTGTCGCTTGCGCTCGAGATCCCCGACACGCGGCTCGCAGGAGAGGTCGTGAACGAGGGCGGTGAGGGGATTCCACGGGCTCGTGTCTCCTTCATCCATCTCGAGAACAGAGACGAGGGAGCCGAAGTGCAGACCGAGTCTGCCGGTGAGTTCAGTCTCTTCGGCCTCCAACCGGGGACCTACGCGGTGGAAGCTCACGCGGCCGACGGCTCGAGCGAGCAAGTGCAGATCCAGGTCGCAGAGGGGAGAGACGCCCCCCCTCTGCGGTTGGTTGTCCGAAGGATGGTGCAGATCACCGGACAGATCCACGCGGGAGGCCGCCCCGTCCCCGGCGCCCGGATTCTCGCTTGGCCCGATCTAGGCTCCGCTCCCGGTGTGTCCGTCCTGGAGACAGTGAGCGGCCCACGAGGTTTCTTCGACCTCGAGGCCCCGGCCAGCTCGGTGTTCCTCAGCTTTCTCGTCTATGCACAGGGTCACGCCATCAGCTTGACCCGGCAGACCGTCTCTTCGGAAGCACTGACGGAGCTCGAGCTCGACCCGTATGCGGGAACCCTGATCTTGGAGGGGCTGGCGTCCGATCCTTCGGCTTTCCTCGTCCATGGGGGGACCTTTCTACCAGTCCAGAGCCTGGTCCGAGTGACATCACGCTGGAGCGGTGGCTCCGAGCGCCTCTCGCCGACCGACGATGTCGTACTGACGAATCTCGAGCCGGGCAGGTACTCGGTGTGCTCGGGCCAGGGGGTTCTGTCCGGCCTCGCCGGCTCGGAAGGACCGCCCGAGAGTGGATGCAACTCCGGTGCTCTTCCCCCGTTTGGCGAGCTACGGATCGAGAGGCCGACTCCACGGGCAGCCCGGTAGGCTCCGCGGCCGACAGACGAGCGACAGGCGAGCCACCCACTTCCGACTGAGGCGGTGTCGCCTACTTCGGGAGAAGGACCCATTGTCGAGGCGGCGGAAACCGGAAACCGGGTTTTGGGGGCTCCCGCGCCGCGTCTCCGGTGCGGGATTGCCCGATTTCACCGGCTCGGCGCTCAGCAGCGCCTTGGAACGCGGCGCGGAGACGCAGCTCTCCCCTCTCCGAGGCTCGCTCGGATAGAGGGGCCGCACGAATTGTCGAGGGAGTCTCTGGTGATTACTCGGGAGCCTGGTGCGGCACGTACGGCATCCCCAGGGGGAAGCTGCCGGGAGGGAGACCCGGCTTCGGATCGCCCAGCTTCAGGAGCTCGGCGGCTTCGCGGAAGGCGGCCGCAAACTCCCGGTACGCGTCGGCGAGGGCCTGCCATGCTTGCTTGGTCGCCGCATGGAATCGCGGGGGGGGGGAGGAGCGCTTGAGCTTCTCGGGTCTGCTGTGGGGATGGCGTCGGCGCACCTGCTTCGCACCGAGAACGCCCTTGCCTTCGACTCGGCGCCTCTCGGCATGCTCGCGCTCGATCGATTCGACGAGGTAGGCGATCCGCTCGCGAATCTCTTCGGGCGAGAGGCCCTGCCAACACGGCAGCGGCGACAGGGTGACGACCTCCTCCTTCCTCCTCTGCGAAGTCCTCCAGGGTCACACGCTCGCCACGGCGGAGGGCGTTGCCGAAGGCCGTCCGGTCGTACCAAACGCCCTTCAGCGGCTCTCCATCGAGGAGAGCACGGGCCGAGTGGACGCCGGGCCACGGCGGGCGGATCGCGCGCCTCGGCGGGAACAAGAGGGTGTGTGGCCGCTCGCTTCACTCGCACTTCGGCCGGCACAGGTCCGGCCGCTTCTTCATGGGGATGACCTCCTGTGCGATGCCGAGGACGCTCCACTGCGCCGTCGGTCGATCCTGAGGCATCCCCACTTCACCCTCACCCTACAGCTGACTTCATGCTTGGACATGGGCTCGACCGGAAGTCGACCAAGTGGGGGTCTTCCCTGCGCCGTCCGGGCCGTGCCCTCGACGCGCCCACCAGCCGGGGTCCAGCGATGCGATCTGGCCACCTCATGAAGGACGCAGGCAAACAAAAACCGCCGTGCCGGGGCGCGGGGCTTTCCTTCAGCCCGCGCCCCGACACGGCGGCCGGTCACCTATTCCTTATCCTGAGCGTCGCTAGCGGACGCTGAACTGGATCGTCGCCGTGTTCGTCCGGCTGGTGAAGACGTTGCTGTTGGGCGGCAACGTCCCGGCGTACTTGTAGACCACACCGACCGCGTAGTCGCCCGGGGTGTCGACGGCGAAGCCCATGGACATGTGGTTCCCGTCCGAAGCGAGGGCGACCGAGGTGAGGGCCTCTCCGCCGAGGGTCAGACTCGGATGAGAGAACCAGGGCACGGTGATCTGCCCCCCTGGCGGCACCGACACGAGGCTGTTCTGGAGCAGCACGGCCAGTGCTTCGTAGGTCTCCACGGACGAAGAAGACGTCGGCACCGTGACGCCGTCCCGGGTGAACGAGACGACCCGGAAGTTGCCTTCCAGGACACCGCTCAGATCCATCGGCAGAACGCCCTGGTTGGTCAGGGTGAGGAGGATCTGGATCTCGTCGCCGACCTGGTAGAGGCTCTGGACTGATGTGCCGGAGAGGGCCACCGACCGCACCACGGCAGGCATGGTGGGCTGAACGGCCGTCGGGGTCGCGGTCGGCGCCTCGACGAACGGCGCCAGGCTCTCGCCACCACCCAACCGCAGGGTGAGGAACGACTTGGGCGTCTCCGACGGCACCTCCGTACCCGGCGGGCAGACCGCGTCGGCTGGCAGCGGATCGCAGCCGTAGTCGTTTCGCGGCTTCTGGCCGTCGGCCTTGCGGAATCGGTTCTCGTCCGTCACCGCCTCCACCTCGGCGGTCTTGATGCCGCTGCCGCCCGGATCGGGGCGCGGATCGCGCGTCCCCTGGTCAGCATCCTCGGCGTGGGAGAGCTCGTGGATCAGGATGTTGCAGGCGTCGTTCGGAAGCGGGTCCACCACGCCGTCGCCGTCGGTGTCCTCGGTCCCCTTGGTCTCCGGCTCGAAGTCCGGGTCCCAGTGGACATTCGATCCACTTCCCATCCCGGTCCCTCCCGCGTCCGGGGTTGTGGCGTCGTTGGTGCTTTCGTAGTCCGTCCAGGCGGTGTCGGTCGCCTCGGTGATCACGTGGTCGTTGGAGGACCCCTCCAGCCCGGCGACGATCTCCCCCGCGCGGCCCCCGGCTGCGGTGAACTTGTCCAGGGCGGCCTCCACCATCATGACGAACTCCGGAGTCCCGGAGATGACGATGTCCGGCGCCGCCAGCGCCGGAGCCGAGGTTACGAGCAAACTCAGCGCGAGCAGGGCGAGGCTCGCGAAAACGGTCAAAACAGGGCGATCAGAGCGTCTCTTCAACATGGATCATTCTCCGTAGAGTAGGTGCAGGCGATCGCGGACCGCCTCCAGGTTCTGTGGCGTGAACGGAATCACCCCCACCGGCTGGCCGAAGTCCCACAGCCAGTCGGCCTCGGGCGAGAGCTCGCGACCGTCGCGCAGGAAGAGCAGCACGTCGTCGCCGACCTCGAGGTCGAGCTGTCCGCGGACCGCGTGGAAGACCCGCACCGGGCCGGTCCGGACGGGCCCGAGGAGAGTGCTCTCCGGCAGGATCTCGATCTCGACCCGTCGCCGCGGATCGTCGGGAATCGCGGGCGCCGCTCCCTGGACGAGGAGGACCGTCCCCTGCAACACCTGGTCGGCGTCCTTGCCCTCGATCATCCAGTGGAGGTCCGAGCCGCCGACCATGGGCTCGAAGGCGGTGACCATCACCGGCTCCTCCGCCGCCACGGTGGTGTGGACCTCGGCTCCCTCGGTGGCGTCGATCGAGAAGCCCGGCAAATCGGTGGTGACGTCGAATCCAGCGATCGTACTGGCATTCGGGTCCATCCAGTCGCTGGTGTAGCTCGTCCCGTCCTTCCACTTGATCTCGAGCTGGACCTGGGTTCCGTTGCGCCGGGTGTCCCACCGCCGGGTATCGATGTCGCTGCGCTCCCGGTCGGGGAAGTGCTGCTTGACCAACGTCCCGTCGGCCTTCCGGTGTCGGATGGTCAGCGAGCCGGTGCGTTCGAACTCGGTCTCGAGGACCACGACCTCCTGACCGGTGGCGTCATCGAACCCGAACCAGGTCCAGCGCTCGATCGACCCGATCTCACCGACGGGCAGGTCGAACCCGGAGAAGGAGAGGCACCGGACACCCACACCGCCCGCGGGCAGGCGCATGCGCAGGCCGGAGCCTCCGCTGGCGTCGTCCACCTGCACGAACAGGCGGCCGCCACCGATCGTCACGCTGGCAGCGCCCAGCGGCTGGTACGAGGCATAGGTGCTCGGGGAGTTGAAGTCGTCGTGAAAGACCGTCATGTCCAGGGGCTGCTGGAGCGCCGCGGACGACACCTCCGCGTCCGCGTCCCCCAGGGCGAAGACGAGGGCGCCGACGGCCAGGACGGCGGCGATCAGTTTTCGATTCATCTTGCGTTACCTCCGTAAGGGTCCCCTCGGGAGCGGGGAGGGTCCGCTCCCATGGAAACCGGTTCGCGTACGAACGTGCGATACGCCTGTAGTGCAGAAAAGCAGCAATTTGTGACGAAGACGACCACGGACCTAACCAGAGAGGGGAGGCTCCGTCGTGGAGGTCGCCTACCTTCCCCGCCGGCGTTCTCTGCTTCTTCTCGTCCTCGTCGGCTGGCAGGAGGAGTGCCCGCTCGCACTTCGGCCGGCACAGGTCCGGCCGCTTTTTCAGGGGCGGCCGAGGTGATCCGGGCGATTCGGCCCAACTAGTTGCAATTACCAACAAAAGGGCGTATCCTCCCATATAGTTGCATGAACCAACAATGAAAGGACCTGAACCGATGACCACCTCGACCCCCACCGCTTCCACCAATCCACCCTCTGAGCCGACCCGCGAGCTGGACGCTCCCTCTGGCACCCCCCTCGAGTCCGAGGCTCTGCGCGAGACCGTGCGGCAGCACTACGGCAGCGCGGCGCGCAAGGTCCTCGCCGGCGGCCCCTCGACCTGCGGCTGCGGCTGCTCTTCCGAGACGGACCCGGTCGCTCGCGACCTGTACGAGCCCGCGGAGACCGCCGGCCTCCCGGCCGAGGCGCTCCAGGCATCCCTCGGCTGCGGCAACCCGACCATGCTCGCCGACCTCGGCCCGGGCGAAACCGTGCTCGATCTCGGATCGGGAGGCGGCATCGATGTCCTCCTCTCCGCCCGCCGGGTCGGCCCCACGGGCAAGGCCTACGGCCTCGACATGACCGACGACATGCTCGAGCTCGCGCGGGAGAACCAGCAGAAGGCCGGGGTCGAGAACGTCGAGTTCCTGAAGGGTGAGATCGAGGACGTGCCGCTCCCGGACGGCGTGGTCGACGTCGTGATCTCGAACTGCGTCATCAACCTCGCCGCCGACAAGCGCAAGGTCCTGGCCGAGGCGTTCCGGGTGCTCCGCCCGGGCGGTCGCTTCGCGGTTTCAGACATCGTGGTGCGCGGAGCGGTGCCGGACGGCCTGCGCCGGAGCGTCGAGCTGTGGATGGGCTGCGTGGCCGGCGCCCTCGAGGAGGACGAGTACCGGAGTCTCCTCGCCGAGGCCGGGTTCGAGGAGATCGACATCGAGCCGACGCGGATCTACAAGGCGGAGGACGCCCGCGAGCTCCTCGCATCCAACGGCATGGACCCGGACGCCATCGCCCCCCAGATCGACGGCAAGTTCGCCAGCGCCTTCGTCCGGGCGACGAAACCGGGAGGTTGAGGGGGGGAAGCCTGCCCCGGCCGAGGTGCGGCACGAGCTCCCGGCCGGGACAGGCGGTCACTGTCCCTCCGCAGCCTCCCGCTATGATGGCGACCGGCCCTGACAACCCCAGCTTCCAGGAGGCGCGACTTGACTCTCTCCAGACCCTTGTCCCGGCCCCTGTCCCGCCGCGGCTTCGTCCAGATCCTCGGCGCCGGCACCGCGAGCGTCGCCCTCGGCCCGCGGTTGGCAGTCGCTCGGCCCCTTCTCGAAACGGCCCAGGCCGAGGCGGTGGCGTCGGCTCCGGCCGTCTCCGGCGTGGTGCGCCTGAGCGCCAACGAAAACCCCTACGGCCCGTCACCCGCGGCCTTCGACGCCATGCGCGGGGCGTTCGACCTGGCCTGGCGCTACCCGGACGAAGCCGCGGACGCCCTGGTCTCGGACCTGGCGAAACTTCACGCGGTTCCGGAGGACCACGTCCTCCTGGGGGACGGGTCGAGCGAGATCTTGAAGCTCGCCGCCGCGGCGTTCACCGGCCCGGGCCGCTCGTGTGTCACCGCGGAGCCCACCTTCGAGGCGCTCGGCCAGTACGCCCGGGCGGCCGGCGCCGAGGTGGTCAAGGTACCGCTCACGGCCGACCACCGCCACGACCTCGAGCACATGCTGCCGACAGGGGCGGGGCTGGTTTACCTGTGCAACCCCAACAACCCGACCGCCAGCATCACCCCCAAGGCCCAGGTCCGCGCGTTCCTCGCCCGGGTGCCGGAGTCGACCCTGGTCCTGGCGGACGAGGCCTACCACGACTACACAGACAGCGACGACTACGAGTCGCTCATGCCGCGCGTGGCGGAGCACGCCAACCTGGTCGTCACCCGCACCTTCTCGAAGATCTACGGCATGGCCGGCCTGCGCTGCGGCTACGCGGTAGGGCAGCCGGAGACCCTCGCCCACCTGCGCCGCCAGCAGGCCTGGGACAGCCTCAACATCATGGCCCTGGCCGCCGCCCGGGCAGGGCTCGCGGACAGGGGCCACACCGAGCGGAGCCGGCGCCTCAACCGGGAGACGCGGGACCACGTCGTCGACGCCCTCGACGCCCTCGGCTGCCCGGTGATCCCGTCCCAGACCAACTTCGTCATGGCCTCCCTGGGGCGGGACTCCGGCCCGGTGATCGCGGCGCTCAGAGAGCGTGGCGTTCAGGTGGGTCGGCGCTTCCCGGCCATGCCGGAGCACCTCCGGGTCACCCTCGGCACCCGGCCCCAGATGGAGACCTTTCTCCGGGCGTTTAGCGACGTGATCGGCTGACGGCGGGCTGAAGGCACTCCCCGGCTCCCAGGAGATTCACGGGGCGACCCGGGCGGATCCCAGTTCGGCCGGCACGGGTCCGGCCGCTTCAGGCCATTCGGCCGGCGCGGAGACCGGCCGCTTCGGGCGCTTCGGCCGGCACGGGTCCGGCCGCTTCAGGCCGTTCGGCCGGCGCGGAGACCGGCCGCTTCGGACGCTTCGGCCGGCGCGGGTCCGGCCGCTTCGGGCCGGCTCGGAAGCAAAAGCCCCCGGCCGGACAGCCGGGGGCCTTCTGAGCACGGAGCTGGGCGAGGAGCCCCTGCCCGACTCCGGTACGCGCCCGGATCAGAGATCCGAGCTCACCGCCTCGAAGCTACAGACACTGCGAGTCGACCTGCTTCCAACTGCACTGGTAGGTGTAGTACCAGGGGTTGTAGCAGCACTCCTCCTTGAGCAGGACCTGGATCCTGCCGGACGGGCAGCTCGAGTAGGGGTAGTCCTTGATCATCCACGCTCCGGTGAACCAACAGGAGCCGGCCTCGGCGGGGCTGGCGAAGGCCAGGCCGCCGATGGCCAGGGCGGCGACGAGGCAGAGGGCGGTGAGGGTGCGTCGGTTGGTCATGTCCTTCTCCTTTTCTTCGTGATCGGGTTGCTCCGTGTCGATTCCTCGGGGGGTTTCTGCCCCCACGAGCATTCGGCGAGAACCGGACCGGAAACCCCTCATCCCTTCCTGATCAGAAGCTCCGCGGTCTCCACGGACGAGCGGAGCGTGGAGGCTCGGACGCCCCCGAGGTCGACAGGGTTCGAAGAATAAGTCGATTACTTTGCATTCACGAATATTCTGACATACCCTGTCGCCAGCAGATCTCGCCACCCTTCGTGGCGAGACGGTAAACACTCTTTGCAAGGAGCTGAACGATGAGCGACAGAGCCCTGAAGGCAGCGCTGTTCGTTGGGTTGGTTCTGTGCGTGGTGATCGCCACGGGTGCCGCCTACGGCGCCACCTACAAGGTCGGCGTCTACTACTTCGGCGTCTGGTCCGCCTCGAGCTGCAACGTCTGCGGCGGCGGCAACACGGACTGGTGGAAGGGAGCGAGGGACTACTACAACGGGGACATCGATCCGCCCTGGCAGAGTGACGACTTCTCCTATCTCCTGCCGGCGCTCGGGTTCTACGACAACTCCCAGCGGGCCACCCTGGAGAAGCAGGTCCGTCAAGCCAAGGCGAACGGCATCCAGTTCTTCAACTTCTATTGGTACTGGGGGTCCGATCTCAACGGCGGCCAGGGTGGCGAGAAGTACAGCGCCGGGCTCGACACCTACCTGACCGCACGAAACACCGCGGATCTCGAGTTCGCCATCTCGATCACCTCGCACCCGTGGGGGAACCTCAACATCTCGGCCAACCACGCTCCCCGGGCGGTCGACCTGATCATCCAGCAGTACATCAGCCAGCCCCACTACTTGAAGACCAGCGACGGCCGGCCGGTGGTCTTTCTCCTCGACACCCGCGGCATCAAGAACGGCAGCCAGAGCGACGTCCTCGACTTCATCGCTCTGCTCAACCAGCAGGTGGTCCAGCAGTTGGGGGTGTCGCCGTTCATCGTCATCAACGCGGAGCTCAACAACCTCAACGCGAGCGATCCCTACTACCTCGACGTCAAGAACCTGAGCAGCGTCCAGGGGTATAGCTGCCTCAACTACTTCGGGGTCTCACTCAGCGGCTCGACGACCGTCGGGAGCTTCGTGCGGTACAACAACAACCTGACCGGTGTCCTCGGGGGGTTCAACAACAAGCCGATGATCCCCTGCTACATGACCGACTTCAACGAGAAACCGCGGACCCGGGTCGGCGTTCCCTCGTACAACATCCGCTACTTGAACGACTGGAGCGTGAGCGAGCTCAACCGCGGCCTGACCAACGTGCGGAGCTTCGTCAACGGCTCGAGCCAGGGGGTGGTCAACAACCACGTCCTCCTCTACGCCTGGAACGAGTGGCGTGAGGGTGGCGTCAACGTGGAGCCGAGCGAGCGGGACGGCAACCGGACCCTGGCCCAGGTGTCGAGCGTCTTCAGCCTCGCCACCTCCGGCGACAGCCAGTGCAAGAAATACGGCAACTGCACCCACAACACCTACCTGCCCACCGGCACGCTCGATGTGGCGAACTGCACGCGGATCGCGGGGTGGGCCCGGGACCAGGACACGTCGTACCCGATCAAGGTCCACCTCTACAAGGACGCGCCCTACGGCCAGGGCGGCACGTTCGTCACCTCGTTCACGGCGAGCAACTACCGCGGGGACCTACCGTTCCTCGACAAGTACCACGGGTTCTCGGTCACGACCCCCGCCGCGTTCAAGACCGGCCAGCCGGTGAAGGTCTACGCCTACGGCATCAACATCAACGCCAACGGCGTCGCCAACGGCTCCAACCCGCTTCTGAACGGAGTCCCCAAGACCGTCACCTGCTCACCCTGAGCCGGCGGCCGGGTCTTATTGGGCCGCGAACGCCTGCCGGTCCACGCGCCCCGGGAGCCGATCGTCCTGGCGGGGCACCTCGGCCAGCACGTAGGTGCGGGTCTGGCCGACGAACGTGCCATCCAGGCCGCTTTCGGCCGGGGTCCAGCTCGTCCCGGCGTCGGTGCTCTTGGAGACTCCCAGGGAGCCCGCGTAGAGAGTCTCGGGGGCGGCCGGATCGAGCTCCAGGGCGAAGACGCTGCCGATGAGCTGGGCCATGAGGCCGTCGTTGGACGGCACCCAGCTCGCCCCGCCATCCGTGCTCTTGAACACACCGATGGCACTCCT
>Ga0210122_1000594_pt1 | contig 12528 bp, 12 predicted proteins | sample Muzzi_CordB_D2_FD_185530 | JGI IMG/M metagenome (GOLD analysis project Ga0210122, IMG submission 185530) | Wetland microbial communities from San Francisco Bay, California, USA, that impact long-term carbon sequestration - Muzzi_CordB_D2 (SPAdes) | ecosystem: Environmental > Aquatic > Marine >... | reverse complement strand
GCCCGGACTCGATCTCGATGCCATGCGCGTGGCGATCGCCGCCGCCATGGCGCGTTCGAAGCGGGAAATCCCACACTACTATCTCGCCCACGAGGTCGACATCACCGCCTGTACCGAATGGCTGATTCAGACCAATGCCGCGCGACCGCCTGCCGGCCGCCTGTTGGTCGGAGCGCTCACGATCAAGGCGGTTGCCCTGGCGGCGCGCCGCTACTCCGCTTTCAACGGGTTCTACCGCGACGGCAGGTTCGAGCCGGCGCCGGCGGTGAATGTGGGCGTCGCGGTTTCAATTCGCGGCGGTGGCCTGGCGGCGCCGGCGCTGCACGATGCCGATCAGATATCGCTGGACGTGTTGATGACCGGGATGCGTGATCTGGTGCAGCGCACGCGCGCCGGCCGCATCCGCAGTTCGGAGATTGCCGATCCGACTATTACCGTTTCAAGTCTCGGCGAGCGCGGGGTCGGGACGTTATATGGGATCATCTATCCGCCGCAAGTGGCGATCGTCGGATTTGGCAAGGTGGTGACGCGGCCGTGGGTCGTCGACGGCGCCATCGGCCCGCGCGCGGTGGTGACCGTCACGCTCTCGGCCGATCATCGCGTCACTGACGGCCACGCCGGCGCGCTGTTCCTGGCCGAAATCGGCAAGCTGTTGCAGGAGCCGGACAAGCTATGAGTGATACCGACATCCGGAATGTGGTGCTGGAAGAGCTTGGCAACATCGCGCCTGAGGCCGATCTGGCGAGCCTCGACCCCGCCGCGGATCTGCGCGAAGCGCTCGACATCGACTCCATGGATTTCCTCAATTTCATCACCGCCATTCACCACCGCCTCGGCATTGATATCCCCGAGCTCGACTACCCGAAGCTGGATACGCTGGACGGCGCGGTCGCCTATCTCACGGCGCACCGCAAATCTGCATAAATTTGACGTGACCGCCGAAAGGAGCGGGTTTCCAGTTACGGCCAGAACTGCCGTGTCGCGATCATCGCGCCCTCTGCCATTGCCTTCAGCTTGGCGAAGACCACGTCGGGGTCGACCGCCGCCTGGCCGACCCAGGTGCCGAAACCGCAATCGCTGCCGGCGATGACGTTCTCGCGTCCGACCAGCCTTGCATAGTGTCCGATACGCTGGGCGACCAGCTCCGGGTGCTCGATGAAGTTCGATTTCGATTCGATCACCCCGGGGATCAGCACCTTGCCGTCCGGCAGCTTCGCCTTTTCAAACAGCGTCCATTCGTGGGCGTGACGCGGATTGGCGGCTTCAAATGAAATTGCGGCGGGCTTGGCGGTGAACACGATGTCGATGACGTCGGCGAACGGCACGTCGCGGTGGTGCGGACCCTCATAGTTGCCCCAGCACATGTGCAGGCGAAGCTGCTCGGCCGGAATATTGGCGAGCGCGTGGTTGAGCGCCTCCACGTGCAGCTGGGCGCGCTTGCGGAACTCGGACAGGCTGAGGTCGGCATATTGAATGTGCCGGCCCATGCCGAGGTCGGGACAATCGATCTGCAGCACAAAGCCGGCCCTGGCCACGGTCTCGTATTCGTGCCGCATGGCGTCGGCGATGGCATAGATGTAGGTCTCGAAATCCTTGTAGTGATCGTTGCGGAAGAACAGCGAGACCACGCCGGGCGAGGCCGCGCTCATGAATGCGCCGGCGACATTCGTGCCGGCGACGGCCGCCTTCAGGTTGTCCGCATCGGTTGCCGCCGCCTGCTTGTCGCGCACTCTGATCGGCGCATTGCAGGCCGGCGTCTTGCGCCGCGAGCGACCCGGATCGCCGAACACGCGCTGCTGCAATTTCGGGAAGTCGGCGAGGTCCTGATAGACGAAGGTGTTGCCGGTGCCGCCGAAGCCGTCGAGCCGGTCCTTGATGTAGGTGGCGTAGCTTGGCTTCGACATCTCGCCGTCATTGACGAAATCGACCCCGGCCGCGACCTGCTTCTGCACCACCTCGGCCACCGCCGCCTTGACCCGCGCTGCCAGCGCGGCGGCGTCCACCGGCACGCCTTCCTCCTTGGCGTACATCATGCGGATGAGGTCGTCCGGACGCGGCAAGCTGCCGGTATGGGTGGTGAGAAACCGGGTCGTACTGCGCTGCATGGCCGCCTCCGTGCGGGGCGGACTTTAGAGCAGGCGCACCCTGGTAACCACGGGCCGGGTGCTTACGTTGACAGGACCCCGGGGGGTGCTTAGAACGCCGGCAAATCGCGCAGCCAGAGATTGCCATGAAAGTCCGTAACTCGTTGAAATCCTTGCGGGGCCGCCACCGCAACAACCGCCTGGTGCGGCGCAAGGGCCGGGTCTATGTGATCAACAAGACCAACCGCCGGTTCAAGGCGCGCCAGGGCTAGGCCTCGCCCGCCTGGCGGGGTGCCCATTCCATTGCCGCATATTGGCCGCAACTGGCTGGAAGTTTATGCTTCAGCCATGCGCGCACGATTCCTCGCGACCGTCTTTGCCGTTCTGCTGGCCGCCGGCCTTGCCGTGCCGGCCGCGGCTGCGCCTGCGCCGCAGGCTCCCGGCAACAACGGCAAGTGGGTGGAGCCACCCAAGAAGCTGCCGCATGTGCGCCGCGGCGACCCCACCAAGAATCTCGATTTCCTGTTCGGCGCGCTGAAAGCGGCACCCGACGATGAGACCGCCAAGGTGATCGAGCATCGCATCTGGGCGCTGTGGATGATCTCGCGCAGCGACACCGCCAATCTGCTGATGACGCGGGTGCGCAAGGCGGTCGAGGACAAGGACCTCGACCTTGCGCTCACCCTGCTCGACGCCATTGTCAAGATCAGGCCGGATTACGTGGAAGCCTGGAACCGGCGCGCCACCATCTACTATATGAAGAAGGACTACGGACGTTCGCTCGCCGACATCCGACAGGTGCTGCAACGCGAGCCGCGCCATTTCGGCGCATTGAGCGGCCTCGGTCTCATTTTGCAGGACATCGGCGGCGACGAACAGGCGCTGGAAGCGTTCCGCCGCGCCCTCGCGGTCTATCCGCGCCTCGAGCGTATCCCCGACCTGGTAAAGAAGCTCTCCGACAAGGTCGAGGGCCGGGATATTTAATCCCCCGCCGCCTCCGCGCCCACATAGGCGATGCGCAGCATGTTGGTCGCCCCCGGCGTGCCGAAGGGAACGCCGGCGACCACGATCACCCGCTGCCCCGGCTTGGCGAAGCCTTCCCTGAAGGCGATGCGAGAGGCGCGGTCGACCATGTCGTCCTGGTCGCGCGCATCTTCGGTGACCACGCTGTGCACGCCCCACACCACCGCCAGCCGCCGCCCGGTCGACAGGTTGGGTGACAGCGCCAGCACCGGCGGCCGCGGCCGCTCGCGCGCGACGCGCAAGCCGGTCGAGCCCGAGGAGGTCCAGCAGATCACCGCTGCCAGATCGAGCGTATCGGCGATGTGGCGGGCGGCGTCGGCGATGGCGTCGGCGCCGGTCGCCTCCGGTTCGGCGCGTTGCGCGTCGAGGATGCTGCGGTAGATCGCCTCGCTTTCCACTTCCTCGGCGATGCGGTTCATGGTCGCCACGGATTCCACCGGGTATTTGCCGGCCGCCGATTCGGCCGACAGCATCACCGCGTCGGCACCCTCGAAGATGGCGGTGGCGACGTCGGAGACTTCCGCCCGCGTCGGCACCGGCGAACTGATCATCGATTCCAGCATCTGCGTCGCCACCACCACCGGCTTGCCGGTGGCGCGGCCCATGCGCGTCATCTGCTTCTGCACGCCGGGCACCTTCTCCAGCGGCATCTCGACGCCGAGATCGCCGCGCGCCACCATCAGCGCGTCGGCCAGATCCATGATTTCGGAGAGCCGGTTTACCGCCTGCGGCTTCTCGATCTTGGCCATCACGGCCGCGCGCCCGCGTGTCACCTTCTTGGCCTCGGCGATGTCCTCCGGCCGCTGGATGAACGACAGCGCCACCCAGTCGATGCCGGCTTCCAGCGCGGCATCGAGATCGGAGCGGTCCTTCTCCGTCAGCGCGGAAAACGGGATCATCGTCTCCGGCAGACTGACACCCTTGCGGTCGGACAGTTTGCCGGCGACGTCGATGCGGGTGACGATGCGCCGGCGGTCGGTGTCGGTGACGGTGAGCCGCACCTTGCCGTCGTCAATCAGCAGGGTGTGGCCGGGCTCGACCGCAGTGAAGATCTCCGGATGCGGAAGGCAGACGCGGGTGGCGTTGCCGGCGGACGGATCGCTGTCGAGCACGAATTCATCGCCCGGTTTCAGCTGCGCTGATCCGCCGGCGAAGGCGCCGAGCCGCAGCTTGGGTCCTTGCAGGTCAACCAGGATGCCGATGGGGCGCCCGGTATCGCGCTCGATGCCGCGGATCATGCCGACCAGCTCGCGCATGCGGTCCTGGCTGGTGTGGCTCATATTGATTCGGAAGACATCGGCACCGGCTTCGAACAGGCGCGCCATGGTGGCCGGGTCGGAGGAGGCCGGCCCCAGCGTGGCAACGATCTTGGCGCGGCGCAGACGTCTCATTTGCTGCCGCCCTCGGCTGCCGGCGGCGGCGGGGCCGCCGGCGGCATGGGTACCGGCGGAGGACGGACCGGACCGAGCGGCAGCAACGGCCGGTCGGGGCCCTGCTCGGCGGTGTCGGTGAGCTGCACCGTCCATGAGCGCTGCTCGCCGGTGTCTACCTCGAAAAAGCCGGTGCGATCATAGCCGCGTGCCAGGCAGTTGTCGGTGCCGCGAATGGTGAATTCCTTCTCGCGCGAGCACATGAAGGCGTGACCGGACCATTCGCCCCCACGGTCGTAATCGACCGCATAGATATAATAATAACGCGCCACCAATGCGCCGCGCAGCAGCGTTTCGCAAGTGCGCGCCGGCACGTTCCACCAGCCTTCGCTGATCCAGCCGTCGTTGTCCTTGTATCCGAGCGCGATGCCGACCCGGCTGCCGGTGTTGTTGCACAGGCGGAAGTCGGCGAGCGCAGGAGCGGCGAACGCCGTCAGCAGCAGGAAGGCCACCGCCATAGCGTGTGCCGGGATGACGGTTGTGCAGCGCCAGGCAATGATGGACGGCAATGCGGTCACGATGTCGTTGGTTTTCCGACTGAATGCGGTTTTGGCGTGATCGATCACGGCCTGTCAATGACGATGGCGCGGAAGTCGTTCACGTTGGTGTAGGTCGGCCCGGGCTGTACCAGGTCGCCCAAGCCACTGAAGAAGCCGGTGGAATTGTTGTCGGCGAGAAAGGCGGCGGGATCGAGGCCGCGCGCCCTGGCCCGTGCCACGGTTTCGCCGTCGATGAGCGCACCGGCCGGGTCTGTGGCGCTGCCCGCGCCGCCGTCGGTGCCGTCGGTATCGGCGGCGAGCGCCGCCACCGCCGGCATGCCGGCGAGCGCGATCGCGAGCGCGAGGGCGTATTCCTGGTTGGGCCCGCCGTGGCCCTGGCCGCGGATGGTGACCGTCAGTTCCCCGCCGGAGAGTATAACGGCGCGATTTCCTTTCGCACGTAACGCGCGGGCGAGCGCTGCGTGGGCCTGCGCCACGTCGCGCGCCTCGCCCTCGATGCGGTCGCCGAGGCTGACGCAGTCGTAGCCGGCTTCGCGCACTTTCGCTTCGGCCGCGCGCAGGGCATCGGCGGGGCGCGCCGCCAGCAGGAATTGGCTGTCGGCGAAGGCGGCATCGCCAGGCTTGGGCGTCTCGTTGTTCGGGTCCTGCAACGCGCGCCCGACGCTGTCGGCGACATCGAGCCTGTACTTGGCGAGGATGGCGCGCGCGTCGGCCAGCGTGGTGGGGTCGGGCACCGTCGGCCCGGAGCCGATGGCGGACGGGTCGTCGCCGGGCACGTCGGAGATGGCGAGGGTGACGAGCCTGGCCGGCCGGGCCCGCTGCGCCAGCCGCCCCCCCTTGATGCGCGAGAGATGTTTGCGGACCGTGTTGATCTCGCCGATGGTTGCGCCCGAGCGCAGCAGCGCGCGTGTGACGGACTGTTTGTCTTCAAACGAAATCCCTGTCGCCGGCGCGATCCAGTTGGCCGACGCCCCGCCCGACATCAGCACCAGCACCAGATCGTCCGCGCTCGCCGCGTCGGCAAGTGCGAGGGCGCGCTCTGCGGCTTGCAGGCCGGCAGCGTCGGGCACCGGATGGCCGGCCTCGATCATGTCCACCACGCGCGTGGGCCGGCCGTAGCCGTGCCGCGCCACCGCGACCCCGGTCAGTCGTTCCGGCGGCACCTGGTGCGTGTCGAGATAGAATGCTTCTGCCGCTTCGGTCATTGAGCCGGCAGCCTTGCCGGCCGCGAGCAGAACTATTTTTCCCTGCGGCGGTGCGGGCAAAAGCGGGGGCAGACAGCGCGCCGGATGGGCCGCGTCTACCGCAGTGCGAAAGAGGTCTGCGAGAAAAGCGCGCAGGGTTTCGGTCATGCTGCAACCTTAGCTGCACAAGCCCTCGGAAATCTGCCTATAATTATATTCATTCGAACCTTGCCACCGCCGCGGATGCACGACGGGCGGCACAAATAATGTGCGGGCCAACCGCGCTTCAATAACAACCGGCTCTCGAGGGAGAGAAACACGATGGCCATCTCATTCACAATCAATGGCAAGGCAGCCAGTGTCGAGGCCGAGCCCGACACGCCGCTGCTTTGGGTGGTGCGCGAGCATCTGAATATGACCGGCACCAAGTTCGGTTGTGGCGCCGGTCTCTGCGGCGCCTGCACGGTACACGTGGACGGCAAGGCAATCCGTTCCTGCCTGATGTCGGTGTCGCAGGTCGCCGGCAAGTCGGTGACGACCATCGAGGGCCTGTCAGCCGACGGCTCGCATCCGCTGCAGAAGGCGTGGGTCGCCGAGCAGGTGCCGCAGTGCGGCTACTGCCAGTCCGGCCAGATCATGCAGGCCGCGACGCTGCTCGAGAAGAACCCGAAGCCGACGCGCGAACAGATCGTCGCCCACATGGACGGCAACATCTGCCGCTGCGGCACCTATCCGCGCATCGTGCGCGCCATCGAACGCGCCGCTCGGGAGGGCTAAGCCATGACGATTCATATCAAGAACGGCTCGCTCGATACCCGCATCAGCCGCCGCGGCTTCGTCGCCGGCACGGCGGGACTGACGTTCGCCTTCACGCTTGGCGGTCTCGGCCGTGTGGTTGGGGCGCCCGGTGCCATGGAGCCCACCAGGTTCAATGCCTGGGTCAGCATTGGCGCCGACAACAACATCACCATTCTCTGCCCGTCTGCCGAGATGGGGCAGGGCGTATTCACCTCCCTGCCGCTCGTTCTGGCCGAGGAGCTCGATGCCGATTGGTCGAAGGTAAAGCAGGACTTCGCGCCGGCGAACCCGAAGGTCTACGGCAATCATGATCCCCTGTTCAAGGGTGCGCAGATCACCGCAGCGAGCGTCTCCGTGCGCGGCTACTTTACGCCATTGCGTATGGCCGGCGCGCAGGCGCGCAAGGTGCTCGTCGACGCAGTGGCGGCCAAATGGAATGTGCCCGCCGCCGAGCTCACGACCGGGAACAGCATGGTCATCCACCAGAAATCGGGCAGGCGCATCAGCTACGGCGATGTCGTGAAATTCGCGACAGTCCCGTCCGATCCGCCCAAGGTGAGCGAGGCAGACCTAAAGAAGCCATCGCAGTTCAAGCTGATTGGTCGTCAGGACATCGGTCGCGTCGACGTACCGTTGAAGGCGACCGGTACCGCGCAATACGGCATCGACGTGCAGATCCCGGGCATGGTGTACGCCTCGGTATTACAGGCGCCGATGGAGGGCGCCAAGCCGAAAGACGTCAACATCCCCGACGTCATGAAGATCAAGGGCGTCAACAAGGTCATTCCGTTGCCCTTCGGTGTTGCGGTGATCGGCGATACCGTCGAGGCCACGCGCAAAGGCGCATTCGCCCTCAAGGTCAACTGGGATACGTCGGAGGCCGTCGCCGCGAATTTCGATTCCGACAAGGCCAAAGCCGACTATGCAAAAAAGGGCCAGGATCCGAATGTCCCGGTCCACGTCGATTACAAGGTCGGTGATGCGTCAAAGGCGATGGAGAACGCGGCCAAAAAGGTCGAGGCGACCTACTGGTCGGAACACACCTACCACGCCCAGATGGAACCGATGAACGCGGTCGCCAAGGTTGCCGACGACGGCAAGTCGGTCGATATCTGGGTCGGCACGCAGTTCGGCGCGCTTGCCGGATTCATCATTTCCGGCATTCTCAAGACCACGCCGGACAAGGTCAGGGTACACCAGCAGTTCCTGGGCGGCGGCTATGGCCGGCGCATCTGGCCGGATGCGCCGATCCAGGCCACCATCCTGTCCAAGATCACCAAGAAGCCTGTGAAGCTGCTCTTCACGCGCGAGGAGGACCTTGCCGCGGCGCGTCCGCGGCCGATGACCCACCACGTGCTCAGGGCGGGACTCGACGACAAGGGCAACCTGGTCGGCTGGACTCACCGGCTGGTATCCGAGAACGTCGACGCGGTGGCGGCGCCGCCGCGGTTCAAGGCCACCAAGGGCGCGGACTATATCGGCGCTCATGGGCTCGACCAGGCGTTCTACGCCATCCCGAACGTTCTGGCCGACTATACGCGCGAGGTCCGTGGCATGCGCGTTCACGCGTGGCGGGCCATTGGTCCCGGCTATAACAAGTTTGCGGCCGAGGCGTTCCTCGACGAGGTGGCGCACGCCATGGGCAAGGACCCGCTCGAGTTGCGGCTTGCACTGACCAAGGACCATCCGCGTGCGAATGACGTCATCAAGGCCGTGGCCGAGATGTCCGACTTCAAACGTCAGCGGCCGGGCCATGGCATGGGGCTGGCCTTCGCCGACTACCACGGCAGCTTCTCGGCCGGTGTGGCGGAAGTGTCGCTGGACAAGACGACCGGGAAACTCAAGGTCCACAACTTCTGGATTGCGGTAGACCCCGGCATCGTGATCCAGCCGAACAACGTCCATGCCCAGATGGAAGGTGCGGTGGTCTATGGTCTGAGCGCCGCGCTAATCGAGGAGTTTGCGGTCAAGCAAGGCACCGTGCAGGCCTCAAATTTCGACAGCTATCCCGTCCTGCGCATGAGCGACATGCCGGAGATCCACACCAGGATCGTATCCACCGACAATCCGCCGTCCGGTATGGGCGAGATCGGTGTGGTGACGGTTGCGCCGGCAATCTCCAACGCCGTGTTCCAGCTCACGGGCAAGCGGCTGCGGCATCTGCCGATGTCGCCGGAGCGGGTCAAGGCGGCGATGAAGGCGTAGCGGAACCGCGCAATACACAGCAAGCCCGCCGCGTCCCGTTCCGGGGCGCGGCGGTTTCCTTTTGGGCCTATGGCGCGACTGCGTCCGCACGCCTATCTTTACGGTCGACACCGCACAAGGACCATCATCATGGACGACAAAACCCGCACCGAACTCGAGGCCGCCGTCTACCGGCGCCTCGTCGAGCACCTTCGTTCGCGCACCGATGTGCAGAACATCGACATGATGAATCTCGCCGGCTTCTGCCGTAATTGTCTGTCGAACTGGATGAAAGACGCTGCCGACGAAAAGGGCATCGCCATGTCCAAGGAGGAAAGCCGGCAGATCGTCTACGGCATGCCCTATGACGAGTGGCGGTCCAGATACCAGAAGGAAGCCTCCGCCGGGCAAAAAGCCGCGTTCGAGAAGGCCCGGCCGCAACACTAGCGCTTAAACGAATGCGCGGCAGGATGCAAAATCGGCTCGCGATTTCGCCGGCCGCGCTTGTGAACAGCGTGGATGACGGCGTCCCTGCCTTGACCTGAAGGCGCGCAATTCCGAATGCTCCTTATTGGACCGGCGGGTTACCCGCCGCGCTTTAAGTCAAGGAGACGTCGATGCCCGCCACTGCCGAGGCCCAAAACGAACAGCCGGCAACCCGCTTTGCCAAGGATCAACTGAAGGCCTTCATCGAGCGCATCGAGCGGCTCGAGGAAGAAAAGAAGGCGACCTCCGACGACATCCGCGACGTCTACGCCGAGGCCAAGGGCAACGGCTTCGACATCAAGGCGCTACGCACCATTGTGCGCCTGCGCAAGCTCGATACCGACGAACGCCGCGAGCAGCAGGAAGTTCTGGATACCTACATGCACGCGCTGGGGATGCTGCAGTAGGGCAGTGACGCAACGCGTCCACATGGTTATCCGTCGTCATCGCCGGGCCTGACCCGGCAAGCCATTTTGAAGTTCGGCAAGTGCGGTGCTGCGTCAGACTGGTGCCTGGCCAGCAGGCAATATGGATGCGCGGCTCAAGCCCGCGCACGGCCTGGAGTTCATCTGCAGATCGGTGATTACCGCAGCGACGCGGTCCGCGCGCGAATGAACGTCGTTGTGGCCAGGAACACCACCGCCTGGCCGCTGAAGCGGCCGGCTACCATGCCGAAATTGGGATCGGCCGAGAATGGCATCACCAGCGACCGCGCCGGCTTGTGCAGCAGGTCCTGCAGCGAGCGCGGATCGAGCGCGCCGAGCCGGGTCGTGTTCATGTAGCCGCTCATGCTCGGCGTCAGCATGGCCGCGCGCAGCCATGGGCTGCCGGGATGTTGACCGCCGATCGCCATCGTCGCCGGCAGCAGCGACTTGGCCACCACGGTGGTATTGTCCGGCGCCGGGCTGGCATTGGCGGTCGAGATCAGACGCGGGACGCGTGAGCCCATCGGCTTCGTCTTCGCCGCCCGCTCGGGCGCGGGATTGGCCTCCGGCGGCGCCGCATAGGCGAGCGCCGCGATTTCGGTGCTGCCGGTGGCGGTCGGATCGGCGTTGGCGAGCGCGAGCCGCGCTCTCGCTTTCAGCGCGTCGCGGGCGGGGGCGGGCTCCACCGCGCCTTGCCAATAGCCGCGCCGGTCGAACAGGTTCTCTTCCTTGGCTGCGGCGGTCACGGCGGGCGCCGGTGCCGGCTCCGGTTTGATCGACTCGACGTCGACCGGCTTCGGTTTGATCGACTCGACGTCGACCGGCTCCGGCGCTGCCGAAGCAACGACAACCGGTTTCGGCAGGCCGGCGGAGGCGAGCGCAAACGACTGCGGCCGCGCTTGCGGCAGTGGGACGTGGTCGTTGCTGGCGACGCGCCGCGGCGGAGCCAGGCTCACCGGCGCTGGAGCCGGGCGCGCTGGCGGCGGCGCTTGCGCTTCCGCCTTATCCTCGTCCGCGTCGTTGCCGGACCCGAAAATGGCGGCCAGTAGCGTCTGTTTCGGCTGCGCGGATTTCTGCTCGGCAACAAGTTCCTGCTGCTCGGTAATCAGCCCGGCGTCGCGCGCCTGCGCCAGCGAAATCGCGTTCGGCGTCTTGCCGCGGCGCTCGACGTCGGCCAGCGCGAGCGCATAATTGCGCAGCGGCTTGCCGTCGGCGGGCACGTGCACGGTGCGCCCGTCGGGGAACAGCTTGACCAGCTCTTCCCGCGGCATGCGCGGCCAGTGGCGGATGTTGGCGGTGTCCATGTGCACGAACGGTGAGCCGGATTTCGGATAGAAGCCGACGCCGCCTTCCTGCAGCTTGAGCCCCGCCTTGCGGATCCTGGCCAGCGGCACGCCGGGAATGAAGAAATCGATGGCGTGGCCGCCGACGTGCTGGCTGAACTTGGCGACGCCGCTGGAGCGGGCCCGCAGCATGGCGTTGGTGCCCGGCGAACGGTAGCCGCAAATGATCTGGATCGGCTGGGTGGCGCCGACTTCGCGATAGACCTGCCACAGCAGGTCGATGAGATGGGGATCCATCTCCGTCTCCTGCTCCTTGCGCCAGTCGCGCATGAACCAGTTCAGCTTCTTTAGCGCGGCCTGGTCGTAACGGCCGTTGCGCTTGAAGGTGATGGTGATGTCTTCGCCGGTATGGGCGTGGTGAAGGGAGAGGGTGCGGGTGTCGCCGTCGGCGATGGCGTTCTGCAGGGTGATGGAGGCGCCGAGCAAAAACAGGCCGGCCAGCCCGAGCTGGACCCCGGCGCGCGTCAGCCATGTCATCAAAATGCGTCCGCGCGCCGTACTCGCCGACACCGTCATCTTCCGTAAAATGCGCCGTCCCACTGTCGTCGCCACGCCCCGTTGGCCGCCGCGACGACGACCTTAGCAGTCTTATCGGGATCGGTTAATGCACCCTTACGGGCACCCCCGGAGATGCCGATAACTAGCGGTGGAACATGGCAAAAAATGGCCTTACCCGGGGCAGACCGGGGCCCGTGGAGAATGCGGCAATGCAAAAATGAGGTCCCGGGAGGGCCCCGGCCGATCGCAATTCCGGGCGGCCTCTCAGGCGCCTAGCGGAACAGGCGCTCAAAGAAGCGGAACGGGTTGAGCGCCTCGCGCCGCTCCACCCGGCGCAGGATTTCCTGGCTTGCCTGTATGGTCGCCAGGTCGCGCTTGGGATCGGGCGGCGGCGGCACGTCGGCGATGCGGCGCTCGTCGGAGCGCATGATGGCCTGGATGCGGGCGTCGAAGCCGTAGATGTCGTCGCGCACCTGTAATCTGCCGTCGTCGTCGACGAAGGCGGTCTGATACGTCAGATGCACCATCGGCCGCTTCTCCAGCTTGAAGGTCTGCTCCTCCCGCCCGAACATC
>Ga0210122_1000593_pt1 | contig 12530 bp, 12 predicted proteins | sample Muzzi_CordB_D2_FD_185530 | JGI IMG/M metagenome (GOLD analysis project Ga0210122, IMG submission 185530) | Wetland microbial communities from San Francisco Bay, California, USA, that impact long-term carbon sequestration - Muzzi_CordB_D2 (SPAdes) | ecosystem: Environmental > Aquatic > Marine >... | reverse complement strand
CGGAGATTTCGCCGTTGTCCAGCTTGAAGGCGACCTCGGCGAATTCCGGCACCATCTGCTCCTTGCCGAAATAGCCGAGATCTCCGCCATTGGCCTTGCCGGACGGGTCCTCGGTCACTTCCTTGGCGATCTTGGCGAAGTCTTCGCCCTTCTTCAGGCGATCGATCACCGCCTCGATCTTATCCTTCGCCGCCTTGTTCGCTTTTTCGTCGTCGGGTGTGGCGCGGATCAGGATGTGCCGGGCGTGCACCTCCTGCTCGGCGCTCATCTGCTTGACGGCGTCGTCATAGACCGCATGCATGGCGGCGTCGGTCAGCGCGCCCTTGCCGACCGATTGCAACATCCCCGTCATCAGCAGCTTGCGGCGCTCGAAGGCAAGCTTGCTTTTGAATTCGTCGGTGGCGGCCATATTCTTGTCCTCGGCCGCCTTCGCCACCAGGATCAGATCGGTCATGAACTGGACCAGGTAGTCCTTCTTGGCCGCCGGGGACATCGCCGGAATCTGGCCGGCCTCGGCTTCGGCAATGGCGAGATCGCTCTCATGGATTTCGCTGCCGTTGACCGTGGCGATGACCGGGTCCTTGCCCTGATTTTCCTGAGCGCGCAGCGGGCCGGCGGCCAGCATGAATAGCGCCAGGGTGGCGGCAAGCAGGCCGGCCCGGCGCGGCAGGGCCGGAAGACCGGCGAGAAACGGGATCGTCATGACGCTGTCCTTGAAGATGGGAGAGCCCGCGAGCCTGAAAGCAGGCGGTCGGCGCCCTTGTCACCCGAGAACCATGGCTTTGCAATGGCGCCGCGCCGCCGCGCCGCTGACGTCCGCGTGACCGGCACCCCACTCGATGCCGCGGCAAGCCGCCGATTGACAACAATCCGACCCCCTCCTATCTCTCGCCTAACCTCGGCTGGTAGCGCTTTGTAGGCGCGTTTCGCGTCGAATTTGCCCGAAAAGTGCCGCATTCCGGAGTGCCGGAAGCGAAATCCGGCCGCCGCGGCGTGGTAGGCGTGATAGAAGCGCCCCGGCCAACGACCTAGGAGCTTCCCGCATGATCGGTGCCGTTGCCCGCAAGCTGTTCGGCTCCGCCAATGAACGGCGGATCCGCAGCTACCAGCCGCGGGTTGTCGCCATCAATGCCCTGGAAAACGAGGTTGCCGCCCTCTCCGACGAGGCGCTGAAGGCGCGCACCGGCGAGTTCAAGAAGCAGATCGCTGACGGCGCCGACCTCGACGACATCCTGGTGCCCGCCTTCGCCACCGTGCGCGAGGCGGCCAAGCGCACGCTCGGCCAGCGCCACTTCGACGTTCAGCTGATCGGCGGCATGATCCTGCACGAAGGCAAGATCTCCGAGATGAAGACCGGCGAAGGCAAGACCCTGGTCGCCACGCTGCCGGTCTACCTCAACGCGCTCACCGGGCGCGGCGTGCACGTGGTCACCGTCAACGATTATCTCGCCAAGCGCGATGCCGAATGGATGGGGCAGATCTACGGCTTCCTCGGCCTCACCGTCGGCAACATCGTGCACGGCATGGATGACGAGGAGCGCCAGCGCGCCTACGCCTGCGACGTCACCTACGGCACCAACAACGAACTTGGCTTCGACTATCTGCGCGACAACATGAAGTACCGCATGGAGGACATGGTCCAGCGCGGGCATGTCTACGCCATCGTCGACGAAGTTGACTCCATCCTGATCGACGAGGCGCGCACGCCGCTGATCATTTCCGGTCCGCTCGACGACCGCTCCGATTTCTACAACACCATCGACGCCTTCATCCCCCGCCTCGACAAGAGCGACTACGAGGTCGACGAGAAGCAGCGCACCGTCACCATGACCGAAGCCGGCATGGAGAAGATGGAACGGGCGCTGCGCGAGGCCGGTCAGCTCAAATCCGACTCGCTGTACGACGTGGAAAACGTCTCCGTCGTCCATCACGTCAACCAGGCGCTGCGCGCGCACACGCTGTTCCAGCGCGACAAGGACTACATCGTGCGCGGCGGCGAGGTGGTTATCATTGACGAGTTTACCGGCCGCATGATGCCGGGGCGCCGATATTCTGAAGGCCTGCATCAGGCGCTCGAGGCCAAGGAGCATCAGCCGATCCAGCCGGAGAACCAGACGCTCGCGTCGATCACCTTCCAGAACTATTTCCGCATGTACGACAAGCTGGCCGGGATGACCGGCACCGCCATGACGGAAGCCGACGAATTCATGGACATCTACGGGCTCGAAAGCCTGGAAGTGCCGACCAACATGCCGCTGGTGCGCATCGACGACGACGACGAGGTCTATCGCACCGCCAACGAGAAATACCGGGCGATCATCACCCTGATCGAGGACTGCAAGAAGCGCGGTCAGCCGGTGCTGGTCGGCACCACGTCGATCGAGAAATCCGAGCAGCTCGCCGAGATGCTGCGTCAGGCCGGCTGGCAGCAGCACGACTTCTCCGATCCCAACGCCTTCGCCGCGCTCTATTCCGGCGACGAGGGCGCTACCAAGACCAAGGTTTTCGCCATCCTCAACGCGCGCTATCACGAGCAGGAGGCGTTCATCGTCTCGCAGGCGGGCGTCCCCGGCGCCATCACGATCGCTACCAACATGGCCGGGCGCGGCACCGACATCCAGCTCGGCGGCAATGCCGACATGCGCATCCGTCAGGAGATCACCGACATCGAGGATTGGGGTGCGCGCGACAAGGATCCGCGCGCCGACGACATCCGCAAACAGGTGGCGCGGCTGAAGGAAATGGCGCTCAAGGCCGGCGGGCTCTACGTGCTCGGCACCGAGCGCCACGAAAGCCGCCGCATCGACAACCAGCTGCGCGGCCGCTCCGGCCGACAGGGCGACCCCGGCCATTCCAGGTTCTTCCTCTCGCTCGAAGACGACCTGATGCGCATTTTCGGGTCCGACAAGCTCGACGGCATGCTGAAGAAGCTCGGGCTGAAGGAGAACGAGGCGATCGTCCATCCCTGGATCAACAAGGCGCTGGAAAAAGCGCAGCAGAAAGTTGAGGCGCGCAACTTCGACATCCGCAAGAACCTGCTCAAATACGACGACGTGATGAACGACCAGCGCAAGGTCATTTTCGAGCAGCGGCTTGAACTGATGCGCGACGAAACGGTCGACGAAACCATCGCCGATATGCGCCATTCGGTTGTCGACGAGTTGGTTGCCAAACATATTCCGGAGAACGCCTACCCCGAGCAGTGGGATGTCGCCGGCCTCGACGAGGCGCTGAAAGGGGTGCTCTCGCTCGACCTGCCGGTGCAGGACTGGGCCAAGGAAGAAGGCATCGCCGACGAGGAAGTCAAAGAGCGCGTCAAGCGGCGCGCCGATGAGTGGATGGCGGGCAAGGTGGCCAAATGGGGCACCGACGTCATTCGCTATGTCGAGAAGTCAATCCTGCTGCAGACGCTCGACCATCTCTGGCGCGAGCACCTGGTCATGCTGGAACATCTGCGCCAGGTGATCGGACTGCGCGGTTACGGCCAGCGCGATCCGCTCAACGAATACAAGGCCGAGGCCTTCTCGTTGTTCGAAGCGATGGTATCGCACCTGCGCGAGGCGGTGACCGCCCAGTTGATGCGGGTCGAGATCATGGACCAGCCGCCGGAAGAGGAAACCGAACAGCTGCCCTATATGGAGGCGCACAAGGTCGATCCGCTGACCGGCGAGGATGAGATGGCGCTGGCCGCCGCTCCGCTGGCGCCGGCGATGGCCGGTAACGGCAACGGCACGCAAGGTCTGCGCAATCCGGGCGACCCCACCTCGTGGGGCAAGGTCGGCCGTAACGAGCCCTGCCCCTGCGGCTCCGGCAAGAAGTTCAAGCACTGCCACGGTCGTTACGGCTGATACCGGCTGTCGTCCCACAGAAGTGGACAAGGTCAGCTGAACGCCGCCGTCAGCTTTTTGCGGAAGGCGCGATCGCGCTTCAGACGCCATTCGCGGCGCATGGCGTCGGCCCGGCTGGCGCAGCACTCCTGATGCAGCAGCACCCAGACGCGACCGCGCGTGAAGCGCGCGCCCTTGCCGGCGTTGTGCCGGGCGAGGCGCCGCGGCACGTCGTGCGTCCAGCCTACATAGGTGAGCGGCCCGTTTTTGGTGGTGGTGCCGAGGACGTAGACAAAGCAATCCATGCGCGCGATCCCGAATCGCGCGACAAGATCGCACGGATTGAAGGCTAAAACGTTACCTTCAGCGCAGTCCCGACCAGCGCGCGTTGAACGAGCCTGCCGGCACCACCGGCTGCGCGCCGGTGAGCAGGCCGTTGGTGGCCGGCGGCGGGGCGGAGAAGGCGGTGCGCATCTGCGGTTTCTCCTGCTCCTCTTGCGCTGGCTTTGCCTTGTCTTTTGTGGCCTGTTTCACCTCCGCCGGCTTCGCTTCCGGTTTGGGCACGGCTCGCGCCACGGTTCTTGGGTTGGCGGGCGCGGGTTTCGCAGGCTTGGCCTGCAGGTTTACCGGCGCGGCATTCGCGGTGCGCGTACGCGTCTTCGGCTTGGCGGCCAATTCGGTATTGCTGCCACGCAGGGCGACCGTCTCATCCACTGGCTCCGCGGCCCGGGCTTGCGTCTTGGTGCCGACGCCGAACAGGTTGCCGAGCAGGCTGGCGATGGTGGTCGGCTTCTCTCCCGACGTCTGACCTTCCTTCGGCAGCGGCGCAGGCGTCGGCATCGGGACGCTCGCCACCTGCTGCTCCGGCGCGCTCGCCGGCTGCGGCCGGTTCGCGCGTGCCGGCGAATTGGCTGTGCGCGGCAGCGCGCCCGGCGCGGATGATCCGGTGGCGCTGGCCACCTGGAAGGTGGTGCGGCCGGAATTGTCGAATACCTGGGTCTTGGCCATGAACACCGGGTTCATGCCGCCGTCGCCCTGGTGGGCGGGCGCCAGCCTGACGCCGTCGGCGATATAGCGGGCCATCTGGTATTGCTCGTTCCTGCGGCGATCGAGCACAGCATTGGCGATCATCGGATCGAGCCGGTGGACCGGGCATTTGCCACGCGGGTTGAACGAGACAGGACGCGATGCGTCGTCCGGCGCGACGGCGTCGAACACGTAGCGCTTTTCGCACACGGCAACCCTCGGCTCCTGCCGGGTCGCTTCAAAGTGGTCATAGCCCTCTTTCAGCATCTTCCAGAACGCGAAGTTCGGATTGTTGCGATGCTTGGCCATGTTCAGCGCGGTCATGCGGAACGGAAAGGCCTGCAGCTGGAATTCCTTTTGCCCGCCGAAGAAGGACTCGCGCGCCAGCGCATAAATTTCCTGGATCTGCTCGTCGGTCATGGCATAGCAGCCGCGCGACGAGCAGTCGCCATGCACCATCAGTTCGGAGCCGGTGCGGCCCCAGGCGCGGTCAAAGGCGTTCGGATAGCCGGTGTTGAAGGCGAGGTAATAGTTGGATTGCGGATTCATCTGCCCCGGGGTGATCGCGTAAAAACCCTCGGGCGCCTGGCGATCGCCTTCCTTCTTCTTCGGGCCGAGCGCGCCGGACCAGCGGCAGATCGGATAGGTCTTGAGCAGCGCGTATCGGCCGTCCAGATTCTGCTTCCAGACCTCCAGCTCGGACTCTTCCTTGAAGATGCGGACCAGGATTGGCGACTCCTTGTCCATGTGCTTCTCCGCGATCAGGGAGAGCATCTTCTCGGACAACGGAGCTTGCGCGCGGCCGGTGGGACCGATGCTGTCGGCATTGCAGCCGGCAAGTGCGATCGCGGCCACAACGGCCGCAGGCGCGAGCAGTGCGCGAAGGACGGGTCGACGGTTCAAACGCGATACTCCCCGAAGGGGCAGGCCCTCATTCAATAATCGTTATCCATAACTTGTGGCATCTGCAAGGCATTAGAGGCCTTTTGGGAGTGCCAGTAAGCCTATGGTGAACCTACGGTAAATGCGTATGCAAGGGGGGTGGCGCAGGGCGCCCGGGACGTCCCGGAATGGGCCCCCGAGGTCCCGAGTTCCGGCGGCCCGCCGGCTCAGCCGGTGGCGCGGGCCAGATTGCGTCCCATGGCCAGGAACTTGTCCCGCCGCTGCTGGCGCACCGCCGCGCGGTCGAGCGCCCCGAGTTCCTTGAGGGCGGTGGCGATGGCCTCCCCGACGGCGGCAATGGCCGCCCGGGGCTCGCGATGGGCCCCGCCGGTCGGTTCCGTCACGATGCTGTCGATCACCCCGAAGCGCACCATGTCCTGGGCGGTGATCTTCATGTTGGTGGCGGCTTCCTGCGCCTTGGTGGTATCGCGCCACAGGATTGAAGCCGCGCCTTCCGGCGAGATCACGCTGTAGATGGCGTGCTCCAGCATCAGCACCCGGTTGGCGGTGGCGATGGCGATGGCGCCGCCCGAGCCGCCTTCGCCGAGGATCACCGCCACGTTGGGCACGCCGAGGCCGAGGCTCATCTCGGTGGAACGCGCGATGGCTTCCGCCTGGCCGCGCTCCTCGGCGCCGATGCCCGGATAGGCGCCGGCAGTATCTACCAGCGAAAGCACCGGAATCTCGAATCGGTCGGCCATCTCCATCAGCCGCGCCGCCTTGCGGTAGCCTTCCGGGCGCGCCATGCCAAAATTGTGCTGCAGCCGGCTTTCGGTGTCGGCGCCCTTCTCATGGCCAATGACGCAGACACTGTCGCCGCGGAAGCGGCCGAAACCGCCGACGATGGCCGCGTCGTCGCCGAATTTGCGGTCGCCGGCAAGCGGCACGAAATCAGTGATCAGGGCTTTGACGTAGTCGAGGCAATGCGGCCGCAGTGGGTGGCGCGCCACCTGCGTCTTTTGCCAGGGTGTGAGTTCGGCATAGAGTTCCTTGAGCGCCTGCGCCGCCTTCACCTCGAGGCGGGATATCTCCTCCTCGATGGCGACTGCGTCGCCGCTCTCGCCCATGGCGCGCAGTTCCTCGACCTTGGCCTCCAATTCGGCCACCGGCTTTTCAAAGTCGAGATAGCTGCGCATGGGTCTCCGAACCGCTTTATTGCCGGGTGAACTGACGCGGCAGAAGGCATTGAGTCAAGCAATCGGGTTAATTTCGCTCAGACACCGCCCGCTACTCTTCCTCCGCAAGCGGATGCAGGTCGCGCACCAGCGATTTCAGCCGGTCCTCCAGCACGTGAGTGTAAATCTGCGTGGTTGAAATGTCGGCGTGTCCCAGCAGCGTCTGCACCACGCGCAGGTCGGCGCCGTTGTGCAGCAGGTGGCTGGCGAACGCATGGCGCAGTACATGCGGGCTCAGCCGGTCGCCGCCGATGCCGCAGGCCGCGCCCAGTGCTTTCAGCTCGCGAGCGAAATGCTGGCGGGTCAGGTGGCCCTGCTCGCCGAAGGACGGAAACAACCACCTCGATTGCGCGTCGCGCGCCGCGCCCTCGCGCAACGCCAGATATTCCGCCATCGCCCGGCGGGCCGCCTGGTTGAGCGGCACCAGCCGCTCCTTGCCGCCCTTGCCGCGCACCACGAGCATGCGTTGATCGCGCCGCGCCGCCGAGGCGGGCAGCGCGACCAGCTCGGACACGCGCAGCCCGGTGGCGTAGACGGTTTCCAGCAGGCAAAGGAGGCGCGCCGCGCGCAGCCGCTGCGCGGCAGGTTGCTCGGCATTCTCTGCACCAGCGCGGGCCTGCGCCAGCAGCGTGTCGACCTCGGCAATGGCCAGCACCTTCGGCAATGTGCGCCCGCGCTTGGGGCCTTCCAGCACCGCGGCGGGATCGTCGCCGCGCTTTCCTTCCGCGTAGAGAAACCGGTAGAGCTGGCGTACCGCCGACAGCCGCCGTGCCAGTGACGAGGCCTTGAAGCCGCGCTCCGCGAGGCTGGTGAGAAACTCGCGCAGGTCGTCGGTGGAGGCCACGGCAATGCTGCGCCCCGCCGCACGCAAGTGCGCCGACAAATCGGCAAGGTCGTTGCGGTAGGCGGCAAGGGTGTTTTCGCCGGCGCCGCGTTCGGCCGCCAGCATGTCGAAAAAAAGTTCGACCAGTCGATCGTCGGAATCTTTCAGCCGACGGGCCATCGCCTTGCCTGCCGTTGCAGTGCCGGAACTACTTGAGGAACTTGTCGGGCGGAATGGTCACGATGATCTCGCGCGGTTGGTACTTGACGAAATTGGCCAGCGAAAACACGGCGACATACGACAGCCCGCCGATGAGGCCGAGAAATACCAGAAATCGGAACAGACTCGGCATTTTCTCTTCCGCCAATGTCGCGCGCGAATACCGCAGACGGCCATGCGACTTACAAGCCTTCCCCGTCCGCAGACAAGGCCGCCCTCGCGGTTGTCTCAATTGCTGGTATATGGAACCGTGGGGTCGATCGGGAACCCTAGCATGGTTAACATGGCCGTTCAAAAAACCGTTGAAAATGGCCTTGAAGCAGCGATCACGCGCGCGCTCGCCCGCCGCTCCATCGTGCTCGTCGGCATGATGGGTGCCGGCAAGTCGTCGGTCGGCCGCCGCCTTGCCGGCCGGCTCGGGGTGCCGTTTGTCGACGCCGACAGCGAGATCGAAAACGCCGCCGGCATGAGCATTCCGGAAATTTTCGCCCAGCACGGCGAACCCTACTTCCGTGCCGGCGAAGCGCGGGTGATCGCGCGGCTGCTGGAGAACGGGCCGCAGGTGCTGGCCACCGGCGGTGGCGCCGTGATGAACCAGCAGACCCGCGACCTGATTCGCATCAAGGGCGTTTCGGTCTGGCTCAAGGCCGACCTCGACGTTCTGGTGAAGCGGACCAGACGGCGCAACGACCGGCCGCTGGCGGAAAAAATCAGGGACCTGCTGCCGTTGCGCGAACCGGTTTACGCGCAATCCGATATCATCGTGCAGTCGCGCGACGAGCCGCACGACGCCATCGTCGACGAGATCATCGCGGCCGCGGCACATCATCTCGGCGTCGAAGCCGCCGCCGGAGAAGCGCCATGACCGCGCCGTTGCGCTCGGGCGAACCGATCGTGGTGCAAGTCGCGCTGGGCGCGCGCGCCTACGGGATCGCCATCGGACGCGGGCTGATCGGCGTGCTCGGCGAGCGCATCAAGGCGCTGCGCCCGGGCGCCAGGACCGTGGTCGTTACCGACGAAACGGTGGCCCGGCATCATCTCGCGGCGGTCGAAGCCGCGCTCAAGTCGGCCGGTATCGATGTCGCGCGCATCGTGGTGCCGGAAGGCGAGGGCGCCAAGAGCTACGCCACCTTCGAGACGGTATGCGAGGCGATCATCGCCGCGCGCATCGAGCGCAGCGACCTGGTGGTGGCGCTCGGTGGCGGCGTGGTGGGCGATCTCGCCGGCTTTGCCGCGGCCTGCGTGCGCCGCGGGCTCGACTTCGTGCAGGTGCCGACCACCCTGCTGGCGCAGGTCGACAGTTCGGTCGGCGGCAAGACCGGCATCAATTCCCGCCACGGCAAGAACCTGATCGGCGCCTTTCATCAGCCAATCCTGGTCATCGCCGACACCGCGCTGCTCGACAGCCTGCCCGAGCGCCAGTTCCGCGCCGGTTATGCCGAGGTGGCCAAATACGGGCTGCTCGGCGATGCCGCCTTCTTCGCCTGGCTGGAAGCGAACTGGCGGGACGTGTTCGCCGGTGGGCCTTCGCGCGAGCGCGCCATCGCCGTCTGCTGCCGTGCCAAGGCTGCGATCGTCGCCCGCGACGAGCGCGAAAGCGGCGAGCGCGCGCTGCTCAATCTCGGCCATACCTTCGGCCACGCGCTGGAAGCGGCTGCCGGCTATTCCGAGCGGCTGTTGCACGGCGAGGCGGTGGCGCTCGGCATGTCGCTTGCTTTCGAATTCTCTGCCCGCAAGGGTTTGATCGGCGGAACCGATGCCGCCCGCGCCGCCGCTCACCTCGCGGCGGTGGGGCTGCCCACCCGTCTCAGCGACGTTCCCGGCGGTATGCCGGGCGTCGATGCTTTGATGGACCTGATCGCGCAGGACAAGAAAGTGAAGCGCGGCACCCTCACCTTCATTCTGGCGCGCGGCATCGGGCAGGCCTTCGTCGCCGACGCGGTCGATCCGGCCGAAGTGCGTGCCTTTCTCGCTGATAAAATACAATGACCACCAACGACTGGCTCTCGCTCGTCATCGTGCTGATCTGCCTGTTGTTGTCCGCCTTCTTCTCGGGCAGCGAGACGGCGCTGACCGCGTCCTCACGCGCCAGCATGGCGCGGCTGGAAAAGCAGGGAAACCTCCGCGCGCCCATCGTCAACCGGCTGCTGGCACAGCGTGAGCGGCTGATCGGCGCTTTGCTGCTCGGCAACAACATCGCCAACATCGCCGCGTCTGCGATCGCCACCAGCGTGATGCTGGTCTGGTTCGGCACGGCCGGGGTGGTCTACGCCACGCTGACGATGACCGTGCTGGTCTTCGTGTTCGCCGAGGTGCTGCCGAAGACCGCCGCGATCAACGCGCCGGACCGCATTGCGCTGGCGGTCGCCCGCCCGATGGCCTGGCTGGTCAAGCCGCTGGGACCGATCCTGTTCGGCGTTGAAGCCATGGTGCGCTGGCTTCTGCGCCACGTCGGAATTACGGTCGGCGAGGGTTTGCCGGTGCTGTCGGCGCACGAGGAGTTGCGCGGCGCGGTCGATCTGCTTCACCGCGAAGGCGGCGTGGAAAAGCTCGACCGCGACATGTTCGGCGGCGTGCTCGATCTGCGCGAGCTCGACATTTCCGATGTCATGATCCATCGCACCAACATGATCACCATGAAAGTGGACGACCCGGCCGAGGAGGTCGTCAACGCGGTGATCGCCTCGCCGGTGACGCGCATTCCGTTCTGGCGCGACAATCCGGAAAACATTGTTGGCGTGCTGCACGTGAAGGATCTGCTGCGCGCCCTGCACGCGGTGGATGGTGACGCCGGCAAGGTCGACGTCCAGTCGCTGCTGACCCCGCCCTGGTTTGTGCCCGACACGCGGCCGGTATCCGAGCAGCTCAAGGCGTTCCGCCGTCGCAAGACGCCGTTCGCGCTGGTGGTCGACGAGTACGGCGAAGTCGAGGGACTCGTCACGCTGGAGGACATTCTGGAAGAGATCGTCGGCGACATTACCGACGAGCATGATGTCGCCATGCCCGGCGTGCGCCGGCAGCCCGACGGCTCGGTCATCGTCGAGGGCGCGGTATCGATCCGCGACCTCAATCGCGTCATGGACTGGAATCTGCCCGACGAGGAGGCGACCACCATCGCCGGCCTGGTCATCCACGAGGCGCGCTCCATTCCGGAAGTGGGCCAGACCTTTACCTTCTACGGATTCCGTTTCCGGGTGCTGCGCCGCGCGCGCAACCGTATCACCTCGCTGCGCATCCAGCCGCTGCCGCGCACGAGCGCGGCAGAGTAATCCCGGCGGCGATGCTGCCGTTCAGCACCGAACAGTTCTTCGCGGTGTTCGCCGGCTACAACGCGGCCGTCTGGCCGGCGCCGGTTGTCGCCTATGGGCTGGGCGTCGTCGCCATCGTCGCGGCGTTACGCGGCGGGCTCGCCTAGACGCCACCTTCGCCCGGCGCGGCGGCATGGATGGCGAGCGCATGCACCCCGCCGCCCAGCTCGTCGGCGAGCGTCCGGTTGATCAACCGGTGGCGCTGTAGCCGGGTCATACCTTTGAACAGTTCCGACACTATATAGACCCTGAAATGGGTCTGTCCGCCCGGCCTGTGTCCGGCATGGCCTTCGTGCTGGTGGGATTCGTCCACCACCTTGAGGCTTTGCGGAGCGAAAGCTTCGGTCAACTTCTGTGCCATACGGTCTTCGGTTCGCATGCCGTTCCGCTTAGAAAACGTCAGGGCGCCGGTCAATGCCCGGGTTTGCGGCGGAATCGGGAACCGGCCATGCAGTCAAGTCTTGAACGCGTCGTCGGCAAAAGCGCATAATGTCCGGTCATGAAATTCGACTCGCCTTTTTTTGATCGTATCCGGGTCAAGCCGGACAAGGATCGCCGGCGCAAGACCGGCGGGCCGACCTGTGAATGGGTCGGCTGCAAGGAGTCTGCCACCCATCGCGCGCCGAAGGGGCGCGGCCGCGAAAAGGATTACTGGCGTTACTGCCTGAATCACGTGCGCGAATACAATCAGTCGTACAATTTCTTTGCCGGCATGAGCGACGATGCGGTCATCGCCTACCAGAAGGACGCGCTCACCGGTCATCGCCCGACCTGGAAAATGGGTACCGGCAAGGGTGCCGCGCAACCCGACGCGCACAGCTTCGGCAATCGTGCCGATCCGTTCGGGCTGTTCGACGACGACGCCCGTCACGAGCAACAGCAGCGGCGTTCGGAAAACCGGGTCATTCACAACGCCGCGCGCAAGGCGCTCGACACGCTCGGGCTTGAAACCAGCGCCACCGCGCAGCAGGTCAAGATGCGGTTCAAGGAGCTGGTCAAGCGCCACCATCCGGACGCCAATGGCGGCGACCGCTCGACCGAGGATCGCCTGGTCGAGATCATCCAGTCGTACAACTACTTGAAATCCGTGGGATTCGGCTGAGGCACGCGGGTACGGAAAGCCGCCCGGCCGCGCCTTCCGCGCGCACCTTGCAGTACCTATCTTATTGAAATAATTGACCGTGCCCTGCGGCAGCGGCGGGTTTTTCGG
>Ga0210122_1000590_pt1 | contig 12546 bp, 12 predicted proteins | sample Muzzi_CordB_D2_FD_185530 | JGI IMG/M metagenome (GOLD analysis project Ga0210122, IMG submission 185530) | Wetland microbial communities from San Francisco Bay, California, USA, that impact long-term carbon sequestration - Muzzi_CordB_D2 (SPAdes) | ecosystem: Environmental > Aquatic > Marine >... | reverse complement strand
CCGCCATGCTTTCCGCGCGATAGAATATCAGCGCAGTTTCGCCGACTTGTATCGTTATCGGTTCCTGGGCCGGCGTGAAGCGCCATGCCAGATTGTGGTTGACGCTGGAATCGAAGCGCACGGTGATTTTGCGGTCTCCAGTCACTTCCGACGGCGCCTGCGCAATCCCGGGGGTCCCGCCGAAACCGGTTACCCGGCAGAACAGGTTATACAATGGCACTGAAGCATATGCCATACCGGTCATGCCGGCGACCACCGCCAGAACGACGGCCATCGTGCGCTTGTTACGGCGTTTGAGTTCTGCATTCATGGCTCAACTCCCGCTCATCTTCACGATGGCGACGACGTAAAACAGCACGGCCGTGCCGAACAGCACCAGGGCGAGGGCAATGTTTCGACCCCGCTGGCGGCGATGCATTTCGCTCGGCTGGCGGTCATGTGCCGCGTCGCCCGTCTGCTTCTCGTTTTTGTTCATAACCATCTCCGACATGGCGCCATCATCCCAGAACGCCTGGAGCGGAATCGACAACCAGCAGCGCGAACAGCGTCGCTAGATACAACAGCGAAAATCCGAACATGCGCTTGGCCGGGCCGTCGCCGTGATCGCGCATGACCGCAATCGCATGACCCACGAAGCCAAGGCCGAGCACCAACGACGCGCCGCCATAGATCCATCCGGCGATGCCAAGCCAATAGGGCGCCAGCGCCACGGGGATCAGCAGAATCGTGTAGAACAGCATCTGGCGCCGCGTCGCCTCCTTGCCGGCCACCACCGGCAGCATCGGCACGCCGGCGTCCTGGTAATCGCCACAGCGATACAGCGACAGCGCCCAGAAATGCGGCGGGGTCCAGAAGAAAATCAGCGCGAACAGCGCCACCGACTCGATCGACACGGATCCGGTCACCGCGGCCCAGCCGATCATTGGCGGGAAGGCTCCCGCCGCGCCGCCGATCACGATGTTCTGCGGCGTGCGGCGCTTCAGCCATACGGTGTAGACGAAAACATAGAACAGGATCGCCAGCGCCAGTATGCCGCCCGCGGCCCAGTTCACCATCAGCCCCATCATGCTGACCGAGGCCGCCGACAGGAATATGCCGAAGCCCAACGCTTCGCCCGGCGCGACCTTGCCCGCCGGGATCGGGCGGTTCTGCGTACGCTTCATTACCGCGTCGATATCCCGATCGTACCACATGTTGATCGCCCCGGCGGCGCCGGAGCCGACCGCGATACATAGCACCGCAACGGCCGCAAGCACCGGGTGAATATCGCCCGGCGCGATCCACAGCCCGACCAGCCCGGTAAACACCACGAGCGACATCACGCGCGGCTTCAGCAACGCGAAAAAGTCGCCCACGCCGGCGGAGCTTGCAGCTCCACCGGCCTGGGTCGTCATGCGATATGCGGTTTCTGACATCTGTCTTCGTTCTCAGCAAACAGTCGTTACTTGATGACCGGCTGCTCTTCGAAGGTGTGGAACGGCGGCGGAGAGGCAACGGTCCACTCCAGCGTCGTCGCGCCTTCGCCCCAGTAGTTGGCTTCCGCCTTGGGGCCGCTACGGTAGGCACTTGCCAAGATGTATATGAACAGCAGCGTCGAGGCGCCCGTGATGAACGATCCGTAGGACGAAATCATGTTCCATCCATGGAAAGCGTCCGGATAGTCGATGTAGCGGCGCGGCATGCCCGCCAGACCCGAGAAATGCATCGGGAAGAAGGTCATGTTGATGCCGATGAAGGCGGTCCAGAACTGAATCTTGCCCAGCGTCTCGTTGTACATCCGGCCCGTCATCTTGGGGAACCAGTAGTACATGCCGGCGAAGATCGCCGACACGGCGCCGATCGACAGGGTGTAATGGAAGTGGCCAACCACATAATAGGTGTCGTGCATGGCGACATCCATGCCCGCATTGGCCAGCACCACGCCGGTAACGCCGCCGACGGTGAACAGGAAGATGAAGCCCATCGCCCAGAGCATCGGGGTATCGAAGCGGATTGAACCACCCCACATCGTGGCGATCCAGCTGAAGATCTTCACGCCCGTCGGCACCGCGATGACCATGGTGGCCGCGGTGAAGTAAATGCGCAGGTCGATATCCATACCAACCGTATACATGTGATGCGCCCACACGATGAAGCCGACGAAGCCGATCGCCACCATCGCATAGGCCATGCCCAGATAGCCGAAGATCGGCTTGCGCGAGAAGGTGGAGATGATCTGGCTGACGATGCCGAAACCCGGCAGGATCATGATGTAGACTTCCGGGTGACCGAAGAACCAGAACAGATGCTGGAACAGGATCGGGTCACCGCCGCCATCGGGGATGAAGAATGTGGTGCCAAAATTACGGTCGGTCAGCAGCATCGTGATGGCGCCGCCAAGGACCGGCAGCGACAGCACCAGCAGGAAGGCCGTAACCAGCATCGACCAGACGAACAGCGGCATCTTGTGCAGGGTCATGCCCGGCGCGCGCATGTTGAAGATCGTGGTGATGAAGTTGATGGCGCCCAGGATGGAGGACGCACCCGCCAGATGCAGTGCGAATATTGCGAAATCCACGGCGGATTCGGGATGGCCGAGGGTGCTGGAAAGCGGGGGATAAACCGTCCAGCCAGTACCTGCGCCGCCACCGATCAGCGCCGACAGCACCAACAATGTCAGCGCTGGGACAAGCAGCCAGAAGCTGATGTTGTTCATGCGCGGGAACGCCATGTCCGGCGCACCGATCATCAGCGGTACGAACCAGTTGCCGAAGCCGCCGATCAGCGCCGGCATGACCACGAAGAACACCATGATCAGGCCGTGGGCGGTGATGATTGTATTCCACAAATGGCCATCGGGGCTGCCGTCCATCGTCAGGAACTGTACGCCCGGATTCAAGAGTTCCAGACGCATAATCAGGGACGCCGACAGCCCGATTAGCCCGGCGATGAAAGCCAGGATCAGGTACATCGTGCCGATGTCCTTGTGGTTGGTGGAATAGAGCCAGCGCCGGAATCCGGTCGGGGCGTGATGATCGTCGTGCGCGTGCGCGCCAGAAGTCTCGGTGGCCATTGTGATGTCCCTCTATTTCGCGCCGGTTACTGGACGGGGGTGGTCTGCGCCACGCGGATGTTGCTTTCCGCGGGTTCGTCAACACGGGCAAACTCTTCTTTTGCAGTCTCCACCCAGGCATTGAACTCGTCCTCGCTGACCGCCTGAATGGAGACCGGCATAAAGGAATGGTTCACACCGCAGAGTTCGGAGCAGAAGCCGTAATACATGCCCGGCTTGGTGATCTCGACCCAGGTTTCGTTGAGGCGGCCGGGGACCGCGTCCAGCTTGACGCCCAGCGACGGGATGCCCCAGGAATGAAGGACGTCGTCCGACGTAAACAGCAGGCGAACCTTCTTGCCGACAGGCAGAACGACGTGATTGTCCGTCTCCATCATGCGCAGGCTCTTGTCCTCGAGATCCTCGGCGAATGTCATGTTGGCGTCAAAGGTGAAGTTGCCGTTGTCGGGATACTCATAGCTCCAGTACCACTGATGGCCCGTGACCTTCAGCGTCATGTCGGCGTCCTCGACCCGGTCGTTCATCACCATCACGGTGTAGGACGGGATGAACAGCCAGACCAGGATGACCACCGGCGCGGCCGTCCAGATCACCTCGATCAGCGTGTGGTGCGTTGTTTTCGACGGGGTGGGGTTCGCCTTTTCATTATAGCGGATCACGACCCAGATGAGCAGGGCCAGAACGAAAAGCGAGATTATGGTAATCACCCACAGCAACGTGTTGTGGAAATCGACGATCCGCTCCATCGAGGGCGATGCGGCTTCCTGGAAGCCCAGTTGCCACTCGGTGGGAATGCCGTCGGCGAACGCGGCGCCGCTCATAATCGTCAGCAGAAATGCCGCAAGCGCGGCCAATCGCATAGTCACGGTGGTCTCTCCCGTCTCTGACACCAGCCAAATAAACCGGGTTCACCCTTGGGCGGAATCAGCCCACCACGGGCCCCGGTGGAAATCTGCGCGGCATTCTAGCCAGTCGCAGCCGCCAATCAAGCACCATGAAAGTAATGCCCCCCGTATGCTTTGGAACCTGAAAACCCGTTGATCGGGTAGGCCCTTTGTATTACGGGATTTCTGCACCATTACCCTGCGCGACACTATGTCGCAAGCGGTTTTCCGGGGATTCTTGATCTATGTCATGGCGCGGAGGCATCATCGTCACGAGCCAGCCTTCTGCGCACGCGCTGCAGCGCCGACCAGACGATGAGAACCACAACGGGAATGGAAAGCCCGGTAACCAGTTCCACGGGTACCGGCAATCCAGCGGCATCCGCGCCTTTGGCCGCATAGCCGACCAACCCGACGAGGTAATAGCTGATCGCCGCGACCGACAGGCCTTCGACCGTTTCCTGCAGGCGAAGCTGCAGCTTGGCCCGCCGGTCCATCGAACGTAGCAGGTCACGGTTTTGTGCTTCCATCGCGAGGTCGACGCGGGTGCGCAGCAGGCTGGTGGTCCGTGCAACGCGCTCCGCCAGCCGATCCTGGCGCACCGCCATGGTCTGGCAGGTGCGCATCGCAGGCGACATGCGGCGATCCAGGAACTCGCCGATGGTCTGCAAGCCTTCGATCCGTTCCTCGCGCATGGCTGCAACCCGCTTCTCGACGAGTTCGTAATAGGCTGCCGAAGCGCTGAAACGGTATGTGTTGCGCGATGCCAGCCGCTCCAGCCGAGCGGCGAGCCCTGTCAGCTCGCCAAGTGCCGCATGTTCGTCCTCCAGCCCCTTGATATCGGGCATGCGCTCGGTTATCGCGGCCAGCGTGCCCGCCGCGTCGGCGACCTCCGGCCCGGCCTCGCGCGCCAGCGGCAGCGACAGAAGGGCCAGAATGCGATAGGTCTCGATTTCCAGCATGCGCTGAACCAGGCGGCCGGCCTGCCGGGCGCGCAACCCCATATCGCGCACCAGAATACGGCTGAAGCCATCGCCGTGCAGTCGGAAATCGGCCCAGACTTCCGCATGACCTCCGGCTACCCGGCTACCGGCAAGGCTTTCCGCCGAAAACAGGTTGTTCAACGCCTGGCGGTCCCTGTCCTGCCCGTCGGCCGGCTCATAGGCCAGGTGGCTGGCGACCAGAAGCTCGCCGGGGAGCCGATCCAGCCAGTCCCCGGGCACGGCTGCAATGGCGGTGTCGACAAAAGGATCCTCGCCGCCGCCCGTCACGAAAAAGCTATAGCTGGCGAACTCGGCATGGCTTTCCCACTTGCAACGGAACAAGCCGAAATCGCCCGAAAAATGGTTGGTTCCGGGATCCGGCGGCGCCACATCCATCCGCTCGCAGAGCGCTGTCATATGCGCAAGGCCCGCCCTGGCCGACCCTTCGCCACTCAGCATTGCGACATGCGACACAAGAACCGGCGGCTCCAGCTGCTCGAACGGTCTGGCATGCACTTCGTTGACCAGTAAGTGACGCAAACCGTGTTCGTTGAAATTCGCCATTGGGTAATGCCTGCAGGAAAGGTAAGTTGACCTTTGGTGGGACCGGCGCGCAAATCGCGCTATATACATGTCGACAAGGTAGCGCGATGCACCGCGACAATCGAGAGGGATCATGAGTAACCTTAGCAACACCGACGAGCTTTTCTTCAAGCGCACCGGGCTTGACCGCGAAAAAACGGAAAAGCTGGTGGCGACCGCGCTGAAGGGGGCCGACGACGGCGAACTCTATCTGGAATATTGCCAGTCGGAGGGCATCTCGCTGGACGACGGCCATATCCGTAGCGCCAGCTTCGATACGGCGCAGGGCTTCGGGCTGCGCGCGATTTCCGGCGAGACCATCGGCTACGCCCACGCCAGCGACCTGAGCGAGGAAGCCATGAAACGGGCGGCGGAAACAGTTCTGGCCGTGCGTAGCGGCAAGGGCGGCACGATGGCCGAACCGCCGGCCGGCACCAACCGGTCGCTCTATACCGACGAAAACCCCCTGGGCGCTTTCAGTTTCGAGGACAAGGTTAAACTGCTGGGCGAAATCGATGCCTATGCACGGCGCAAGGATCCCCTCGTCAAACAGGTCAGCGCGTCGATCGCCGGCGAATGGCAGGCCGTTCAGATCATCCGCGGCGACGGCAAGCGGGTTGCCGATATCCGGCCACTGGTGCGCCTCAACGTCTCCATCGTGGTCGGCAAGGGCGACCGTATGGAAAGCGGCAGCTACGGCGCCGGCGGCCGGCTCGGTTTTGCCGCCTTCGTTGAGCCCGACGCCTGGCAGTATCAGGTGGACGAAGCCCTCCGCCAGGCACTGGTCAACCTGGAATCCGTCCCCGCACCCGCCGGCGAAATGGACGTGGTGCTGGGCTCGGGCTGGCCGGGCATCCTGTTGCACGAGGCCATCGGCCATGGGCTGGAGGGCGATTTCAATCGCAAGAAGACCTCTGCCTTCGCCGGGCTCATGGGATACAAGGTCGCCGCGGAGGGCGTTACCGTTGTCGATGACGGCACCATCGCCGACCGGCGCGGCTCGCTGTCGGTCGACGACGAGGGCACGCCGACAAGCTGCACCACGCTGATCGAGAACGGCAAGCTGGTCGGCTATATGCAGGACCGCCAGAACGCGCGCCTGATGGGCACGAAGCCCACCGGCAACGGCCGCCGTCAATCATACGCCCACGCCCCCATGCCCCGCATGACCAACACCTGTATGCTGGCCGGCGATCGCGAGCATGAGGAAATCATCGCTTCGGTCGAAAAGGGCATCTACGCGGTAAACTTCGGCGGCGGCCAGGTCGACATCACCAGCGGCAAGTTCGTGTTTTCCTGCACCGAGGCCTACAAGATCGAAAAGGGCAAAGTGAAAGAGCCGGTCAAGGGCGCGACCCTGATCGGCAACGGCCCGGACGTTCTGACCCGGGTTTCGATGATCGGCAACAATATGGAAATGGACCCGGGCATCGGTACCTGCGGCAAGGAGGGCCAGGGCGTGCCGGTAGGCGTCGGCCAGCCGACACTCCGCATCGACGGGCTTACCGTGGGCGGCACCGCAGACTAAGGTAGTGTAAGGAAGTGTAAAGGGTTGCGGGATCGATAATATGGCGCGAACGCCACCGTCATCGCCGCAAGGGACCGGGCCGAACCGTTTGTTCTGGTTTCTTGTCGTCGCGGTCGGGTTGACCGGGCTCGTGGTCTGGCTCGCCAACCGCTACCCGAACGCACTCGATTCGCGCGAGGCAATGATAAACATCACGCGCTACGGCGCCATCCTGTTGCTGGTGGCCAGCGGCATCCTGGGCAGCCGGACGCTGAACGTAAAGAAGGCGGTGCGGGACATCGCGATCTGGATCGCCATCGTCGCGGGCCTGGTCGCCCTGTACGGTTTCCGCTACGAGCTGGAAACCCTGGCCCTGAGGGTGGCCGGAGAGTTGGAGCCCGCCCGCGGCAACGAAACCGTTGGCGGCGAAATGCTGTACCGCCGCAGCGCCGACGGGCATTTCTACATCGACGCCATGGTAAACGGCCGACCGGTCCGGTTCCTGGTGGACACCGGGGCCAGCGAAATCGTGCTGAGCCCGGACGACGCCGCGCGGGTCGGTTTCGAACGGTCGGGGCTGGTATTCAACAAGCGCTACCAGACCGCCAACGGAACCGGCTGGGGCGCGCCGGTCACGCTGCGCTATATCGCGGCGGGCACAATCCGTTTCGATGACGTCACCGCCTCGGTTAATAACGCATCGATGTCGGAATCCCTGCTGGGGATGACTTTCCTCGATAGGCTGTCCGGTTTCGAGGTCAGCGGAGACTCGCTGATCCTGCGGCCCTAGGGCAATATCCGATCAAACAGAACCGGTCCGGTTCGGTTTGATCGGATGAAATTGCCCGCTTTTTCGAGGGACGAGCAACTTTATCCGCCCAAACGGAATCGCGAAAAGCGATTCCATTTGGACGAATGTTGCTCTAGGCCTCAGTACGCATATTCGTCGAACAGCGGCTCGATATTGCGGTTCCAGCGGTTTTCATAGGCGTCGAGCAACTCCTCGGCCGGCGTGATGCCGCTCTCGGCGATTTCGTGCAGGGCGTTCAGGAAGTGGGCCTCATCCTCGCCAAAGGTATCTTGCGTGGCGCGGGCCTTGAGCCCGTCCCGCGCAATGGCCAGCACGTCCTTCGCCAGGTCCTGCATGGTGCCACCGCGGAATTTCGTTTTCAGCGCGGTCCTCGGCGCCTCGTTGCGCAGCATCTCACGCTCGTCCATCGACCAGTCGCGGCACAGATTCCAGGCCGCATCCAGTGCCGCGTCGTCATAGAGCAGCCCGACCCACAGCGCCGGCAACGCGCAAAGCCGGCGCCACGGCCCGCCGTCGGCGCCGCGCATTTCCAGGAAATGCTTCAACCGTACTTCGGGGAAGGCGGTGGTCATATGGTCTGTCCAGTCGCCGATGCTGGGCGCCTGGCCCTCGAAGCCTTCCAGTTTACCGGCCATGAAGTCGCGGAAGGATTTGCCGGCGACGTCGTGATATATGCCGTCGCGATAGACGAAATACATCGGCACATCGAGCAAGTAATCGACCCAGCGCTCGAAGCCGAAGCCTTCGTCGAACACGAAGGGCAGCATGCCGGAGCGGTCGGGGTCGGTATCGGTCCAGATCTGGCTGCGATAGCTGAGAAACCCGTTGGGCTTTCCCTCGGTGAAGGGTGAGTTGGCGAACAGCGCCGTGGCGATCGGCTGCAACGCCAGCGCGACACGGAATTTCTTGACCATATCGGCCTCGGACGAAAAATCCAGGTTCACCTGCACGGTGCATGTCCGGGTCATCATGTCGAGCCCCAGATTCCCACGCAGCGGCATATAGCGGCGCATGATCTTGTATCGGCCCTTTGGCATCCAGGAAATTTCCTCGCGGGTAGCCTTGGGATGAAAGCCGAGGCCGATCATGCCCGCCCCCATCTCGCTACAGACCTCCTTCACCTCGCGCAGATGCTCGTTCACCTCGCTACAGGTCTGGTGGATGTTTTCCAGCGGCGCGCCGGAAAGTTCGAACTGGCCGCCGGGCTCCAGCGTAATTGAGCAACCATCGGCCATGCGCAGCGCGATGATATTGTCGCCCTCGCGAACCGGCTCCCAGCCAAAACGCTGCAGACCTTCCAGCAACGCCCCGATACCGGGCGTGCCCTCATAGGCCAGCGGCTTGTGGGTCGCCAGATCGTAGCCGAATTTTTCGTGTTCGGTACCGATGCGCCAGGCTTCGCGGGGTTTGTTGCCTTGCTCCAGATACTCGACCAGTTGCTGTTTGTTCGTTACGGGGTTTCCGCCGCCGCTTGAGGGTGCTGACATATGCCGGGCCTTAATTGCTGCAAAAAATTGTTTGTTTCAGTTGCGCCCCGGAGGACGATCTCGCCAGTCGCCTAGCGCGGCCTGCCAACAGGACAGCGCCGCCAACGCGGCTGTGTCGGCCCGAAGAATGCGAGGCCCCAACCCGACGGCGCTTACATTGGGAAATTTATGCAGCAGGTCAAGCTCCGTTTGTTCGAATCCTCCTTCCGGCCCAGTCAGGACCGCCCAGGCCCCCCCGGGATCGCATTCCCGCAAAAACTCGTTGATCGGCGCGGCTTCGCCAGCTTCGGCACAAAGCAAAATCCGACGTTCGGGCGGCCATGAGTCAAGAATTTGTGATAATGCCCGGGCATCGTCGACGCGCGGCAGGGTCAGCCGTTCGCATTGTTCGGCGGCCTCGATGGCGTTGGCCTCCATGCGTTCCCTTTTGATGCGCTCGACCACCGTGCGCCTGGTAATAGCGGGCATCAGCGCCGACACGCCCAGTTCCGTCGCTTTCTGGACGAGAAAATCCAGCGGCGCGCGCTTCACCGGTGCGAAGACCAGCCACAGGTCGGGCTCCGGCGCCTGCGGACGAAGCTGGCGGCTAACGACGAAAACAACCGACTTCTTTCCGGTCTTGTCGATCCGCGCCAGCCATTCGCCGTCACGGCCATTGAACAGCGCCACCGGATCGCCGGGCGACATGCGCAACACATGGGCCAGGTAATGGGCCTGGTCGCGGCCACACTCCACCGCCGCTCCCGCGGCAAGGTCGCCTTCGATATACAGCCTTGTTCGGGGTCTGTCGGTCATTCCGATTATTATCCGCCAGGGTCGGAAAATTTCTGTCGAAGCTTGTCCCGAGAGACGATGAGCGTCAAGATTAGCCCATGAGCGATCATCCGCAAAGCAGCACGGAAGCCTCCGATATTCCGCGCGAAAACTGGGTCGACCGGTATGCGCCGGCGGCGGCGCGTCCCTGGATGCGGCTGGCGCGCCTCGACCGTCCGATCGGGACATGGCTGCTGCTGTTGCCCTGCTGGTGGAGCCAGGCGCTGGCGACGGCTTCCGGGCCAGAGCCTGCATGGCCCAGTCCATGGTACATCCTGCTGTTTGCCGTCGGCGCTTCGGTGATGCGCGGGGCGGGTTGTACGTGGAACGACATCACCGACCGCGAGTTCGATGCCAGGGTGGCGCGCACCGCGACGCGCCCGATTCCGAGCGGCGAGGTTACCGTGCGCGGCGCGCTGGTCTTCCTGGTGCTGCAGATGCTTCTCGGGCTTGCCGTGCTGGCCAGTTTCAATCTCTACGCCATTGCGGTCGGTGCGGCCTCGCTGCTGCTGATCTTCCCCTATCCTTTCATGAAGCGGATCACCTGGTGGCCGCAGGCCTGGCTGGGTCTGACCTTCAACTGGGGCGCGCTGGTCGGTTGGGCGGCGGTGGCGGGCAGCCTGTCGGCGCCGCCGCTGTTGATGTATGCGGCAGGCTTCTTCTGGACCCTGGGCTACGACACGATCTACGCCCACCAGGACAAGGAGGACGATGCGCTGATCGGTGTCAAGTCCAGTGCAAGACGACTGGGCGGCCGGACCCGGCCGTTCCTGTTCCTGTTATACGGCGTGACGGTTCTGCTGCTGGGGGCATCGGGCTGGGCCGCCGCAATGGCCTGGCCATTTTATATCGGCCTCGCGGCGGCAACCCTGCAACTGGCCTGGCAGGCGGTGGATGTCGATGTCGACTCGCCGCAGGACTGCCTGGCCAAATTCAAGTCCAACAAATGGTTCGGGCTGACCCTGCTCGCCGGAATAATCGCCGCCGGCCGGGTTTGAGCCTCAGAGCCCGTCGATTACACTCTTTATCAGGCCCTGGACCTCGACGGCGATTCCGCCGAGATCGGCATTTTCGATGGCCGCCATCGAGGCGATGGGGTCGACCGCCGACACTTCGACCTTGCCGTCTTCCTTCTGCTGGACGACGAAATTGCAGGGCAGCATCACGCCGATCTTGTTTTCGCACTGCAGCGCCTTGTAGGCGAAGGACGGATTGCAGGCGCCCAGGATCGTATAGCGGGGAATATCGACATCCAGCGCGCCTTTCAGCTTTTCGCTGACCGGGATCGTGCAGAGAATGCCGAATCCGATTTTCTGCAATGCGGCGGTAACGTCTTCAATTGCCTGGTCGAACGAACGGTCAAGTGTCTTGCTGAAATGATACGACATAATTCCTCGCGTTGAATTTTCCGGGTTGCACGGATTGGCCGGCGTGGCCCTCAGGATATTCTGATATAGTGTTCACTATGCCGGTGTCACGGGCTTTTCCGTTAAGCCCTGCTTAAGTAGTGTCCTGTACAAACGAGTCCTGGTTTTTTGTTCACGTGAAGTTAGGAAGATTGGAATGAAACAGGTTACCCGGATTATCATGGCCCTGGCGCTGGTCGTGATGGCGCCCCTGTCCGCCATGTCCGCCGAACCCGTGGTTTCGCGCGCGCAGTTCACCTCTGCGGTTCTCGACCGCGAGCCCACCGACGAACTTTCGGCGATCAGCCCCGATGCGGAAAATGTGTTTTTCTTTACCGAACTGCGTAACATGGACGGTACGACCGTAACCCACCGTTGGTCGCTTAACGGCGCGGTCATGGCCGAAGTCAGCTTCAGCGTGCGGGCGTCCCGCTGGCGGATTTATTCCAGCAAGACGCTTTTGCCGGAATGGCGCGGCGGCTGGGTCGTCGATGTTGTCGATCAAGACGGCACGGTTATCGAAACCAGGACCGTGAGTTACAGCGCCCAGTAAATCTTCAATCCTGACTGGCCGGGCCGGGACCGCGCCCGGCCGGCCGTGATGGATGCGCGAAGGGAACGGCATCGCCCGAGATCGACTCGGTACATGCGGCCCGAAAATCAGGATTTTCCACCAGTTTGAGCACGAATTCATCCGCGCCGTCGCGGGGTGAAAACCGTTGCCGCACGACCTCCAGCACCTCCGCCGTCGTCAGTGATTTGGGGCGGCGGCCTTTTGCCGGCACCGCGGATAGCGCCACGGCATCGCCGTCATCCAGCAGATGGCCGTTTACCCCGACATAAAGGTGAACGAAGTCCAGATCCGCCCCGCAATCCAGCGCCAGCGCGATATCCTCGATCACCTCATACCGATATTTTGCCGCCGTCAGTTCCGTGCCGTGCATGATGTCGAGCTGCCGGTCGTCCAGCCAATTGACGGATAATGTCACTTCGGCGCCGGGCGCGTGCTGCAGCATGGCGG
>Ga0210122_1000585_pt1 | contig 12626 bp, 11 predicted proteins | sample Muzzi_CordB_D2_FD_185530 | JGI IMG/M metagenome (GOLD analysis project Ga0210122, IMG submission 185530) | Wetland microbial communities from San Francisco Bay, California, USA, that impact long-term carbon sequestration - Muzzi_CordB_D2 (SPAdes) | ecosystem: Environmental > Aquatic > Marine >... | reverse complement strand
GGCGGCCTCCTCGGCGAGCTCAACTACGTCACGCTGCGGGAGCGCTCGGCCGACGCGGTGATCCTGGAGCCGACCCACCTGCTGCGCTTCGACGCCGACGAGCTCGACCGGTTGACCGACGAGGACCAGGATCTGGCGGTCCAGATCTACTGGACCTTCTGGCGCAGCCTGGCCAAGAAGCTCCGCTCCACCAACGAGCAGCTCCGCGGCTTCTTCACCGACGAGGGGGGCGCCGAGAACGTGCTCGCCCTGCGCAAGGCCGAGGAGGTCCAGAGCGGCCGGCGGGTGAAGGTCGAGCCGAGCGACAAGGTGCGCCTGTTCCGCGAGCAGGGCCTGTCGCGGAGTGAGCTGATGACGCTCGCCACCTTCTCCACCGAGAAGCGCTTCGCCAGCGGCGCCTACCTGTTCCAGGAGGGGGACGAGGGGGGCGAGATGTACGTCATCCTCGACGGCCGGGCCCGGATCTCGAAGTACATCCCGGGCGCCGGCGAGGAGGCGCTGGCGATCCTCGAGCGGGGGGACTTCTTCGGCGAGATGTCGTTGATCGACGACGAGCCCCGCTCCGCCGACGCCCGCGCCCACGGCGGCGAGCTGACGGTCCTGGCCCTCGACCAGCCGACCGTGCGGGAGGTCCTGTCCATGGACTCCCAGGCGTCGCTCGAGTTCCTCCAGCTCCTCTGCCGGCTGATCGCCCACCGGCTGCGCGAGATCGACGAGAAGGTGATCGGCTGGAAGATCCTGTCCGGAATCCCCGGCGCGACGGGCGACGACGAAGGCCAGCAGTCCACCCGCTCGGCGTAGGGTGCGCGTAGGGTGCGCTTTAGCGCACCAGACCATGGTCCGGTGCGCTGAAGCGCACCCTACTCATCTTCAGCTTGCCCGCGGCACGCCGACGGTGACCTTGAGCCGCGCGAGGTCGATGTGCCTCCGGGCGGCGGCCACTACCTCGTCCACCCCGACCGCCTCGAGCTCCTCCCGGGACCACGCGGGGTCGTCCTCCGGCACGCCGTAGAGGAGCGCTTCGCTCAGCAAATCGGCCCACTGGCGGGCAGTCTCACGCCGAAACGGGTCCCGGCCGAGCAGGTAGGACCGGGCCTCGTCCACCTCGTCGGCGCCCACCCCCTCCTCCACCACGCGCCGGAGCTCCTCGGTCACCGCCCGCTCCGCCTGGGCCACGGTGCCCGGCGACGTCCCCACATAGACCACCAGGCGACCCCGATCGAGGCCGGCGCCCGCCAGGGCGTGGACCTGCACGGAGTAGGCGAGCCCCTCGCGCTCGCGCACCCGCTCCGGCAGGCGGCCGGTGAGACCGGCTCCGGCGCCCAGCACGATGCCCAGGACTTCGAGGGCGTGGCGGTCCGGATGGGCGCGGTGCACGGTGAGGCAGCCGGCGTAGAGATGGGCCTGGTCGCCGGGCGGAAGGTCGACCCGACGGTGGCTCTCCGGCAGACCGAGCGGCTCGGCCGGAGCCGGCACCGGAGCGGAGCCGGCACCCGCGGACCACGCCGAGCGGACGGGAACCCGCGTGAGAAGCTCCCCGAGGTAGGCCTCCACCCGCTCCTCGTCCACCTCACGTCCCCCGTCCAAGCCCCCTTCCCGGCCAAAGTCGCCCGCAACGGTGATCGTCAGGCCGCCGGCGGCGAGGGCCCGGTCGTGGAACGCGCGGCACTCGCCGGCGCCGAGGCGCTCCAGGGATTCCGCGCTCCCCTGGAGCGGCCGGCTCCGGGGATGGGGTGCGTAGAGCTGCTCCAGAAACGCCAGGCCAGTGCGCGCCTCCGGCTGGTCCCGCAGGCTGTCGAGCTCGGAAGCCGCCTGGCGGGCCATCCAGCGGCAGCGCTCCTCCGGGAAGCTCGGCTCGGTGAGGAGCTCGACCGCCCACTCGAGACCTTCGCGCCAGTGGGCGGAGCGCACGTCGACGCTGGCACCGTGGGCCTCGAACGACGCCGAGCTGGCGATCGCCGCGCCGAGAGCTTCGCTGGCGTCGGCGATCTCGCGCCAGTCGCGGCGCACCGTGCCCTCGGAGAGCGCCCGGCCGGTGACCAGGGCCTGCCCAGGGTGCTCCTCGACCCGCGCACCTCCGCCGACCCAGGCGCGCACTCCCACCACCGGCGCCCCCGGTACCCGCCGCACGCGGATGGTGACCTTCGGCATCGAGCCCACGGCCACGCCCTCCACCTCGGCTCCACCGCTCATGGCGCCTCCTCCTCCGGAGCGTCCGCCTCGGTGCCCTGGGCGGGCAGCGACCAGCCGACGACGACGGCTCTGCCCTCGTCGATCACCGGGTCGAGGTAGCGACCGGCCACCGTCAGCACCTCCTCGGGCCCGCACTCGACGATCGCCTCGAGCGTCCGCGCGGTCCACCCCTCGCCGAGGAGCCCCAGCTCCGTCGACAGGGCGAGGCCCTGCTGGGAGATCCGCTCGTGGCCGAAGGCCCAGTCCGCCAGCAGCACCTCGCGGGCCCGCTCCACCTCCTCGGGCGACGGCGGATGCCGCACGAGGTCGGCCAGCACCTCGAACAGCGCCTCCTCCACCTGCGATGGCTCGACCCCGGGCAGTACCTCGGCGGCGACGGAGAGGCTGGTCGGGTCGAGGGCCTCGGACAGACCGGCGGAGGCCCAGGAACAGAGCTGTCCGTCGTCGACCAAAGTCCGGTAGAGGCGGCTGCTTCGCCCGGCGCCGAGCACGGTCGCGAGCACCCGAGCCGCCGGGAAGTCCGCCGCCTCGGCCCGTGGCGCCGGCAGGAAGACCAACAGGCGCGCCACCTCGCCCCGGTGCCGTTCGATCCGCACCGTCTCGGCCGGCACCCGCACCGGAGGCGCCGCCGGCCGCGCGGCGATGCCGGGAGGCAGCCCTCCGAAGGCGTCCCGCACCAGGTCGAGCGCCCCGTCCGGGCCGCCGGTGGAGCCCGCCCCCAGGTCGCCGGCCACCACCAGCACGGCGCCCTCCGGCCGGTAGCGCTCGCCGTGGAACGCCGCGAGCTCCTCCGGGCCGGTCGCCAGGAGCTCCTCGCGGCTCCCCAGGACCGGCCGGCCGTAGGGGTGGTCGCCGAAGAAGGCCGCTTCCACCCGCTGGGTGAGAGCATCCCAGGGATCGTCCTCGTACATGGCGATCTCTTCGAGAATCACCCGCCGTTCCGATTCCACCTCCCGGGGATCGAGGGTGAGGCCCGCCATGCGGTCGGCCTCGATCTCGAGCGCCGCCGGCCAGCGGTCGGCCGCGAAGTTGAAGTAGTAGACCGTCGCGTCGTGGCTGGTGAAGGCGTTGTTCGAGCCGCCCAGAGCCTGGGTGCGCCGGTCGACCTCGCCGGGGCCGAACCGGCTCGAGCCCTTGAACATCATGTGCTCGAGGAAGTGGGCGATGCCGCCCTGCCCCGGCCGCTCGTCCCGCCCGCCGGCCCGGTAGCACAGAGCGGTGGTCACCAGCGGCGCCTGGGGGTTGTCGACCAGGGCGACGGTGAGGCCGTTCGCCAGGTGCTCCACCCGGACCGTGCCGGGGAGCTTCGGAATGGCGGCCACCCCCGCCGCGCCGGCCGCTCCGCGCGGGCGGCCCCGACGCTCCGCCGGGCCCCGACGATGTACGCGTGCCGCCATTTCAGCCCTCGGGCTCCAGGCGGACCTCGATCCGCTGGCGGCGCTCGGTCGCTCCCGCGGACACATCCACGGCCACGTCCTGACGCACGAAGCCGGGGGCGACGATGCTCACCCTGTGGCGGCCCGGGTCGAGACGGAGCCAGGTGGCCCCACGCGCGAACCGGCCGGGGAACTGGATCGCCCGCCCGGCCGGCTGGCCGTCGACCAGGATGCGGGCGCCGCGCTCCGCCGGCGGCGGCAGGATGGCGAACCCGACGGCCTCCTGCACGCGCACCAGCCGCAGGTCGCCAAGCTCGAGCTCCGAGCCGCGGGCCGCCTCGAGCCGGGCGGTGATGCTGGAGCGGACCGGACCGCCCTCGGCCGCCTCGACCAGCACCCGGTAGTCGGCCATGCCGGGAGCCCGGAGCTTGATCAGGTACTCCCCGGGCCCGGGGAGGGTGTAGACCACACCACCCTCGGAGGCATCGAGCTCCGCCGCACGGCCGATGACCGTGCCGTCGAGCAGCACGAACGCCCCCGGCGGCTCGACGTCGAAGGTGAGGCGCAAGCCGGTCTGGAGCGTCTGGTCTACCGGCTCCCGGGAGCGCCCCGCCCCGCGGGCCGCGGTCAGCTCACGGGCCGCCCGGCGCAGGGCCGGCCGCCTCTCGAGCGCGGTTTCCAGGCGCCGGGCCTCGGGGGAGAGCTCCTCCCCGTCGCGCCCGTCGCCCGCCGGCGCGGCGGCTCCGCCCGGGGCCTCGTCTCTCATCCCGGACTCGGCCGGCCTGGGTGGCGCGGCGGTCTGGGGAGTGGCTCCCTTCGACGCCGAAGTCGGGCGCGCACCCGGAGGAGGTACCGAAGGCTCGGCTGGCCCCGCCCGCTCGTCGTCGCCACCCCTGCCGGCCTGGCGTGGCGCCTCTTCGGCCGTCGCACCCGCTTGCGCCGCGTCCGCCGCCGTGGCGGAGTCGCTCCAGCCGCCGTCGCCCTCGGGCACCGCATCGGCCTCCGTCTCCCCGGCAGCGGCTCCCGCGTCCGCCTCCGCGACCTGTCCGGCCTCGGCCGGGATCCGTTCGCGGAGCCAGCGAAGGCCGAGCACCCCGGCCACCGCGCCCATCCCGAGCACCACCAGGACGAGCGCCGCGGCGAGCCAGAGCTTGCGCCGGCCGCTCGGCGGCGGAGCCGCCACTGCCGATGCGGCCGATGCAGCCGACGGGGCGGGCGCCGGAGCCGGGGGTGGCGGCGGAGGCGCACTTCTCGGCGACGGGGGCCGCGTCGCCGGCGGCTGGCCGGTGACCTCGCCGGGCCGGGTGGCCGGCGCCGCGGGCGTGGCTCCTTCGAGATCGCCGGGGGCGAGGATCGCGGTGGGGGCGATGTCGCCTACCCCATCGGTCTCCTCCACACGCGCCGCGCGGCCGAGCACCGCCGGGTCGAGGTCGCGCTCGAGGGCGGCCAGCTCCTCGGCCACCGCGGCGCCGTCCGGAAGCCGTGCGTCCCGGTCCTTGGCAAGCAGGCGGCCCAGCAGGCGGACCAGAGCCGGCGCCAGGTCCGGGTGCAACCGGATGGGCGCCGGCTGCTCGTGGAGGATCTTGTACAAGAGTGTCGTGAACGTCTCGCCCTCGAACGGCCGCCGCCCGCCGACCATTTCGTAGAGCACGATGCCAAGCGAGAACAGATCGCTCCGGCCGTCCAGCTCCTCGCCCCGCACCTGCTCGGGCGACAGATACTGGGGGCTGCCGACCACCGAGCCGGTGACCGTGAGCTCGGTCGCCTGGCCGACCATCTTGGCGATGCCGAAGTCGCTGATCTTGAGCTGGCCGTCGGCGGTGAGCAGCAGGTTGGCCGGCTTGATGTCCCGGTGGACGATGCCCCGGCGGTGGGCATAGTCGAGGCCCTGGGCGGCCTCCCGCGCGATCCGGAGCGCCTCGGCGACCGTGAGCGGCTCCCCTCCGCGGAGCCGCTCCGCCAGGCTCTGGCCCTCCACGTACTCGAACGCCAGGTACAGAGTGCCCTGCTCTTCTCCGGCGTCGAACAGGGTGACGATGTGGGGATGGATCAGGCGGCCGGCGGTCCTGGCCTCGCGCAGCAGCCGCTCGGTGCGCTCTGCGATCTGGGCCGCCTGCTCGGCCACCGACGGGGCGTCGCCGGCCACGCGCACCGTCTTGATCGCCAGCAGGCGCTCGATCTGGGGGTCCTGGGCCAGGTAGACCTCACCCATTGCACCCGCGCCGAGCGGCCGCAGGATGCGGTAGCGGCCGACGGTCTGCCCGGCCTCGAAGGCCGTCACGACTCGGATTCGGCCGCTTCCGTCGCCTCCGGCGCCGGCTCCGAGCCGGTCAGATCTCGGCCTTCCAGAAGCTCACGAGCCTCGTCCGCCCGGCTCGCGGGGACCTTCAGCTCGATCTCGGACAACTGCCCCACGTGGGTGGGAAACTCGTGGGAAAACCGGGAGTCGAGCTGGCAGGGGATGTCCTGGCTACGCAGGAAACCCTCGATCAGCTCCGCTTCCTCCTCGTCGTCGATCACCTTGATCGAGAGCCACTCCTCGTTCGCATAGTCGGTCATCGTGCGGTCGTCTCCTTGGAAGTATGCGCGGGGGAATCATACCCCGCTCAGAGGCTCTCGAGAGTGTAGGGAACCCGCTCCTGGCGCGGATACTGATGGCGGCTCTGCTCCAGGAAGCGGCCCCGGTCCGGGTGCCAGCGCAAATGCGAGACGTTCATGCTGAGCGGCCCCACCTCGATCCAGTTGCAGGTGTTGCGCGCCCGCTCGCCACCCCGGCCCCGGCTGGAGGTGGTGGTGCCGGAGTGGAGAATCACCACCGGCGGCCGGCCCTTGGGGTAGAACTCCTCGGAGCTTCCGATGTAGGCCTGGTGAAGATGGCCGGAGAGGATCAGGTCGACGCCACAGGTGGAGAACAGATCGATCGCCTCGTAGGCGTTCGCGAGCACCCGCTGGGTGCCGAAGTTGGGAGGCGGGATCAGGTGGTGATGAGCGACCACCACCTTGAACACGCTCTCCGGAATCTGCTCGAACACCTCGCCCACCTCGAGCAGCCGGTGGAGGGTGATGCGGCCGTCCTTCCAGGTCCAGTTGAAGGCGGTGTTGATGCCGACGACGAGCAGCTCGTCGTCGCGGTAGGTGGGCTCGAGCTCGGTGCCGAAGTGCTTCCGGTAGGCACCGAACGGGGTGAAGATGCGCTCCCAGAAGCGGAAGAGGGGAACGTCGTGGTTGCCCGGGACGACGATGGTGGGCACGGGGATGCGGTCGACGAACTCTCGCGCCTCGCGGAACTGGACGGGCTTGGCGCGCTGGGTGAGGTCGCCGGAGAGGACGACGACATCGGGCCGGCGCTCCTCGATCAGCTCGATGACGCCGTCGGAGACGGCGGGCAGGTGGGGGGGGCCGAAGTGGACATCGGAGATATGGAAGATGGTGCGCACGGGCGACCGATTGTACAGGGGTTGCCACACCACCGGCGGCCCGTTCATCGCTCATAGGGTGCGCGTAGGGTGCGCTTTAGCGCACCAGACCATGGCCCGGTGCGCTAAAGCGCACCCTACGCGCACCCTACACTCAGAGCACCTCGTCGCCCAGCAGCTCGTTGACCTGTTCGGTGACCTGGGCCGCCGCGAAGGCGGCCAAGGCTGCCAGGATGGCGTGGCCGCGGGACCGGCCGAGCCAGAACCCGCCGACCCCGGCGACGAGGAGCGCCGGCACGGGGTACCGCCGGACCAGACGCTCCCAGTCGAACTCCTCGGGCATCAGGTCGTCGACCACCTCGTGGGCGGCCGGCTCGGGAGGCAGCATGCTCACGGCAGGCTCCCGCTCACTCCCGATCACCACCGCCACGGAAGAGCAGGCCGAGCAGGAACCCGACACCGGCGGCGATGAGGATCGACTTGCCCGGGTTGTCCTGCACGTAGTCGTTGACGTCGGAGCTCAGGCTGTCGAAGTCCTTGCGCACCTTCTTGTATCCCTTGCGCAGGTTCTTGGAGGCGTCACCGTAGCCTTCGCGGGCGGCGGAGTAGGCGCGCTCGTAGCCCTTGCGGATCTCGTCGCTCGCCCGCTCGGCGCCCTTGCGCACGTCGGCGGACACGTCTCCCAGCTTGGTCTTGGCATCGTCCGTGAGGCGGGTGACCTTCTCACGGATCTCGTCGGTCTTGGCCTTCGCCATCGTCTCTCCTTCTGCCCCCGTTGGGGCGGTCGATTCGAATGGTCGTTCGCTCGTCGGTTCGTTCGTCATCTCTAGACCCCTTCTGCCTCGTCGTTCGATCGATCGGCCCGGCCTGGCCGACTGGGTCGGCTCGGTCGGATCAGCCGAGTCGGGCAATCGGGCGATCGGTGGGACGTCTCGGTGCCGTCTCGGTCTTTGGGACTCGGGCAGGGACGGGGACGGATGGCCCCGCCCTGGGGCGAGATCAAGATCTTATCAAGATAGACTCAAGTTTTTCAAGTCCCTCCAGGCGCGGCACTTGCGGAACCCGGCTCGGAGCGGGGGCCGATGGTAGACTTTTCGTGCCTCTCCCGCGACCTCTCGGAGCGGATCGGCGCGCTGGCCGCCCGAGCCGGGCCGCCCATCCGGGTCTCCGACGCTCCTCCGAGATCGAGAGTGCAAACTGCGAGCCATGAGCGTGGACATGAGCGAGGAGAAGACGTCGACCGACGTCGCCGGCACGCAGCCGGAGCGGTCCGAAAAGCCGGCGAGCGCTGCCGTGCCGGCGGCGGTCGCCCGGTTCAGCAATTTCTTCCTCCTCACCTTCCGCCGCGCCCACCGTGACGGCGTCCTCCTGACCTCGTCCGCCCTCTCCTACGTCACGATCCTGTCGCTCATTCCGCTGCTGGCGGCGTTCACCTTCGTCGGCGCCCGGTTCTTCAGCAAGTTCCAGCAGGAGACCCTCGACGTCTTCGTCCAGGTGCTCCCCTACCAGGAAGCGACGATCACCCAACAGCTCGAGGAGTTCCTGCGCCAGGCCCAGGAGATCAAGGGCTGGGGCCTGCTGGCCTTCTTCGTCACCTCGCTCTTCGCCTTCGGCACCGTGGAGGAGACGATCAACCGGATCTGGAACGTCGCCGGGCGCCGGCCCTGGCGCGTGCGGCTGCTCTCCTTCACCCTGCTGATCTTCTGGGGACCGGTCCTGATCGGCGCCACCTTCTCGAGCCTGTTCCTTCTCCGGCAGACCCTGGGGAAAGGGATCCTCGAGAGCTCGGTCACGCTCAACCTCCTCCCTTTCCTCGCCACCCTTTTGGGGCTCACGATGCTCTACTGGATGGTGCCCTACACCTCGGTGTCGTTCCGCTGCGCCCTGGCCGGGGGGCTGGCGGCGGCGATCCTGTTCGAGGTGCTGCGCCAGAGCTTTGGCCTCTACGTCGACCTGCTCCGGAACCCGAGCCAGGTCTACGGCCGCTTCGCCTTCGCCCTGTTCTTCGCCATCTCGATCCAGGTGGCCTGGACCATCGTCCTCTACGGCACGGAGCTCGCCTACTGCGCCCAGCACTACGGCGCCCTGGCCCGGGGCGTGGGGGGCGGCTCCCAGATCCAGGGCCGCTGGCTCGCCCTCGCGGCGACGGTGGTGCTGACCGAGAGCTTCGACCGGGGCGAGCCGATCCTCGAGCTCGACGAGCTCTCCGACCGCTTGATGATCCCGCCCGCCGACCTGGAGCCGGTGCTGCAGCCGTTGATCGCCGCGGAGGTGCTCCGACCGACCGAGGGGCGGGAACGGGGCTACCTCCTCGCCCGGCCCCCCCACAAGGTGCCGGTCGAGCAGGTGCTCCGGGTGTTCGACGAGGGGAGCCGGCGGATCTTCCGCCCCCTGCCCGAAGCCCTCCGCGAGATCCTCGGCACCCTGGCCGACCGGCTGGAAGAGGCCCGCGACCAGGGCCTCGAAGGGCGCACCCTGGCCCAGATCCTGGAGCCGGAGAGCGCACCGGACGAAGCCCTCCGACGCACCCCTGACCGGGCCGCGGAGGTCACCACCAGAATCGGGGAATAGGAACCCCCCGGAACCCGTTGTCGAGTCACCGGTGGGCCGGTATACTTCCGGTCCTCAGCCCGAACCGGGCATCGGTGGGGCAGTAGCTCAGCTGGGAGAGCACCACGTTCGCAACGTGGGGGTCGAGGGTTCAAATCCCTTCTGCTCCACCATCTCCTGATCTCGCTGGCACACAAGGTCTTGCGGAGATCGACGGTCCGTAGCGCTACGGATCGGGCAACGTAACGTCCGTCCCGACAGGAACTTGACCCTGTTCGAATCACCTGAGGTTCGGACAGCCGGGTAGGCATCCACCCGCACGCACCACGTCCCTGGAACCTCTTCGGAACCTCTTCGGGTACCACCCGATCTTCCAGCCGGTTTCAGCTCACGCCGAGGTAGCGCCCCAAGACGTGGGTGAGCTCGTTGACGAAATCCTCATCCTGCAAGCGCAGCGTTCTGACCGGTTTCAAGTGCCCGAAGAGCACATACTCGTTGATGCTGCTGATCAGGACCAGAATGAGCACCTTGAGCTGGGCCGCGTCCGGCGCCGCCTTTCCTTCGGCCGCGAGCGCTGAAAGCACGGGCGAAAGCAGCGCTTCGTACATCTGGCGGCGCTGGGCGTCGACGTCCTCCAGGCTGAGCTCGCCCCGCAATCGCATGTAGAGATACACGGTGCGCAACACGGCGACGTGCTGCCGGTAGAAGCGCACATGTTCGTTCACCAGGTGCCGAAGGTGCTCGGTCACCGACTGCGCGCTGCCTGGGTCGAACCCCTCCCAGCACGACTCACTCCAGTCAACCATGTCACGGTTGAGCCGTTGGTAGAGCACGGGCAGCAGTGCATCCTTGTCCTTGAAGCGTCGATAGATGGCTCCACTGGACACCCCGGCCCGCTCCGCCAGATCACGGATCGTGATCTGCTCGAAGAACGTCTCCTCCAGCAGTGAGACCAGTGCGCTCAAGAGGCGCTCCTGGGTGTCGTGGGAGCGGGATTGCTGCGGCTCGTGAATCAGGTCCATCTCGATTCCCTCCCGTGCAGGGCACTGAATGTGATCATCTGTTTACAACCGGCCCCCGAGCTGCTAATGTTATCACCCGATCACATCCAGGAGGACGACCATGAAAACGAAACCGCTTATCCTGCTGGCCACGATGATGGCTGGGCTCACGCTGTATTCGTACCTGGCCGGCCATCTGTTCCGGCGCTTCGGTGTGAGCGACGAGACCGATCTGTACCTGTTCAACAAGTGGCTGCTGGCCGCTCTGCTGTTGGCAATCGTGTTCTTCCGTGGGGAGGTCCGAGCCTCTGGGCTGGTCCCGAGAGCGAACTGGCGCACCCTTCCCCTCTACTGGCCGCTCGCTTTGACCGCCGGATTGGTCTGGATGGGCTCGACCACTCTACCGAGCCCGCTCCAGGCGCTCAAGATCCTCCTGTTGTGCGTCGCGGTGGGACTGACCGAAGAGCTCATGTTTCGAGGCCTGGTCTTCCACTGGTTTCGTGCACAGAGCATCCGGACGATCGTCGTGATCTCCGCGCTCTCATTTGGTGGCGTCCACCTGATCGGATTCGCGAGTGAGCTCCATCCAGCGGTCGTGCTCTCCCAGGTGTTCTTCGCCTGCGCCCTGGGCTTGATCTTCGCCGGCGCAAGGGCGAGAGATTCCTCGATCGTTCTACCCATCGCGATGCACGCTCTGTTCGACTTCCTCGCCATCACCCCGCACGGCACCGTGTCCCGAAGCTTCGACAATGTGGAACAGGTCGTTACCGGCATGCTGGTTTCCGGCTCCATCGCACTGGCATGGGGACTGTTTCTGTTGTGGAGAGCGGGTTCTGCGACAGGTCCTCGCCTTGCTGATGCGGATCACCCGAGTCTCTCTCCGCCTGGGATGAATCCGAGCTGCACGTGAAGAGTGAGGCAGCTCTCGAGGAGAGTCACCTGGATCCGAGCTGACACGCGAGGCGAAGGATCCGGCAATGCTTGCCCCGTCCCAGGGATAGGCATTCCATTCGGTGGCTCACCACGTCCCTGGAAACACCGCCACTCACGGGAACGCGGTGGGCGGATGACGATCTCCCGAGCATCTCTGCCGGAGCTCTACGTCACGCCCCGGCTTCGGGTTTTCGCACCGGCGGCCGGCGCTCCCCGGCCGGCTTCCCGTCGTCGGCCGCGGCCACCGCCGCCGTGACGGCCTTGTGGGCCATTTTCGAAACGAGGACGACCACGGCCGTGACAGCGAGGACGCCGCCGAGAATCGCCAGGTTGTGAGCGGTTTCGCCTCGAGCTCCGACGGCCATCCGGGCCACGTGCTTGCCCGCGTGGCCGAGGAAGACCTCCAGCAGGAGGTGGGGCAGGAGGGCGAAGCAGGCGACAAGGAACCACCGAAAGCGCACACCCGCGGCGCCGAGCAGGTAGCTGACCGTCGCCGGATTGAGCGGTGTCAGGCGCACGAGGAGCTGGAGCCGGAGCTCGTCCTCCAGGACGGCACGCTGGAACGCGGCGAGCGACGGCCGGGCCGCAAGGCTCCTCTGGACCCGCGCCCGCAGGAGCCGGTGCGAGAGCACGTATTGCAGCGAGGCGGCAAGAACGTTGCCGACGAGCGCGACGACGACTCCCCAGGTCAGCCCGAAGAGCACGCCGGCAGCCACGCCGAAGATCGACTCGGGCAGGAGGATCGAGGTTCCCAGTGCGAGCAGAACGACGAACGCGACGCCGCCCCAGGGACCGAGCTCCGCGAGCCACGCTTCGACGGGTTTGATGTGCTGCTCGAGCTCGTGGCCGAGAGCCAGCATGGCGAGGAGGAAAACGACCGCGGCTGCCAGGTACCCGAGCTCGCTCTGTGACCGCCCCACCCTCACCATTCACCTGACCCGACCAGCGTTGCTGGAGCGCATCCGGATCTCGGACAGTCCGCGCCTTGGCAGAAGCACGACGACCGGCGGCGGATCTTCGCACCGGTCGCGGCCTGTATCGATGGAAGCTCTCTCCCGTCCACGGCCTCCATTCTAGTGGTGTGATTCGAGCAGACCTTGTCTTATCCACGAGTGAATTCGCGGGCCTGGCAAGGCGCGACGACGAGGAATAGCCGA
>Ga0210122_1000582_pt1 | contig 12654 bp, 14 predicted proteins | sample Muzzi_CordB_D2_FD_185530 | JGI IMG/M metagenome (GOLD analysis project Ga0210122, IMG submission 185530) | Wetland microbial communities from San Francisco Bay, California, USA, that impact long-term carbon sequestration - Muzzi_CordB_D2 (SPAdes) | ecosystem: Environmental > Aquatic > Marine >... | reverse complement strand
GCTTTAGCAACCGAAGCTGCTTGGTGTGCCGCCGATCAGAATGAATTTTTTAAGTATCAACGACTGCTGTACGAGAATTTTGGGCTGGCTTATACCCCCACTGACTTAAACACTCTTGCCGCTGATATTGGCCTAAATCAGGATGATTTTTCTCAATGCCTGTCTAGCCGGACTCATCGGGCAGATGTTGAAAATGCGCGTCTATCGGCGGCAAGCCAGGGAGTTAATTCTACACCGATTTTCTTTATTAACAACCGGCGGGTTGAGGGGAATCAGCCCTATGAAGTATTCCAAAATATTATCGAGCAAGAACTCGCCTTTGCCCAATGAAAATACAAACCACCAAGCTAGAATTCATTTCCATTGATTGGCTGTTTTGGTCAATGACAATGCTAACAATGGGGGGTATAAGCGTATCCGCCTATCTAATGTGGGGGTATAGCGTTCCCGGAGCCTCATTAGCTTGTGGTGAGTCATCTGGTTGTGAAACCGTAAAAAATAGTATTTATGCCAATTTAATGGGCATACCCTTGCCGATTGCCGGGTTAGCTGTATTCTCCATTATTTTGGCGCTCTTGGCGCTGCAACACCAACGTTCTAATGATTCTTATACTGTCTTAGCCATATTTGGACTTTCTTTCACAGGAACCCTCTATTCAGCCTACTTGACCTACCTTGAGTTCTTTGTAATTTATGCTGTCTGCCGCTGGTGTATAACATCGGCAATAATTATGACTGTTCTCTTTTTTCTATCTATTTTGAATTTACGGCAACTAAATCAATTCGATTGACCCTGTATTCAAATATCTATGTGGAACAAATATCTGGATATTAGGAGGTCAATGTGAAGGATGAAGACAAAACAAAAGAGCAACTCATCAGCGAACTGACGCAGGTCAAAGCAGCGCTCCATAAAACTCGAATTCATTTCGCCGGAATTTTAGAAATTTCCAATGAAGCCATCATCACCATTGATGAAGCCCAACAGATTATGCTTTTTAATAATGGGGCCGAGACCATCTTTGGCTATTCGGCCTATGAAATCATAGGCCAGCCTCTCAATGTTCTTATACCAGAAAAGTTTATGACCTCTCACCAAAAACATGTTGTTGATTTTGCCGAAGCACCAGCGACAACCCGATTTTTGGGGGAACGCCAAGGAATCAGTGGGCGTCGAAAGAATGGAGAGGAATTTCCGGCTGAAGCTTCTATCTCTAAATTTGAAATCGATGGGCAAAAAATCTTTACAGTGGTCTTGCGAGACATCACCACTCGAAAGGAGATTGAACAAGAGCGCGAAAAGCTAATTAAAGAATTGGATGCTTTTGCTCATACAGTGGGCCACAACCTGAAACACTCCCTAAATATCATTACGGGTTACACCGATATATTGAAAGAACAAGCCCGATTGCCGGATGAGTTGCATGAATATTTGAATTCCATTGCCCGGAATGGGCAAAAGATGAGCAATATCATAGAAGAGTTACAGGTGTTGGCCGGGGTTCGACAAGCCACAGTAGAGTTGAAACCACTGCACATGGGGCGAATTGTGGCACAAGCCCAGCAGCGCCTGACCTATATGATCAAGCAGTATAAAGCTCATATTATTGTTGCGGAAAGCTGGCCTACGGCGCTAGGGCATGCCCCTTGGATCGAAGAGGTATGGGTCAATTATCTAAGCAATGCCATCAAATACGGTGGCCGCCCACCCAGCTTGCGGTTGGGAGCCACTACACGATCAGATGGTAGGGTACGTTTTTGGGTCCATGATAACGGCTCGGGGATAACCTTGGAAGATCAAGACCGCTTATTCACCCCCTTTACACAGCTCAATCAAGCTCATATAGAAGGGCATGGTTTGGGGCTGTCGATTGTTGAACGTATTATTACCAAGCTGGGTGGGCAAGTTGAGGTAAAGAGTGATGGTATTCCAGGCCATGGTAGTGTTTTCAGCTTTACCTTAAACCAATCTTGATTGAATAATACCGATAGGATATACCTAATCATCAGACCAGGACAAAGACTGGCTTTTTAGCCAGTGCCGAATCCCCCCACATGGCTAGCGCATATGGGGGGATTTTGTTCTATAGTAGATATAGAGAAAAGACGATTGAACTGTTGGTATGCGGAAAGAGAGACGAATTGTGGTTGAGTTTAAACGCATTTTGGTTCCGTTAGATGGCTCTGAGTTGGCAGAAAAATCTCTCCCCTATGCGCAAACTCTGGCCCAAAAATTCGATGCACAACTGATATTGAGCCGAATTTTACCTCCTCTAGTTGCCGTAAATGACGATGATACAGGAAAGTCCTATCGTACAAAAATACTTCAACCGTTAGAGGCCGAGGCCAATGCATACCTGAGTCGGGTTCAAGATAAACTTAGAGCGTTTGGATTGCAGACCCAGACTGAACTTCTTGAAGGGGGGCCAATCGCAGAAATGATTTTGGAGTTGGCCTGTGATAGAGGGGTCAATCTAATCGTAATGAGTACCCACGGCTACTCAGGCAATAAACGTTGGGTGTATGGTAGCGTGGCTGACAAAGTTTTACAACAGGCTCCGTGTCCAGTTTTTCTGGTTAGGGTAACAGATATGGAATGTTAGTTTCATTGGTTTATCTCAACGTGGTTGGATTTGGAGGACCGGTAATATGTATCGCTCAATCTTAGTTCCGCTAGATGGCTCTAAAAGAGCCGAGACGATATTACCTCATATAGAAGAGATGGCCCAACGCTTTAAGGCTAAGGTAATCCTTCTCGGTGTTGTCTCGCCATTAGTCATTGGGCAGGAGGCTGTCTACCCAATTTTTGATGAAGAGAACTACAAGCAACAAATTGAGCAGATGAAGGCTTATCTAACTGCTCGCAAAGAGGGGCTTCAAGCGAAAGGTGTCGAGGCGCAAGTACGTGTGGGCTACAGATATATTGTGGATGAGATTATTGATACGGCTGAACAAGAAAATGTAGACCTTATTGCTATGACCAGTCATGGTCGAACCGGCCTATCTCATGTGTTTTATGGAAGTGTGGCGGCTGGAGTATTACACCGAATAGATCGACCGCTGTTGCTCATCCGATCGATGACAGTTGACTAAAGATGACAATAATCGACACAATATCCAGCCACGAATTCAAGGAGGGTCGTTATGACATCAAAAACTGAACTTAAGGCGCTTACACTACTTCGATCTACGGAGCTGACGGGTGATATGGAAACAAAGCAGCTAAGAAAGTTAGCTGCTTTGGCCATTGAGGTAGAATTTGCAGAAGGCGAGATCATCTACTCAAGGGGAGATTTGGGAAAGGCACTTTATTTAATCCAAGACGGAGAAGTCATCATCGAAACGGATATACCAGGACAAGGGCAGGTAACATTAAATGTTTTAGGGCCAGGCCAATTTTTTGGCTGGTCGTCACTGTTTCCGCCTGAACGTAAAATGTTCTGTACTCGCGTGATAAAACCCACGCGAGCCATTGCCATCAATGCAAACCAATTACGGGCAGCATGGCAAACGGATCATGATCTGGAATATGCCATAGTTCGACGAGCCGGTAAAGATATGGCCAAGCGTATTAAAGCAACCCGGCAACAATTGGTAGATGTCGTAACTCAGGCTCATCGAGTCCAATGGCTTGGACAATAAAATAGTTTTGCCGTATAACCTGGTCACTTGACCAGGGAAAAAACTGGACACTTGTTTAGTCTATAAGCCCCCCAGATGACGGGTGTATCCGGGGGGCTTATGCTTTAAACTGTAGGGGAAGCGTTGAGATTCAATCGCAGTTCGATACCCGAACCACCACACCCATTCAGGCTGTTACTAAAGTCAACAAATATTTATACAAAGGATACAAGTTAAAACATAGAGGTTCTCATGTATCGTACTATATTAGTTCCATTAGATGGCTCAAAACGAGCAGAAGCAATATTGCCACACGTAGAAGACTTGGCGAAGCGTTACGGGGCCAAGGTTATTTTGTTGAGCATCGTTGAATTTGAACCGCTTGTCATCGCCCCAGAGCCAATATATGCAGACTTTGATCCACAGGATCGCCAGCAGCGGATCCAAGAATCAGAAAATTATCTTGCTGATTGGCAACAAACACTTCAGAAAAATGATATTGAGACCGAGATAATTGTGGGGGATGGCCCTATTGTACAAGAGATTATTGCCTGTGCCGAACAAAAAGCTGTTGACCTTATCGCCATGGCCAGCCACGGACGAACCGGTTTGGCCCGTGTGTTTTACGGCAGTGTGGCTGCAGGTGTTTTGCATCGTGTGGACCGACCTTTGTTGCTCATAAGATCAATAAATGACGCTTAAAAACCGAGAACAGAGGTCTGTCAAACTATACTTGAATTGGAGTAGGAATTATGTCACGAGATAAAGTGACGATTGATGGCAATGAAGCGGCAGCCTATGTTGCCCATAAAACTAATGAGGTTATTGCAATTTATCCCATTACACCCTCTTCGCCGATGGGTGAGTATGCCGACCTGTGGAGCGCCCACGGCCAAAAAAATATTTGGGGCACCATTCCTCTGGTAGTAGAAATGCAGGCAGAAGGTGGGGCCGCCGGTGCAGTCCATGGGGCGTTACAAACAGGGTCTCTAACCACCACATTTACAGCCAGCCAGGGTTTACTTTTGATGATTCCCAATATGTACAAAATCGCTGGTGAAATGACCAGCACTGTTTTTCACATCGCCGCGCGGTCTGTTGCTGCCCAGGCTTTATCTATTTTTGGCGATCACAGTGATGTCATGGCGACTCGCGCTACCGGTTGGGGTATGCTCTTTTCAAACTCGGTCCAAGAGGTGATGGATTTCGCCCTAATTGCTCAGGCCAGTACCCTGGAAGCCCGTCTGCCCTTCTTACACATCTTTGATGGCTTCCGAACCTCCCACGAAGTTATGAAAGTTGAAAAACTTACCGACAGCGATATCCGGGCAATGATTGATGACGATATGGTGCATATGCACCGTATCCGTGGCCTGTCTCCAGACCATCCGGTTGTTCGCGGCACCGCCCAAAATCCCGATGTCTTCTTCCAAGCCCGCGAGACCGTGAATTCTTTTTATCAGGCCACCCCGGCAATTGTACAGAAGGCGATGGATAAATTTGCCGAAATTGTAGGCCGTCAGTATCACCTGTTCGATTATGTTGGTGCGCCTGATGCCGAGCGTGTCATTGTGCTGATGGGTTCGGGTTGTGAAACTGCCGAAGAGACGGTCAACTACCTGGTATCACAGGGCGAAAAAGTAGGCTTGGTCAAGGTTCGTCTTTACCGGCCCTTCTCTGTTGAACACTTTTTGGCGGCTCTGCCATCTACGGTTAAGACAATCGCTACCCTTGACCGGACCAAGGAGCCAGGCAGCGCGGGTGAACCCCTTTACCTGGATGTGGTCGCCGCTATTCACGAGATAACAAATGGGTCTCGCCCCAAGCCTGCGGTCATTGGCGGGCGTTATGGACTATCATCCAAAGAGTTTACCCCGGCCATGCTCAAAGGTATTTTTGATGAGATGATCAAGGCTCAACCTAAAAACCATTTTACAATCGGCATCAATGACGATGTGACCCATACCAGCCTCGACTATAACCCTACCTTTGATGTGGAGCCGGATGATGTGGTTCGAGCCGTATTCTGGGGTTTGGGGTCCGACGGCACGGTGAGCGCCAACAAAAACTCCATTAAAATTATCGGTGAAGAAACCCCCTTTTATGCCCAAGGCTACTTTGTATATGACTCCAAAAAGGCGGGCGCTCGAACTATTTCTCATTTGCGATTTGGCCCCCGTCCCATTCACAGTACTTATCTTATCCAACGCGCGAACTTTGTCGCGGTCCACCAGTTTGGCTTCTTAGAACGTTATCAAGTGTTAGAAACTGCTATGGATGGCAGTACTTTTTTACTCAATAGTGTTTATGGTCCAGATGAAGTGTGGAATCAACTGCCTAAATCTGTGCAGGAAGAGATCATTACTAAAAAGCTAAAATTCTACGTCATCGATGCCTATGCTGTGGCTAAGGAAACCGGAATGGGTATCCGTATAAACACTATTATGCAAACGTGTTTCTTTGCGATTAGTGGGGTGCTGCCCCGAGATGAGGCTATCGCCAAAATCAAAGAGGCCATTCAGAAAACCTATGGCAAGCGAGGCGAGGCAGTTGTTCGGCAGAATTTTGCCGCAGTGGATTCAACGTTAGCCCATTTGCACGAAGTTGTAATACCCGACCAGATTACCAGCGATACCGATATCCCGCCGGTGGTGTCTCCCAAAGCACCACAATTTGTACAGCAAGTAACGGCCAAAATTATTGCTGGTGAAGGGGATACTTTGCCGGTCAGCGCCTTACCAATAGATGGGACCTACCCCAGCGGCACAACGCAGTGGGAAAAGCGCAATATCGCCTTGGAGGTACCGGTTTGGGACCCAGAAATCTGTATTCAGTGCGGCAAGTGTGTACTGGTTTGCCCCCATTCTGTGATTCGGGCCAAGCTATATGATGAATCTGCACTGGCTGGCGCTCCAGAAACCTTCAAGGTGGCCGATGCCCAGTGGAAAGAACATAAAGATCACAAATATTCTCTGCAAGTCGCTGTTGAAGATTGCACGGGCTGTAAATTGTGTGTGGAAGCCTGCCCGGCCAAAGACAAGCGCCAGGTGGGGCGCAAAGCCATCAATATGGAGCCCCAACTACCGCTACGAGAACAGGAAAAACAGAACTGGGAGTTCTTCCTAGATTTGCCAGAAATTCCTCGTCATGATGGGTTGCAATTTACTAATGTTAAAAATGTCCAACTTCTGCAGCCACTCTTCGAATTCTCAGGGGCCTGCGCAGGCTGTGGTGAAACTCCATATCTCAAGCTGCTCAGTCAACTATTTGGCGACCGGGCAATCATTGCCAATGCCACTGGCTGCTCCAGCATCTATGGTGGCAATTTGCCAACGACACCCTGGACCCACAATAAAGAGGGGCGTGGTCCTGCTTGGAGCAATTCGCTATTTGAGGACAACGCCGAATTTGGTCTGGGCATGCGCCTGACCCTAGATAAGCAAACAGAGCATGCCCAGGAATTGGTAGACCATCTGCGAGAAGAAGTTGGCTCTGAATTGGCCGATGCCTTATTAAATGCTGACCAAACTGATGAGACCGGTATCGAAGCCCAGCGCCAACGGGTAGCTGAACTAAAGACCAAATTGAAGGCTCTCCAAAATCCAAAACCTGAGATCAAAAATCTGTTGAGTTTGGCTGATGTGCTGGTTAAGAAAAGTGTTTGGATTGTTGGTGGTGATGGGTGGGCCTATGATATTGGCTACGGAGGTCTGGACCACGTTTTGGCCAATGGCCGCAATGTGAATGTCCTGGTATTAGATACAGAAGTTTACTCGAATACAGGCGGCCAAGCCTCTAAGGCCACACCTTTGGGAGCAGTGGCTAAATTCGCTGCCGGTGGTAAATCAAGACCCAAGAAAGACCTGGGCATGATAGCAATGAGCTATGGAAATATCTATGTCGCTCAAGTAGCAATGGGGGCTAAAGATGCCCAGACGGTCAAAGCATTTCTAGAAGCCGAAGCTTATGATGGCCCGTCGCTGATTATTGCTTATAGTCACTGCATTGCCCACGGCATCGACATGGCTAAAGGGCTGGACCAACAGAGATTAGCGACCGATTCGGGCTGCTGGCCCCTCTATCGGTACAACCCGGCGTTGCAAGCGGAGGGCAAGAACCCTCTGCAATTAGACTCAAGAGCGCCCAAGATTCCGCTCAAGGATTACATCTATAATGAGAACCGCTACCGTATGCTATTGCAAAGTAATCCCGATGCTGCGGCCCACCTGCTGGCTAAGGCTAAAGAAGCGGTGGCGGAACACTGGCACAAATATGAAGAGATGGCAAATCGAGACTGAGGATAGCAACGGACGTTATATTAGATAACTTCCTACTAAGGAGACCTACTTATGGACCTAACCACAACCTATATGGGGATGACCTTGAAAAATCCCATTGTACCATCGGCATCACCACTATCCGAAAACCTGGATACTATCTGTGAGATGGAGGATGCAGGCGCGGCCGCAATTGTCATGTATTCTCTCTTCGAAGAACAAATCACCTGGCAAAGCCATCAGTTGGATCATTATCTCAGTTATGGTGTGGAAAGTTTTGCCGAAGCTACTAATTATTTTCCCGATATGACGCATTACCATATCGGGCCAGAAGCGTACTTGAAGCTAATCAATCGAGCTAAAATGGCTACTAATATTCCCATTATTGGCAGCCTTAATGGGGTTTCTACTGGTGGCTGGATTGAATACGCTAAAAAAATAGAGGAAGCCGGAGCCGATGCTTTGGAATTGAACACTTACTATATCCCCACCGACATTGGGATGCCAGGTATAGAGGTAGAGCAGATGTACATGGATGTGGTGCAGGATGTTAAAAACAGCATCTCCATACCGATTGCGGTTAAGCTTTGCCCTTATTTTAGTGCCCCTGCCAATATGGCCTACCAATTGGCTCAGATTGGCACGAATGCACTGGTACTTTTCAATCGGTTCTATCAACCGGATTTCGATTTGGAAAATTTAGAGGTGGTTCCTCATCTTGTTTTAAGCGATGCTCATGAACTGCGTCTACCACTGCGTTGGGTAGCCATTATGTATGGTCGTGTTCCGACAGATTTTGCTATCACCACCGGAATACATACTCACGAAGATGTTTTAAAAAGCTTGATGGCCGGGGCCAAGGTGACGATGATGGCTTCGGAGCTGTTGCGGAATGGCATCAAGCGCATCGATGAAATCTTAAGCGATTTGACCATGTGGATGGAGGAACACGAGTACGAGTCAGTTTCGCAAATGCAAGGCAGCATGAGCCAGCAGCATGTCGCAGAACCTGCTGTATTCGAGCGAGCCAACTATATGAAGGTCTTGCACTCGTGGCGACCCGACCCGACGGGTCAGCTTGTTTACTAAAATATAACAAACAGGGCCGGTAGCTACTTCCACAAGTTGTTACACTGTGGAGAAGGAGGGACAGCATGATTTCACCCACCTCAGGTCCTTCACTGAAAATTCTATCAATTATTGATATTTCACCACATTCGACTGAGGTGGTGAATCTTTTGAGTCATATTACCTGGCCGGAGGGTACACATTTCCATCTATTGGTAATAGTGCCGGAGCATTTACCACATATAGACTCAATCCGAAAGACAGCAAGCCAGGTAAACGAGACACTGGAGCTTATCCGCTGGCGAGATTGGGCTTCCGCTAAAATAATCACTCAGCAACTAACCACTAAACTTCAAGCCCATAACTTGATAGTAGAATCAGAAATTTGCGAGAAACAGTCTGTGGCGATGGTTTTGGAACAGACAATGGGTCTATCGGTGGATTTAATGGTGACCAGTGATGAATGGTTCAAGATTCCAGATAGGGTTGATATGGCTTCGGCCATCTATGCGTATGTTAACCGAACCCATTGTTCATGGTTGGTGATGCGTCCATCTGCCCAGATAAGACCATTAAACACAATTCTAGCTGTTGGTGGTCCGTTTAAATCACAACGAACTGTTGAATTTCTCGAAATTCTTTCCTTGCCGGAATGGGCCAAGGTTACTGTAGTTAGTGTGGCCGAAGAAAAAATAGGCGTATTGATGGGCGCGGCTTTTACCAGTGATTATTTGGCTACTGATGTATGGTACTCAGAATTTGGATCTGTTGAGGGATACACATCCAAAGTAATTGATCAGTTGCACAACTCTGGTGTGCAGGCTCGGAGTTCAATTCGTTTCGGAGACCCGGTAGAAGAAGTTCTAGCCGTAGCCCACGAACAAAATGCTGACTTAATCATCATCGGAGCCTATGGTCAGGTTTCTGGTCAAGCCGATGACTTAAGTAGTATTGCTCATAAAATTTTTAGGCATGCTCCTTGTTCGGTGTTAGCCGTTCGATAAGGCATGTCAATAAAGGTAGCAAATGGAAAGGGTGGGGTCTATCATGACCAAGTCAAATCCTATTCGAGTATTAATTGTAGATGACCATACCGTGGTCCGTAGCGGACTGAGGGCTTTTTTGTTAAGCTTCGATGATATGGAATTGGTTGGAGAAGCAGAAGACGGAAAAGAGGCACTGGACCTTTGTGCCGAACTTCAACCCGACGTGGTATTAATGGATATGGTCATGCCTGGGATGGGCGGTGCTGATGCCACGCAACTTATTCGTAAACGCTATCCACAGGTACAGATTATTGTTCTGACCAGCTTTCTAGAAGAAGATTTTGTACAACAAGCAGTAGAAGCTGGCGCTGTCGGCTATCTGTTAAAGAACGTTCCGGCTAACGAACTGGCCGACGCTATTCGAGCGGCTTATGCTGGTCGTCCTACTTTGGCCCCTGAAGCAGCCCAAATTTTGCTTTATGCTGCCACTCACCCACCCAAACCGAGTAACAAGTTAACCGAACGTGAGCAAGAGATATTACCATTATTGGGTGAGGGGTTGAATAACAGCGAAATTGCTGAACGGTTGGAAGTTAGTCGCTCCACGGTTAGATTCCATGTGAGTAATATTCTCGCTAAGTTAGGCGCATCCAGCCGTACTCAGGCCGTTGCCGTAGCGGTGAGACACAACCTAATCAGGTGACCAGGTGAAAAACCATCCGTCCATCTAGTGTGTATACTCCCCTGATGTCTGGTGCAATGGGGGAGTTTTTGTTTTACACTAAGTTTGATGATTCAGAAGATTTTCCTAAACCTATGGAGGTGAATCATGACAAAACAATACAAACACATTCTTGTTCCTTTAGATGGTTCGGAGTTAGCCGAGACAGCCTTGAATGATGCATTTAGTCTGGCTGAAATGAGTCATGCCGACATTACATTACTCCACGTAATCCCTACCATTGAGCAAGTGCTTGGGACCGAGACTGGACACCCCATCTATATAGACCAGCAATGGGTCAGTAAAAAGGCGCATGCTATAGATTATTTAAACGATGTTCGTAAGCGATTAAACCGTCAAGAGATTGAAGTTCACCCGGCTGTAGAAATGGGATCAGCCCCAGAGATAATCATTAGCTATGCACATAATCATCCAGTTGATCTGATTGTGATGGCTACTCATGGCTGGTCTGGCCTCAAACGATGGGTCTATGGCAGTGTAGCCGATAAGGTATTACGTGGGGCTGATTTGCCGGTTCTGCTCATCCGGGTCCATCCTGAGGCGCTGACGGCTTAGTGGGGTAAGGTACAAGGTCAATAAATTTGCAGGAGGCAATTAATGAAAACCTGGCAGTGGATATTGCTGATAAGTATCGCAGTTGCTTTTCTAACCCTATTAGCAAGCCCTCTATTGATGCCCATGAACTGGGGCATGGCTCTCATGATGGGTAGAGGACACGGCTATTGGGATGGAGTCTATGGTCCTTGGGGGATGAGTTGGCTGTTTATTAGCCTACGTCTCCTCTTCTGGCTGCTGCCCATCGCAGCGGTAGCCCTGCTGGCGATGCTGTTTCGAGACAGGCAACGCCATCGTTTAGTGCCTGAACCGGTTGACGAAAACTAATCATCACATCCTCGCGGGCCGGAGATAACCTCTCTCCGGCCCTAGTCTTTTAGAGTATATTTCTTAAGAGCCATGTTGAGTTGAGCGGATATATACCTGCTGGACACCCTTTTCAATTATGCTACAATATCAACTAGGCATTTTGACTTAGTTCGACTTTGTACATATACAATATGTTGCGGAGCGAGGCATCCTCAGATGCCGTATTTGGTAGTCTAAGCCGCATCTGAGGATGCTAACTTCTCCAAATGTACAAAGTCGAGCTTAGTATCTATCCGTAAATTTTTGGAGTATGGAATTTATTCCACGTTATAAGAGGCAGACTAAAGCCTGCACTCCAACCTACGGCGGATAGGTTCTTAGATATATTCAATGACGCAACCAATGACACACCCAATTGTACTTTATGGTGGCCTGGGGTACATCTTTGGCAGTCAGTGGGAGGCTATCAGCCAGTTTATCAGCGATTTTAGCGGCTTGCTGGTTGGGGTGGTCGCATTAGGGGCAGGCATTTATTTTTTGGTTCGCCGCCGACGCAGAAAAGAAGTTCCGCTTCAGCCCCAACCCCAGCGCGAAGCTATGGGCTAATTTCTTTGTGATGACCAAGGATGAAAGAATCCTGTAAAATTAAGGAGGAAAAATGAATTTCTCTACTGGTATCGGAGCAGGTTTTGCCATAGGATTTGCGGCAGGAATCGCTGCTGGAAGAAATCAAGCTGGTAAGATCCTCCGTAGTTATGTGGAAAATAACAATCTGACTGTTATGAACAGTACAGGGGAGATAATCCCGACTGAAGAACTTCTTAATGAGGCTCTAAAAACCGATTTTAATAGAACCCAGAAAATTTGGGCTTTGAGTATGGTTCTAGGCCTAATGTTATTATTAGGTATTGTTGTCTTTTTTCTAATAGCCGCACAATAATGAGGCGACCAAATGATAAGGCAAAATATGATAACTGAGAAAAGTAAACCAACAACCCAAATCGAACCAGACGGTGATATCCCCACCTGTGCCGAGATTTTGACGGAAACGGTCGAAAAAAATCCAGGTGTGGCTGCGGCGGTGGTCGATCACCGG
>Ga0210122_1000580_pt1 | contig 12732 bp, 8 predicted proteins | sample Muzzi_CordB_D2_FD_185530 | JGI IMG/M metagenome (GOLD analysis project Ga0210122, IMG submission 185530) | Wetland microbial communities from San Francisco Bay, California, USA, that impact long-term carbon sequestration - Muzzi_CordB_D2 (SPAdes) | ecosystem: Environmental > Aquatic > Marine >... | reverse complement strand
ACTCGGCAAAAGTGGCTGCCGGCAGCAGCGCTTCAGCTTGCAAAGCGGTGGCATTCGGCAGGTGGTCGAGCACAATGAGATGGCGGCAGTCGTTTAGAAACCGGTCGACGATCGCGGACGGCGCCCGGCGGTAAAGATCGTTCTCCAGGACAATCGCGGTCGCGTTGCGGCCATTTTTTACAGCCTCAAACGCCTCGGAAAGCGTCCGGCCGCCCATGAGGCGCAGGCCGAGACTGTTGCACTCGGGCACCACCAGACACAGCTCCGACGGTTTGCCGCCGGCGCACAGGGCCCAAGCCACATTGGCGGCCGCCTGCATGACGGCGGCGCTGCCCGGACTTGTGCCCGAGAGGATGATGGGCCGCTTGGCGCGCCTTAATTTGTCGGCGATTTCCTCTGCCAGTGGGCGCAGCTCAGCGGTCAGGTCGGTTGCGGGGGGAACGCTGGGGGAAAGGGCGTGAGCGACTGCAAACCCAAGCTGTGTCACCTGATCCGGTGCGGCCCGCACGGCCGCGGCAGCGACGGCATCCAATTTGGTGGCATGGGTGGTGGCTACATAGAGCGGGCTGGGTTCTTCATGGACTATCTCGCCGATGGCCGCATCGTTCCAGTAGGGGATACCCAGGCGGATTTCTTCTGCCGTCTGCCGTCGCCTTAGCCAGTGCCGTAAAGATAGGGCCAACATCGGGGCGGTGTTGGTGATATCTTCTCCCAGAATTAGCATGGCATCGGCCAGTTCCAGGTCCCGCAGGGATGGAGAACGCGCCGGGCCGTTGCGGTGCATATCAATGGCCAGGCCCACCAGTTCATAGTCCTGAGCGGACATCCCCAGATAAAAGTTTTGCGGCCCCACGAGGGTGCGCAGCGCGAAATTGGCCTCCAGCGACGCACGCGGCGACCCGATGCCGATCACGGCTGTGCCGGCATCAAGCAGATCCGCCAGACGTTTCAGAAGGCTGTCCTTTGAAACCGGCTCCGCCGCGACATTGACAGCATTGTCCGGCATGCTTTTCAGTAAGGGTCGGCGAATACGACGCGGGTGGTTGACAAACGGGTAGCCGTAACGACCGCGATCGCAGATAAAGTAACCGTTCACATCGGCGTTGTAACGGTTCCGAATGCGGCGCAATTCACCGCCACGCTCAGCCGGGAGGGTGTTGCAGCCCAGTCCGCAGTGGACGCAGATTGAGGGCGCCGTCTGCAGGTCCCACTTGCGCGTAAAATGTCGGGCCGAAGTCTTGTCCGTAAAGACCCCGGTCGGACAGACTTCGACCAGATTGCCGCTGAATTCGCTCTCCAGCGGACCGTCGGCCTGACGACCGAAGTAAACGTGGTTATGGGCGCCAAAGGCGGCCAAGTCGGTGCCTCCGGCGTATTCCTGGTAGAAGCGTACACACCGATAGCAGTGAATGCAGCGGTTCATCTCGTGCCGGATAAAGGGTCCCAGGTGTTGATTGCGGTAGGTTCGCTTCTTGAAGCGGAAACGCCGTTGGATATGCCCGGTCATGGTCGTCATGTCCTGCAGGTGGCATTCGCCGCCTTCGTCGCACACGGGGCAGTCGTGGGGGTGGTTGGTCATGAGCAGTTCGATCATCCGGGCTCGAAAACGCATGACCTCAGGGTCTTGGATGGAGATACGCGTGCCGTCCGCGGCGGGGGTCAAACACGCCATGACGATCTTGCCCGTCTGATCTTTTTCATCTTTGAAAAGCTTGACCGCGCACAGCCGGCAGGCGCCGACCGAGCCCATGGCCGGGTGCCAACAGAAATAAGGGATGTTAAAGCCCAGCGAGAGGCAGACATGCAGCAGGTTCTGCCCTTCTCGGGTCTCATAGGGCCGGCCTTCAATGTAGATGGTGGGCATCGGTTACCTCCACGGGCATTGTTGCCGGGTGAGGTGCTGCTCAAAATCCTTGCGAAAATGCTTAAGCGCGCTTGCCAGCGATTCCATGGCCCCGGAGGCCAGATCGCAAAAGGTATGGCCGGGTGCCATGATCTGGATCAATTCCGGCAGCAGGTCAAGGTCTTCCCGCTTGGCGGAGCCCGCTTCGATTTCGTGCAGCAGTTCAACCACCCACGGAAGCCCCTCGCGGCAGGGGGTGCACCAGCCGCAGGATTCATGGGCATAAAATTTTTGCAGGTTATGAACCATGGCAACCGGACAGGTTTGATCGTCGAGGACAATCAGGGTGCCGGTGCCCAGACGGCTCCCGACCTTATCCAGTGAGGCGATATCCAGCGGTGTATCCAGTTCTTTATCGAAGACGAATCCGCTGGAAGCACCTCCCGGCATTACCGCTCGTAATTTCACCCCCGAACGCATACCGCCGGCATACTGATCCACCACTTCGCGGATGGTAATGCCGAGCGGCAGCTCCCAGACACCCGGGTTATTGACCTTGCCGCTCACCGTGAAGATTTTGGTTCCGCCCTCCGCGGTGCGACCCAGGCCGAGGTACCATTGAGGACCGTGAACAAGGATGGGCGGCACACTGAAAAGTGTTTCGGCATTGTTCACCACGGTGGGCTTGCCGAAAAAGCCCTCGGTCGACATATGCGGTGGTTTATGCCGGGGGATCGGTCGCCGGCCTTCCAGCGCGTTGAGCATGGCGGAAGCCTCGCCGCAGATGTAGCGGCCGGCGCTGGCGTGCACGTAAAGTTCCAGATTTATGGGGGAGTCGAGAATGTTCCGGCCGAGGTAGTTGTGCGCGTAGGCCTCGCCGATGGCATTCGCCAGACGCGCGGCCGCTTTGCGGTAAGATGCGCGCAGGAAGATGTAGGCTGTTTCGGCCTCAATGGCGTAGGCTGCCACGGCGATCCCCTCAATGAGTTGATGCGGGCTGCCTTCCATCAGAAAGCGATCCTTAAAGGTGCCGGGCTCCATTTCATCGGCATTGCAGACCAAATATTTGACGGCGGAAACCGGCTCGCCCCTGGGCATAAAGCTCCACTTGCGGCCGGTCGAAAAGCCGGCACCCCCACGACCGCGCAGTTGTGCGTCTTTGACAATCTGAATGACCTCATCCGGTGTCAGGCTGTGCACCGCCTTGCGCAGTGCCTGATATCCGCCGGCTGCTTCATATTCCTCCAGGCTCAGAGGCTGTCCGTCGGAACGGAAAGAACCCGTCATGGGCAGTTCCATCTCTTTGACCTCCAATTCTTGGGGCTAACTTGGCTTGGCCGAATCGGGTTGATCTTATAAAAGACGAAATTTCGTCAAGCATATCTCTGTAGAATCCGGCAAAGAAATGGGTTAAATCATGTATTTGGATAGAAAAATCCATGTATTTTAGACGATGAGAACATCAACTGCAGGGCGGCTGAATATTATCGCCCGTGATTGCCCGAGTCGCCGGGTCGTCAAGGCGGTCATGTTTTTTTCTGAGATTGATCTTTTTCCCCGGTCTGAGGGCAGGGGACTGAACCTTGCGCTGGTTAAACACGGCGCGATCCTGGTTTCCCGGACTACATTTTTTTCCGGTCAAAGTCCGCCGGCGAGCCGGCCTGCAGCGCCTTGTAAGACGATCACTTACAGAAAATTCGGACGGATACCGATACAATTTGCGTTTCAAACTGCTTATTTTTTTAAAAAATCGAAGGAACAATTGGAATTCGGAGGTTTCTTTCTTATAACGAAGGCCCAGTTAATGAAAGGTTGGGCATTTTTCGTCTTTCTTGCTGCCAGGGGTTGCGCCATGTACCATCCCGTGCCCACCACATCGGAGGCGATTGATGCCGGTCGAACGATATCCGATTCCCTGCAGTCAGCCGCCCCCGTTCGGCTGCGGCCAATTCTTATGACAGCCATGACCACGATTTTTGCCTTGCTCCCGGTCGCGGTGAATCCGGCGGTCGGTTCGCGGATATTCCAACCATTCGCGATAACCGTCATCGGCGGAATGCTTTCATCGACCGCCGCGACGTTGGTCCTGGTTCCCGCGCTTAGGACATTTTTGTCCCGCCGCCGGCAGTAATGTGGAGCCAGGCGAATTTGGCTTCAGCTAAACACACCGTATAACGGGCGTAAATATTGGCATAAAAATGCTGAAAAGGTAAAAATCGGATCTCGCCTTAACATATAAGGAAAGTTCATGACAAACGATTTGATAAATGACCTGGTTCCATCAATCGCGCAATTGGGCAGCGGGGGATATTGGATTGCTTTCTTGGCTGCCCTTGTTGAGACGACTATCGGCCTCGGCCTCATATTACCCGGGTCGACAATCATTCTCTTCCTTGGCGCGTTATCTGCGCGCGGCTATCTCGATGCGGGCGACCTTATATGCGTTGCTGTCTTGGGGGCAATAATCGGAGACAATATAAATTTCTATCTCGGAAGAAAATACGGCGCCCGATGGCTGAAGGGCGGGTTCTGGCTGCTAAAGCCCGGCCATATTGAAAAAGCCAGGCATTTTATGGACGCTCACGGCGCAAAGAGCATTTTTCTCGGCCGTTTTATACCCAGCGTCAAGGAGATAGCTCCTTTTATCGCCGGCAGCGTAAAGATGAAGTCAAGAACATTCATGTTCTGGAATGTTCTGGGTGCGGTCGGCTGGGGGGTTGAATGGGTTCTTGCCGGTTACATTTTCGCGCAATCCCTTAATCTCGCCTCATTGTGGCTGTCACGTGCCGGTCTTTTTTTTGCCTTTCTTTTCATATTTGGCAGCATCCTGTACATCTTCAAATGGTTGATTGTCAGAAACGGCAAGCAGTTTTTGACCATTTCCGCCTCCCTCTGCCAATCGATCAAAGAGGCAGTGATAAAGAATGAACACATGGCTTTATGGATGCAGAAACATCCGCGCGGCATATTGTTTTTGAAGGCCCGGTTTGATGCAAGCGAATTTTCGGGACTGCCCCTGTCTATATTAACGCTGTCGTTCGTCTATGTTCTGGCTTTGTTTGCCGGGATAGTGGAAGACCTGATAACCTCCGACCCCATTGTCGCCGCCGACATCCGCATCGCAAATCTTTTATCCGCCTTGCGCACCAATATCCTGACCGATATTTTTACCTGGATAACCGTGCTCGGTAAGAGCCAGGTCGTCCTGGTATTCATAGCCATCTCAGTCGGACTCCTTTGGGTATGGAGGAAGCGCTATTTCATACTGCCTCTTCTAACAGCGGTTGTCGGCAGTGAGTCTTTTACATATCTGGGTAAATTAGCTTTCCATCGCGCTCGTCCGGAGACGGCTGTTTACACAGAACATTCTTTTTCTTTTCCGAGCGGGCATGCAACGATAGCGGTCGCCTTCTACGGATTTGCGGGATACCTGATCGCGCGCTTTACGCAAAGCTGGAATAGAAAAGTTAATATATTATTCATTACAATTCTTATCATTACAGCGGTCGGCTTCAGCCGGATATATCTTGGGGTACATTATGTAAGCGACGTATGGAGCGGTTATCTTGTTGGAGCGATGTGGCTGATTATCGCCGTCGCTTTATCCGAATGGGTTCGACAGAAAGAAAAGTGGTATCTGTCCATATCCCCGATTGCCGGGGCCCGTCCAATCTCTTTTGTTCTCGCCTTCATCGCCATCGTGTTCTATGCCGGGTTTGCAATAAATTACCATCCTTCGCCGGCATCGGTTAAATCACATAAGACGGTTGTTGTCCCGAAAAGCACGGAAATTTTCACCCATGAACGGCTGAAATATACCGAAACACTGATCGGTGATAAACAAGAGCCGATAAATTTTATCTTCCTTACCAGGAATGACGGCGAACTGGTGGCAGCGCTTGAGCAGGCAGGGTGGATTTTAACCGACAAAGCCGACATATCGTCATTTTTCAAAGCTGTTAAGGCCCTGATATTAAGAAAGCCGCATCCATCCGCGCCGATCTCGCCTTCTTTCTGGAATGCGCAAATACAGGATCTTGGTTTTGCCAAGGTGTCGGGGCCAAATTGGCTCAGTAATGCGCACCATGTTAAAATATGGCGTACCCACTTATTATTGAAAAATGGAAATAGACTCTATGTCGGCATGGTTAATGCCAATCATGGTTTCAAATGGGGCTTTATTCCGAAAATCAGTCCTGATTTAGATGCTGAAAGAGAGTCGTTGTATCAGGATCTTATTCGGACAGGAAAAACAGAAAGCCACCTGAAGATACAGCTGGTTAAACCTCAGAATGGGAAAAATTTTATAGGTGATCAATTTTTTACCGATGGCAAAGCATATATAATTTCGCTCGCAATATGATCAACGGGCAAACGGGCAAACCGGCCAACTGCAGCACCGTCTGACCGTGTAGGACGATCACGGACAAAAAAGTCAGCGGCTGTCCTACCTAAATATCGGAATGATTCCGATACCGGCGCACTGCAGATCTTCTTATTTTTAATTAGCAAAAAGAAAGTGGAAAGAAAGACACTTGCTTTTATTCTGACTGCTTAGGCTGCCATAGTTATCTTCGGATCGATAGGATGAATGCCCGGGAGAGGAGAACTTTTTATGACGAACACAGAAAACAGACCCGCCTACATTCTGGTTGCCGACGATGATTCGACCGAGGCCCGGGCAGCTGCCGACGCCGCGGTCCGGATCGCACGCAATCAGCACCTGGCGCTTCGAGGACTCTACGTGGTCGACGAAGTTTTGGCCCTTGACACCTATGCCGACTACCATGCCGAACTGCCGGTTCCGTCAAAGGCATCGAAAGGTGACCGCCGGGAACCGACCTCACGGGCCGAACTCATGCGCTGGTTCGAGACCCAGGGGGAGGTCGCGCTGCATTGGCTGGAGACCGCCGGTGCCGAAGCCGAAGTGGCGGTAACCACGAGACTGCTGGCCGGCGGCGTACCGGAATTGGTGCTCCGGGAAGCTGCCCAGGCTCAGCTGCTGGCGATTGGCCGCCGCGGCCATGGTCATACCGGGGATTCGAAATCCTTGGGGCACAATTTCCGTAAAATTGCCCATCACATGCACCGGCCCATGCTTGTAGGCGGAAGGATGCGGCCGGCCCTGCATCGCCTGCTATTGGCTTATCACGGGCAGGCGCACGCCGACCGGGCCCTGGCCTGGACCGCCCGGCTGCAGCGTGATCTAACAGCCGAAGTGATCGTTTTAAGCGTGTGTGAAAAAACCGAAACCTGCCAAACCGGGGTCAGTTTGGAAGCAATCAAGACCCGGCTGGCACAAAGCGACTTGAGTGCATATCGTTTCCTGAGCGGTCAAGGCCTGCCATCCACTGAGATAGCCGCCGTCGCGGCCGCCAACGAGGTGGATCTGGTCGTCCTGGGGCATTATCGCCACGCGGCACCGGTGGAATGGCTCGTCGGAAGCACCGTGGACCAATTGCTGCGAGCGACGTCTTTGCCGGTGCTCATTGCATGAGGACCACCTAAATGACCTCAAATTGCACACAGTGACAGAAAGGATGCGGTTGATGTTTCGTCGTCTGACTAGCGCAAGGGTGCGCAGTTGGTGCCGCCTGCTGCCCCGGCTGCTGGACCAGCAGGCCATATCGGAGTCGGGTATCATCATGATCACCGCCCTGGTGGTGGGGGCCGGCGCCGGCCTGGGGGCCGTTTTTTTTCGGTGGCTGATCAAATCCGTGCAAACCCTGGCCTACCGGGGATTGACCGGCCGTGTGCTAAATGTTTCTGATATCCATTTGCTCATCATTCCGGCCGTCGGCGGCGCCGTTTATGGAGCCCTTATATACCGCTTTGCCCGCGAAGCCAAGGGTCACGGTGTACCGGAGGTTATGGAAGCCGTGGCACTTCGCGGAGGCCGCATCCGGCCGCGGGTAGCGGTGATCAAGTCGTTGGCGTCCGCCATCTGTATCGGAACGGGTGGATCGGTGGGCCGGGAGGGACCCATTGCCCAGATCGGATCGGCCCTGGGTTCGACGGTGGGGCAGTTGCTTCATCTGTCCGATGAGCGCATGCGAAACCTGGTGGCCTGTGGTGCGGCCGGCGGAATTGCGGCGACCTTTAATGCACCCATCGCCGGTTCCATTTTTGCCCTGGAAGTGATCTTGGGGCGTCTGGAGGTAACCTATTTCGGCGCTGTTGTGATCTCCTCCGTTACGGCCGCCGTCGTCGCCCACGCCTTTGAGCCGGGCGCCTTTGCGTTTCCCGTGCCCCAATATACCCTCAATAGTCCCTGGGAACTGGCTCTGTATATCCTGCTCGGCATGCTGGCAGCGATCGGCGCCGTGGTCTTTATCCGGCTGCTTTACGCGTCGGAGGACCTGTGGGATCGAATCCATTTACCCGAATATATCAAGCCGGTTACCGGGGGTCTTCTCCTGGGAGTTATCGGAATATTATCGTTTAAGGCGGCCGACGGCTGGCCGCGGGTTTTCGGTGTGGGATACGGCAGCATCGGCGATGTGCTCTTCGGCAGGCTGACGTCCAAGGTCGTATTGGCACTTTTTATCTTCAAATTGCTGGCCACCGTCCTCACACTGGGTGCCGGTGGCTCCGGCGGCATATTTGCGCCGTCGCTATTCATGGGAGCTATGATGGGCACTGTTTTTGGCCAGGTCGCCCATCATATCTTTCCGGCCTTCACCGCACCCGCCGGCGCCTATGCCCTGGTGGGAATGGCCGCCTTTTTCAGCGGCGCAGCCCAGGCGCCGGCAACCGCCATTCTCATCATGTTCGAAATGACTGGTGACTATCGCATTATCCTGCCGTTAATGCTGGCAACGGTCGTAAGCACCCTCGGGTCCCGCGCTCTCAGCCGTGATTCCATTTACACGCTCAAACTTACCCGACGGGGCATTCACCTCGAGCAGGGGCATGATATCGATATCATGCAGGGCGTGACAGTCGGCGAAGCTATGAGCAGCGACGTCGATCAGATACCGCTGAACCTGCCCTTGGACCTGCTGGCCGATAAGTTCAGCCACACCCACAACCATGCATTTCCGGTGATGGATGAAGCGGGTGATCTTGTCGGAGTGGTCAGCATCCGCGACCTGGAGCAGGCCCTGGCCGAAGGACCCGCAAACGGCAGAAAGGTCGCAGACATTGCCACCACCGAAGGCTTGCTGGTCTCTTTCCCCGAGGAGCCGATGTGGAAGGCGCTGGGCACCATGGGGCCTCGCGATGTCAGTCAGTTGCCGGTCCTGGAATACAAGGGGTCGCGTCGTCTGGCAGGCCTCTTGCGGCGCAGGGACATTATTCAGGCTTATAACCATGCCATCGCCAAGAAGACCTATGATCAGCACCGGGCAAAAGTTCTGCTCGTGGGCAAATTGGATGATGCTGATTTCACCCGCGTCACCATTGCGCGGGGGTCTGCCGCTGCGCAAAAACGCATCAGTGAACTGCAGCTGCCCGAAGGATGTTTGATTGTTTCGGTACGCAGGGGCAGCCAGCTGATCATACCCCACGGATATACCCGGCTGCACGCCCAGGATCGACTGACTATTTTGGCCGACCACGACTGCCTGCCGGTCGTCGAACAACGGTTGGCAAACGGCAGGCAAATGTGAAAAGGCTGGAGAATAATGTCCAACGAAAATTTCAAAAATCTCAATTTCCGGTCCATGTCGCATGGCAACCCGGAATAAACAGCAAACGTAATACCCAAAAAAAAGGAGGAATTAAAAAATGAAAAAATATCTGTTCGTGACGCTTTTGGCCATGGTTATGTTGTTTCCGTCGCAAGGTGTTTTTGCACGGGAGGGGATCAGCCCCGCTAAAATGAGTCTTGCCGGCCTCCCGCCGGAAGGTGGTCATATCAATGCCTTTCGCGTTGATAAGATTATTGGTTCCAAGGTGATCAATCTCGAGGGTCAAGGCATCGGTACCATTGATGATCTGGTCATCGACATCGACACGGGAACGATCGGGTATGCCGTGCTTGAATTTGGCGGATTTATGGGTTTCGGCGACAAGCTGTTTGCCGTTCCCTGGCAATCCTTGACATCGGTTCCGGCTGAGGGAATCTTCATCATCGATCAATCAAAAGCAAAGCTGGCCAAAGCGCCGGGCTTTGACAAGAACGATTGGCCCGATGTCGGCGACCGAAGTTGGGGCGCCGGGATATACGAATTCTATCACCATCAACTTTCCCGCCCGCAGATCTCTGCGCCGGTGACACCCCCTCGGAAACCGGAAGGCTATCACGGCTACCGGCCTTATCCGGGGTATGAGACCGAGCCTTACCCTTATCCGAGTGTTTGGCAAAACCTCTACGGCGAAATGTTCGATCCTGCAAAAATCGCAACCGTTAGCGGAAAGATATTAAAGGTGGAATATAGCGAAGGGGTGAGACTGATCATCTACACCGATACGAAAAAGCCGGTTCTGGTGGTATTGGGGCCGACCGGATACTTCGAAGGTCAGGAAAGGGTCTTGAAACCGGGTGATAAGGTAACCGTTACCGGTTCTAGCATAATCCTGGATGATACACCCCTGATGATCGCTACCAAAGTCCGCGAGGGAAAGGAAGAAATGCAGTTAAGAGACAATCTGGGCCATCCGGTTTGGATCGGGTGGAAACAAGTTCAATAACTGTTTTGCTCAAGTTTCGCACCCCTGATTTCGCGGTAAAGACTGAGATGCGTAAAAAGGATGCGAAACTTGAGGGTTTTGATTCGATTGTCCGGGAATCACCACGGCCGCCCGTGTTCCTTTTCCCGAACGGGAAATGAGCTCGAGCCGCCCCCCGGACGTCCCACCCGTTCTCGTATGCTAAAAATACCAAACCCATTATTCTTTTCCTGCTGACGGGCTAAATACCGTCTCGACCTTATTTAAGCAGGGAAATCGCTGTATTTTGCTGAAAAGCAGGCGGCGCCTCTTGTCAATCACAGAAAAAAAGTTAATCATTAGCACCTGCAGGCCGCTAGGCGAGCAAGAGCCGGTATTTGGACCGGGCGCCGGTGCTTGAAACCACCTTCCAAAAGGAAAGGAGACAAGAAAAATGAAACAAAATCCTCTGGTGAGGGTACAGGATTTCGGTCAAAGTATCTGGCAGGATTATATCCGCAGAAAGATGATTCTCACCGGCGAGCTCAAAAAGCTTATCGATGAGGATGGGATACGGGGCGTCACCTCGAACCCGGCAATATTCGATAAGGCCATCGCCGGCAGCGACGACTACGACAGCTCGATTCGGGCCATGGCGCTGGACGGCAAGGACATTGAAGAGATTTATCAGACGCTCACCGTGGAAGACGTGCAAAATGCCGCCGATGAATTCCGGCGCCTGTACGACTCCTCGGATGGAAAGCACGGGTTTGTCAGTCTCGAAGTCAACCCGCATCTGGCGCATGATGCCGCGGGAACCATTGAAGAAGCCCGCCGCTTATGGCAAGCGTTGGACCGGCCGAACGTATTTATCAAGGTGCCGGCCACCGAAGAGGGGCTCAGCGCGATTCAACAGCTCATTGCTGAGGGCATCAATGTCAACGTGACTTTGCTGTTCGGTCTGCCGCGTTATCGCAAAGTGGCCGATGCCTATATCGCCGGGCTGGAAGCCCGGGCGGCCGCCGGCCGGCCACTGGAAAGCGTTGCTTCGGTGGCCAGTTTTTTCTTGAGCCGCATCGATGTGCTGGTCGATCAGATGCTGGAAAAAATCATGCAAAATGAAAACTCCAAGGCCGAACTCGCGGCTGAACTGCGGGGTCAGGTTGCCATCGCCAGCGCCAAACAGGCGTATCAGATTTACCGGGAAATTTTTAACGGTGACCGATTCAAAGAACTTGCCGCTAAAGGCGCCCGCACCCAACGCGTCTTGTGGGCCAGCACCAGCACCAAAAATCCGGATTATCCGGATGTGAAATATGTGGAGGCCTTGATCGGTCCGGAAACCATCAATACCCTGCCGCAAGAAACGCTCAGTGCCTATCGCGATCATGGCCAACCGGCGGCCCGACTGGGAGACGATCTCGATCAGGCGGGCCGCGTATTGGCGCAGCTGGCGCAACTCGATATCGATATCGATGACGTCACCCGGCAACTGGAAGATGAGGGAGTCGAAAAATTCAACAAGCCGTTTGACAGCCTGATGCAAACCCTCAAGGAAAAGCGCGACAACGCCTTAAAAAGCTGATGAAAGGAGGCTCTGATGACGGCCGATCAGGGATGCGATTTAGGTCTAATCGGACTGGGAGTTATGGGCCGCAACTTCGCCTTGAACGTGGCCAGCCACGGTTTTTCTGTGGCCGGCTGTGATCTCGATGCGGATAAGGTTCAAAAGATGGGAGAAGAGAAAACCGAAGCCGAACTCCCTGATCGACGGAAAGGAGCCCGCAACCAGTTCGACGAAGATCCCGACGGCGAGGAGCACAACAACTCCGGCGCATAGTGCCGCCAGAGTCCTGAAGATCCGGTCCTGGATGTTCTTCCCGTTAGCCATGCTTCTGATTCTCCCCGGTTCCACGCGTTCAGGGCCAGATACTCGAACCCTGGGAGGTCAGGCTGCCGGACCAGGTGCTTTTAACCAGGTCGACCACGCTGTCGGGCATCGGCACGTAGTCGAGCTTTTGGGCGATCTCATCCCCGTGCCCGTAACACCAGTCGAAGAAGGCGAGCATTGTCTTTGCCCTTTCGCTTTCGCGCATCTCCCTCGGGAGGAGGATGAAGGAAGCGCCGGTGATGGGCCAGCTCTGATCCCCGGGCTGATCGGTGAGGACCACGTAAAATCCTTTGGAACCTTTCCAGTCGGCGCTCGCGGCCGCCGCCTGGAAAGAGGCCGAGGAGGGCACGACGAAACGGCCATCGTGGTTCCGGAGTCGAACATGGTTCAGTTTGTTCTGAAGGGC
>Ga0210122_1000577_pt1 | contig 12778 bp, 14 predicted proteins | sample Muzzi_CordB_D2_FD_185530 | JGI IMG/M metagenome (GOLD analysis project Ga0210122, IMG submission 185530) | Wetland microbial communities from San Francisco Bay, California, USA, that impact long-term carbon sequestration - Muzzi_CordB_D2 (SPAdes) | ecosystem: Environmental > Aquatic > Marine >... | reverse complement strand
ATCGTCCTCCCGTATTGCTATTATCCCCCTCTGGCGCTTTTAATACCCGGTACACCTCGGCCAGTGTTTGCGACTCAAAGATATAATTGGTGGGAAACGTCGCTACTACATTAGTAAACGTATTCGAGGGGAAAGGAAGAGCCTGCGCTTTAGCCCGGTTCAGAGGTACAGGTATCCTCCGACGTTGTAACCGTTGCTTGGCTAAACGGGCCATATAGGGGGAAAAATCTATGCCCACAGGATGATATCCAGCGTCGAGCATATCGGCAAATAAGCCCCCGGTGCCATAGGCCAACTCCAGGATGGGGCCAGGTCGCAAATATAGCAAGGCCAGGCGTCGCCAGGCGGCCCATTGCCCAAATGAAACGGACCAGGCCACCAGATCATAGCTCCAGGCCATTTGATTATATAACAGATGAAAACCAAGTTTGATGAACCAGTGGGGCAGGAGATTCAATTGATCACTTCTAGGGTGTGAGTTTTTAAGTAATTGGTAATTGGTAATTGTCAATCTCTAATTACCTCCTACACAATCACGCGCAATTTCTTAGGGATGATTTGGTAGTTGATTTCTGTGGCATTTCTGTCGATTATTTCACCGTCAGCCTGAATGGGTGTGGTTGGGGAAGCGGTAATAGAGAGCGAGGTCGTTCTCAGATAGATTATCGCAGGATGACGGATATGTTTGCCGCTAAAAGTTTGTGGTAAAAGATTGACCATTTGCCAACGATTGATACCAACAACATAGATAAAATCTAGCAGGCCATCATCCAATGAAGCCTCAGGAGTCATATAAAACGAGCCGCCGGTTCGGCGGCTATTCCCGACAGATACCAAGGTAACAGGCCCTTCGTAGGTTCCATTATCCCAATCTATGCGCATGGTCCAGGGTTTAGCTTTAACAATACTTTTAAGGGCAGCCAAAATGTAACGCAAGTTGCCTTTCACCTGGCGCATCTGGTCATGTTCTAACGTCACCATTGGCTCTAAGCCTATGGCCGAATTATTGGCAAAATAATGACCATTGACCATACCCAGGTCAATAAGACGCGTATGACCGGCTGCAATACGCTGGCAGATGGCGGTCACATCACGAGGTAGCTCAAGCATATCCGCCAAATCGTTAGCCGTACCCAAAGGAATAATGCCTAAGATACTAGGCGGATCATCGCCTGCGGCTTGCATCAAGCCGTTGACCACCTCATTGATGGTACCATCGCCGCCAACAGCTACGATAATAGAGCAGCCATTCGAGGCGGCCTGACGCGCCAATTCCCTAGCATGACCAGGATGTTGGGTCTGCTCCAGATGATAATCAAGACCAGCCGCCTTCATCCCTTTTTCAACTAAAGCAACTTTAGCCCGACTCCCTAAACGTCCGCCGTGAGCATTCAAAACCACTTTGACTTTATCGGTCACAACCGCACCTTGTACCACAAGATAACACAAAGGCCGCTTGGGTATGCCTCTGCAGCGCCAACGGCCTTTACGAATCGTAAATCTCAAATAAATCCGATTTTCTCAGGCAGGTAAAACACCTACAGCTTTGCCAGCATTTTCAAATACATCCATTGCATGTTCAATCTCTGCCAGGGTGTGTCCAACCGTAACATTGGCTCGTAGACGACTGGTGTTAGGCGGAACGGCAGGAGACACAACGGGCAACACAAAAATATTTTGGTCCTGCGATAATTTCGCCATCATCCAGGCCCGCTCATCGTCACCGGCAATGATTGGAACAATCGGCGTTTCACTCTTGAGCGTGTTGAATCCCCGCTCTTGCAAGCCTTTGATAAAGTAATTGACATTACCCTGAAGCTTTTTGACCCGCTCTGGTTCTTCTTCAATTACATCAAAAGAAACCTTCGCCGCTGCTGCTGCCGGTGGCGGCAGCGCCGCCGAAAAGATGAACGCCCGGACACTATGCTTTAGATAGGTGATGAGGTCCGTGCGACCGGCGATATATCCACCCACCGCTGGAATGGTTTTGCTCAACGTTCCCATCTTAATATCGATGCCATCTTCCTGCTCAAGGCCAAAATGCTCTAAAATACCGTGGCCTGTCTCACCCAAAACACCAATCGAGTGCGCTTCATCGACCATGAGCATAGCATCATATTTGCGACATAGCCGAATAACTTCTGGTAAATTGATAATATCGCCATCCATGCTAAAAACTGCATCGACAACCACCAGCTTCCCCGATTGTTTAGGCGCTTCAGCTAACTTCTTTTCCAACGACTCCATGTCATTATGCTCAAATCGGACAAATTTACTTCGAGAAAGGAGACAACCGTCAACAATGCTGGCGTGATTGAGTTTGTCGGAGATGACTACATCATTACGGCCAAGGAGACCCGCAATTGTACCCAAATTAGTGACATAGCCACTCGATAAGACCATAGCTGCTTCCGCATTTTTGAACTTGGCAACCCTCTCTTCCAGTTCGACATGCAAACGGGTAGTCCCTGCCAAAACCCTTACCCCGTGGGTTCCCGGTCCAAACTCCTCCAGAGCCGCTTGAGCCGCTGCTCTAATCTTTGGATGCCCCAATAAATCTAAATATGCATAGGAGGCAAATTGTAGCATTCTCCGCCCATTAATAGTTACATAAGCCCCATCCACTTCATCCGCAGCTTGCAAATATAGGTAGAGGTCCTGCTCTTTAGCAGAACGCACCCGTTCGTTCATCCGCTCTATGCGCCAGGCAATGGGATTCATGGAAGGACTTCCATTGCCAAGATTTTGGCCATTTTTCAATGAAGCCATAAAGTCTCTTTTCCTCTCTCGATCACTTTTCTCTATGCAGACCCTACAGAGTTTGATTCCCGCATCTCACTTATCACAAATGAGCCTGCTAAACTTTTAGGAAAGATATTCTTAGCCAACCGGCAAAAGTATAACATTCTGCGTATGATTTGCAAAATATTACCCAATAACCTCCGCTGTAGATAATGCCGTTAGGTGGGTGGTTTCCGCCCCTAAACAAAAATGAAATAGGATACAGTCATATCGACTACACCCTCAATCCTGTAATGATATTATTTGCTTGTCTAGTCAAACCCTAAACCACGCTCTTTCAAACTTACAAATCGTTGATGACCAATCACCAAATGATCCAGTAGCTCTATGCCCAAGAGTGAACCGGCGTCAACCATTGAGCGTGTTACCTGGACATCTTCCGAGGAAGGTGTTGGGTCGCCGGAAGGATGATTATGGGCCACAATAATAGCCGTGGCATTTTGCCTGACAGCCTCACGGAAAATCTCCGATACCCGAATAATAGAGGAGTTTACATTGCCCACATAAACTGTGGGGCTGGCTAAAACTCTATTTTTTGTATCGAGCAAAATCGTACGCAGATGCTCTTGTTCTAAACTGCCCATCTCCAGCATCAGTAAGTTGGCCGCGTCGGTAGGTGAGGTAATTTGGGGCCTCGAATCTGGGGAACTTAAGAGCAGGCGACGCCCCAATTCCAGAGCAGCTTTAAGTTGAGCCGTTTTTGCGATGCTTATCCCTTTGATACGGGTCAGGTCGCTAAAGCTGGCTTTGGACAGACCACCCAAACCGCCAAATTCCTTCAAAAGCCGGGTACTCAGGGCCACAACATTTTCGCCGGGCGTACCAACTCGCAACAGAATCGCCAATAATTCTGCATTCGAGAGTGCGGCGGCTCCATAATGCTGCAATCGTTCCCGTGGCCGTTCACTCACGGGAAAATCATGGATTGTAAGATGGTAATCTGTCGAAGAGTTGCTACTCATTTGACGAGACTCCGTCTATTAAATGGCTGGCTATTAGTAAATATGGGCTTCCAGGCAGGCCACTCCATCGATACCAACAACAGCATTGTGTCGAATACCGGCAGGAAGTTCAAGCCGATCACCAGCCTTTAAACTAACAGTTTCATGCCTGGTCGGAAACTCAAACTTAATGCTTCCATCTACCACATAGAGTATTTTATGATATCCGTGGGTATGACCGGCGAAAATGCCATCGGGAGGGCTTGACCAATTAAATATTCGCAATTCTTGTTCATCAAGCTCTGCTTTCAAATCTTCCTCTGTGGGAGGTTCTTCTCGATCCCACGTGGTTACTTTTAACTCCATAATATTCACCTGTGATTAATAGTAATGATTCAGACGATACCAACCCGTTCCCACGCTGAGCATGGGAACGAGTCATCATAATGATTCGGTCTATTCTACTTGTTTGATCGAACATCGTCAACTTAATAAGCCACAATCTTTTTGCGCTCGTTGACAGGCAATGTGGGGTAGGCTATACTTTGATACATCATAAACTTCAAGGAGTCTACTTGCTATGAGTGTAGCAGATGATCTAAACGAAATATTCAGCAAAATGCCAGACGCTTTCCGACCCGAAAAAGCCAGCGATGTTACCGCCATTATTCAACTCAACCTCAGTGGCGAGGGAGGAGGCAATTGGCAAATTAAGATTGCTAACGGTCAGTTATCGGCTGGAGAAGGTGAAGCGCCCTCACCTGATTTAACCTTGAGCATGGCTGCCAGTGATTACGTGGCTCTATCAAAGGGTGAGGCCAACCCGATGAGTCTCTTTATGTCTGGGAAAATAAAGCTACAAGGTGATATGACCCTGGCTATGAAGTTCCAAGAGATGTTTGATATGGGTTAGATAACTTAACTTACGTACCTTAGACTTCGGAAGTTTCCGAGATCAATTTCTGTGGGCTAAGTGTTTTAATAATCTCACAATCTGTTGTTAAAACGGCCCGTTCAAAACTTCCGAAGTCTTGATAAGCGTAAGGAAACAAAAAGGGCGGTTGCCTTCCAGCAACCGCCCTTTGCAATGATTAAGCAAACTGTAAGCTACTGGCCGCTTACGGACTTGAGATAGGCTATAATATCATTAATATTTTCCTCGGTGAGGGTCTGGCCGAAAGTTTGGGGCATAATACCATCGCTGAAACCTTCGGCAATGACCGCACTAGGCATCAGTATTGACTCGCGGATGTAATCCGGACCCTTTTCGGCGTAAACGTTGGTCAAATTCGGCCCTACAGACCCACCAGTACCGCCAATCGTATGGCAGGCGATACAGCCAGCCCCAACTTCAACCAAGCTGCGGCCACGTTCCTCCGGAGTATCCCCCACAGCCGTAATGGCTGCAGGCTCTGTGCCTACCGAAGGCGCATCTTTTTCCCAACTCATAATAAAATCAACCACATTTCCGATCTGATCGTTGCGCAAAGGTCCGCCAAAATCAACGCTCCATGTGGGCATATTCTGGGGCCACTTCGGATCAGATTTTACAGGACGTCCACCCCGGATGGTCAAAGTCAGATAGGCTTCCATAGTGCCAGCGTAGCCTAGATCTCGGAGACGATTCTCAAAAAATTCCTTGCTGTTAATCTGGGGCGCACGAGGAGAACCTTGGCCTTTGAGGCCATGACAAGGGGAACAGTACTGCTCAAAGACCCCAGCCCCAACCTCAATCGACCGTCCCAGAAAGGCACCCTTAAATTCATCTTGACGATCTGGTTCGTTAATACCAATAAAAACAATAGTTGCGATAGTAACTAAAATGGCGATAAGGCCAATCAGAATTCTTGTATAAATCATCGGCCAACCGTCCATTCCAAGAGATCGTAGTCGGACTTTTGTTGGAAATATAACACTTTTTCAAAGCATTTACTTATAGCGATGTTGTCGGTACTCCCTTCTGGAATTTCTAACCAGGTGACAATCACCGATACTCTTTTAAGGTCACTTTGCCAATCCTGAACAGTAAATTGAAGATTTCCATCAAAGAAATTGTTACCTCGTTTATTGCTTTCCCTGTCTACAGCATCACGCAACTCCGCCAAGACATGGTTCATCTCGCCGCCAGGGTAAGTTGTTGGGTCAGAAACATCATAAACGCCACCCGGTATATAATCCACAGGAATCTCTGTATCAATCTGATTAGTCCGGTCACAAAGGAAAGCTGGCAAAGCACTACCTGTTGGCAAACCCGCATAGCCAAGCTCCCTGACCAGACCAACCCCCTCCTCAGGGATAAACTCCTGTATTATTTCCTCCGCAGGCGGCGCCGGCACCCCCCAAAGGCCCGTACCCATAAAAGTCAAGACTACGATAGAGATTGCAACCACCACCCCAGCCGTAATACCAGCTTTGCGATTTTTTGCCAGGCGACTGGGACCGGGATCAATATAGGGCACAGCAAATAGTATCAGGAAGATAACGGTGGGCCATATCACGCCCCACCAGGTTTTGTCGCCCAATTTAAGCATACCCTGTAACCATAAGAAGTACCAGGGAGCGGTTGTATGTAAGGGCGTCTTTAAAGGGTTGGCATGGCTTTCCAGGGCGGCTGAGTAAACGAAGGCCATAAAGAGGACCATACCAGCCAAGGTAAGGGTGATCCACATGATTTCACTGGTAATCAGATCGGGCAAGATATCGATTCTACGTTTGGCCGCCGCAACTTTTGCCGGAGGGGCTTCACCTTCTTCGATGGCCGCGGGCAGCGAGATGCTGTGTTCGCGGGCCACTTTGTAATAGTGGACACTGATAAAGATAATCGCCACCAGAGGCAACAGGAATATATGCAGTAAATAAAAGCGCAGCAAGCCTCCTGCGCTAATGTCTTGCGAACCACGCAAAATCAGGTTCAACTGCGGGCCAACCAGGGGAGCCGCATCGGCCATACTAGTACCGATCGTCACTGCCCATAAAGCCAACTGGTCCCAGGGGAGCAAGTAGCCGCTAAAGCTGAGGAAAAGAGTCACAAGCAACAAAACTACCCCTGTCAACCAGGTGAATTGCCGGGGGTGTTTATAGGACCCGGTGAAGTAAACCCTGACCATGTGTAGCGCCACCACAATAACCATCAACTCGGCTCCCAGGCGATGCATATCGCGCAAGAACTTTCCGTAGTTGACGTTGCTTAAAATATTGATCATATCAGAATAAGCCACATCGGGCGAGGGGGTATAATAGACCATTAAGATTAAGCCGGTAATGGTCTCAACCACAAAGAAGAAGACTGAGAGAAAACCCAGGCGGAAGGTATGGGTAAACCAGGTCGCTCCTTCTTGATAAAATTTGGGACGCAAGTGCAGGGTAAATGATTTTACCTGTGCCCGGTAACGAGGGTTTGGCTTCTCAGTGGGGGGATCGCCTCTGAGTAAAGCGCGGGCTTCTTTGACGCCAATACCGGCCAAGACGGCTCGTGTAGTTTCCTCAATTTTATCGGAAACGGCTTGCCGCAAGCCTTTATCGGCCAGATGATTGAAAAAACCCGATCCGGGAATATACATCTAATCTTCTCCTCTGAAAATAGAATTTGTAGGGCAATCTTAAGATTGTCCTACGGCAATTTTCATTATCGTTGCCATCCTAATGGCACTGTCGCACTCTTCTGTAAGAAGCATTGGTAGGGGCGTAAGGCTTTACGCCTCTATTGAAATCAACTAACTGTCTAGCCGGAAATTGGAGTGCAGACTGAAGTCTGCAAATTTTGGCGGAACAAATTCCGTACTTCACCATTTTACGGATAAAGTCTAAGCAGGTGTAATATCAGATGTGCCAAAAATTCTCGCCCCGGTGTCAACAACCACAAAGTCACCCTCATTTACAATCAAAGGGCCTCCATTCATATCAGTCTCTGCCAACGGGTTTTGAAACTTAATATCATCCGGAGCATACGTCCTGATAACAAAGCGGTCCAAACTGCGTCGGGCCGGGCCGGAGATGTAATCACCTGTCAACTGGAACTTCGACCCGTGGCAAGGGCACTCAAAGCGAAACGTTACATCTTTCCATTGGTAAAGACAGCCCAAATGGGTACAAACCTTAAAAAGGGCCAAAACGCCTTTTCTGGGTTCGCCATCAACTTCCTTGTCAACGTTCACCAGCCAGAATTTACCGTCGGTATAAGCCACAGGCCCAGAATTAACCTCTGGCACTACTTCGCTTGCCACACCTACGGGAAAGATACCCCCAAACTGACCTGGTAAGAAGTTTGGGAAAGCAAACCAAAGCGAAAGGCCAACTGACTCTGCCGTGAACAGAGCGATCGAGGCCAACCAGGCATAATTTAGAAATTCACGCCGGTTTATCGGACCCAGTGGTTCTTCGGGCGCGGGCGCCGCCTTAGGTTTAGGTTTGGGCTTTGGCTTAGGAGCAGCTTTCGGCGCAGCCGGTTTTGCCGCAGCAGCGGGCGCGGGCGCAGGTGCTTCGGCCTTAGGCGCCGGAGCAGCGGCTCCAGCCGCTTTGGCAGCCCTGGCAGCCATAAATGCCTCTCGTTGTGCTCTAATTTCCTCTGGGGTCCGCTTGCCTTTCGGTTTTTCCGGCACCACTGCGGGCGCGGGAGCTTCTTCCTCGGCGGCGGGTTGAGCCGGTTCAGCTTCAGCAGCTACAGGTTCGGCCTCAGCAGTCTCTTGTTCAGGCTCGGCTTCAGGCGCTTCTAGCTCAGGGGGTTCCTCACCGGGTTTTAGGGGCGGTATTAAAGGAACATCTTCTCCAGCTTCTCTGGCGGCTTTTCTGGCCATCCAGGCGTCTCGCTGAGCCAAGATTTCTTCCGAGGTCCTTCTCGCCATAAACTCAATCTCCCTTCTACATTCCTTAAAGCGTAATGCGGAGGATTATATCACGATGAAAATTACATGGCAAAAAGTATGTTACATTTTGCACTAATACAATTTTTTCATTATTAAAAACGATTAAATTAGTTTATTCAATTGTTACGGTTGTCCAAATTTGTCTCGTAAATAATTAACCAAATGCCAAATCTCCTCACGGGTAAGGCTCTGCCCAAAGACAGGCATGGCTGTGCCAGAAACTCCCTGGCTGATAAAACCAAACAAATCCCGATCGCTATGCAGAGGCACATGGATACGCAAATTGGCTGGTGGTGGTCTAAGATTGGCTGCATTTGGGCCATCACCCAGCCCTTCAACACCATGACAAACCGTACAGTTTTCTTGAAAGAGTTCCGCACCGGCAGCAATGGAGCTTGGACTGGATGGAATTTGCTGGCCAGCAGGGTTGATACGGGCCAGCAACGCCGGCATCGAAGCGAAGGCTACCACCAGGCCAACCAAAACGATCATCCCGCCAATTAAGCTTGTCACTGAAATGGACATGGACGATGTCTCTATTGTGGGTAGCTTTGACCAAAGCGTTTCTTTAAGAGGCTCGCGCCAGATAAGCGGGATTCCGCCCAAGATCAGTAAAGCTCCGGCTATTGATGCGATCATCCAGGTCATGGAAACCCGCTGTGTCCATCAGGTAAGAGGCAATTGTAACCTGAAAAACCTGATCGTTTGCTCCGGTGTCAGGGTTGACGTTTGCCCCTTGCTCTCCAAGACGCGATTCTAAGGCATCCAGACGAGTCTCTAAACCACTAACATCAGCACCCTGGTTTAGTTCATCCAGGCGTGACTCAAGGGAGGTGACTTGTTGTTGAAGCTGTTGAATCTCAGCAGAATCCGGTGTGGGCTGGCAGGCGCTGAGAATACCTATAAATAAAGTTAAGCTTATAATCGTTATATATTTTGACATAATATCCCTCTCAGTTTCAATATAATCATCGTCCAAAAGATGAACTTTTAGACCTAATGTATTTTCGACATGAATGTAGCTACTTGATGAAGTCAGGATTTATTGAAGAGAGGTGTAGGGGGTCTATCAGGCGGCGGAAGCCATGCACTTGCCAAAGTCAATGATACCATTTCAAGGGGCCGGACAAGGGGAGAAAATTCCGATAGAGTCGGCCATTCAGTGAGCCAGAGTAATTGCATGCCAAAACTGAGGACCGTCCCATCCCCAACCAGAGATTGGTAGAGAGAGATAATCTTAGTATTTTTACCAGAGGAAACGACCTGCACATCGGCGGAGGGAAGTTCGGACCTATCTTGCGCATGGCGATGGGCGTGATGATCTTCCCAGCCAGGAAATAGCCAATGATAATGTGCTCGTGCCAGACAAGCGACAGACGCCACTGGGGCCAAAATACCGAGAGGAAAAAATTTCCCCCTAAGATTATCAGAAGAAACAAGGCCGTGACTTGCTGGGACGCGCGCATTAAGGTCATAACAAGAAATTATATAGGAAGGATTGCCATTGTCAAACAACCTTATATGTAGCCAGCATCTCTGCACATCATGCTTGTTCCATTTCCTCTGGCATCAACGCGGATTGCCGCGCCAGAAAAAGCCCCACAACCAGCACTACCACTACAAGAAAAACCCCCAGGGCTACAATCAAATTAGTGGGCAATCCTCCTCTAACCATATCGCTAAAGCTGACATCGGCTTGCCCCGGATCGCCCTCCACAGTCACGGTGAAGTCCCACTGCCCAGAGTCTTCGATATCAAGATGGGCCACGTAATCAAAAGCATTACCGGCATGTTCATGGGTGGCTTGAACAGTTACGCTTGAACCACCACTGCCAGGTGTGGCTTCTATCATTACCACGGCATCGCGGAGAAGACTGTCGCTCTCGTTATCCGCTACGCGCACCCAAACGCTCATTGGGCCTACCACGATTGTCTCCGGTGAAGTTGCCACCAGCAAGGTATAAGGGCCGATTTGTTCATTATTAACCCTAATTTTACTGCTTCCAGTAGGGCCATGGGCCTGGGCCTTTCCAAGAAACAAATTATGAGCCGCAAATAAGATGATGATTAAAGCCAGACTGGTAAAAATCCGGTCTAGTCGAGTCCATTTCATAGATACATTTTCCTAAAATTCAGTTCTTCGTTTTCCAAATTTATGGCTATTGAGAACCTTTGGCCCTTTCTTTGCTAACAAATTTTATATAGCCTCCGCCTAAAATCAAGGCAAAGATAAACCATTGGATGGCATAGCTCAGATGCGGGCCGTCGGTTAGCTCTACATTAGGCTCAACGCGATATGGCAGAGTTGTATTGTCGCTGTCAGGCGGCGACTGCTGGATGTAAACAGGTAGTATTTCGTAAGGTAGCTGGCTCTGAATCGCCTCAATATCTACTCGAAACCATTCGCGTTGCGGTGTACCAACCGTATCTTCTACGTTTTGCGGCAACGCTTCGGATAAAATCACAAAGCCGGTAACGGTTACCGGCCCGGGTTCATCAAATTGAGACCATTGCTCCGGTGAGGCTTCTTCCTCCGGAATCCAGCCCCGGCTCACCAACACCGCCTGCTGACTATCCTCGAGGACAAGCGGCGTAATCAGGTATGAGCCCGGCGCACCTTCCCAATTCTGCAATTTCAAAGCCACTTGATTGGAAAAGTCGAACTCGCCCGTAGCCATGACCCGACGATCTTTTAATTGGGCCAGGTCATTTGGTAAAGAATTTTTATCGGATAAAGGCAGTGGAGGCAATGACAACTTCTGGGTGATTTCGGCATTGCGTGCCCGGCGTTGGTCCAAACGATCAAGCTGCCAAAAGCCCAACCGTATCATCACGCCCATTGCTACCAACACCAACAGCGTAGCCAGCCACCACTGACGACTAAACAATATCAGGGGAAAAGGCCAAGTGGGCGATTGTGATGAAGTTCCTGCTAAACGATTTTCGCTATTAATATCAGCCATTAATTTGTCGCTTCCAAAACCACCGTTGCACAGCCCAACCGGCCAGCAGGAGAATCACACCAAATCCACCCACCAGCCAGAGCCGGTTCGACCTCGCAGGAATAACCTCAATATCGAAATCGGCGCTGCCAGAACCAGCCGGGCCTTCGGCCATAACTGTGACGTGCCAGTAGTCTGCAGCAGATAATTCCAAGTCGGCTTCGTAAAAGAGTTTGTTGACCGCGGATTCGTGGGTAGCCTGGACAACCAGGGTTGGACTGGGGCTATTTTCCGATTCGAGACGAAGTTCGACGGTAGCCCCTAATACCGGTGGCCCTGCTTCTCCTTGAACTGCGCCGGAGACCGGAGCCTCAGAAACAGCCACGGTGAAGTGTACTACTCCTACCTGTAGAGGGTTGGGCTGTGTCCACACCGATACCCAATACGGCCCTGCGATTGCGTTGGTCAGTTGCGGGGTCCCGCCTCCGTGCGCTCCAACTACCTCTGTAAAGTAGCTAAAAATAAGAACCAAGCCACAGAACAAAACAATCCGTAAAAACTTCACTTCTCCCAACCTGGGGCAATCATCGCCTCGTCGGTAGCCCACTCGGAATCTGGCAAGGGTTGTTTATCGGCTTCAGCCTGAACCCACTTGGAGATGATAATCAAAGCCCCAAAGATATACATCATACTCCCCGGTATCCACATAATCAATCCACCCGCCATCTGGTCTTGCATCACCGTCATCCCCCCGATACGGGGTACGCTTGTGTAATAAGTATAGATTGGCTCAGTGCTAAAAGCAATAAAAACCCCGGTCAACATATTGACCGGCACGGTAACCAGCAGGTAAGCGATACGTGCGCCCCGGGTAAAGCGGGGATGAATTCGAGGGCCAACCCGCATAACATGCCACCAGAAAAGCATCGCCGTTCCAAAAAAAGTGATATGCTCCAGATCGTGAACCCAATCGTTCTGCAAGGCAGCATTGTAAAGATTGGGATCATGCCACCCCAGGAAGACAGCAATGAAAATCAACCAGACCAGACCTGGTTGGGTTATACTACGCAAAACATGTCTGAAGGTTGATTCTGGGTTGAATAAGCGGGCCACAGGAGGCCGGATTGCCAGCGGCAAGCCCCACAGAAAAAAGGGAAAGGGATTGGCAATCAGCAGAAGCGGGGGAATCACCATGACCAGCATCAAGTGCTGAATCATATGGACAAAGAAA
>Ga0210122_1000576_pt1 | contig 12781 bp, 9 predicted proteins | sample Muzzi_CordB_D2_FD_185530 | JGI IMG/M metagenome (GOLD analysis project Ga0210122, IMG submission 185530) | Wetland microbial communities from San Francisco Bay, California, USA, that impact long-term carbon sequestration - Muzzi_CordB_D2 (SPAdes) | ecosystem: Environmental > Aquatic > Marine >... | reverse complement strand
CGGCTTCATCGGTGGCTGCGGCGGCAGTACCGCCGGCGGTATCAAAGTCATGCGCGTAATCCTGCTGTACCGCCAGGCGATCCGCGAGGTCCTGCGCCTGATTCACCCGCACGCCGTCTTTCCGGTCAAGGTCGGTGGCCGCAAGACCTCGACAACCGTCATCGACGCAGTGTGGGGATTCTTCTTTTTGTACGTCTCGGTATTTGTCGTGATCACGATCGCACTCAACGGCTTCGGCGTGGAACCCATCACGGCCTTCTCGGCTGCTGCTTCGTGTATCACCAATACGGGCCCGGGCCTCGGTGACGTGACCTCGAATTACGCCAGCCTCAGCGCACCGGCAAAACTGATACTGACCTTTGCGATGCTGATCGGCCGCCTGGAGATCTTCACCCTGCTGGTTCTGTTCACGCCCGCCTTCTGGCGCGACTAGCCCAGGCCACAAACATCCTCCTTCTAAGGGATGTCATCCCGGGTCCGCGAATAGCGGAACCCGGGACCTCCGTGGTATTGCAATGCGCCCTGCATGGCCTGGGAGATCCCCGCTTTCGCGAGGATGACGTTTCTCCGTTGAAGTGATTTCAAACCGCTACCTGCGGTGCCGGGAAGGACCGTAAAACGGCGGCTCCCCTGGCGGCCGCGTGCGGAAGCGCTTGTAGGCCCAGAGGTATTGCCGCGTGTCTACCTCGATGCAACGCTCAATGTCCCGGTTCATGGCCGTCAGGGCCGTGCGCAGATCCTCGCTGTAAAGGTCCGTTCCGGCCCGGAACAGGCGCACGCGATAGCGACCCTTCGGCCGCCGTTCGCAAACGGCCCAGACAATCGTGGCGCCCGTCTTTTGCGCCAGTCTCGGCAACAGCACGCTGCTCAGGGCCTCGATACCGTAAAACGGTGCGAACCGGCCGGCCCCCAGGCTGGGTTCCTGGTCCGGCAGCAACATGACGGTCTCGCCCGCCTCGAGCAGCCTGTAAAACTGGCGCAGCCCCGGCGCGGTGGCCGGTACCATGACACCGCCGCTGGTCACGCGTTTTTCCAGCAACAACGACTCGATCGCCGGCTGTCTGCCCGGTTTGTAAAGGGCGGCGGCGAGGTCGTGCCGATGCAGGTACTGGCCCAGCAGTTCCCAGGCACCGAAATGCGGGGCCGCGACGATGACGCCACGGCCCCCGCGTCTGGCCGCCTGCAGCACCTCCAGGTCCTCGGATTCAACGAAGCAGCGCAGTATTTTGTCCGGCGGCCAATGCCACAGCATGCCTGTTTCGATGACACCGCGGACGTAATGCACCATGCTGGCGTGCGCGATTCGTCTGAGCTGCCGGTGATCCATCTGCGGGTAGGCGGCCTCGAGATTCGTCCGGGTCGCGCGCCGCTTGCGTGCAGACAGCAGCCACAGCGGCGCGGCCAACAGCGGTGCAATCATTGCAGCCGCCCGGGGACCCATCCAACTGAATGCGCGCATCAAACTGCGAAGCAACAGCAATTTCACCACCCAGCCTCCGCTCGGCCCGCAAGCGGGTTAAACTGTGCGGCATCGTCCGCTGCGGTGAGTTCGGCTTGAAATGATCGCATTGATACAAAGGGTATCGGAAGCCAGCGTCGTTGTTAAAGAAAATTCTTCGACTGAAATCCCGGCCGGCGCCATCGGTGCGGGCATCGTTGCGCTGATCGCGGTTGAGAAGGGTGACACCGAGGCCCAGGCGGACCGCCTGCTCCAGCGTCTTTTGGCGTACAGGATTTTTGCTGACGACGACGGGCGCATGAACCTCGATTTGCGCCAGGCGGGTGGCGAGTTGATGCTGATATCCCAGTTCACGCTGGCAGCCGACACCAACAAGGGCAACCGCCCAGGCTTCTCGCACGCGGCCGAACCCGCCGACGGGCGGAGGCTGTTCGATTATTTGCTCGACCGGGCCCGGAGCCAGCTTCCCGGCGTCCAGACCGGACGCTTCGGCGCACACATGCGGCTCGGCCTGGTGAATGACGGACCGGTGACATTCCACTTGCGCGTGCCGCCGGTCCCCCAGGACCTGTCAACAAACGCCGGGAGCCAGAACACCCGCTAAGCACCAGCATCCCGGCAATTGCACAGAACAGGCGCGGCTGGGCGCACTTTCGTGTCCACGCGACCACGAATGAGCGCATGGCTGTATTGCCAACCTGTTTAACCCATTACATTGAACACCGGAAGCACGGCAGTCCAGACATGTAACCACCAACCAGTCGGATGCCAGGTTTGTACGACGTTGCTGGAGTTTACAGCTCGCTTTCTTCCTCGAAGTCCTTCAGCTTGCGTGTCAGCGTGTTGCGCCCGAGCCCGAGCAGCCGGGCGGCCTCGACCCGCTTACCGCCGGTAAAGTTCAGCGCACAATCGAAGACGGTCCGCTCCAGCAGCCCGCGGGCCTCGGCCAGCAGGTCCCCTTCGCCCCTGGAGAGCGCCGCGTTGGCCCAGCGGCGCAGGCCCTCCGACCAGTCCTCGCCGTTTTCGGGGGCATCCTCTTCCCGGAGACCCGGCGGCAGGTCTTCAGGCAGGATCAGTTCGCCGGGCGCCATCACGCAGAGTTGCTGGCACAGGTTCTGTAGCTGTCGTATGTTACCGGGCCAGCGCCTGCGTTTGATCAGTTCCAGGGTTTCGGGCACCAGGTGCTTTTCTTCCAGGCCCATCTCGCGGGCCGCCAGCCGCAGAAAATGACGCGCCAGCAGGGGAATGTCTTCCCTGCGCTCGCGCAGCGGCGGCAACCTGATGTTGATGACGTTCAGGCGATGATAAAGATCCTCACGAAAGTGCCCTTGTGCAATCCTCTGCTTCAAATCCTGGTGGGTGGCGGCGATGACGCGCACATCTGCGCTCAGAAGGTCCTTGCCGCCCACGCGATAGTAGTCACCCTCGGCCAACACCCGCAGCAGGCGAGTTTGCAGCGGCAGCGGCATATCACCGATTTCATCGAGGAAGAGGGTGCCGCCGGCAGCCTCCTCGAAACGGCCGGGGCGCTGCGCATGAGCACCGGTAAAAGAACCCCGTTCGTGCCCGAACAGTTCCGACTCCAGCAGCTCGGCGGGCACGGCCGCGGTGTTGATGGCGACAAACGGCCCGCGCGAGCGCGGGCTGTGCTGGTGCAGGGCCCTGGCCACCAGTTCCTTGCCGGTGCCCGTTTCGCCGGTAAGCAGCACGCTGATGCTCGAACGCGACAAGCGGCCAATGGACCTGAACACCTCCTGCATGACCGGTGATTCACCGATCAGCCGGCTCGAATCGACCGCCACGTCCTCGACCGGCTTTTTGACCGTGACGGCCGCGGCCCGCGCCACCACGGCCATGACCTGGTCGAGGTCGAAGGGTTTGGGCAAATAGTCGAAGACCCCGGACTGGAACGCCGATACCGCCTGGTCGAGATCGGAAAATGCCGTCATGGCGATGACCGGCACCTCGATATCCAGGTCACGCAGTACCTGCAGCACGTTCAGACCGTCGGCGTCCGGCAGCCGGATGTCCGTAATGATGACGGCAGGCTTGGTCCCCGCCAACGCCGCGCTGACGGCCCCCACCGTCGTGAAACAACGCGTTTCGTAACCGGCGCGTTTCAGGGCGCGCTCGAGCACGAAACGAATGGCTTCGTCATCATCGACGATCCAGACTTCGGCCACGTCAGTCACCGGCTGGCTCCAGCGGCAGCTTGAGTGTAAAACGGCTTCCCTGTCGCAGCGGTTCAAAGGTCAGCAGCCCGTTATGCGCGGCCGCGACCTGCTGGGCAAGCGCCAGCCCCAAACCGGTGCCGTCCCTGCGGCCGGTTACCAGCGGCAGGAACAACAGGTCGCGGAGCGATTCCGGAACACCCTCGCCATTGTCTTCGACATCCAGTCGAACCACGCTGGTGACGCCCTCCTTGAGCAGCCCGACGCCGTGCTCCACGCGGCTGCGCAGCGTGATTTCGGTCGCGTTGGCCTGGTATGCATTACGTACCAGGTTCAGGAACAATTGCCGCAGGGCCGTGGCGTCGCCGCTGATTGCCGGGATACTGGGATCGAAATCCTGCACGATCCCGACACGGTCTTCCGACTCGAGTTGCAGCAGTTCCGCTGCCTCGGCGATGACCTGGTGCACATCGACGCTGCTGATCTGCAGTTCGGGCTGTCCGAATTTGGCCAATAGCTCGTCAATGCGGTCGACTTCACGCATGATCAGTTCGGCCAGTGTGCCGAGCTCATCGCCATTGAGCTCGGCGGCCATCATCTGTGCGGCGCCCCGTATGCCTCCCAACGGATTTCGAATCTCGTGGCCCAGGTTGCGCCGCAGCAAATCCATCATGCCGGTCTGGACCGCGCGTTGCTGCAACTTGGACTGCTCCTGTTGCCACTTCAGGTCATAAAACTCGAGCAGCACCTGCTGCCCCGGCAAGAGTTGGATATTGCAGTCATACAAACCACCGGCCATTCTGCACTCGCGCAACTGGCGGCTGCGCTGGTCCCCGGTGGTTGCGGCGATTGCCGCGCCGAGTTCGTCAGGCACTCCATCGAGCATGCTGAAGGCGCTGCCGCAGGCGCGCGCCCTGGCGGTGGCGAGGCAATGCTCGGCCGCCGTGTTCATGCGCTGCACACAACCCTGCCGGTCAAGTTCTACGACCGCTGTGGCGAGGGACTCGAGCATCGATGGAGCGGCATGAATACTCACCCCCCGCCGTTCGACTGCCCGGGGGAACGATTTGGGTTGGTGTATATGCTGGGTCTGCGGATATGGAAGGTGACCGTCGCGGTGCTGGCGATATTGCGCTGCCTGGCATCGGTCAGCACCGCCCGCAGCTTGTGTTCTCCCCGATCCAGGTTACCCAGCGGTATGATCTGCGCGGTGGTCGGCGCCTGTTCCTTGCCGTCCAGGATCATCGTGACCTGCATGCCGGGTTGCAATTGATAGCGCGTATTCCAGGCGGCCGTGACAGGCCCCTGCGGGTGCCAGATGGACTCATCCTGTTTCGGGGCGACGATGGCAAAATCCTTGTAGTTGCTCCGCAACGAACGCAACGAGAACCCACTGTCCTTTTCGGCCTTGTCAGCGGCGACCTCGGCGGCCTTCGGGTAGTCCGGTGCTTCCACGATGCTGATGGGGCGCAGCTTGATCGGCTTTGCGTCTTTTGCAGGCGGTGTGTCGCTGTAAATGACAGTGCCGTTCTCATCGACCGACTTGTAAACCTGCGCGCTGACAGGGATGGCCATGGTCAGTGTCACGGAAAGAAAAAATGCGGAAAGGAAAAGTTTCACTTTGAACTGTTTCATCGCCAGACTCCATTGTCGCACCGGCTTGCCTTGCCCCCTCGGGGGTGACCCTGCCGGGCGGCAGGGTCAGCCGATTTCCCTGGAACTGCCCGATGACAGCTCCTTTACACAGAATAATACATATCAAACTCCACCGGATGGGTCGACATGCGCAGGCGCGTCACTTCGTTCATCTTGAGTTTGATATACGCATCGATCAGGTCGTCGTCGAACACACCGCCGGCCTTCAGAAATTCGCGGTCGCCGTCCAGTTCCTCCAGCGCCTGGGCCAGGCTGGAACAGACGGTCGGTATGCCCCTGAGTTCCTCGGGCGGCAGATCGTACAGGTCCTTGTCCATGGCGGGGCCCGGATCGATCTTGTTGATGATGCCGTCGATGCCGGCCATCAGCATGGCCGCAAATGTCAGGTAACCGTTGCCGGACGGGTCCGGGAAACGCACCTCGATGCGGCGGGCCTTGGGGCTGCTGACGTGCGGTATGCGGCACGACGCCGAGCGGTTGCGGGCCGAGTACGCCAGCAATACCGGCGCTTCAAAGCCCGGCACCAGCCGTTTGTAACTGTTCGTCGAAGCATTGGCAAAGGCATTGATCGCGCGGGCATGTTTAAATATGCCGCCGATGTAATGCAGGGCGGTGGTCGACAGGCCGCCGTATTCGTTACCGGCAAAGATGTTTTCGCCGTTTTTCGCCAGCGACTGGTGAACGTGCATGCCGGAACCGTTGTCGCCCACCAGCGGTTTGGGCATGAAGGTCGCGGTACGGTCATTCTGGTGCGCCACGTTGTGGGTTGCATATTTCAACATCAGCAACTCGTCGGCCTTCCGCGTCAGCGTGCTGAACCTGGTGCCGATCTCGCATTGCCCAGCGGTGCCCACCTCGTGGTGATGGACTTCGACGCCCACGCCCATGTTGGTAAGAACCTCGCAAATGCTCGCGCGCATGTCATTGAGACTGTCTACCGGAGGCACCGGGAAGTAGCCGCCCTTGACGCGCGGCCGATGTCCGATATTGCCTTCCTCGTAATCCGCGCCGGTGTTCCAGGCGCCTTCCTCGGAATCGATGTGGTAGAAGGTGGACTGCATGTCGGTACCGAAACGGACGCTGTCGAAAATGAAAAATTCGGGTTCCGGACCGAAATAAGCGGTATCGGCGACACCGCTCGACTTGAGAAAGGCCTCGGCACGCTTGGCCAGCGACCGCGGGCAACGGTTGTACCCCTCCATCGTGTCCGGCTCCAGCACGTCGCAACGCAAGTTGAGGGTGGTGTGTTCCGTGAACGGGTCCAAGACGGCGGTTGACGGGTCCGGCATCAGCACCATGTCGGATTCATTGATGCCCTTCCAGCCGGTAATCGAAGAGCCGTCGAACATCTTGCCTTCTTCAAAAAAGTCGTCGTCAATCGTGCTTGCCGGCAAACTGACGTGTTGTTCCTTGCCCGCGGTGTCGCAAAAACGCAAGTCGACGAATTCGACTTTCTGCTCGCGGAGCATTTTCTGGACTTTATCTGCACTCATGTCGTTTTCCTGTTGATTGTATCGGTTGGTTCCAAAATGGGTCAAAATTATGATGCAGAAATCGTGCCATCTCGGGTCAGCCACGGCCGGTATCCATGAGACCTTGATGCTTTTGCCGACATATCGTCCAGGTTTGCGCTTTCGTGCACGGGATGACAACGATTTATTGGATCACCATTGCACCATAATAGTTCATTAATAAAACGCGTGCACTATTTTGGTGCATTTTAGGTACGGGCTAACCGAAGGCAAGCCACAGCAAGCTGATACCCAACGCCAACCGATAGAGGACAAACGGCACCAGACCGACGCGCTGCAACAGTGCCAGGAATGCGGCGATGCACAACCAGCCGGCCACTGCCGCCAGCACCACGGCAAGGGTGAACTGCTGCCAGTCGATGGCAGCCTCGTTGAGGATCATCCGCAGTATGCCGTAACCGCCGGCCGCCGCGATGACCGGTATGGACAACAGGAACGAGAACCGCGCCGAGGCTTCCGCGTCGAAACCCAATATACGCCCCATCGTGATCGTAATGCCCGAACGCGAGGTGCCGGGCACGAGCGCCAACGTTTGCGCGAGCCCGATAAGGAAGCCCGCCTTCATGTTCATCGCGTGTATCGTCTTGCTGCGCCGGCCACGCGCATCCGCCCACCAGAGCAGCAGGCCGAAAATGAGGGTGCTGAAGGCGATGACGTGGACATCGCGCAACGCGGTTTCCACCAGGTTGTGCAACAGCCCGCCGACGGCGATGGCGGGTATGCTGGCCACCACCAGGATCAGGCCGAGGCGTCGCGATGCCTCGTCACCCTTCCCCTTCGCCAGCCAGGGGAGCGCCATCTGCCAGAGGTCCCTGCGAAAATACGCCAACGCGGCCAGCAGTGTGCCGAGGTGGGTGGCGACGTCGAACACCAGGCCCTGGTCGGGCCAGCCGAACAGCTTGCCGCCGAGGATCAGGTGCGCGGAACTCGACACCGGCAGAAACTCGGTCAGGCCCTGCACCAGGGCCAGCACGATTATCTGGATCAGGGTCATGGGCGGTAGCTGATCCTGTAAATGACCCCGGCCCTGTCATCCGAGACCAGCAGTGCGCCGTCGGGCATGACCAGCACGTCGTTGGGCCGCCCCCAGGCCCGCTCGTTCTGAAGCCAACCGGCGGCGAACACCCGCTTGTCCAGCACCGTTCCGTCCGCCCGCACGTCGAGCACCAGCACCCGGTAACCGATCTTTTCGCTGCGGTTCCAGGAGCCGTGCTGGGCAATGAAGAGCCGGTTCTTGTACGCTGGCGGAAACATGTCACCCGTGTAAAACGCCAGCCCCAGCGCGGCGCCGTGCGGGTCGAGCTTGGCAGTGGGCGGGTCGTAGTCGCCGCAGTCCTTGCCCTTGCCGTAATCCGGGTCCGGCAAGTCGCCCTGGTGACAGTACGGAATACCGAAATGCATGCCCGCACGCGGCGCGTAATTGAGTTCGTCCGCCGGCAGGTCGTCGCCCAGGCGGTCGCGGCCATTATCGGTGAACCAGAGGACGCCGTTGCGCGGGTCGAAGGCCAGGCCGACGCTGTTGCGCACGCCCATGGCAAATACGTCCATCTCGCCATTGGTGACGTCGAGGCGGCGTATCTGGCCGAAGCCCGGCAAATCGCAAACGTTGCAGGGTATCCCGACGGGCACGTACAGGCGGCGGTCCGGTCCGAAACGAAGGTATTTCATGCCGTGCCAGGTTTTGTCGGGCAGGGCATCGGTCGCGACCACCGGGTCCGGCGGCCGGTCCAGCCGGTCCTCGATATCGTCGTAGCGCAGGATGCGGTTGACGGCGCCGACATACAGCGACCCATCACGAAACGCCACACCTGACGGCATCGTCAGGTTCCTGTCGACGACACTGACCCGGTCCGCCCGCTGGTCGCCATCGAGGTCGCTGACGGCCCAGACGTTTCCGGAACCCCGGCTGCCGACAAACAGCGTGCCCTTGTCCCCGAGCGCCATCTGGCGCGCGCCGGCCACGTTTTCCGCGTAGATGTCTATACTGAATCTATCAGGCAGGCTAATCTGCTGGAGCCGGATCCTGGCGTGGGCAGGCTGAAAGAGCAACAAGCCGAGTGACAAGGTGGGCAAAAGGATCCATTTCATCGGCGCAATAGTAGCAGCAGATGTCCCGGCCGGCATAGTGGACGAAAGGCTTTTGAATTGGCCGAGTGGGCCCGGCGGCCAACGACGCCGACACATGGATCGTTTTTATGTCAGAATTGATGAACACAAATGATACTCGTTCTCGAATTTTATAGAGGTTATGCAAATCAGAAGGGACTACACAACGAACTTGAACTAACAATAAACACGCGGGTTGCCCGTTCTTGACGAACGTCAGTACGGACGACCTGCCTGTCGTTTACCGCGGGGGTAACAACGACGTGTCGCTGCTTGGAGAAATCGACCGGGGCCAGTTTATTGCTGCCGGACGGGTTAGACCCTTTGCCATCAGGCCAATCGGCCGGTGCGCAAACCGATTGCCGCTCACTGGCATCGCCGTGCCGCGGGTGGAGCGATGAGCTTCATCCAGGAACTCAAACGCCGCAACGTGATCCGTGTCGGCATCGCCTACGTGGTCGTCGCCTGGCTGGTCATGCAATTCGCCGACGTGGTGCTGAACAATATCGAGGCGCCCCACTGGATTTTCCAGGTGATCATGCTGCTGCTCGCCATCGGCTTCCCGCTGGTACTGGTTTTTGCCTGGGCCTTTGAAATGACACCGGAAGGGTTGAAAAAGGAAAAGGACGTCGACCGTACACAATCCATCACCCACGTCACCGGTCAAAAGCTGAATTACACGATCATCGCCCTGCTGACGGTCGCGCTGGCTTATTTCGTTTGGGAGTCCAGGTTCCGTGAGCCTGTTGCGGGCCCAAGGCAGGCTGGAGTCTCTCCCGCAACGGCCGCACGCGACCTCGCCGCGACCACTTCCGTCGAACCGGCCGAGACCGAAAACTCCATCGCGGTGCTGCCTTTCGTCAACATGAGCGACGACGCCGGCAACGAGTACTTTTCCGAGGGCCTGTCCGAGGAACTGCTGAACCTGCTGGCCAAGATTCCCAACCTCAAGGTCGCCGCGCGCACTTCGTCGTTCCAGTTCAAGGGCAAAAGCGGTGATATCGAATCCATCGCCCGGCAATTGCGTGTCAACCACGTGCTCGAAGGCAGCGTGCGCAAAGCCGGCGACCAGGTGCGCATCACGGCCCAGTTGATCAAGGCCGAAGACGGTTATCACCTGTGGTCCGAAACCTATGACCGCAAGCTCGAAAACATCTTCACGGTGCAGGACGAGATCGCTGCCGCCGTGGTCGACGCGCTCAAGGTCAAGCTGCTGGGTGCGGCGCCACCGGTGGCAACGGTCGCCGACCCGGCCGCATACGCCCAGTACCTGCAGGGCAAGTACCTGATCAACCAGACCAGCCGGGAGAATGTCGCGAAAGCCGCGGCCGCGTTCCAGCGCGCCATCGACATCGACCGGGGCTATGCCCCGGCATGGGCGGGTTTGGCACGCGCGCTGCTGTTCCAGGCGGGCCAGGGCTGGGTAAAACTCGAAAACGGCCTGGCCACGGCCCGCACGGCGGCGGAGCGGTCGGTTTCGCTCGATCCCGGGCTCGCATCGGGCTGGGTCGTCCTGAGCCGGATCCAGGGCCCCTACGACTGGCACTGGAACGACGCCAGCGACTCGATGCAAAAAGCGTTGCAATTCGAGCCCCGGTCCAGCGTCGTCCTTTCGGGGGCCGCCAACCTGGCGGCGAGCCTCGGTCAATTGGACCGGGCGATCGAATACTTCCGCCAGGCCAGTGCGCTCGACCCGCTGAACCAGAGCATCATGAACGTGTTCAGCGGGATGCTTGAAAGCGCCGGCCAACTGCCCGAGGCGCTCGAAGTCATACGCCGCCTGCACACGCTCAACCCTGACTACTTTGCCATTCATGCGACGCTGGGCTGGCTGCTGCTGCGCCAGGGACATCCCGACCAGGCGCTGGCCGAACTCGATTCCGGACCGATGGAATTCTGGGCTCAGTGGTTGAAGATCAATGCCTTGTATTCACTTGGAAAGCAGCAGGACTCGGATGCCGAACTGGCTGCCTTCATCGCAGAGTATCACGAATACGGCGCCTACCAGATTGCCGAGGCTTACGGCTGGCGCAATCAACCGGAACGGGCTTTCGAGTGGCTGCAAAAGGCCTACGAACAACGCGACCCCGGTATCGGATCCTTGCTCGGGGACTATACTTTACGTGGTTTGCACGATGACCCGCGCTGGCCGGAACTGCTCCAAAACGTCGGTCTGCTCGACGCCTGGAATGCCATGCCGGACAAGTACAGGGGAACGGCCTCATGAGCTTTTTTAACGAACTGAAACGCAGAAACGTATTCCGGGTGGCCATCGCCTACAGCGTGGCGGCCTGGTTCCTGCTGCAACTGGCGGACCTGGTGATGGAACACATCGCCGCCCCCGGCTGGGTCATGCAAGTCGTCATGCTGCTGCTCGCACTCGGTCTGCCGATGGCGGTGATCTTCGCCTGGGCGTTCGAAATGACGCCGGAAGGTCTCAAGCGCGAAAGGGACGTCGACCGCAGCCAGTCCATCACGACACAGACCGGGCGCAAGCTCGACCGCGTGATCATCGGCATCCTCGGCGTGGCCGTGGTTTACCTGCTGGTGGACAAGTTCATGCTGGAGAGACAACCGCCGATTACGACGACTGCCGAAAAAACAGCCGCAGCTGAGCCTGCAGCCACCGCGCAAACCGTAGCCGAAGCGGCGGCCGAGAAGGTGCCCTCCGTCGCCGTGCTGCCGTTCATCAACATGAGCCAGGACAAGAACAACGAGTACTTCTCCGACGGCCTGACCGAAACGCTGCTGCACATGCTGGCGCAGTTGCCGGACCTGCACGTCGCTGCCAGGACCTCGTCGTTCGCTTTCAAGGGCAAGAACGAGAGCATCACCACGATCGCCAGCGCGCTCGGTGTCGCTCACGTGCTCGAAGGCAGCGTGCAGAAGGCCGGCGACAAGGTGCGCATCACGGCGCAGCTGATCCGCGCCGACGACGGTTTCCACGTCTGGTCGCAGCACTACGACCGCAAGCTGGACGACATCTTCGCGATCCAGGACGAGATCGCGACCGACGTGGCCGAGGCGCTCGGCGCCTCCTTGCTTGGCAAACAGACAGCGAACCTGCACGCCGTGGCCACCAATAACCTGGGCGCTTACGACGATTACCTGAAGGGGCTGGAACAGCAGGCCATTTTTTCCTACGGCAGCCTGGAAATAGCCGAGAGCCAGTTCAAGCAGGCGCTGGCCCATGACCCGGATTTTACCGACGCCCGCCTGGCACTGGTGCGAAACTATCTGCTGAAGAACGACACGGGATTGTTGGACCGGGAACAATTGAAGGCGCTGGTCGAGCCGTTGATCGAGCGGGTCCGAAAGCAGCACCCCGACAGCACGCCAGCGCGGGCTCTCGAACTGGATTTCGAGGTGCGGACTTCCGAATTGCGAAGAGATTCCGGGGAGATGGCGTCACTTATCAACGAGTTGCGTAACCTGCTGCCGCTGGTGCCGACCGAGACCTACCTCAGGGGTCAGGTTGCACAGGCCCTCAACTTCTACCTGAGAAAGCCCCGTGAGGCCATCGAGGTCATCCAGGCGGGCTTGTTGACCGACCCGCTGGCGGACGACCTTTACAGCATACTCGGGAACATATACCGCGACCAGAAGGAGCTGGTCAAGGCGCGCACGGCGCTCGAGAAGGCGCAGCAGCTCGCGCCGCAAAACCCGAATTACTATTCCTTCCTGGCCACCCTCGAAGGAGACAGCAACAATCTGCCGGCCGCGCTCGAGTGGCGCCGCAAGGCCACGGAGGTCGACCCCCAGGACCACGAACTCGCCACCGAGCTGGCCGAGAAGCTGTACGACCTCGACCTGCCGGAAGAAGGCGACCGCTGGTACGCCCGGGTCGAGGCGCTGGC
>Ga0210122_1000575_pt1 | contig 12788 bp, 9 predicted proteins | sample Muzzi_CordB_D2_FD_185530 | JGI IMG/M metagenome (GOLD analysis project Ga0210122, IMG submission 185530) | Wetland microbial communities from San Francisco Bay, California, USA, that impact long-term carbon sequestration - Muzzi_CordB_D2 (SPAdes) | ecosystem: Environmental > Aquatic > Marine >... | reverse complement strand
CGTCCTGGTCGCATCTGTCACAATGATGGTTCCGGTTTCGATGAAACGGTCGTTGAGGATCACCTCCCCAGTCAGCGGCACGGATCTGGACTGCTCCGAGACCTCGAGAAAACCCGCCTTCGACGTCCGGTTGTGACGGGCCAGGTAGCCACGTGCGAACAGATTGACGCCAATGCCTTTGAAGTCGTTCTTGTTGTAGTTTGCGCCCAGGCCTACTTGGCCTTCCGTTTCGGCCAGGTTGGCTGACCGGGAATCCCTGCCCAGTAGATAACCTGACGTTCTGAGGTTCTGATAGAGTGTATGGGTCAGGCGAAATATGCCGGTATGCCTTTTTGCCTGGTCGTTTCGGCCGGTCTGGTTAAAAACATAAGTCGTCCTGCTGGTGACGTTCTTCGTGTGGTGTATTGTCGCCGATTCGTTGAGTTCGATCGATTTGAGAGCGTTGTAGCCGGTCCTGTTATAGTATTTGAATCGGCTGTCCAGCTGGCTCTCGTGGCCCCAGGTAAACCTGTGTCGCAAGGTCGCACGGTTCTCCTCGAAGTCATTGTCTCGGCTCTTTACCTTATCATCGAGTGATCGGTGTTCCGCCTTGATCTGCATCTTGGCGTTCTTAGCCTGGATGGCGAAAACTTGCTCCGTTTCGTTGCGAACGATATCGGCGCTTCGGGTCACCAGGCTGCTAATTTGATTAAAGTCGCGATAATTGTAGCGAAAGGTCATCGGCAGAGGCCGGAACAGCCAGGAAAGCAACGCGGTGTAGTTTTTGAGGTCGGTCTCGTCATGACGTCCCATGTTGCTGTTGCTGGTGTATGTCGAGTCCGAAGCGAGCAGCGAACCCCGCACCGGCAGTGTCGTGCCCTGTAGAAAATCGATGCCGAAGTGGTAGCCGAGTGAATCGGCTTTCTGCTTCTCTGAATAGGTGTTGCTGCGGTATCGTCCCTTTGAATACCATGGCTCGATAGTATAGTTGAAGCGGAGAATACCAGGGTCCATGAAATAGCCGCTTTGGCTGAGACGAAGGCCGCCTTTCAGCGTGTATTGACGTTGCTTGTAGCGGCTGGCGTCGGTCCGGTTATTGGTGTCCCTGTACCAACCACTCATATTGATGAGCGTTTCGATGCTTAAGGGGTTAACCGTAAGCCACTCGTAGGTAAGGGCCTGGGCAGGGCCGCTGATTGCGAGTGTGGACCCAAGCAATAAAATACCCAGGCAGTGTTGACGCACATTCGGCATTGCGATGGCTCATTACCCAGGGTCTGCCACGCCTGGCTACTTGGTTCCCGCTGCGTGGCAACGATTGCAGGTGCTGAAACTTACGGCAAAGGCCCTTTTGCCGTTGTGGCAGGTCGCGCAGGACTCGCCGTCAAACATTTGATCCATCGTAATCTCCGTGGCGCCGAGTTTCATTTGGAAGAGCCTGTTGTGGCAGGCGTCACAGCGGTAGCGCACCCGATGGACCCAGTGCGGAAACACGGCCGGAGAAATCTGAGTCTTTCCCTCGGTCCCGCCCTTTCGCGGAATGACCAGGTCACCGGGTGCCGCCAGTGCAACCGACGCGAGCGCCGAGGCCAGTGTCAGCGCAACTCCGCTCCTGAGAAGGCGGCGAAAGGCGGAGAGCCAAAGCCTAAGTGAATATGGCTTTTCTTTCATGGCTCATCATTCAGCGGTGACAGATGTTGCAGTCTTTTACATCGAAAGCAACCTTGTTCTTGCCGTGACAGACCCCGCAGTACTCGCCACGCTTGATCGCTTTCATTGAAATTTCATTGTCCCGGTATTTGAAAACTGCGGGATGGCAACTATCGCACCCCATCCACGCGACGTGACTGGAATGCGGAAAAAAGGCTTCCTTTTTTCCGCGCAGGTAAAAATCGAGCTTGAAAAAGTCGGCATCGCGGTCTCCGGGGTTCAACGCGCGCGGCTTGATAACACCTTCGCGCAGCGCAGCCGACCAGTCCGGTTGCTTCCTGGCTGTTTTGGGCAGGAGTTCCAGCGCCTTGGACCAGTCGAGCGTGTCTTCGATCGGCGGACGGTCTGTTTCGATATCGGCCGGGTTCGTCGGAATTGCCTGGGCAGAAGAAGCGCCGGGAGAAACCGCGGCAGCCGTTTCGGCAGCCTGGGTGGTCACGGGCTCCGGCTTGGGCGGAGGTATGTCAAAAAACAGCGATCTCGTGCTGGGGCTGCAGGATACCAAAATCAACAGTGCAAAAAAGAGCAGCGTACTTTTCGGTACGCTGCTCCACCTATGAAAATCGAGTGTCCGTTCGCAGTCCACGGACACAGATTTTACTTGTTATGGCATGCCGTGCAAATGGCACTGTTCTGCGTGTCGACCCTCAGGAAGAAGTTGTAAGTGTCGGAATGCGGGTCATGACAGGAAGCGCATTCCACTTTGCCGGCATAGAAGGTGACGCCAGCCGCCGTCGCGGTAGCAAGCGAGTTTATTGCCGTATCGGCGGTGCCGTAAGTGATCCCGATCGGGTGGTCGTTCGACAAGTCCGTGCCGATCAGCGGGTCGCCGGTGATCATCTGGCCGTTGGACGCGGTAAATTCCGAGAAAGCCACGCTGTCGACAGCGGTTTGACCGTCATGGCAACTCAGGCAAGCCAGGGAAACGTCGCCCGGCGCGGAGGCGATCGTATTGTCAAGTGTTGACGACGTGTACATCGTGTAAGTTTGCGCGCTATTGATGTTGTGGTTCCACAGGGGAACGGTAAAATTCAACGCGTTATGCGGAGTGTGGCAGTATATACAGACCTGCCCATCGTTATTCGCGTTGTTATAGGTTGTGCTGACGCCGGGGATATCGTGAGCGGTGCCTACGATACCGGCGAAAGCCGATCCTGAGATCGCCAGTAATGCGGAAGTGAAGACCTTGAAAAACTTCATTTTTAACTCCTCAATTTAACGGATAAATTCTCCACTAAGAAGACGACTCGCTCCCCTTGTCTTCTCGTTCCGTTTCATTATCTTCAGATTACGAACCTTTACAATCCAAAAACATATTCACTCAGCGATTATCACGTGTTTAGTTGACATAGATCAATTTCCGGCATGAGGTACATTGGAGTGACGTCCAACAAACCTGTTCAAAGGCTGCGGTGGATCAGAAACTATCTACGATGCAGAGGCCCTGCGACAGTCGCCGGCCGGGGCGGTCATACCGTTCCGGCGTCAGGAACGATCACTCGGCGGCGATACAGCCGCATCCCCCTTCTTCGTAGCCCCAGGCTCGCCCAGATACTGAAATATTTGTACGCGGTGGTTGATCGGGTCCGCTACGTAAATCCTGTCATGGCGGTCGATTGCGATTCCTGTTGGCAGAAAGAACTCTCCTGGCCTGTTCCCGTTGCTGCCGACAAAGAGCAACAACCGACCCTCGGTGTCGAATACCTGGAAGTTGCCAAACGCCGCGTCGACCACGTAAACGTGTCCATCCTTGTCGAGCGCGATGCCCTTGGGGCGCGTGAACGTTCCCGGGTTCTGCCCGAGTTCGCCGAAAGTTTTTATGAATTTCCCGTCCGCGGAAAATATCTGAACACGGAAATTGAGGGTGTCGCTGACATAGAATCGACCTTCGGAATCGATCGCGATACCGGCCGGAAACAGGAAGTCACCGGGTGCCCCGCCTTTTTTGCCGACGGTGAACTGGAGCTTCCCCTTCATATCGAACACCAGGACCTGGTGCTTTTGTGAATCGACCACATAGATTCGTCCCAAACGATCATTGACAGCCGCCGTTACTGGGTTCAGGAACACCTCCTTGCCACCGAAGGAGGTGACGTATTTACCTGCGCTGTCGAAGACGACGATTCGCTTGCCCAATTGGTCGCAGACGTAAATTCGGCCCTGGGCATCCGCAGTAACGCTGATCGGTTTGATAAGTTTGCCCGAGCCTTCGGTGCCCCATCGTTCGGTCTTCAGGGTATTGAGATCGAATACGATCAGGGCCCCAAGCCCTGTATCGGCGACAAAGAGGCGGTTGGAGTCGCTGTACACGCCCCAGGGCTTATTCAGTGCCTTGGCGGGTTCTTCCGACTCCTTGCCGGCCAGGATATCCTTGAAGCTCGCTTTCTCTTTCTCGTTCGGGTCATCGAGTTTGGAAACCATGCCGACGTAACGAATGACCGCTGGTTCCGGAGGACTGGGCCAAACCAAATCCGGCGTTTTTTCCTTCGGTTTGACCGGTGCTTCGGTAGCACAACCGTTCAGCAGGAGCAAGCCCGCCAAGGCAGCCACGCCTGTCAGAGTTGCGGCGGAGCGCAGCAGGTTAATCCGGACGTAATTGCGGGGTTGTCTCATGGTAGTGTCTCCGTTAGGACAGGCTGCGCGTGATGGCGGGCCCTGAAGATGGAAAGTTGGCATTCGGTATTTTGTGCCGCTGGGACATAAAAGCGGAAGTTTGTACTCATCACATAGTTATGACCCATTTTGGGTACCTGGAGTTGCTTGCTCGTCCGCCGAAAAAAGTCGCCTGGGATTTCGAGCCGACGGACTTTCTGCCTCCACCGGCCTGAGCGTAGCCGTCGACACAGGAAGGTTCACTTCCCCAGGCTCCTGAACCCTGCGGTAACGGCCCCAATTCCGGGCCACAATTCTAATGTCTGCGGCGTGTCGTTGCACGTTAAAATCGGCGGCATGTTGAATTTTCCGAGGTCATTTCAATCACGCGCCGCGCATCGGCCTGGTGGGCCTGGACAATAGCAGGTGTGGGCGAGTGAGCTTCGGTCGTCCCGAGTTTCCCACGCTGATCACAAAAGACTCCAAACCACGGGACGAGCCTGGCAAATCTTATCGAGCCAGTTATGTGTGGTATTGTGATGACGGGCCGATGGTCTCATGACCCATGTCAATGCGTTTTGGCCAGGGCCCGCCCAAAATATGAATTTTTTCGGCTGTGGGCTCGCCTACAGAGCAGCCAGGCCCGGCACAGGATGGTAATCAGATGAAACGTTTGTTCCTGCTCTTGACAGTTCTTACGCAACTTGGCTGCGACCACCCGGCGGGGACATCGGCGGAGACGTCGGCGGCACAAGCCGGGCCCGAAAACCTTCCCCACACGGGCAAAGTCATCGAGGCCATCGATGTCGATGCGTACACCTACCTGCGTTTGGCCCTCGACGACGGTGAGATCTGGATCGCCAGTAACAAGATCGAGGCTGCCAAGGGTGATACCGTCAGGTTTGACGACGGGGCGCTGATGCAGAACTTTCATAGCAAGACGCTGAACCGCACCTTTGATTCCATCTGGTTCGTAAACGCGATTGAGGCTTCCGCCGCGCCTTCAGGGAAGTCAGATTCCGGCAATCACCGGCCCGGTCAAGTGGTCAACCCACACCACGATACGACGTCGACTGCGGTGTCGAACATTGGGAATATTTCCTTGGATCCGCTTGAGGGCGGCACGACCATTGCCCAGATATATTCGGACCGCAAGCAACTGGAAGGCAAGGAAGTCAGTCTGCGTGTGCAGGTCGTCAAGTACAGTCCCGATATCATGGGCAAGAACTGGATCACGTTGGCAGACGGCACCGGGACCCCGCCGGACAACACATTGATAGCGACCTCCACATGGACGGCTTCTGTTGGCGATGTGGCCGTCATCACGGGTAAAATAGCCAACGATGTGGACATTGGCGCGGGATATTCGTACAAGGTGTTGTTGCAGCAGGCGGTTTTCAGGAAGTAGCGAGTCTCAACCAGCGCGACAAACGCTGACACTCAAGCGACGGCAGCGCTTTGCCGTGCGTTCACTGGTGCGTGCCGGGTAAGGTGTGAGCAGGTGGTCCGGTTATCCCGGCCTTCCCCGGGCCCAGTACCTGACGGCGTTGCTCGTTGGTTTGACCACTTTTTTGGTGTACTTGCCAGCCTTGAAGAACGGCTTCGTTACTTGGGATGACAATTACTATATATATAAGAACGATCACATACGGCACCTTGGCGGTGCGTTCTTCAAATGGGCCCTCACCAGTTTCTATGCTTCAAACTGGCATCCCCTGACCTGGTTTTCACACGCGCTGGATTATTCACTCTGGGGCTTGAATCCACGGGGACACCACCTGTCCAGCATCGTGTTGCATGCCGCCAATGCTTTCTTGGTCACGCTCGTCACGTTTAATCTTTTGTGGCGCCGTCCGTCTCCCGGAACGAGCACTTTCGCGAACCGTCGGGAAGTTGTGGTAATTGCGGGCCTGACCGGTCTCCTGTTCGGGTTGCACCCGCTACACGTGGAGTCGGTGGCCTGGATATCCGAGCGCAAGGATCTTTTATGCGCATTTTTCTATCTGCTGAGTCTCGATTCCTATTTGCGGCTGTGGCGGCGTACGCATACCCTCGCCCCAACCGGAGAAGTAATGGGCAGGCGTGATTACCACCTGTCCCTGGCGTTCCTAGCCCTCGCGCTGATGAGCAAGCCGATGGCGGTGTCCTTGCCCTGTGTGTTGCTGCTGGTGGATTGGTTCCGCGGCAGTGTGCACGGCCGCGGGGAATGGTCACGCCGCTTGTGCATTGTCACGCCGTTCTTCTTACTGGCCCTGGCTTCATGCGCTGTTACCATCGCCGCGCAGAAATCCGGCGGGGCCATCAACACGTTGACGGATGCTCCTCTTTCCGACCGGGTCATGGTCGCCGCTTACGCCTTGACGGTGTACATCCAGAAAATGGTATGGCCGGTGCAGTTGGTGCCTTACTATGCGTACCCGGCCTCCGTAAAGTGGTATTCGGCCCAGTTTCTGGGATCCGCTTTGTTGGTCCTTGTCTGTTCCGGCGTGGCGTTGGTAGGTGCGAGCCGCTGGCGCGCGTGGACTGCGGCTTGGGCTTACTACGTCGTTACGCTGCTCCCGGTGCTCGGTATCATCAAGGTGGGCGGTCAGGCGTTTGCTGACCGTTACACCTATCTGCCCAGCATCGCGCCTTTTGTTTTAGTGTCCGGACTCGCGGTTTGGGGAGTCAGGCGGATACGCTTGTCCGCTGACCGCCGGGTGCGGCGCTTCCTGGGGCCGGTGGCCGCAGTCCTGTTGGCGTTGCTGGGCACGCTGCCGTGGTTGACACAGCAGCAGATTCACGTTTGGAAGAACAGCGAGACACTTTGGCGTTACGTGATCAGGCACGACGATCGCATCCCTTTCGCCTACGGGCAGCTCGGAATCGGGTTGTTCGAGCAGGGTCGCTACGGGGAAGCTGCAGAGGAGGTGAGCAAGGCCCTGAGTCAGCGGCCGTTTGATGCCACCCTACTGAATACTCTGGCCGTCAGTTACCTCGAGCTGGACAATCTCGAAGGGGCCATGCGGGCCGTGCGCAGGGCATTGAGCGTCGACCCGGATAGCGTTTCTGCCCTCAATACGCTGGGAGAGGTCTACCTCAGGCAAGGTGAAGTCAAGAAGGCGAACAAGACATTCATGCGCGCGATGCGGCTCGACCCGGGCAACCCGCTGCGCGTTTTCAATCTCGCCGTGAGTTTCGATGCATTGCAAGACAGGGAAAACGCCTGCAACTACTGGCGTCGCTATATGTTGTTGGATGATAACGGTAAAAACGATGCGGAGATCATGCGGCACCTGGCTGACATAGGCTGTCCGCTGAATCACTAGCCTCCATCATCGCCTACGGCCGGTTCCCAGCGGGTTTGCTGGCGTGCTCGATTTGCCGGATGCGGTCGAGCACAGCCAACTTTTGAGTCAGGTACTCGGCTGTGGCCTGCGAAACGAAGCGCTCGTACATGTCAAGTGCTTCATTTCGATGTTCCAGAAGGTCCAGTACCTGCGCGCAGTTGTAGATCGCTTCCAGGTTTTTAGGGTTGGCGCGCAGCGCTCTTTTATAATTCTCTAGTGCACCTTCGAGGTCACCTCTGAGCAGTTGCAGGCTGCCCAGCTGGTTGTATGCTCGCGAATGGGCCGGGTCGAGCCGAACGGTTTCCAGCCAATGCCGTTCGGCATCGAGAGATCGTCCGCTTGCAAGATAGTGGTTGGCGAGATTGTAGTGCGCCGTAGGCACATCGGGGGTCACTGCAAGGACGCGGTTCCATAGGGTCTCGCTGTTACGCCAGTACATCGCCTGCCGATAAGTCACGGCGGCAAGGACGCAGGCCATGGGAAGCAGGATCAGACTCGACCAGCGGACATCAGATAGAGCTTGGCCCGAGCAACGGTGAAGCACGAGCAACACACCCACGCTGAGCGGCAACAGCGGCAGATACATATACCTGTCGGCTGCGAATTGACTGCCGACCTGGACAAGCCCGAGGATGGGCAGCAGCATAACGGCAAAAATGGAAACAAGAACGAAGGGCAGTGGTGTTTTCTTGATCCGGATTGTCGTCCAACCAAAGGCGGCGACGATGAAAAGTCCCGCCAATGCACCGTTGATAACGGTTGAGACGGTCGCATTCCTGAGCGGATAGAGTGGAGACAGGTCTATTGGGAGCAAGCCTTTCCAGAGGTAAAAAACCAGAGCCCTGGCTGCATTTCCAAGTCGCTCTGCGAGCGGCAAGTCCACGAGGCTTGCCGTGGCGTGAGCGCTCGTCTGAGCAAGCACGGTGAGTGCGATGGAAATCAATGTTATGACAAGGAACGGTATCTTCTCGAGAATTGCCCATGAATACCACCGCGGCCGCCTGAACGGGTAAATGTCCAGCAACACCATGACCAAGGGCAAGGACACCGCCATCGGCTTGCTCATCAGCGCGAGCCCGCAGTAGAACAGGCAGAAGAAGTAGTCCCGCCGAATGACCGTGGCCGATAAGCCGGCATTATTCCGGTCGTGCCGCAACCGCGCGTAGTAACATAGGCTGAGCAGATAAAAGAACGCGCACAAAAGGTCTTTGCGTTCGGATACCCACGCCACCGATTCGACGTGCAGCGGATGCAGCGCGAAGATGAGACCGGCGCCAAAGGCCAGAAACCTCCGGCGCGGATTGAACCGTGCGGCGGTGCCCGTTCCAGCCAACCGCCATATCAGGATGACTGCCAGAAATGAATTCGCGGCGTGGATCAGCACATTGGTCAAATGATAACCGAAGGGGGTTTCCCCCCATGCCGCGGCGTCGAGTCTTAATGAAATCCAGGTAAGCGGATGCCAGTTCGCTTGATGGAAAGTCGTGAACGCCCAGCGCAGAAAATCCGGCCACGGCAACGAGAGCGCATTATTGGCGGTGACATAGCCGTCGTCATCCCAGTTGACGAACTGGAACTGGGTCGCGGGCAGATAGACCGCCGCCGCGACGAGGGCCGCGATGAACGCCAAGACCGCAGGGCGGGGTTGATCGAATTGCTGGCGGATACTGGCGATCAATTCGATGCACCGTCCTCAGAGGTTCGGTGACGGGCGCCCTGCGCGTCGAGGATCTCTTTGGCCCGTGCGACGCCGAGCCTTGCCGCCTGTACGAGGTCATGATGCATTTTTTCCCTCTTGTTTAGTCGATAGTAATTGAGCGCACGGTTGTAATAGAGAATCCCGTTTCCTGGCTCATGCCCGATCGCGGCACTCAGGTGCTTGACGGCCTCCTCGTATTTGCCCAGTTCATATTCAATTTGCGCCGCGTTGTTGTTTACTTTCGAATCGTCGGGTGTCAACTCAAGTGCCCGCAGGAGGTCGGCGTGAGCCAACCGGATCTGTCGAGTTGCGGTATAGGCGACGGCCCGGTTGATAAAATAGCTTGACTCCGTCGGGTTGCGCGCGATCGCGGCGGAGAGGTCCGCGACGGCCTGTGGAAACATCGCCAGTTCGATATGAGCTTTGCCTCTCAAGGCAAAATAATGGTCTACCGTACCGATGGCGCGGTAAGGATGGTCCGAACTGATCTTCATCGCCTTATCGATATCGGCGATGGACTTGCTGTATTCGCCGTCGTTGAAATATGCCTCGGCCCTGAGTGTGTAGGCATGATTGTTCAGGGGCGCGTATTTAATGGCATGGCTCGTCAGTGCAACCGTATCTTTCCAGATCGGAATCTGTTTTTCCGTCAGCATGGCCAGAGTGATGGTGACAACCGACAGTATGGCAAGGCTGAGCGTTCTGCCGCGTTTGCTTGTAAAGCCCGCCTCGTACAGGCGCATAACTGTCGCCGACACCAGCATTGCAGGTACCAGCATCGCCAGATACATGTACCTGTCCGCTGCCGCTTGCGCCCCAACCTGTACGATCCCGATGACGGGCAGCAGCGTCCAAAGGTAGACCAACGCAGACGCCGTAATCAAGGGTACTTTCTTCCTGCATATGAAAGCGGCGGCCGCGATCGCGAGGTTTGCCGTTAGCGGGAGAAAGAAAGTAGGTTGTAACCACGATATATCAGATGGGATGGGATAAAGATAAATGTAGCCAACCGGAACAAAGAACTTGTATAGATAGAAGATCGGGGCCCGCTGCGCCAGCAGTAAACGCTCACTGAGTGCAATGACCTTCATCGATTCCATTGCCTCGGATTCGCTCTGAGCAATAAGGGTTACCAAGCCCAGCGCTGCTGCTAGCAGGATCATCGGCCATTTGTCGCGCAAATGCATCAGTAACGACGGCCGGTTGAATTGGAGCGTGCCCAGCGGGTAGTAGTCGAGTGTGAGCAGCACCAGGGGTAACGATATGGCCATGGGCTTGCTGAGCGCCGAGAGCAGGAACATCAGGAAACAAAGGTTGTAATGGGCTCTTCGCCCGGTCACCCGATACTTGAGGTACAGAATGATGCTCCAGAGGTAAAAGAAGGCGTAGAGCACGTCTTTTCTTTCGGAAACCCAGGCTACTGATTCCACATGGATCGGGTGCAGCCCGAAAACCAATCCACACAGGAAGGCCGCGGCCATTGCCAGCCGGGGGTCACAGCCAGCGGGGATAAGTAGCCTTTTCGTCAGGATGACGACCAGCACCGTGTTCAAAGCGTGCAGCGTGACATTCGTCAGGTGAAAGCCAAATGGGTTGGGACCCCAAAACGCGTAGTCGACGGCCAGGGAGAGCCAAGTTAGCGGGTGCCAATTGGAAAGGTACGGTTCGAAGAGCATCCACTTGATGCTGCTGAGGCTGATGGTGCGGATATGTATGTTGTTGACGACGTAGCCGAAATCGTCCCAGCGAACGAAGCCGTTGTCGAGTGCAGGTAGAAAGACGACGAATGCAGTCAGGCCAGCGATCAGCGAACCAGCGAAGTCGATTGGTATTGAAAGCGATCGCTGTTCCCGCTTCTGCATGCCGCCCCTCAAAGTATCAACCCCGTGGATCGTAGCTGCTGCGTCAAGTCATCCTCCGTGAACATGATTGGCCGTCGCAATGAAAAAGAGGCGTGAAGCATTGCACTTCAGAGTAAAATCTTCAATCATTGGTCCGGGTTCAAAGGGCTATCCCAGGATTGGCAGCCGGCTGCCAGGGTCGCGGATGCCGTTTTCCCGAATTGTTTCAACAGAGCGGCCGAATACACGAGGCAGGAAAGGGCAAGTTATGCAGTTTTTGCCGCAAATATCCCCGGCACGTTTGAGGAAAAACGCAGAATTGGTTCTGCTGGTCGCGTTGCTGCTTGTCGCAGTTCTCACGGTCTACTGGAGTTTTCTGACGTTCAAGAACCTGTTCCTGTTCAAGGGCATCGGCAGCGATACAATCAATGTCTTCTACCCGAAATATGTCCATCTCGCGAATTATGTTAGAACCCTGGGGTGGCCGACCTGGTCATTCAGCCAGGGCATGGGTCAGAATATCTTCGGTAACGGCATTGACGATCCGTTTATCGTTCCTTTATTGATCCTGGGCCCTCATCGGCTTGCCTATGGCCTGGCTTACGTGGAGGTGGTGAAGATACTGCTGGCCGGCAGTCTCTTCTATCTCTACCTGAGGCAATTACGGCTGGAAGGCTTGGCGACCGTGACGGGCGGACTTCTTTACGCGTTTTCGGGGTTCGTGATATTGGGCGGCACCTGGTACGTCTTCTCAATCGATGCCGTGTACTTCGCATTGCTGCTGTGGTCCTTCGAACGCTATCTGAAGGACGGCAGCTGGATTTGGTTTGTGATTGGCATAGCGTTGGTGGTTGCAGACAATTCGTTCAAGTTGCTTCTCTATGCCGTATTTTTCTTACCGTACAGCATTTTTCGGCATTACGATTCATTCGGCTTCAAACCCAGAGAGTTGACACGCTTTTTATTGAAACTGTGTGGTTGGGGCATGCTGGGGCTTGGTCTCAGCGCTGTCTTCCTTGGCGCCGACCTGCGACAGATGATCAACAGTCCCCGGGTTCTGGGAAAGGCTTCATACTTCCACTCCCTGATGGAACAGCCATTGTGGGGGTTTGAGGGGCTCGAACACAATTTGACTGCTGTCATGCGTCTTTTTTCGGATGATTTATTGGGTACCGGAAGTGACTTTCGCGGCTGGTACAACTACCTGGAAGCACCGATGTTCTACTGTGGTCTCTTATCGCTACTGCTTGCGCCGCAGGTATTTTTGGACCTGGACCGGAGGCGCAGGATAAGTTATGCGATGTTTGCCCTGGTCTTTCTTGCACCGGTCGTGTTTCCGTACTTCCGCCATATGTTCTGGGCGTTCAGTGGCGACTATTACCGCATGTATTCTGCCTTCGTGGCATTTGTATTTCTGTTTTTCGGCATACAGGCACTGTCCCGCATGTTGCGATCCGGCGAGGTCGGCGGAGTACTTCTGGTCGGCACGCTATCGGTACTCATATCGAGTTTATTCCTACCCGCTCTGTGGGGAAGCAGTGACATCGCCAGGGCCGTGGATGCTGGGATAAGGACAAAGGTGATCGTTTTTTTACTTATCTATACCGGGCTGGTTCTCGTGATGAAGCCGCGCAGGTC
>Ga0210122_1000574_pt1 | contig 12789 bp, 12 predicted proteins | sample Muzzi_CordB_D2_FD_185530 | JGI IMG/M metagenome (GOLD analysis project Ga0210122, IMG submission 185530) | Wetland microbial communities from San Francisco Bay, California, USA, that impact long-term carbon sequestration - Muzzi_CordB_D2 (SPAdes) | ecosystem: Environmental > Aquatic > Marine >... | reverse complement strand
CCAGCGGGACACTCCGCGGCGTTGTAGATTGGCCTTGACTTCTTCGGCGATCGAATCGTTCAAGGCGTTGAGTCGGGCCGCGGTCATGAAGTGGCCAATCTCGTGGATTGCAATGCCGACGTGAAACGTGATGTAGACGAAGATCGCGGATAGCACGGTCTCCGGACTCACAAAGATGAATTGCAGCACCTCGCCCTTGGAAACATCCAGTGACGGCAGGACGAGGACCGATGAGATGAAGGCCGCGTGGAACGAAACCAGGATGTGGTTTGCCAGAACCCACCCATCCTGCAGGTAGGCTTTGCTCTCGGTTGTCGCAGCTTGTTGGGTTCGGGCGAGTTTTCGCGCAACGCGGGTGAAACAATCGGCGCCAATCATGACCGCTTCTCTGTGAACAGTACTAGGGGTGCGATGAAAGATCGATGATTCCTTGCGGGCAGAGACTAGCAAGCTGAGGCAAATCGGCGCCAAGAGTCTGGAAGCCAATCTTCGGCCTCCGCTCTGCATCGTTCGCGGTCGATATCAGGCGCCGATTCAGTGATGCAACTTGATTGCCGCGCAACGAATAACGCCCAGAGCGGGCTGCCGGCGCCCGCTCGCGGGCCCGACCTCGAATCCCGGATGGAATATTGCCTCGGCGCGGCTGCGGGGAAGGGACTTTTGGCCTCAGTCCTCGACCTCGAGTACGAGGTGCTTGGTGCGCGCGCGGCGGATTCGCGCAGCTTCCAGGGCCAGCAGGCGCTCCGCCCGGTCGGCACCGTCCGCGATGCCGGACTGCTTGAACACGTTGGTGACGTAGTCGAGATAGAGCTTGCGGCCCTTGACGAACTGATCGTCGTCCTTCAGGTAGTAATCCCGGTCCGGCAGCGTCAACCCCGCTTGCCCGATATAGACGACGTTGGTGTCGGGGTCCTTCAGGTCGGAAAAAATACCGCTGCCGATGGGCTCGGTGACGCCGTAGATGCTCAATGAGCCGAACAGGCGGTAGACGTCGTCCAGGGAACTGGCGGCCTGTATACGGTCCAGGTCGGCCTGGATCGCGCTGGCGCCGAGTTCCGTGGCTTTATCGGCGTCCATGTAGGCGTTGTAATAATCTCGTATTTTTTGGGTGGGACTGCCATCGGCAACGTCTGCCTCCCCGCTGACTTCTTTCACCAGGTCGCGGACATCCTTTTGCGCCTGGTCCCTGAGTGCGTCGAACGTGCCCCAGCGCGCCCTGTCTTTCGGCATTTCGACGGTCTTGACCCAACCGCCGTTGACGTACTCGAAGAAGTCGTCCTGGGGACGCACCGACTCATCGAATCCGCTCCTGTCGATGCCGCTGGTCAGAACGGGTGCCGCCGGGGCGGCCGCGGGTTTCTCGCTGGTCGTTTGCGCAGCCTGTTCGCTTTCCTGCTGACAGCCGATCAGTGCGAGCGCGGCCGCCAGTGTAATGCTTAGCTTGTAGTTCATGGTTAATTATCCTTTGCGGGAAATCAATTCAGAGCGAGCTACTATATACTCTCTGATTGCAAAATACAGGTGTCGAAAGTTGGTTTGTAAAGCAGAAAACCATGGGTGCGGGGATGTCAAAAGTACGGCCGTCTAAAGCGGGGGCAAGTCCTTATATCACGGCCGCCGGAGCGCAGCGCCTGCGAGACGAACTGCAGTACCTGTGGCGTGTGCAGCGGCCGGAAGTCGTCAAGGCGCTGGCCGCGGCGGCCGCGGAAGGCGATCGCTCGGAAAACGCCGAATACACCTACCGCAAGAAGCAACTGCGGGAGATCGACCGGCGGGTCCGCTATCTGAGCCGCCGCGTGGACGAAATGAAAGTTGTCGAGCGTCTGCCGGGGGACCGATCCAAAGTGCGTTTCGGCGCCTGGGTCAAGCTGACGGGCGCGGCCGAGCGCGTGCGTGAATACCGTATCGTCGGGGTGGACGAAACCGACGCGGCGGCGGGTCATATCTCCATCGACTCGCCCGTCGCGTGTGCGCTGTTGGGCAAGTCCGCCGGCGAGGTGGTCGAGATCAGGTTGCCGGAGCGGACGGTTATGTTCGAAGTGCTGGAGATACGCTATACGGAACCCGGCGTCTGAATGGGTCGCACGGCCGTGCAAGACGGATCCCGTGCAAGCCAGTCTTTATATCTTTGTTTATAAACATATTAATTTAGTGACGCCAAGCCTTGAAAACGGTGTAGGCATCCCCATTTTTTCATTGCGGGCGCTGACAGGCCCGCGGGCACTTCCGGCCCCGATGGGCGGGAGTTACTGAGGTTCGTTTGCACCGTCCGGATAAGGATCCGCGTGGTGTCGACGGCCGCTAACAGACCGAATTGCTTCATTTAGGAGGATACGGAAATGACGACATTCGACTTTTCACCTTTGTACAGGACTTCAGTGGGATTCGATCGCCTGGCCTCGCTGCTGAGCGCCGCGAGCCGTGCGGACCAGGGCAACGGGTACCCGCCGTACAACATTCGCACCACCAGCGAAGACCACTACCAGATCACCATGGCCGTGGCGGGCTTTGCGGCGGATGAGCTGGATATTACGACCGAGCAGGGCCGCCTGACCGTTACCGGCAGCCGCAAGGACGAGACGGAAGAGCAGGGAGAGTACCTGCACCGCGGCATCGCGACCCGCTCGTTCGAGCGTCGCTTCAACCTCGCCGATCATGTCAAGGTTGTCGGCGCCAGCCTGGAAAACGGCTTGTTGCACATCGACCTCGAGCGTGAATTGCCGGAGGCGATGAAGCCGCGCACCATCAAGATCGACAAGGGCGAGGATCGTTTGCTCGACGTCGACAAGGGCAGCAAGAAGGTCGCCGACAAGGCCGCCTGAATGTTGCGATAAACGATAGCGACGAGGGGCGTCGGCGACGGCGCCCTTTTTTTGCGAACCAGCCGGGACCACGCCGGGTCGCATGCCCGTTACAATAGGCGTTTTCGGACTTACCCGCAGGCGGTAGCTTGATGAAGCGTATTGCTTTTTGGTTGTACCAGGCTTACGTCTGGTTGATTTTTTTCCCGCTGGGATTGACGTTGACCTTCGTCTGCGGCTGGTTGACGGTGCTGGTGGCATGGCTTTCCAGCCCACGCATCGCCAGTCGTTATGTCGCGAGCACGTGGGGCAGGTTGGTGGGTTGGCTGACGCCGATATGGGTCACGGTGGAAGGCGCCGAAAACGCCGACCCGCACCGCTCCTTCGTGGTGGTGTGCAACCACCAGAGCGAGTACGATATTTTCCTCGTTTACGGCTGGCTCAAGCTGGATCTCAAGTGGGTCATGAAGGCGGAGTTGCGCAAGTTTCCGGGTCTCGGCATCGGTTGTGAAAAGGCCGGGCACATTTTTGTCGAAAGGGACAACCCGGAACAGGCCCGCCGGGCGGTCCAGGCCGCACTCGCCGGCGTCGGGGACGGTGTCGGAATCCTGTTTTTCGCCGAGGGGACCCGCAGCATGGATGGCAGACTGAAGCCGTTCAAGAAGGGCGCTTTTCGCACCGCGGCAGCGCAGCGGCTGCCTATATTGCCGGTCACGATCATCGGTACACGCGATATACAGGCGCCCAAATCGCTGTTGATATTCCCGGGCCGCGCCCGCATGGTCATACATGCGCCCATCGAGGTGGAAGGCGACAGCCCCGAACAGATCCTCGAACTGATGCAGCGCACCCGCGAGACGATCGCTTCCGCGCTGCCGGAAGAGCTGCGCCGCTGAGTTGCATGCACATCGACAAACCCGACCCGCGCTACATCAATTCGCCGCAGAGCCGGCGCAACTTCAAGCTGGCGTTCAAGACCGCACTGGTGCTGACAGGCGTCCTCTGGTGCATTCTGCTCATCGACACCGTATTCGGGCTGGGGCTGGTCCGGTTCGGTCTGCGCCCGCGCAGCGTGCCCGGTCTGATCGGCGTGTTGAGCGCCCCGTTGTTGCACGGCGGCTTTGCCCACCTGTTCTCCAACACGGCACCGCTGCTCGTCGCCATGACATCGATACTGTACCTGTACCCGCGCTCGGCCGTGCGGGCGATTCCCGTCATCTGGCTCGGCTCCGGGTTGCTGGCCTGGACGATCGGCAGACCTACCTTGCATTTTGGCGCCAGCGGGTTCATTTACGGTCTGCTGGCTTTTGTTTTTGTCAGCGGCCTGTTGCGTCTGGATCTGCGCTCGGTCGCCGTCTCGGCGGTGGTCTGGTTTCTGTACGGATCAATGGTTTGGGGCGTGCTGCCGATCCGTCCTGGCATGTCCTGGGAACTGCATCTGAGTGGTGCTATTCTCGGCGTCGCGCTGGCCATCGCTTTCCGCCATCGGGATGTGACACCGGTGAAGCGCTACGACTGGGAGGACGACGACAGCGTGCCAGACTGGTTTCCGCGTGACGAACCCTCGCAGGGCGGGAAGCGGGACGGAAAAAACGGGGGTTGAACTGAGACGGGCTCGCGGGTCCGTGAACGGGAGAAGGAAGTGAAAAAATTCGGCTTTGTGTTGTTACTGTTGTTGACGCTCTTTGTCGTCACCGGATTCCTGTTGCCGAAGCAGGTTCACGTCGAACGCAGTATCACGGTCGAGCGTCCGCAAGCCATGGTGTTCGCGCTTCTCAACGGTTACCAGCACTTCAGGGACTACTCGCCGTGGGTCGCGCGAGACCCTGCCGCCACCTACAGCGTGAGCGGCCCGGTCACCGGTGTCGGCGCGCACCTGGACTGGAGCGGCGACCCGCAGCTGGTGGGCAGCGGCTGGCAGGAAATCGTCGCGAGCGTTCCCGACAAGCAGATCGACATCCGCCTGGACTACGACTCGCAAGGCACGGCGACGACCCATTTTTACCTGCAAGAGGACGGCGACGGCGCGCGCGTCACCTGGGCCTTCGACGCCGACGTCACCGCAGGGCTGGGTTTCGTACAGGGTTTCCTGGCACGCTATTTCGGTCTGCTCTTCGACCGCTGGGTCGGCAGGGATTTCGAACGCGGGCTGGTCAACCTGAAGAAACTCGCTGAATCGATGTCGCTGTCGGAGTTCAACCCGCCCGACATCATCCCGGTCAGGGTCAAGGCGCAGGACATCCTGTTTGTCACGGTCAGCAGCAGCCAGGAACCGAAGGATATCGCCATGGCGATGGCGTCGGCCTACGCAGAGGTCGGGGCGTTTATCCAGTCCTCTGCTATCGAGGTCGCGGGTCAGCCCATGGCCATAACCCGCGCCTGGGAGGACGGTGAATACCTGTTCGACGCCGCCATTCCGGTCAATCGCGTGCCGGCGCAGCTCAGCGGACACATCAAGGCGGGCCAGTCACCCTCGGGCGCGGCCATCCGGGCCGTACATCGGGGTAGTTCGCAGCACCTGATGCCGACCTACGAAAGGCTGGCCGCCTACATGACCGCGCATGGGCTGGGTCAGGGCGACGTTTCCTGGGAGCAATATGTTTCCGACCCGAAAACCACGCCGGAGAAGGACAGGGTCACTTATGTGTACATCATGCTCGGAGGTCACCAGGACGGACCGCAGTGAAGTTCGGCCTGCCAGCAATCGCCGGCGTCGACTCCCTCCAGGTGACGCAAGAACTCGGCGCGGGGCATGTTGCTGCAGCCCATCGAGCGGAGGTGCGGGTTTTCGATCTGGCAGTCCAGCAACGTAAACCCGCAGTGCTGCAGGTGGCGGCATAAGGCCACCAGGGCGATCTTGCTCGCGTTGTTGCAGCGGCTGAACATGGACTCGCCAAAGAACACCCTGCCCAGGGCCAGGCCGTAAATACCGCCGGCGAGCCCACCGTCCCGCCAGACTTCCAGGGAGTGGGCCACGCCCAGGTAATGCAGACGCAAATACGCTTCACGCATCTCGGCGGTGATCCAGGTGCCCGCGCCGTCCGCGCGGGGCGCGGCGCAGCCGCTGATGACCTGCGCGAAGTCGGCGTCGAGCGTCAGTCTGAAACGCCCCTGGTTGTATTGGCGCCGCAGGCGCCTGGAGACGTGGACCTGGCCCGGCAGCAGCACGCAGCGTGGGAACGGCGCCCACCAGAGTATCGGGTCGCTCTGGCTGTACCACGGAAAGATGCCCTTGCGGTAGGCGTTGATGAGGCGCTCGGGCTCGAGGTCGCCGCCGACGGCCAGTAGACCGCGCGGTTCGGCGAGAGCCAGTTCCGTCGGTGGAAACCCTGACCGTGGGTCGCTGTCGAGCAGGGGGATCATGTCACGGCTTGCAGCGCCACCGGTCAGGGCAGGTGCCTTACTTGCCCCGTGCTTTGCGTTCTTCCAGCCAGCGGTCCGCATCGAGTGCCGCCATGCAGCCGAAACCGGCCGAGGTCACTGCCTGCCGATAGACGTGGTCGGCGACGTCACCGGCAGCGAACACGCCTTCCACGCTGGTCATGGTGGCGAGCCCTTCGGTGCCGCCGCGGGTCCGGATATAGCCGTTTTCCATGTCGAGTTGACCGGCGAAGATTTCGGTGTTGGGGTTATGCCCGATGGCGATGAATACGCCGTCAACGGCGATTTCCCGGGTTGCCTCCCCGCGCGCGTGTTTCAGACGCAGCCCGGTTACGCCGCTGTCGTCACCGAGGACCTCCTCGACCACGTGATCCCAGATGAACGATACGTTGCCGTCGGTTTCCTTTTCAAACAGGCGTTGCTGCAGGATTTTTTCGGCGCGCAATTCGTCGCGGCGGTGGATCACCACGACTTCATCGGCGAGGTTGGACAGGTAGAGGGCCTCTTCGACGGCGGTATTGCCGCCGCCGACGACCGCCACTTTCCGGCCCCGGTAAAAAAAGCCGTCACAGGTCGCGCAGGCCGAAACGCCCTTACCCATGAAGGCTTCCTCCGAGGGCAGGCCGAGGTACTTTGCGCTTGCGCCGGTTGCGATCACCAGGGCGTCGCAGGTGTAGACGCCGGCGTCGCCTTCGAGCCTGAACGGGTGTTGGCCCAGACCGACAGTGTGGATATGGTCAAAAATGATCTCGGTGTCGAAGCGCTCCGCGTGGGCGAGCATGCGCTGCATCAGTTCCGGTCCCTGCACACCCTCCGCGTCACCGGGCCAGTTATCCACGTCGGTGGTTATGGTCAGCTGACCGCCTTGCTGGATTCCAGTGATCATGACCGGCTTGAGATTGGCGCGCGCGGCATAAATGGCAGCCGTGTAACCAGCCGGCCCGGACCCGACAATCAACAGGCCACAGTGTTTGACATCGCTCATGTATAATCGCTCCATCGGAAGGGCGGGCACCCGTGACATCTCCAGCCGGGGTGCGGTTCATGGTATTCAGTTTGAGGCTGGAGGACCAGATTCAAGGGTCGTATTTTAAACGAGGATTAACACATTGGCGCAAGCACGGAAGAAGGCCAGCCGATCGACGGCCATGCAGACCAGGCTGCCGCACCATTTGCGGGAAAGCGTATTTTTGTTTGCGCTGTTGATCGCGGTATATCTGTATGCCTGCCTGTTTACCTATGACCCAAACGACCCTGGCCCCTTCAACACCGTGTATTCCTCCCAGGTGCAGAATGCCGGTCGCATCGTCGGCGCCTGGATCGCCAATTTCCTTCTCTTCCTGACCGGCTATATCGCCTGGCTGTTGCCGCTGATCCTCGTTTACGGCGGTTGGCGTGTCTGGAGCCCCCGCAACCGCCAGGTCGGCAGCGGCGTCGTCGGTGCGCTTGCACTGGTCACCGGGCTGATGCTGTTTCTGCTCTCCGCCACCGGTTTGAGCGACATGCACCTGCTGCCTGCGGCGGGTTCGATGCCGGTCGGCGGCGGCGGCGTCATCGGGCAGGTGGTCTCCGCGCCGCTGCTGAAATGGACCGGCATGCTGGGTACGACGCTGTTCCTGCTTTCGATGCTGCTGGTCGGGGTGACGCTGTTCACCGGTGTGTCCTGGTTTCACGTGATGGATGTTACCGGTGGCATCACGCTGCGTTTTTTGAATGCCATGGCCAGCGCCGTTTCGAACATGCGTGACTGGTTTGCCGGCCGGCGCGCCCGCGCCCGAAGGGACGAGGTCCGCAAGACCGATTCGGCCCGCCAGGTCGGCAAAAAGGCCCCGCGGATCGAGCCGCAGATCTCGCTGCCGGCCGAGCCCGACAGCCAGCGGGCGGCCAAGGAAAAGCAACGGCCGCTGTTCAAGAACCTGCCGGCGGACTCCCTGCCGCCGCTGGAGTTGCTGGACGAACCACACGACCAGCCGCCCGGTTACAGCGAGAGCGCGCTGAAAGCCCTGTCCAAGCAGGTCGAATTGAAGCTGGCGGACTTCGGGGTCCAGGTCGATGTCGTCGCGGTGCACCCCGGGCCGGTCATCACACGCTTCGAATTGCAGCCGGCGCCCGGCGTGAAGTCCTCGCAGATCACGAACCTGGCCAAGGACCTGGCGCGCGGTCTGAGCATCGTCTCGGTCAGGGTCGTGGAGGTCATACCCGGAAAGTCCACCATCGGCCTGGAAATACCGAACACCAACCGGCAGACCGTGTTCCTGTCCGAAATCCTGCGCTCCGACGTGTACGAGAGCACCGGTGCGACACTGACCCTGGCGCTCGGCAAGAGTATTTCGGGGCGGCCCATCGTCGCCAACCTGGCGAGGATGCCCCACTTGCTGGTGGCCGGCACGACCGGGTCGGGTAAATCGGTGGCGCTCAACGCGATGATCCTGAGCCTGATCTACAAGGCCGGGCCGGAACAGGTGCGGATGGTGATGGTCGACCCGAAAATGCTGGAACTGTCGGTATACGCGGATATCCCGCACCTGCTGGCGCCGGTGGTGACCGACATGAAGGAAGCGGCCAACGCGTTGCGCTGGTGCGTGGCGGAAATGGAACGACGCTACCGGCTGATGTCGGCCGTGGGCGTGCGTAACCTCGCCGGGTTCAACCGCAAGGTCAAGGAGGCCGCGGACGCCGGGCAACCGCTGCTCGACCCGCTGTTCGTGCCGGACGAACTGACACCGGAGGCGGAGGCGCCCGAACTCGAGGCCCTGCCGTATATCGTCGTCATTGTCGATGAGCTCGCCGACATGATGATGATCATCGGCAAGAAGGTCGATGAACTGATCGCGCGGCTGGCGCAGAAGGCACGGGCCGCGGGTATCCACCTGATATTGGCCACCCAAAGACCTTCCGTGGACGTCATTACCGGATTGATCAAGGCCAACATCCCGACCCGCATTGCATTCCAGGTGTCCTCGCGCGTGGATTCGCGCACCATCCTCGACCAGATGGGCGCGGAACAGTTGCTGGGGCACGGCGACATGCTGTACATGCCACCCGGCACCGCCCTGCCGGAAAGGGTGCACGGCGCCTTCGTCGATGACCATGAAGTGCATGCCGTGGTCAATTACCTGAAGACGCTGGGCGAGCCTGATTACATCAATGAGGTGCTCGAAGAAGAGCAGATGACGACCGATGGAATGACGATCAGCGCCACCGGGATACCGACCGAACCGCCGGCCGACCAGGACGAGCTCTACGACGATGCGGTGCGTTGGGTGACCGAGTCGCGGCGTGCGTCGATTTCCAGCGTGCAGCGCCATCTGCGTATCGGCTATAACCGAGCCGCCCGCATCATCGAGGAAATGGAGGCGAGCGGGGTGGTCTCGGCGCCGGAACACAACGGGCAGCGCGAGGTGCTGGCGCCGCCGCCCCCGCGGGATTGATTATGAAAGGCCTGGTCGCGATGCTGTTGCTGCTGTTGGCTTTCAACACGGCCGCGAACGAAGCCGGCGCAGCCCGCCGGCAACTGGACGAGTTCGCCCATGGCCTGAGCAGCCTGCAGCTCGATTTTACGCAGACGGTCAAATCGCAGGACGGCAGTGTGCAGGACGAGACCTCGGGGCGGGCGTGGTTGCAGAAACCCGACCGGATGCGTTGGGTGTACGAAGGTGATTTCCCGGAAACGATCGTGGCCACAGGCCGCAACGTCTGGATATACGACGAGGACCTGCAGCAGGTCACGGTCAAACCCCAGTCCGACCAGGTCAGCGATGCGCCATTGCTGATCCTGACCGACGTCAGCAAACTCGACGAGCAGTTCGCGGTCACCGAGATGGGGGACGACGAGGGACTCGACCTGCTGGAGCTGAAGAGCCGTGACCCCGATTCGGAGTTCTCGCGCGTGCTCATGGGGCTGGACTCAAGCGGCATTCACATGATGGTCATGGAGGATGCCTTCGGCCAGCGCACCGAAATGCATTTCCGCAACGTGATCAGAAATGCCCCCCTCGACAGCAAGTTGTTCGCGTTCAAACCACCGAAGGGTGTCGACCAGGTGGGCGAGCCGGTGCCGGAGAAATAAGCCGCGGCCGGCGGCGCGAGCCCGGAGTCGTGGCTGCTCTCGCGCCGCGGCGCTGACACAAATCCCCTGTAGAAAGCGGCCGGCAAACGGTACAATGCGAGCTTATGCAGCCGACAGATTTTTGCCATGCTTGACCCACAGATTCTGAGAACCGACCTCGAAGCCACGGCCGCCGCGCTCGAGGGCCGCGGTTACAGCCTCGACGTCGAGGCGTACCGGGCACTGGAGGCGCGGCGCAAGGCCTTGCAGGTAGAGGTGGAGAGCCTGCAGAGCGAACGCAATTCGAGCGCCAAGTCCATCGGCAAGGCCAAGTCACGGGGCGAGGACATCCAACCGCTGCTGGACGCCGTGTCGCGTCTGGGGGAGCGACTTAACCAGGTCGAGGACGAGTTCAAAGGGGTGCGCGAGACACAGAACGACTGGCTGCTCGGTATCCCCAACCTCGCGGCCGGCGACGTGCCGGTGGGTACGGACGAAAACGACAACGCGGAAGTGCGTCGGTGGGGCGAGCCGCCTGTATTCGATTTCGAGCCCCGCGACCACGTCGAACTGGGAGAGCTCCACGGGATGATGGACGCCGAGGCCGCCGCCCGCTTGGCGGGTGCGCGGTTCACGCTGCTCAAATCCTCGCTGGCCAGGCTGCACCGCGCACTGGCGCAATTCATGCTCGACGTACACGTGGGTGAGCACGGCTATACCGAGGTGTACGTGCCTTACCTCGTCAAGGGCGAAACCATGCAGGGCACCGGCCAGTTGCCGAAGTTCGCCGACGACGCGTTCGCGACCACCGACGAGCCCCCGCGCTACCTGGTTCCGACCGCCGAGGTTCCGGTCACGAACCTGGCCGCAGGCCGGATCTTCGAAGCCGACGAGTTGCCGTTGAAATTCGTCGCGCAAACCCCCTGTTTCCGACGCGAGGCGGGCTCCGCGGGCAAGGACACGCGCGGCATGATCCGCCAGCACCAGTTCGAAAAGGTGGAACTGGTGCACATCGTCCACGCCGCCGATTCCGAGCAGGCCCACGAGGAACTGACTTCCAACGCTGAAAAGATCTTGCAGAAACTGGGCCTGCCGTACCGGACCATCGTCTTATGCACCGGCGACATGGGTTTCTCGGCGCGCAAGACCTACGATATCGAGGTCTGGCTGCCGGGGCAGGGCACGTACCGGGAGATCTCGTCGTGCAGCAACTGCGGGGACTTCCAGGCGCGCCGCATGCAGGCGCGCGTGCGCAACGCCGAGACGCGCAAGCCGGAACTCGTGCACACGCTGAACGGCTCGGGCCTCGCGGTCGGCCGCACGCTGATCGGGGTCATCGAGAACTACCAGCAGCGCGACGGCTCGATCCTGATTCCTGAACCGCTCAGGCCGTACATGGGCGGCCTGGACGTGATCGCGGCCTGACCTGCCAACAGGGGTTTTTCCGAAGCAAAAAAAAAGACCCGCGCGAGGCGGGTCTAACTGACTTCCCCGTTATGTAGTTTCTCAGTCCCTGCCGAACCCGAAGCCCAGGATATTCAGCAGGCTGATGAACAGGTTGAATATGGTGACGAACAGCGTCACGGTGGCCATGATGTAATTGGTCTCGCCGCCGCGTACGATCTGCTGCGTCTGGAACAGTATCAAGCCGGCCATGAGCAGGATGAACATGCTCGACACCGCCAGTCCCAGGGCCGGCAGGTTGAAGAACAGGTTGCCCAGCGCGGCCAGGAAGGCGACAAGGATGCCGATGGTCAGGAATTTGCCCATGAAGGAGAAATCCCGCTTGCTGGTCAGCGCCAGGCCCGACATGGCCAGGAATATCACACCGGTGCCACCCAGCGCCATCATGACGATTTCGCTGCCGTTACCATAGCGGTAAAGGTACATATTGATGATCGGCCCGAGCGTGACGCCCATGAAACCGGTCAGCGCGAATACCGAGAGGATGCCCCAGGCGCTGTTGCGGAGCTTGGTGGTCAGGAACAGCAAACCGAAATAGCCGATCAAAACCACCATCGGTCCCGGATAGGGCCAGTTCAGCGCCATCGCCACGCCCGCCATCACGGCGGAAAACAACAAGGTCATGGACAGTAGCGCGTAGGTGTTTCGCAACACCTTGTTCATTGTCGCAGCCGACAGCGGCTGGGCGGCAGTGGTTCTGTAAAGTGTCTGATTCATACTTCGGTTTTAACTCCCAAGTTAGTTAAAGATAATCATTTAGATGAGGGATAATCCCCAGAGTTCAATAGCCACACCCTTCGATCGGGCTTCTGCAATACATGACTTTAATATATTGCTTTAAGATATTGTAGCGCATTTGTCATATGCCGTGGCGCAGGGTCGGGCCGCGGTCTGGCGCGGTCCGGCGTTTTTCTGTATTCTTGCGCGACCCCGATCACGGCGCCCGTGCGATGCGGTAGTGCTGAGCGGCGTAGAATACACGATTCGGAAGGACCAGGAGAGGTGGCAGAGCGGTTGAATGCACCGGTCTTGATCCGTCGCCGGGAGCGAAAGAATGGCGGCCGCAGGCCGGGGCGCAGCCCCGAGCACAGGGAT
>Ga0210122_1000573_pt1 | contig 12789 bp, 13 predicted proteins | sample Muzzi_CordB_D2_FD_185530 | JGI IMG/M metagenome (GOLD analysis project Ga0210122, IMG submission 185530) | Wetland microbial communities from San Francisco Bay, California, USA, that impact long-term carbon sequestration - Muzzi_CordB_D2 (SPAdes) | ecosystem: Environmental > Aquatic > Marine >... | reverse complement strand
AATCAGAGCTTGGCTGATTTGCATGACTCCATATTTGAGGCTTTTGACAGGTATGATGAACACCTTTATTCGTTCTTTCTTACGGGAAAGGCGATAAAAAACACGTCATATATCTACGACTATCCTGAAATCACTCACCCGATGAATTTGGAAAATCTTGCTGGCTTTGCACACAAAAAAAGATACAACGCTGAAAAAAAGAGAATTCGAGATTTAAATTTAAATGAAAAGGATAAATTTTACTACCTCTTTGATTTTGGAGATGATTGGTGGCATGAATTAAGTGTTTTAAAAATTGAAGATGCATCTGGCTCAAAGCGATATCCGAGAATTACAAAAAAAATTGGGAATTCGCCAGAACAATATCCGGATTATGAAGAAGATGATGAGGATGATGATTTTTAGATAGCTGTCTTCGCTGCTTATTTCTGACAATCGATATAAAAAATTCTAACAAAGCGGATGAACCATACGGGATGAATCTCGGACCTTTTTCACTATATATCTGACACAAGTATTACAGTAAAGCCGCCCGCTGATTATCCGCACGTTAGGCAGCTCAGTAAGGTGAATTAGCAGCAAGGAGGTTGAATATGACTCATATGCTCGTTCGGCACAAGGTTGCAGACTTCGACAAATGGAAGTCGGTGTATGAGGATCACCGCTCGGCACGTGAAGCAGCAGGTTTAATAGATCTGCATCTCTGGCGCAACGAAGGTGATCCAAGCGAGGTCATTCTTTTGTTCGAGGTGTCGGATGTCGAGAAAGCAAAGGAGTTCGCCAGATCGCCCGATGCGAAGGAAAAGATGGAGGCAGCAGGTGTTCAAGATCTTCCTGATGTTGTGTTTCTTTCAGAGAACTAACGCTGGCGGAACGTTGTCAAATCTTGTATAGTGAATAAAAACATTTTAAACAATATTTCCAGCAGGTTAAAATCATATCACACTCTAACTGCTGATGATAGAATCCGCAGAATACTCGATAAAAGGTATTTCAAAGTGATGTAACGTATTGGAGCATGCGTTTTCGCATGGACGGTGACGGCAGTCTCCCGAAACCGGCAGCCATGTTATCTGACATGTGGTGCACTTTGGAGGTAGCCGGTATCACACAGGTGACCGAAGAGTGTGAAGCAACAAACTTAAGAAAAAACTGTCCCCAGCTTTTACAGTCAAACTCCTTGGCCCATCGTTTTTTCTCAAACGCGAGACATCCTTCAACTTGGGTTGACAGCAGACAGTGCCGGCATTAATTTTTATATGTTTCTCTCGGAAGTTACGAATTAAACGTACAACGATAAATATCTGAGCATGAGTACGGTATTGCTTGGACAGGCTCCTTTTTGCGGCAGCGGTTTTTTTATGCACAGCGGCACTTTAACGTGGTCCGTTTTCTTAAATAGTCACCACTATACCGAGGCGGAATCTTGCCTATTAATCGATGAACTGGCGCCTCCTGGTTTGGCTCTCGGCGAGACCTTCATGTAGTTTGGCTGACTCATTGTTCCGGAGAACACGCTAAATTGCGCCGCTGAATTCAAACATTAATTGAGCAGAAATGAATATGCTGTTGTCTCTGGCCCTGCTTTTTTTATCGCAATGGATTTCCATCGGCATATTTGAGAAAAAAAGATGGTGCATATGATGCAAGCAATTAAGAATCAGGTGATGCTGATCACAGGGGCTACAGACGGCCTCGGCAAACGGGTTGCCCATGACTTGGCTGCGCGCGGAGCGACGGTTCTCCTGCACGGGCGCAGCCGGGAGAAGGGAGAGGCCGCGCTTCAGGAAATTCGAGATGCCACTGGTAATCAGAAGATCATTTATTACAACGCCGACTTCTCCTCTCTCGATGCCGTCCGACGGCTCTCCGAAAAGATACAGGCTGACCATGAGTGTCTCGACGTGCTCATTAATAATGCAGGCCTTGGCGCGGGGATGCGTCAGTCCAGACGCGAAAAGAGTGCGGACGGACACGAGCTGCGCTTCGCCGTTAATTACCTGGCCCCCTTCCTTCTAACGCACCGACTGCTGCCTCTGCTACGCCGATCGGTTCCTGCGCGTATCGTCAACGTTGCTTCGGTCGGCCAACAGCCCATCGACTTTGACAATGTCATGATCGAAAATGAGTACGACGGGCTAAGGGCGTACCGGCAAAGCAAGCTTGCGCTGGTGATGTTCACGTTCGATCTCGCTGAAGAATTGAGGGAAAGCGGCATTACGGTCAACAGCCTTCACCCTGCCTCCCTTATGCCCACAAGAATGGTGCTGGAAACAGACTACTTCGAGAGTTCGATGAGCACCATAGAGGAGGGAGCGCAGGCTGTGGAGCAACTCGTTGCATCGCCCTATTTCGACGGTGTGTCCGGAGAGTACTTTGACGGAAAGCAGCGGGGGCGGGCTATCCCTCAGGCCTATGACAAGGAAGCGCGGCGTCAGTTGAAGATGTTAAGCAATCAACTAACTAGTGTCCATTTATAAATAAGGATTAACCTATCGCCAATGCATCAACACGGAATCAATCCGGAAAACTCCTGTGAAGATATTCAGGGGACATATAAAAAAATATAAGTTGAAAATTTTTCCACAAGGTTTGATGTTCGTTTTTTTAATATCAGTGGGTAGGTTAACCGTATAAAAACAAACCCATTATTTATCCGCCCTTGAATACATTAAAACCTTCCCGAAAATCTTGATCGCTTTTTATTGCACATAAAACTGTGCAACATCACAACCGTGCAAACCGCGAAAGGGGCTGCCGTCATTCCCCCAAGTTAGGGGTGCAGCTCATCTCGCTCCCGTTGTAAACCAAAAAAATTATGGGCAGTCTGGGGCGGGATTATCGAGGGACAAAGGCCTTTAGGGGAAAATGGGAAGCAATAGGATCAAAATCACGGTCATCATGAAGCAATGTTAATCCTTCAATGATACAAAAAGTTGCAATTATTATATCGATTGTTTTTCGTACAGTAACCCCGACTTTTCGAAGCTGTCGGTAATTTTGAGCACTTTGAATGGCGACATTATATCCACCCATTTGTCGAAATGGAAGTTCACCAAGGTAATTTTTTGCGGTTTCGTAGTCCTTATCAGATTTAAAGCCCTGAAGTACCCCTGTGAGGATTAAGTCACCCATGATAATGGGAACATTGGAGAACATGTGATCAAGCAAATCTGTTTGCCAGGATCGCTTACCATTGAAATAATCGATCCAAACGGATGAGTCGACCAAAATCATTGATCCAACCTCATAGCATTGAGGTCACCATCCCATTCAAGTTTTCCACGTAAACTTCTTAAATGTTCTTGCTTTTTTATTTGGACTAATAATTTCAGGCCGGTTTCAACGACAGCTTTCTTGGTATTTAATTTGGTGAGCGCCATGGCTTCTTTCATGAGATCGTCATCTATTACAATATTGGTTCGCATAGTTCCTCCTTGCGCAAAGTGTGTATATTTTTTACACTATATACACATTAAAATGACTGTCAAGGCCAAATTAAAATTAGAATAATATTCCCATTATTCATCCGCCCTTGAATACATTGAAATCTTCCCGAAAATCTTGATCGCTTTTTATTTCACAGAAAACTGTGCACTCCAAATCACTCAAGATATGAAATAATAAGGTTAAAAAAATATGGAGGGAAAAGCAACAGACTGCCTGTCATACATTTAAGTATTGAGTTTAAATTAAAATTATTATTTAAAGGTATGATGTATTCTGAGTCTTAGGCATCTTTAAAGGGCGTGTTTGCCAAAAAATTTGGGCCGTATCATACGAGTTATACCCGATGAATAAGGAGTTATCATGAAGCATGGTCTGATATTAATCGACATCCAAAATGATTATTTTACCGGTGGAAAAATGGCGCTCGTCGGTATGGATGAAGCTGCAAATAACGCCAAAAAACTGTTGGATAAGTTTCGAAAAGCGAAATTACCTATTTTTCATGTACAGCATATTTCAAACCGGAAAGGTGCAGCCTTCTTCCTGCCGGACACAAAAGGCGTAAAAATACATGAATCTGTCGCTCCAATTCCCAATGAGATTGTTGTTCAAAAAAACTTTCCAAACAGTTTCAGAGATTCATCTTTGCTTAATCATCTTAATGATGCAACTATTGAAGAAGTCGTTATATGCGGTGCCATGAGTCACATGTGTGTTGACGCAACAACACGTGCTGCTTTTGATTTAGGTTACAATTGCGTTGTTATCGAAGATGCTTGTGCAACACGCAACCTTCAGCATAAGGATAAAGTTGTTGAGGCTGAGAATGTGCACGCCGCATTCATGGCTGCGTTGGCGGTTTTATATGCGAAAGTGATCTCATTAAATGATTTTAAACTTACCGTGGCATAACGAAGCCCTTCTGCCAAATGGACTATCTCTCGCATTCTCCATTTCTCATAAACCACCATCCCTGTTCGATCGGAATTTTTGCTGCGCGACAACAAGCAACAGCACCCGACCTTCAGAAATTCATAGACCGTTCAGGATGGAAGATTTAAACACGAAGCCATCAGTTCCCACCTCATTCACTATCTGCTCTCGATTGACTTCTAAAGGCCATCATTAATGACATCGCTTTTTGATACCATATATTGTGTCATTTAATTCTTGACATACAAAATATAAAACCTTATACGGACATTAAACAATCCTTCTTCTAACATATTATTTTAAGAAAGTAGTCTGCCATGCAACCCACACTTATCGATAACGGAGGTAGGCGATTAGGAGCAGATCGGCGACAATTTTCTTATTTAATGCACATTCCCGAGCGCAGGGCTGGTAAGGAAAGAAGAAGCGGGCTCGATAGGAGACTAAAACCAAGAGCATCAAAACAATAAAAACATTTTAATCGAACACAGTCAGCCATGGAAGGATATAATTTATAGTGATAGAAATATTAAGAAAATTATTTGAATCGAATCCGGAGAAATCGACCATCGTTTTAAACGGTAAGTGTTCGGACTGTGGATGCGATACATTAATTGAGATAACCCCAACATCAGGAGGATTTGGATTACAGGGAGGCGCTTTATTTAAGTATTTGCATGATGATTATTTGGTCAAGTGCCATGATTGTTATAACGCTGACCCAAAAATACAAGAAAATTATAAACTGCAAAGGCGTTGTTTCCAATTTTGTAAGATAGCAGATCGTCACCTTTAACATCGAAAAATTGACGCCCGAAATTTATTACGATTTCACTTTTAAATCTTTAATTCGAAACCTGTACTATCCGCTGTTAAAGTGTATATATCAGGAGTCTAAAATGATTGAGATATCATTTTTGAATAGGGGCAAATCCTTTTTTAGGGTTTGTCATTTTTTTTATGAAGAATTGGAACATAAAATTAAATCTCGGGGGTGCAATATGAAAAAAAATCTGTTAATCATTTTCGTTTGTGTACTGACATTCTTTTTTTCGGCTCCCGTTTGTAGTGCTGACGGGCTTTATGTGAGTGGTAACCTCGGTTTTGCCATGGCCAGTGATTCCGATTTGACAGATTCGACGGTCCCGGGCATTACGGTCAATACTGAATTTGATCCTGGATTAGCCTTTGGTGCAGCTTTAGGATATGATTTTAATAGATTTAGAGTGGAAGGAGAAATATCTTATCAAAAAAATGACGTTGATAAAATCGGTGCGCTGGGAGTTTTTTTTGATGCAACGGGAGACGCAACAGCTCTTTCATTCTTAATGAATGGATATTTTGACTTTGTCAACAGTAGTGCATTTACCCCGTATATAAGTGCCGGCTTAGGATTTGCTCAAGTCGAGTTTAACAATCTCGATATCTCTGGATCAGGCTTTCCTGGTTCAAGTGACGAGGATACCGTATTTGCATATCAGATAGGAATGGGAATTGGATATGCTGTAACCGAAAAAGTGACTATTGATGTAAAGTATCGTTACTTTGGGACAGAAGATTCTGAATACGATACTACAAAAGCCGAATTTGCCAGCAATAATATTCTTTTTGGGGTGAGGATTAATTTTTAAAGGTTCTGTTTAGAATTAAAATAGCTAACCGTTTGCATCCCTATTTTACCCACCTGAATGATCATCAAAAACCTTTTCATTTGGTTTCAATCCCTATGTTTTTTTGATGTAAGACGAAAAACAGGTCCAAAAAATTACGTTTTTTCATGGTTGAGAAAAAAAATTTCTGACAGTTTTTTTCAACAATATATATTTGCATGGTTTTTGCATGCGAAAAAAAACAGAGGTTTTTCAAATTTAATGTTAAAGATCACATCAACTTTTTTAGGAGGATATCGTACAAATGTTTGAGATAGTCATGGCAGGAAATGAACGCGTAAATGACCTGGTCGAGTGTAGATCTGAAGCAAAGACCATGTTGGAAGAGTATTACAGTGTACAATTCTTTTTAAATGATAAGGGGCCTACCTACCTATTCAAATTACGGAATATTTCTTCAAATGGACCCTGTATTCTTGTTAAACAAGATTCCTCCGTGTTCAAAGAATTGAAAGTTGGCGATATATTGGACATGGAATACAATCAGCCTGAATCATTAAGTGGCAAGCTTTTTAAAACCAAAATCGCTTCAAAAAATTCCCATGATCGTTATACCGGGCATTCTATCGTCGAGTTATCTATCATCGACAATCAGAGTGATCAAAAAGATTAAACCAACAGGTCCGATGATTCAGCAAATGAATACAATTTCCCCAAGAGAAATTGGAGATTCTCTTTTGGGAAACAAGCGTAAACCTGCCCAAAAGACCAACATATCCAAAAAAATACACCCATAATACAAGACATACCTTGCAGAATGGAAACATAACGTAATTTATTGGGCAATAAAGACTCGATAATGATTTTGCGTTAATATTTTGACACTAAAAGATAGATCGTTCCGACAGCCTTTATCAAAACTCTCACATATTATATTACTTAAATATTTGTCCGACCAAACAGATGGACACTTCGAATCAATTTAGGTCGTTTTCCAGAACCAGCCGAAAGCGCGGTTTGCCTGTGCGAAGCTTCTCCATGGCATCATTGACCTTGGACATGGGAAATGTCTCGGTTACCGGACCGATGCCGTGTCTTGCGGCGAACTCGAGCATGGTTTTCATGGTTGCCGGACTACCCAACGGGGATCCACCGATGGATTTCTGACCGATAATAAGCGGGAATACGGTGGCCGAAATCGAAGGTGCCGCCCCGACAATATGAAGTTTGCCTTTTGGACGGAGTGCATTGATGTAACCATCCCAGTTTAGGTTGACATTGACCGCAACCAGGATCATATCTAGAGAGTTGGCGAGCTTGTCCAGTGCATCAGCATCGTGGGTGCTGACAAAATGATGAGCGCCGAGTTCACGGGCTTCAGCTTCTTTGCCGGGATAAGATTTGAGGTTTAACGCCCTTATGACTCTGGAAAAATTGGATTTCAGGGCGCCGCTTCACCATCCGGTTTTATCCATAAAGTCGCTGTAAAAAATAATTCATCTGTTTGTACCACCAGGGCCAGTCGTGATTTACGTCGTAGCCCCAGAAATCAACCCAGACCGGAATCGATTTTTCTCTAAAAAGGGCATCCAGGGAGCGTGTATCGGCAAGGGCTTCCTCTTCCCAGGGCCCTTGACCCACGCAGATAATGATTTTACTGTGCCGGTAGCGATCCAGATACCAGGGATCGTTGATTCCCGAAAGATAGTTTACGGGAGAATTGAAGTAGACGGCAGGTATGTCGGCGGCCGAGAGTCCGAACTCTGTCCGATCCAGTCGATAGAGGCCGCTTAAGGCAATGGTGCCTTCGAAAACATCCGGATGCTTGAGGAAAAAATTCACGGAGTGATAGGCGCCCATGCTGCAGCCGCTGGCCATCACCCGTTCATTCGGTGAATGGCAGTGAACGCGGATAAACGGGATCACCTCTTGGATTACATAACGATCAAAAGCTTCATGCCGCGCATTTCGATCCGCCGGCGAAACGGCGAAATTGTACCAGGATTCTGCATCGATGCTGTCTATGCAAAACATCTTGATTTTGCCTTCATTGATAAACCCTTCAATGGCGTTGATCATCCCCATGCCTTCATAATCAAAATACCGGCCGCGGGAACAAGGGAAAACCATAAACGGTTTTCCAAAGTGTCCATAAACTTTCAGGGCCATATCCCGATTCAGATTCTGGCTGAACCAGTGGTGTTCTTCAACGTGCATATTTTAGCTTTCAGTTGCATGAATGAAATTAATGATCTCAAAGATATCGTCCAATTTTGCTGATCTGAAAATATAACCGATATCTCCCAAAGCACTGCTGAACACGCCGGGAACGCTTGCCACCTGGGCCATAACGTCACCGTAACGTATCATGATGTCTTTGTGTCCGTGACGATAACGCTGGTTGTTTTTGCGGCTCGTGTAGCAGCAGTGATACTTGCGTGTATAGGCAAGTTCCGTTCGCCGGTGAACCAAGAGTTCGGCCCATACCCGATAAATATCGATGTCACAGGCATAATTGAACATGTCGGTGGTAAAACCGCCCGGCGGGCGCATGTTCACTTCCAGCCCGGTATAGGTGTCGGGGGCGGTTTGAAAAAATTCGATATGAAAAAAACGCTCTTTCACCTCGAAGGCCTTTATGCACCGACGCCCGAGCGCTTCCAGGGCCGGGGGAATCTCCCGCAGCGAGTAATAATAGATGTGGCGTGCCTCGTTGACCGTTTCCATGATTCCCTGGCTGAACGTATGCGCGGTGTAGAACACCAGGTTGCCGTTGCGGTCGGCCAGTCCGTCAAAAGAATAAATGGTGCCGGAAATAAATTCTTCCAGCATGTAATCCACCGCCGGCTTGCCGGCAAAGAACTTTTTCAGATCTTCATCACTGTCCAGGCGATAGGTATCCAGGGCACCCACGCCTGCATCGGGTTTGGCCACTACCGGATAGCCTGTCTCGCGGATCAACCCTCGGGCGTCCTCCATGGTCTGCACCACCCGTCCCCGGGGCACCGGTACGCCGGCCTCCCGGAATTTGTCCTTCATCCGGGATTTGCGGCGGATGTGGTCAATATCTCGGCCTCGAATACCAAAGATATTGAAATCGTCCCGTATCCGGGCTTCGGTGCTCAACCAGTACTCGTTAAGCGACTCGAACCGATCGAGTTTACCGTACTTGTGGGTGAAAAATCCGCAGGCCCGCAGCAACGCATCGTAGTCGTTCATATCATCTATTCGAAAGTACTCTGTAAGAGAATCACGCACCTCAATGGCCAAGTGATCGTACAGCTCATCTCCGATTCCCAGCACGTTGGCACCGGCCTGTTTCAGATTCCGGCAGAAACGGTGGTAATGGGGCGGAAAGTGAGGTGAGAGATACACGATATTCATGGTTTTTACCTTTGTTGACAATGTAAATGCATTTTTATTCAGGGCTTTTGCAGAACAAAATCCGCCATGCGGAGTATTTCCGATTCGGATGCCGATCTTAAAATATACCGGTATTTCCCCATGGCTTTCTGAAAAATGAGGGGATTTTCGGCATATTCGACCAGGCAATGACCGAATGCGGCCAGAATGTCGGAATGGCGATGCACATAATCCTTATCCCGACGGCCCAAGTAGCAGCAATAATATTTCTTTTTCGCAGTAACGGATGCCTCGTGCTGTGCAATCATGCGGGCATAAACGGCATATAAATCATCATCTACGCTGTAGTTCATCATATCCAGAATTGCGCCGCCCGGTGGACGACAGTTGATTTCGATGGGCACATAATCGTCATCAACCTTAAAAAACTCAAAATGGAAGAACTTTCGGCGAATGTCAAATAGCTTTGTGAGCCGCCTGCCGATCTGTGACAGTTCGTCGGGGATGTAGCGGCTGACATAGAAAAATGTGTCTTTACCCAGGACGTATTCCAGAACGCCCTCCCCATAAATGAGCGAGTTTTCAAAGAGGATGCGCCCGTTGCCATCGACCAGGCCGTCATATGTTACAATCTTAGCGTCAATAAATTCTTCCATCAGATAGTCACCTTTGATTTCCGGCAAAAGGTGCCTGAGATGTGCTTCATCCATGACCTTGTGAATTCCTCCTGCACCGACTCCCTCATCCGGCTTTAGAATCAAAGGATACCCCAGATCGTCTGCCAGTCGAAGCCCGTGGTGGTAATCCCTAACCATTTCACCCCTGGCAACCGGCAGGCCGCTTTCTTGGAAGAGCTTTTTCATGACCGATTTTTTTTTGAGCCGGCTCAGGTCTTTCGGCTGAATACCGTGAATGCCCAGCTTATGATTGAGAAAGCCTTCCAACTGAAGCCACTGTTCGTTATGGGACTCAACCCGGTCAAAATTCGGTGAAGTGCCCAAAGAGACTTTGACGCTTAAAAGATTTTCGAGTGCATTTTCGACGTCCGTAACCGAGCTTAGATTTGCCCTGACATACCATTTCAATGCCGAGCGCAATTTTTCGGGCATGAAATAAAAATCAGCTTCGCCGATCCCCCAGACGCTGACGTTCATTTCGTCCAGCTTCAGGATAAAATTGGCATAATTCGGTGGAAATTCCGGTGAAAGATATAAAAAATCCATGGTCCGTTTGAAAAAATGTTGAGAATCAATCCAAGTAGTCTTGATAGACCGGTTCGAACATCAGAGATTTGACATGGGTTGACAGGTCATCGGGCTTCGGGTTCGTTGCAAGGTCTCTTTTATAAACCACCTCAGCTACGGCGGTCGCGATGTGTGCTGAAACCGCTCTGATTTTTGTCAGCGGCGGATAAATACATCCTGCTTTATAATCTTCTTCTGATACGAGTTCAGCCAACTCTTTTGCTGCGACAAGGAACATTTCATCGGTCACATGCCTGGCCCCTGCCGCAATAGCCCCCAATCCTACACCGGGAAAGATATAAACGTTGTTTCCCTGCCCCGGCACATACGTTTTGCCGTTTAAGGTGACAGGTTCAAAAGGGCTTCCGCCTGCAAAAACAGCACGTCCTTGGGTCCATCGATACGCTTCTTCTGCTGTACATTCGGATTTGGAGGTCGGGTTCGACAGGGCAAATACGATGGGTCTTTCATTGTGCATAGCCATGGCTTCCAGTACCGGTCGGGTAAAGGTTCGGGGCTGACCGGAGACACCGATGATTGCACTTGGCTTCAACGCTTCAACCGCAGTAAGAAGATCAGGGATGAACTCATGATCATGGGCATAGGAACGCTTTTGCCTGGCTAATTTTTTACGGCTTTTTACGACCAGACCCTTTGAATCCATATACCAGCACATGCTCAGGGCTTCTTTTAGAGACATACCTTGGTCTGTGACGGCAGAGACGATGAGATCACCGATTCCAATGCCTGCTTCCCCGGCACCGAGAAACAAAATTTTCTGATCCCTAAGATGTTTTCCAGTCATCCGCATCGCCGAGTAAATTCCTGCCACCGCAACACTTGCCGTACCCTGGATATCGTCATTAAAACAGCAAATCCGGTCCCTATACTTTGCAAGCAGGCGGAATGCATTGCGGTTGCCGAAATCTTCAAACTGAATCAGTGCCTGGGGGAATGTTTCTCCCACTGCCATGACAAATTCTTCAATCAGTTCATCATAGGTCTCATCATAAGGCCGCAGATTCTGTAACCCCAGATAGAGAGGGTCATTTAATAATGTTTCGTTATTTGTTCCGACATCAATACATACGGGCAGACAGGATAAGGGATGGAGGCCGGCACAGGCGGTATAAAGGCAAAGTTTTCCCACAGGGATTCCCATTCCGTCAACACCGAGATCCCCGATCCCGAGGATTCTTTCGCCGTCGGTGACGACGATAATACGAATGTCTTTATGGGGCCAGTTTTTCAAAATGTTGCGTATTCCTCCCTTGTTATTTGCTGCAATATAAAGGCCCCGGGCTTTTCTGAAAATATGCGAAAACTCCTGACATGCCTGTCCGACCGTAGGGGTATAAATGATCGGCATCATTTCTTCGAGATTCTCTTCAACCACTTTATAAAACAACGTGATGTTGCGATCGTAAAGCGACATCAATGTAATATATTTCCCAAGATCGGTGGGTTTTCTGCGAACGCTTTCCAACACCTTGGTGCATTGCTGTTCCATGGTCAGAACCTTCGGGGGCAAAAGTCCCCGAAGCTTTAGTCCATCTCGCTCCGTTTCAGTAAACGCCGTCCCTTTGTTCAAAAACGGATCCTGAAGCAGTTTCAGGCCGACAGGAATTGTTTTTCGGATGTCAGGCATTTTCCGTGTTCCTCACACTGTTTGGTAAAATAAAGATGCTCATACTCTCCGACTATTCCTTCTTTTTCGCCATCGTGTAAGTCAAAAAGCCGCCGCTTAGGTTTTTCGACTTAAAACCGTTTTGAACCAGAATTCTGTGCCCCAGATATCCCCTAAAGCCTATGCCGCAATACGGAATATACGTTTGTTGTTTATCGAGTTCGGATAGTCTGTTTCTTAGTTCATCAATATAAATATGCAAAGCACCTTCGATCTTTCCCATACGGTTTAACTCAAATTTGGTACGAAGATCAATCAATATGGCACCGTTTTTTTGAAGCGCTTCAATTTCACTCCACTGAACGATTTTCATATCCCCTTTAAGAATATTGGCCGCCACAAAGCCGCAAATGTTGATGGGGTCTTTTGCCGATGAATACGGAGGTGCATAAGCAAGTTCCAGTTCTTCGAGGTCGTAAACCGTCATTTTTGCCCGAATGGCGGTGGCAAGCACATCGATCCTCTTGTCCACCCCCATTCTGCCCACGATTTGAGCCCCCAG
>Ga0210122_1000572_pt1 | contig 12792 bp, 13 predicted proteins | sample Muzzi_CordB_D2_FD_185530 | JGI IMG/M metagenome (GOLD analysis project Ga0210122, IMG submission 185530) | Wetland microbial communities from San Francisco Bay, California, USA, that impact long-term carbon sequestration - Muzzi_CordB_D2 (SPAdes) | ecosystem: Environmental > Aquatic > Marine >... | reverse complement strand
CTGGCTTCGGACGGTTTGTCCGAAGTGCGCGGCCGCTACGACGTGATCGTAAGCAACCCGCCGATACACGCCGGCGTCAGGACCGAGACCACCCTGAGCCAGCGACTGCTGGCCGGTGTGCATGAGCACCTGCGCCCCGGGGGCCGGCTGCTCCTGGTCGCAAATGTCCACCTGCCCTACGAGAACTGGCTGCGGCAGCGCTTCTCCGCCTACCGTGTCATCAGCGCCGACGACAGCTACAAGGTTCTGAGCGCGACCCGCTCACGTTGATTTTTGCAGGCCCGGCGGGACCGGCGCGGAATCATCCTGCGATTATGCAGTCAAAACAGCGGTCTTTTTGAGCAACAGGAACCACCGTCATGCGCAAAACCACTCGTATCGCAATGTCCGCTCTCGTGATGACGCTTTTCGCCGCGGCCGTCCCCGCCGATGAAAAGCCGGCGACCGCCACTGCCGGGAATGGCGGCGAACCGGCCGTCGGGCAGGTTTCGGTGATGGATCGGCCGGTGGATTTTTCCACACCCGAAAACGTGCAGAAAAGCCTGCAGGCAGTCAGGGAGGGAGCCGGCAACGCGGCCGCGCGCGACCTGAACAACGCGTTGCAATACATCCTGACTTACGATCTCAGTATCGGCCGGGACCAGGCAAAGCTGTACAAGAAGCTCGACGGCAGGACACCGCGAGCGATCATCGCCAAGATCAAACGCTAGCCCGCATATACAGCACGACTTTCCGGGATGCTGCCGCCCTTTTGCGGGCTGGGCCCGGATCATGCGGACGACGGCCCCCACCACCGTCCCGGTCCCCGACCGGGGCCCGATGACGGGTCCTAAAAGGCGTTGCGGTGGATCATCGCCAACGGCGTTTGCAGCAGGATTTTGATGTCCAGCCACAAGGACCAATTCTGGATATACCACAGGTCGTGTTCTATCCGCAGCGCCATCTTTTCCTCGGTATCGGTCATGCCCCTGTAACCGTTGACTTGCGCCCAGCCGGTGATACCCGGCTTGGCCTTGTGACGGAGCATGAACTTTGGAATTCGCGACATGTACACGCCGTTCAATTCGACCGGGTGCGGGCGCGGCCCCACCAGTGACATCTCGCCGCGCAGCACGTTGAACAATTGCGGCAATTCGTCCAGGCTGGTCTTGCGGAGGAATCTCCCGACCGCCGTGACCCGCGCATCGTCCGGCCTGGCCTGCGTGAGCTGCCCCTCCGGCTCGTCGTGTATGCCCATGCTGCGAAACTTGTAGATGCGGATGGTCTCACCGCCAAGTCCGTGACGGGTCTGGCGAAACATCACCGGGCCCGTGCTGCCGGTCTTGACCGCGACGGCAATGAGCAGCAGCAACGGCGATGAAAGCGCCAACAACAGAGCCGCACCGACACGGTCGAGCGCGGCCTTGATACGCAGCTCCGTCCCGGTCATCGGCGTTCCGCTGAGATTGATGACGGGCAACCCGTCCCATTCAACCACGCCCTGATTGAGCAAACGGTACTGGTGCAGGTCGGGAATGATATTGACGTCGACGACGGACTCGTTCAGCGCCTGCAATGCCCTTTCGAGCAAATCCTTGTCCTCCCAGGCCACGGCGATCCAGACCTCGGTTACTTTTTCCTTGTCCACGGTCTCCGCGAGTTCGTCCAGCGGTCGGACGCCCGCATTCGCGGGATCGCCGAAACAGGCGACCAGGCAGACATCGCCGTCCGGGGAGGAGAGAATGTGCTGTTTTACGCGCTCGCCGTTGTCGCCGCCGCCGATCAGGACCAGCCGCCTGGCATTCTTCGCATGCCGCCGGCGGTGCACCTGCCAGGCCTGGTCCAGCAATTGGCTCAGAAAAAGACCCAGGGCGGTAAAAAGGACCCAGTACGCGAACCAGATTCGGGAAAAATGCGCGGTGGTCTTCACGACCGCCGCGATCGTGACCAGGATCATCACGACCAGCGCCCAGCCGGCGATGAGGCGGCGGGTCTTGCGCAGGAACGCCCACCGGAACTCGCGTCGGAACGCACCCGTCGCCGGCATGATTACACCCGCGATCAGCAAGCCCAACAACAGGACCACGATATAGGCCGTTGGCAACGTGATCGAATCGAAACGCAGGTAGAACGCCAGCAGGAAAGCCAGCAGGATGACCAGTTGTGTTTGTATGTTTTTCATGCTCCCCCACCGCTCAGCAATAGTTTTGACGCTTTCAATACAAATTTAGTATTATATTTCAAATATCTATACCACATTTTTGATGGATTTTGTAAAAGTCTGTGCAACCACGCCAATGCGTAACGCTCCATCCAGGCCGGTGGCTTTCCGGTGCGACCGGATAACCAGTCGAAAGCGGCTCCGACCGCGAGCACGTTGCAATCGAACGCGTCACGGTAACGCGCCACCCACTTTTCCTGCTTTGGGCATCCCAGGCCGACGAACAGCCACTTGATGTCCGAATCCCTGATCGCCTGTAGTTCTTCCGGCGCCGAACAGAGTTCACTTGCCACATAGGGCGGACAGTGGCGATAGCGTATGTCCAGGCCCGGAAAACGTGCTTGCAAACCATCGACCAGCGCCTGCATGACCGGCTCTGTCGAACCCAGAAGGCCGATGCCTTCACCGTGTTTCGCCGCGTATTCGCAAGCCGCCAACATGACTTCATAGCCGCGGATCACCTGCGCGTCCCGGCCGGAAAGACGCCGCTGCAGCCAGGCCACCGGCACACCGTCGGCGAAGACCCGGTCCGCGTCCCTCATGGCGCCGGCGAGGGCCGTGTCCTCCTGTGCGAGCATCAGCATGTGCACGTTGCAGAAAAAGACGGACTGCCTGTTCCCCTTCTCGAGTTCGGCCACCAACGACGGAAAATCCCGTCGCTCCACGAGATCGATCCCCACTCCGAAGATACGGGTCTTGCCGTCGCGGCCCGTCACGGTCGGGCCCTGCGCCGACTGACTTCAGTCGCTGTGCGGTAAACGTCCATCATCGTTGCGTAATTGGCCTGCTCGGAATACCCGGCATCGAAGGCCCGTCTTGCCGCGCCCGCCATCCGTTCGAGCAGACCGTTCTGCGCCCAAAGTTCTTGTACGACCGCCAGCAGGGAACCTGCGTCACCCGGCGAGAACACAACACCGGCGCCGTGCGATTCGACAATGGCGGGCAAGGGACCGATTTCAGCGACCGCGACCGGTGTGCCATGGGCAAACGCCTCCGCCAGCACCACCGGAAACCCTTCGAACCATTGCGATGGCATAACCAGCAACCGGGAAGCGGCAATCTCGGCGAGCGCCTGTTCGCGACCGACCTGCCCCAGGAACGCGATGGGCACATCAGGGGCGGTCGCTGCCAAGCTCATCAATTTCGATTTCAATTCCCCCTCACCCACAATGCGCAATTGCGGTGCGGACGGCCCCCATGCCAGCCACGCCCGCACCAGTGACTCAACGCCTTTCTCCGCTCCAAGCCTGCCCACGAACACAACCCGCTTTGCGCGCTGCGCCCACGAGGTCAGCTCAGGCGTGCCCGGAAAGAAGTTCGGCTTTACGTGGATCAGCTCAGAGTCTAACCCCGCCTGGACCATCAGGTCTCGCTGAAAATGCGTAAAGACAATAAATGCATCGATCTGACGGTTCCAGGTACCGAGGAACCGGTGCAATGCCACGCCGAATGCGAGCGGTGCGGTAGCCAGCCGGCTATTGCGGTAACAGGCGTATTTCAGTGCCGGTATCGAACTCTTTCGATCCATGCACTGGGTGCAGACGTTCCCGTCGCGCAGGGGCATCGCCGCTGCACAAAAAAGACGGTAATTGTGCAGGGTCAGGACCCTTGCCGCACGCGAGCCAATGGCGTGGAAAATCGACGGTGACAGCAACGGAAACGTGTTGTGAACGTGTACCACGTCGGCCGAGGATTCGCCGGCCGCGGCACGAACGGCCCTGGCCGCGAACGGATTCCACGGCGTCGACAGGCCGCCCTTGAGCAATCCCCATGCACCCTGCCGGATGATGTCGTCACTGTGCCGATAGAACTCGGTCACCACGTGTCCGTTCCGACGCAGAAGATCGCGTTCGGCAGCGACCACCCGGGCCTCCCCGGAAGGCTTCGAGGAATCGTAGTGGTGATGTACGAGCAGCACCCGGGATTTCATACCTTGCTCTTCACAGGCGTCCGCGCCACAAACGGCGCAGCCAGGCCCAATGCGCCAAACGGGCATTCAGTTGTTTGAAGTACTTTAGCGCACTGCCGAAGGCCGCGGGCATTTTGTGGTATTTCAGCCGGATTTCATTTTCCTCTTCGAGCGACGCCTTGATGCATCTGCTGCTCACACCCCCTCTGTGGAAGATACAGACCGGGGAATCGAGCGGGACCACCGTTGCGCCGTTGGCGAGCAAACGGCAAACCAGGTCGTAGTCCGCGCCGATTGCATAGTGCGTATCGTACGGTTCCGCGCCCAGCGCGGTGCGTTTGAAGAAAATCGCCTGGTGGCATACCGGCATGCCGTACCAGGCCCATGCGCGCGACCGGGTTCTTACCGGCACCAGCCGACCATCGCCGTACCGTTCCAGACTGCGGCCCCACAGCATATCGCCCCGGGACGCCGCGGCCCGACGCGCGAACGAGTCGATATCAAACGATGGATGCAACTGGTCACCGGCATTGAGAAACAACAAATAATCGTCTGCGGCCAACTTCGCACCCTTGTTCATGGCGTCATAGATGCCGTTGTCCGGCTCGGATATGAAGTGGCTTGCCGCACGCCTGATCTGCGCCATGGGACCGCTGCCGCATGCGCTCGCGTCGCTGCCCCCGTCAATGACCAGCCAGGACAAGCGCTCCGCCGACAGCAGAGCCTGCAGTGAATGGAATGTCCTTTGCAGACCCGGAAGGTCGTTGAGGTGGACTGTGACGACCGCGAGGCTCATGTATCAGTTTCCGGAAGTTTCGCGAACCTGCGGAACAGCGCCCGGTGCATCCGGCCCACCTGTGCGGGTCCGCCGGAAAGCGCAATACGCAAAGCCTGGGAGTAAACCGGCAAAAAGCGCAGATACGACATCGGATTCAGCCTGGAACCAAAACCGGCCAGCAACAGGCAGGCACAACTGCCCGCCAGTATCTTCCTGTCCGCCGCGCTGACGTATCGTTCCCCCGGTTCCGAGGCGACGGTGAGCCAGCGTCTTATATCCTTGTAGAGCCTGTTGTCCTGGCGCGCCGTGGAACTGATCGACTTCTCATGCAGACGGTAAACGGCCGACGGTTTCCGCAGCAGGGCCGCCTTGTGCCCGTCGCAGACCCGCAGGAAATATTCCCAGTCGTGTATCTGGTACAGCGCCGGGTCGGGCCCCCGCCTGCCGACGGTGATACTGCGGCGCAAGGCGCTGCCGGGCATCCGGAACGGCAGGCACCCGAGCAGTTTGCGCCTGAATTCCGCGGCGCCCAGCGTGCAGTCGGCGTCGGTGACGTACTCGGCCTCCAGGCCGCCCTGCCCTTCCTGCCTCGCCAGCACCGATGCCAGCACCATGCCCACTTCCGCATCCGACTCGAATGCCCTTTCAACGGCGTCCAGGTGGCCCGGCAGCAATTCGTCGTCCGCGTCGAGCTTGACCAGGTACTTCCCGCGGGCGCGCCGGATACCCACGCCCCACGCGCCGCCGGCGCCGAGGTTTTTTTCGTTCCTGATGTATTCGACCATCTCCGCGTAACGCCGGGCGACCTGCGGCGTGTCGTCATCGCTGGCGTCATCGATCAGCAAAACCTGGATGTCGTCCCGGTTCTGCGCCGTGACGCTCCCGAGCGCGCCAGGCAGGAAACGCCCATAGTTGTAGCTGGGGATTACGACCGTGAAGGTCGGGGCGCCGGGCGCGTCAGCCATTGACTATCCCCTTCAGCCGCCGGGGCAGACCGTAGCGCAGCCGCACGGCGTTGTGGACCAACTGTCGATGCAGCCAGTTCCCCCACCAGGCCGCGGAGCCCCTTGCCCCCCAGAACCGGCGGCTGACGGCGTACCACTCGGCGGCAAAGTCGTCGAATCCGCGGCCCGATTTGCTGCCTTCGTGGAAACGGTAGTTGGCCCAGTGGCCATCGACCACGTGGATCTCATGCTGCCGGGTGATACGCAACCAAAGGTCATAGTCCATTGCGTAGTGCAGCCCGGGGTCCAGCACCGGGTCGAAACCGTCGATCACTTCCCTGCGAAAAAACACGGAGGGCTGGTTGATCGTCATGCCACCCGTGGACCAGTAGCGGATCAGCTTCTTGTGGCCACTGTACAGGTTGCGCTTTTGCTCGAAGACCCTCGCGTCCGCGTCCATCATCCCGAAGTGGCTGCACATCGCTATCTTGACGGCCGGGTCCGCAAACGCCGCCGCCACCTGCCGCAACGCCCCCGGCCGATAGCAGTCGTCGCTGTTCAGCCAACCGAGTATCTCGCCCGTCGCCCGGGCGAACCCCCTATTCAGGGCCTCGGACTGGCCGCTGTCCTTCTCACTGGAGAAAAACGCGATACGGGCGGCGTGCTTTTCCAGTATGCCAACGCTCTCGTCGGTGCTGCCGCCGTCGATGACGATCAGCTCGATATCCGTGTAATCCTGCTCCAGGACCGACTCGAGCGCCGCCTCCAGGAACCGGCCCTGGTTCAGTGACGGCATGACAATGCTGATTCTGGGTGTGTTCATCCGATCGAATCCATCACGCACCGCCCCCACCGGGGCTCGTCGGACCCGCAGGTATAACGTTCTGGGACCTGATATCAGCCATCCCCCGGTGCGGGCGCCTCTTGCAGGATATCCGAAACGACGGCGCGAAACCCCTCGGCAAAATCCCTCGTCCTGCCTGGTAACAGTTCAGCGGCCCGCTTCTCGAGCTCCAGGTCGGGTATGGGGCTGTTTTCAAGCCAGGCACTTTTCAGCGCATCCTCCAGTGCCGCGGTATCGTCCAGGGCAAAGAACACGGCACCGGCTGGCGCCTGCTCCCTGTGCACGCCGAGATCGGACACAATCACTTTCTTGCCAATACTTTTACATTCTTCGACCGTTGAACTCCAGCCCTCGAACCTTGACGGGTTGATGACCGCCACCGAGTAACGGATCAGATAGAGCACGTCGATATAGTCGATCAAACCCAGCAGGCGAATGTTTTCTTCGAGCCTGTTGGAGGCGATAAACGTCCTCAGTTCCTCGATATATCCGGGGTTCCGCTCGTCGCGCAGCGAGCCCGTGCATACCACGTTGACATCCAGCCCGGATGCTTTCAGGTTTTTCACGGCCTCGAAAACCTGGAGGTGATTCTTGTGTTTCCAGAGCTGGTTGGGCAGATAGAAATACCTCGCGGGGATTGCGTGCCTGCCACTGATGAAATTCCTTTCAAGACCGAAGACGGCGGGATCGGGCTGGGAAACAAACTGCAGCACATGCAACCGGCCTTCCAATGCGGTACCGAAACGGAGACAGTCCCGGCGGGCGTCCTGACTGCTCACGATAACGGCGTCGCTGATTTGCAGCAGCTTTGCCATGGCCGTGTTTCGTTGCCGGATGAGTTCCGGCGTGAAGAACTCCGGCAAATGCATGTGCTGGAAATCCGGAATCCAGCTTATCGTTTTGAACTTCAAACCCCGGTACGGGCCATACACGTGGTGAACGACGTCGATACGGTGCTTCTCGAACAGCCGGTTTTGCAGCACGGGCCAACCCAGGTGATAGGCGATCCGGTTCGCGATCTTGAACTTGGCGCCCTGTTGATCGAACAGGGCGTCGAAAACGATCTTTGCGTGCGGTTGCAGCAGTTCGACGATCGCCGGATCTGTCTGCCTGCCAATGAACAGCACCGGGCAGATATCATTCCGCTCCAGCGTGGATAGCGCGTAGAAAAGATTCTTGTGGTAATTGACGCCACCCATCCAGTCTTTGGATTGGGGGGCTGTAAAGGCGACGTTGATCACTTGCCCAGGGCCCTGAACCAGCCCAGGTAACTGTCGAGGCCGTCCTCGAAAGAGACGGCGGGCCGCCAACCCAGCGCGCGGGCCTCTTCGATGTCCGCCAGGTAATGGGAGGGGTCTCCCGTTTTCGCGTCGCCTTTGAAGCGGACCTTGTCACCGGACAATCCGAACTTCCGCGCAAGCATGGATACGACCCGCTTGGTGCTGGTGCCGCGGCCGGAGCCCCCATTGAGTATCAGCGGCGGTTTCGCCGCGCACGCCACCGTGCGGATCAGTTCAACGGCATCCGAACAATAAAGCCAGTCCCGCGTTTCGTTGCCGGTCCCCCAGAACTCCGGATGGCCGCTTGGGGCTTCGAGTTTCCTGCAGGCGTCCCAGATCAACTGCTTTCTGAGACCTGGCCCGTACAGCGAAAAAAACCGGATGATTGCAACGTCAAGACCGTAAAACTGCCTGTACTCGAGGCAGAGTTCCTCAACGATCTTTTTGTGGTAACCATAAGGGGAACTGGGCTGCAGCGGGTCACCGACCTTGTTTCGCCTGGCGGTGCTTTCACCGTAAACGGCCGCGCTGGATGGATAGACCAAACGCGTCTCCCGCGAACAGGCTCTCATGTATTCGAGTATCTCGCGAGTGGTCGTTACGGTATTCCGGTAGTCGGCCTCCGGGTCGTCGAACGACCGGGGTACGGAACTGCCGCCGGCGCAGTGAACGACGATATCGAACCGCTGACCGGTCGCACGCAGCGCGTCCATCGTGATGGGCGTGTCGTGCCACCCGGCGAGCTCGACGTCCTGAACGGGGTCTGGCATGCAATCGCCCCGGCCCAGCGCATGCACCCGGTGACCTCGGCTCGCGAAGTGCTGCGTGCAGTGCCGACCCAGAAAGCCGGCCGCGCCGGTAATGAGTACGTTCTTCTTCAACCGGTCACCTGCGGACAATCCCGTCTCTCAGCGATTGCCGAATGCGGTGCTTGCCACCACCAGCGGCATCGCCGTGTCCGGGCAATTCGACCTGAGCATCGCCAGGTATTCGTTTGCGTCCGGGTTGGCGGCGAGATCGCCGTCGTCCAGGTTCGCGCAATCGATCCATGCATTTTTGGCGAAACTGTAGCGCTTGATGACCCGGGCAGGACTGCCGACGGCGACACTGAACGCGGGAATGCTTGCCGTCAGGAAGGCACCCGCCCCCAGCACGGAGCCATGCCCGACGGTAACGTTACCCATCACGGTAGCGCCACTGCCGAAAAAGCAGTTGTGACCGACATGGATGCTGTCACTGGCCGTGGTGCCGCTCGTCAGGTACGGCACGGCGGGGTTGTCGGTGACATGGCTGCTGCCGATGAACCTGCAATCGTTGGTGGTCAGGACATAGTCGCCAAAGACGATTTCACGGCCCGAAGAGAAAAAGTTTCTCCGGCCGATAAAGCAGTTGTCGCCGATCACGATCGCCAGCTTGCCGGGCTCCCGGTGATTGACGTTCAGCCAGCTGTCTTCGGCGATCACCGTGTTTTCACCGAGCCGGATATTGGCGGCGCCGATCAGCTGGACCCGGCGGGCAATATGGCTGTTCGGGCCCCGCTGGCAGCGCGGCGCGAGGAAACGGCGTAGGTATGGCTCGCTCTTGCGCGGCAGCAGCCCCTTGATCATCCGTTTGCAGAGTCTGAAAAAATTCTTCACCCGTGAATCCCGACCATACCTTTTTCAACATTGCCGCTTGTTGCACACCGCCACCGACGAAGGCGCGGGCGCAAAAAGACTAATTGCCGGACTCCTGATATTTTCGTTGCCAAGCCTCGACCAGTGAATCCGGATACCCCCTGTGAAAATGCCCCGGCCATGGATACGCTGGTCTGCCGCTCCCGTCCGTCAGTTTTATCTCGTTCGCCTTGCAGATGCGCCTGGCGGGCACACCGGCGACGACGCTGTGGGCGTCGACGTTGTCCTTTACCAGGCTGTGTGCGCCCACGAGGCTGTGCTCACCCACGCTCACGCCGGGCAGAATGACCGACATCGTGGCAATGACGGCAAAGTCATGCACCGTGACGCCGAGCAATGTATCGCTGGGGGGGTGCGGGTCATTCGTCAAAACGACATAGGGAAAGACCCACACGAAATTCCCCAGCACTGATTTCTTGCCCAGGTGCACATTGCTGTGAGTCCTCACGAAGTCACCGATCCGGCAATCGCCCTGAAAATCCGAGAGCGTCCCGATCTGCAGGTTTTCCCCGGCGGTAACGTTCTCCCGGACAGTGACCCTGTGCCCGGTCACGAGCCCGTTGCCAAATACGGACCCTGAATAGATCACGCTGTGTGAACGGACCCTCGAGTTGCTTCCGATCACCAGCCGGTCGCTAGTTGCCAGCGCCGACGGGTAACCGATCTCACAATACCCGTCTATCTCGGTTCCATCGCCGATAACCACATTGTCATGGACCGTTGTGAAGGCGCCGATCTTGACATTGCTGCCGATGCGTACGTTTTCGCCGACAATTGCGGATTTGTGAATCATGTTTGAGCCCAATTCGTATTCCTTTTCTCGTCTGCCCGAAGTCCTGTCGTGCGGCCGTCACCGTCGCTGGTTCTGCCCCGGCTTCATTCTTCTTGCAAGGAAGTACAGGCCGCGGAGCAGTGATCGAATAAGCCCGATGACCAGCCCTGACGATAGCATCTCATAATCGGGAAACCAATTCTTGTTCCTGTTTTCCGCCACGAGCGCTCTCAGCACCCGCTTCTCGAGTCCTTTCGCCCGCGGCAAATGATGCTCGAAGATGCTCCTTACGTCTGCAAGAATCGCGTTTCTTTCCAGCCCGGGCGTCACCCTGTTGTTCACCCGAATGCGGTAGCGCCATGTTGCCCGCGGGCACAGGGCGATGTTGGAATCCAGCAGCGCCGTCAGGCAGAAATCCAGGTCTTCTATCACGTAATCCGTGCGGTAGCCGCCCACGGCGTCAAAATACGACTTCTCGATAAACTGATGCTGATAGGGCGGGTTCCAGTTCAAGAGGATATCGAGATGCAGCAGGGACACTCTTTCGAGCACGGCCGCGCTCTTGCCGAAATAGGCCAGCGTGCCCGGATGAACCAGGGCGCCGTCCTCGTCGATGAGTTCAGCATCGCTCAGTACGAGTTTCACCGCCCGCTCCATCGCAAATGCCACCTGCGAGGTGATGCCGTGAGGTAGCAATTGGTCGTCACTGGCGAGCCCGGTAATGTATTGGCCCTTGGCGGATGCAGCCAACCTGTTCAGCGTCTCACAGATACCCGCATTGTCTTGCCTGGCGCAGCGGGCGTGGACGAACCTGTCCGAGTTTTCCGCCATCCACTCACTCGCCAGGTGATACGTCCGGTCATCCGAACCATCGTCCAGCAGCAGCAGCTCCAGGTTGTCGTAATCGGAAGCCTTGACGCTCTCCAGGCAGCTGATGATGTACTTCTGATGATTGAACGAAGGGATCAGCACGCTCACCAATGGTGCGTGGTCCCGTCTGTCAGTCACCGCCCTCGAAGAATATTCCAATCGGTCATTCCCATCGCATCAATTGCCGGCCCCTGTGCTCGAGCACCCCACCCGTACCGGTCCTTGCCGAAACCGGCCGCTTCAACCCATTGCCCGTCTTTTTCATATCCTTGCGGACATGGGTCATCCATTGTAACCAACGAAAGAATTTTCGTATTTTGAAGGTGGATTGTTGTATTCTTCCGCAAACAAAAGGGCGACACAAGATTGAGCACGGGAACCGAAAAGCAAAACTCGACTGTCATCGAAGCCGGGCGTTCCATACGGCATTATTGGAAGGATATCTGGCGCTACCGGGAACTTTTTTATGTTCTGAGCTGGCGGGATATCGCGGTAAGGTATAAACAGACCGCCATCGGAGTGGCCTGGGCAGTGATCCGCCCGCTCGTGACGATGGTCGTGCTGACCGTCATTTTCGGCCATTTCGCGAAATTGCCGAGCGAGGGCGACGCGCCCTACGCGATCATGGTGTACGCCGCCATGCTGCCGTGGCACTTTTTTGCCAATTCCCTCTCGCAAAGCAGTTTCAGCCTGGTCAACAACCCCAACCTGATCACCAAGGTGTATTTCCCCAGAATGATCATTCCGGCCAGCACGGTGTTCACCAACCTGGTCGATTTCCTGATCTCCTTCGCGGTGCTGCTGCTGCTGATGGCGTACTACCGCTACGTGCCGAGCCTTCGTTTCCTGCTCCTTCCGGCCTTTTTGTTTTTCGCGCTGCTGTCTTCCTTCGGCGTGGGCCTTTTTTTCACCGCCCTGAACGTCAAGTACCGGGATTTGCGTTTTGTCGTTCCGTTTGTCGTGCAACTCGGACTCTATGCCTCACCGGTCGCCTACAGCAGCACCATCATTCCCGAGCACTACCGCTTTGTGTATTCCCTCAACCCGATGGTGGGTGTCATCGATGGTTTTCGCTGGGCCATACTCGGCGGCGAGTCGGAAATCTACTGGCCCGGGTTCTTGACGTCCGCCGCCGTAACCCTGCTGTTCCTGCTCCTGGGCGTGCATTTCTTCAGAAAAGTGGAGAGGACGTTCGCGGATGTCATTTAAGCAGCGCTCGCGGCAGGAACAGCCCCGGAATTTGATTCAATACACGAAACTTACCACGGCCACTCAATGAGCAATACAGTCATCACCGTCCGGAACATTAGCAAACGGTACATGATCGGTCATCAGCGGCAGGCAGCAAACACCGGCTTCCGCGATGTTCTCAGCGAGCTGCCGACCAAGTTGTGGCGGCGCTTGCGGAACCCTCACTACCTTGGCAATGACGGAGAGGAGATCTTCTGGGCCCTGAAGGATATTGACTTCGAAGTGGACGAGGGCACCTGCCTCGGCATCATCGGGCGCAACGGCGCCG
>Ga0210122_1000570_pt1 | contig 12845 bp, 13 predicted proteins | sample Muzzi_CordB_D2_FD_185530 | JGI IMG/M metagenome (GOLD analysis project Ga0210122, IMG submission 185530) | Wetland microbial communities from San Francisco Bay, California, USA, that impact long-term carbon sequestration - Muzzi_CordB_D2 (SPAdes) | ecosystem: Environmental > Aquatic > Marine >... | reverse complement strand
GCTCGTCCGGAACCACCAGGGCGACGCCGTTTTCCTCGACGAACCGGCCGACGACGCACTCGTTGGCGCTTTCCAGCACTTCGGCGATCATGCCCTCGCGGCGGCCCCTCCGGTCCGTCCCGGTGCATGCCGCCAGCACGCGGTCGCCATGCAGCACCTTGCGCATTTCGCGCGAGGAGAGGTAGAGGTCGCCGCCGCCGTCATCGGGTATGACGAAGCCGAAGCCGTCCGGATGACCGCTGACCCTGCCTTTGACCAGGTCCATGCGGGCCGGCAGGCCAAAGGCGTTGCGCCGGTTCTGCACGAGTTGACCGTCCCGAACCATGGCGCGCAAGCGGCGGCGCACGATTTCCCGGCTGTCGTCGGACGCGACGCCCAGTACATCGATGATGTCCTTGATCTGAAGTGGTTTCCCGTGCTTTTCGAGCGCCTTGATCAGCGCGGCCCTCGAAGGCGCGGAAGCTTCGATCCTGTCGCGGGAAGATGGCTTTTTGCGGCCGGGTTTGTTTGTGCTCAACTATTTGTCCTTTAATTGTTTTTTACCGGCACATTGTACCGTGAGTTCAACGGGGTGTCGCAGAAATGCCCACCATCGTCCCGTCTATTTTTATTGACACCCAACAGTGAAGTCGGTAGAGTGCGCTGCGGTTCGGGAGTTCCCCCTTTACTTCCAGACCACAGGGCTGAGGATCCCCCTATCCTCGGCCCACCTGCCGAGGTGGCGGAATTGGTAGACGCGCTGGCTTCAGGTGCCAGTGAGCGATTAGCTCGTGGAGGTTCAAGTCCTCTCCTCGGCACCACTTTTTTCAAATATTAATCAATGGGTTACCGTGACCTGGGCCTGATCCATGTTCGCGGCAAACCGTCCGGGGTTTAGGCAATTTTCATTTTTTTATTACCAAGCGGTTAAAAATGCTGCTAATATTTGCCTCGGCCGCTCAAAACAAAAAGGGGGGGCCAGTCAAGGAAGTTTGGCTATACCAAAAGGGAGTTTATCTTATGAAGTCTTTATTCTATGGGCCTATGCTGGCCGTGTTTGCATTCATGTTTCTTTTTTCCTCAGCGGTCTCCGCGGAGCCGGCGCTATTGATCGGTATCGACGGCTGCGTTCTGCTGGACGGCAATGGAAATGCCGTAGTGGGAACCGGAGTTACCATCGATTCCAGAAGCGCGAACGACGCACTGACGCACATCTGTTCGACCGATGTTGCGCCTCCAGCCTCCGGGCACGCGGCGATTTTCAACGTCGACTCCTGGGCGCCCTACCGCGTACTGTGTGGTATCGATGACGGCGAAGGCGGCGATCTCGCCCAGACGGAAGATTGGCACGAAGTGGTCAGCGCGAGCGGCAAAGCCAAGCTCGTCTGCCAGTTTCACACGGCCGCCAACTGACCTGACCGTGTGATTGTGCGCAAGACGCCCGCCGCCGAGCGGGTGTCTTGCTTTCGAAGGAGAACCCGACGGGGCCGGGGTTCGAACCCCGGCCGCCGGCCGGGCCCGCCCCGTATCGCCCTCACCGGCCAAGCGGTTCGTGCAGGATGATATTCTCGCAGCGGTCAGGCCCGGTCGAAACCATGTGGACCGGCGCACCGCACAAGGATTCCATCGCCTCCAGGTATGCGCGCGCGTTCGCGGGCAGTTCCTCGAGCCTGGTCACGCCGCGCGTGCTTTGCTGCCAGCCGGGAAATGACTCGTACTCGACCTCCAGGTCCTTCCATGCGTCGGCGTCAAGCGGCGGTTCGGTCAGCCGCTCGCCGCCGAGACGGTAGGCCGTACCCACGCGGATCGTTTCCACACCGTCCAGCACGTCCAGCTTGGTCACGCAGAACCCGCTCACACCGTTGATATTCGCCGCCCTGCGCAAAGCCACGCTATCGAGCCAGCCGCAGCGCCGCGGCCGGCCGGTGGTCGCGCCGAACTCGGCGCCGCGCTCGGCGATGCCGGCGCCGGTCTCATCGAACAACTCGGTCGGAAACGGCCCCGACCCCACCCGCGTGGTGTAGGCTTTCGTGATACCCAGCACGTAGTCGATGGCGTCGGGTCCGATCCCGGCGCCGGTGCAAACCGCGCCGACGGTCGTGTTGGAAGAGGTGACAAACGGGTAGGTGCCGTGGTCGATGTCGAGCATGCTGCCCTGTGCGCCCTCGAACAGGATGCGCTTGCCTTCCTTCCTCAGGCAGTGCAAGCGCCCGCTGACGTCAGCGACCAGCGCGGCGAAACAGGCACCGAGCTGCAGCACATTGTCCATCACGCGGTCGACCGACAGCGTCTGCATGCCAAAATAGTTTTTCAGCACGAAATTGTGATAGTCCAGCGCTTCATCGAGCTTTTCACGTAAAAGCCCGTGGTTGCAAAGATCCGAAACCCGGATTCCGCGGCGCGAGACCTTGTCCTCGTAGGCCGGTCCAATGCCGCGGCCGGTGGTCCCGATCGCCCTGTCGCCGCGGGCCTGTTCACGCGCCTGGTCGAGCAACTCATGATACGGCATGATGACCGGGCAGGCCGGCGAGATGCGCAAGCGCGAGCGGACATCGACCCCCAACGCTTCGAGCGCCTCGGTTTCCTTCTTCAGTTCTTCCAGCGAGAGCACGACGCCGTTGCCGATCAGGCATTCCGAATTGTCGTTCAGAATCCCGGACGGAACCAGGTGCAGCACGGTTTTCCTGCCGTCCACGACCAGCGTGTGGCCGGCGTTATGCCCTCCCTGGAAACGCACGACGGCGTCCATGTTACGGGCCAGCAGATCGACGATTTTACCTTTGCCCTCGTCCCCCCACTGGGTTCCCAGCACAACGATGCTTTCAGATGACATCCCAACAATACCTATTCAATTCAGCAAACGAAGGTTTGCGGAGCAAGGGGCGGCCGGACCATGCCGGGCCGGGCGGATTTTAACGCAGAATCGGTGACAACGGCCGCGAGACGGCGGCGCCGCCCCCCGCTGGCCGGGCCCTCGGCACGACGGCGCCGTTGGCGTGGGACGCTCAGAGAACCCATAACAACGTGGCCCCCAGCAGCATGCTGACCATGCCGGCGACCCGTATGCTGCGGGTACCCAGTTTTGCCGCATCACGCATGACCTTGATCCAGGCCGACGGCGCCAGGCTGGGCAGCAAGCCTTCGAGAATCAACACCAGCGCCAGCGCTGTCAGCAAATCGTTCTTCATGTCCCGGGGCCCGCTCGCCGGCAGCTATTTCTTCAGCCCGTCCGTCCCAAAAAAATCAAAGAACTCGGAACTCGGATCGAGCACCAGCGTATCGCGGGTATTGCCAAAGGCGTTTCGGTAGGCTTGCAGGCTGCGGTAGAAGCGGTAAAACTCCTGATCCTGGCCATAGGCCGCCGCGTACGTCGCCGTGGCCTTGGCGTCACCTTCACCACGAACCTTCTCGGCATCGCGTTCGGCATCAGCGAGAATCACCCGCACCTGCCGGTCGGCGTCGGAACGAATTTTCTCGGCTTCTTCCTTACCTTCGAAACGGTACAGGTTGGCCGCCTTCTGCCGGTCCGCCCGCATGCGGTTGAAGACGGATTCGCGCACGTCATCCGGCAACTCGATGCTCTTGATACGCACGTCCACGACCTCGATGCCAAATTCCTCGGCCGCCACGTTGGCCGCCTTGGCGACCGCCTGCATCGTCGATACGCGTTGCTCGGAAACGACCTCGCCCAGCGTCCGCGCAGCGATCTGGTTGCGGATGCGGTCACTGACAATGCCGTGCAACCGGTTCAGCGCACGGGCTTCATTACCTTCCGTCGAGGTGTAGAAACGCGTGACATCCGTAATCCGCCACTTGACGAACGAATCCACGCTGACGTACTTCTGCTCGGACGTCAGCATCAGTTCGGGCGCGGTATCGAGCGTCAGGATACGCTTGTCGAACTTGCGTATGTTGTTGACGAACGGCCACTTCACATGCAGGCCCGGTTCGTAATCCACGCGTACGATGCGGCCCAGTTGGAAGCGGATCGCGTACTCGGTTTCATTCACCGTGAACAGGCTGGCGAGACCGAAGCCGCCCAGCAGGACCAGGACAATCAGAATAATCGGTTTGTTCATCGTCTTGCCTCCCGGGTCGCGGACCGGCCGTCCGTATCCGGCGCCGGGTTACTCGTGCGGCCGGCTTGCGGCGACTTCACCGGCGGCACGATCCTGGCGGAATCGCCCGTGACCTGATCCAGCGGCAGATACAGGATATTGCCGCTCGAGTCCACGTCGAGGAATACCTTGCGGTTCTTGGACAGCACTTCCTCCATCGTGTCCAGGTACAGGCGCCGCCTGGTGATCTGCGGCGCCATCTTGTACTGCGCCAGCACCAGCTTGAAGCGGCTCGCCTCGCCCTCCGCCTTGGCAATGGTGGCTTCCTTGTAGCCAGCGGCTTCCTGGGTGATGCGCGCAGCCCTGCCGCGTGCTTCGGGGATGACGCTGTTGACGTGTACGTTGGCTTCCTGGATATAGCGCTCGCGGTCCTCGCGGGCCCGGATCACGTCCGAATAGGCCTCCCTGACCTGCGACGGCACGTTGACGTCGACCAGGTTGAACTGGGTAATCTGCAGCCCAGCCTGGTACAAGTCCAGCGTATCCTGCAGCACCTGCTGTGTCTCCAGGCGGACCTTGGTCCTGGCGTTACCCTCGAGTATCGCGTCCAGCTGGTTGGTGCCGACCGCTTCTCGCAACGCGCTCTCCGCGGCCTTTCTCAACGTCATTTCCGGGTCGCGCACCTGGAACAGGAACTTCTCCGCGTCATTGATGCGGTACTGGACCTTGTAGGTGAATTCAACCAGGTTTTCATCTTCCGTCAGCATGTGACCGCGGTCCTCGGCGACCCTGACGTTGCTGATATTGACCTTGGTCACCATTTCGAACGGGCGCGGCAGCGTCAGGTTGATACCGGGTTTCAGCGTGCGCGTGTATTTACCGAAACGCTGCACGACGCCGCGCTCCGCCTGGTCCACGACATGCACCGAATCCCAAGCCACCCAGAAAACGATCAGCAGCAGCACCAGCGAGAATGCCCCGCCGCCGCTGCGGCGGCCGCCGCCGGTGCCCTTGCCTCCGCCACCGCCAAATACGGATTGCAGACGCTGGCTGACGCCGCGAAATATATCTTCCAGATCCGGTGGCTGCTGGTCACCTGATTTCCAGGGGTCTTTGTTGCCATTTCCGGGTTCTTTCCAGGGCATGGGGTTCTCCGTTCAAAGGTGTGTCGGGGCTGTCATTCAGTTAAGAATTCTTGCTTGAAGAGTGGCTGCCGCCTGCCGGGGGTCTTCACGTCTGTGTCAACTACATTCTAGGTGGCGCGTTGCCGGGCAGCAAGTGTAGTGTGCTGCAATTCGGCGCACGGGTCACAACAGGGCCTCCCGCACCAGCAGGCCCGCCTCGCCCGGCATCCTGCCCAACTGTTCGGCGTCCTGCCGCGACAGGTCGACCTTGAGCAGCCACCTGCCGTCCTCGGCAATTTTCTCCTCGCTCACGGCGCCCAGGTCAAACAAGGTGGAACGCAGTTTCGCGTGTTGGCCCGCCAATGATATCCACTGCTCGATACGCTCGCCCCCTAATCGCTGTTCGATCACGGCCTGCAGTTCCTGCAGACCCGTACCGGCCAGGGCGGAGACGTCGATGCGCTCCACCCGGCCGCGGTCGTCGAGCTGCGTGACCGGGTCGCGCCCGAGGCGGTCGATCTTGTTGTAAACGCGGACCCGCGGCAGCCTGCCCGCGCCGACCTGCTCCAGGACCTTGTCGACGTCCTCCGCCCGCTGCTGGTGGAACGGATCGGAAGCATCGATGACATGCAGGAGCAGGTCTGCCTCCCTGGTCTCCTGCAGGGTCGCGTGAAAGGCTGCCACCAGTTCGTGCGGCAAGTCCCTGACAAACCCGACGGTATCGACCAGCAAGACATGTCCGTTGTGGCCGTGGTCCAGTTGCCGGATGGTCGGGTCCAGTGTCGCAAACTGCATGTCACGCGTATCGACGCTGGCAGCGGTCAATGCATTGAAAAGCGTTGATTTCCCGGCGTTGGTATATCCCACGAGGGCCACGCTGCTGACGTTGGCCCGGGCACGCCTGCGGCGGCTTTGTGCACGTTGCCGCCTGACCTTGTCGAGCCGGTTCTTCAGGTAGCCGATGCGTTGTCCGATCAGGCGCCGGTCGGTCTCCAGCTGCGTTTCGCCCGGGCCACGCAGGCCGATACCGCCCTTCTGTCGCTCCAGGTGTGTCCAGCCGCGGATCAAGCGTGTCGAAAGATGCCGCAACTGTGCCAGTTCGACCTGCAACTTGCCTTCGTGGGAACGCGCCCGCTGGGCAAAAATATCCAGGATCAGCGCGCTGCGGTCGAGCACGCGGCACTGGCATTGGCGTTCGATGTTGCGTTCCTGGATCGCCGTCAGGGGTTGGCTGACCAGCACCAGGCTGGCGTCGGTCGCGGCGACTTTTTCGGTCAGTTCGTCAATTTTTCCGCTGCCCACAAAAAACCGCGCGTCCGGACGATCGCGCGGTGCAGTCAGGACGGCAGCGATTTCAACGTCGGCGGAGCGGCACAACTCCTCGAATTCATCCAGGGACTCCGGACCCGTTTGCGCAAGTACCGGGTGAAGAATAACGGCGCGGTCGCCCCGGTCAGCCCTTTCAAACAAATTCGATTACCCTTCGTCCTCTTCAAATACGCTGACATTGCGGGCTGGTACAACGGTCGAAATGGCGTGTTTGTATATCATCTGGCTGACGGAATTCTTGAGTAGCACGACAAATTGGTCAAACGATTCAACCTGACCCTGTAGTTTGATTCCATTGACGAGATAAATAGCCACGGGTACGCGTTCCCGACGCAACGCGTTCAAGAATGGTTCTTGTAATGATTGACCCTTTGACATGGCTGTTGCTCCTCCGCTTTTTTGTAATGTCCGATTGCTAATGGAACTTATGTACATGGGTACTGACACGTCACGCTTCAAGGAAAATCCTCAATGCGTCGAGCAATTGTTCCCGCACCCCAACGTTCTGTAAATTATACCATATGGCGGAGCTGTCACGCCTCAACCACGTGAGTTGTCTCTTGGCGAGTTGCCGGCTGGCCGCGATGGCCTTTGCGCGCGCTTTTGAGGGTGAGTGCTCGCCCTCGAGTAAACCCCAGAACTGACGGTAGCCGACCGCACGCATGGACGGCAAATCCGCGTGCAGATCGGGCCGGGCATACAGGCCTTTCATTTCCTCCAGAAAGCCCGCCTTGAGCATGGCGTCGAAGCGCGTCTCGATGCGCTGGTGCAGGAGGCTGCGCGGCTGGGGCGCAACGACGATCTTGTGCAGGTGGTAACCCGGTTTCTGCCCCCCCGACGCGGCCTGCAGCGCGCTCAGGGTAGTGCCGCTGATACGAATGACTTCCAGGGCCCGCTGGATGCGCTGCGGGTCGTTCGGATGGATGCGTGCTGCCGCCTCGGGATCCTGTTCCCGCAGTATTTCGTGCATGGCGGGCCAGCCGATGGCGGCCGCCTGCCGCTCCAGTTGCGCGCGCACGGTCTCGTCCGCGGCCGGCAACTCCGACAAGCCGTGCTCGAGAGCGTGGAAATACAACATCGTTCCGCCGACCAGCAGCGGTACTTTTCCGGCGGCGGTAATGTCCCGCATTTCCCGCAACGCGTCTTCGCGGAACTCCGCGGCCGAATAACTCTCGGCCGGGTCGCGAATGTCGATCAAGCGGTGCGGCGCCCTGCGCAGCGTACCGGCGTCCGGCTTGGCGGTGCCGATGTCCATGCCGCGGTAGACCAGCGCCGAGTCCACGCTGATAATCTCCAGCGGAAATCGTTCGCACATCTCGACCGCCAGACCGGTTTTGCCGGCGGCCGTCGGCCCCATCAGGAATACGGCCGGCGGGAGCTTCTCGGTTGTAGGCGCAGAATCGCTCACACGCTCAACGGCCACGCAGGAACAGGCGGTCGATAGCGGCGAGATCGAGCTGCAGCCAGGTGGGTCTGCCGTGGTTGCACTGCGCCGCCCGCTCGGTCCTTTCCATGTCACGCAACAATGCATTCATTTCGGCCGTGTTCAGCGTCCGGTTGGCCCGCACCGAGCCGTGACAGGCCATGGAAGAGAGCACTTCGTCCATGGCGGACTCGATTTTCTGGCTCTCCTCGTCCGTCGCCAGTTCCGCCAGCACGTCTTTCAGCAACTGCCCGATATCCCCCTGCTGCAGCAGCGTGGGAACTTTCCTGACCAGCACCGTCTGCGGGCCGGTGCGGTCACAACCGATGCCCAGCGCATCGAGTTGCCGGTGCCGGCTTTCCACCATGCCGGCTTCCTTCTCGCTGACGTGAACGGTCACGGGCACGAGCAGGTTCTGACTCCGTATCCCGTCGCTCAGAAGCCCGCTTTTCAAGCGTTCGTAAGTGATCCGTTCGTGTGCCGCGTGCATGTCCACCAGCACCAGCCCATGCCGGTTCTGGGCCAGGATATAGATACCGTGCAGCTGGGCCAGCGCAAATCCCAGCGGCGGGATTTCCGACTCGTCGTCCGCGCCGGCCGCCGCGCCGGGCGTCATTCGGGCGCTGTCGGGATGGGCGGACCCGGACGCTCCGGACAATGCCCTGGCGTAAGCTTCCATCTGCTCGGCCACGGCCATCGGCATCGCGCCCTGTCTCGTCTGCCAGCCCTGCATCGGCTCCTCGTCGCCGGCACCGATAGTGTTGCCTGGCCTGGGCGCCCCGTGACCGACGCCAGCCCCGGCCAGGGCGCGGTTCAGCGAGGCATAGACGAAATCGTGCACGGATCGGGAGTCCCGAAAGCGCACCTCGTGCTTTTGCGGATGAACGTTGACATCGACCCCGCTCGGCGGCAGCGACAGAAACAGCACGAACGCCGGGTGCCTGCCGTGATACAGCACGTCCCGGAATGCCTGGCGCACGGCGTGTGCGACCAGCCGGTCGCGGACGATCCTGCCATTGACGAAAAAGTACTGGCGGTCCGCCTGGGCACGGTTGTAACGCGGCTCGGCCACCCAGCCGCTCAAGCCGAGCTGACCGCGCTGCTCGTCGATCCCGAGCGCGTGCTCGACGAAACTTCGATCCAGTACCTGTGCCAACCGCTTCTGCATGCCGGTTTCATCGGCAACCGCCGCCAGTTGCCGCACGGTGCGGCCGTTATGCTGCAACTGGAAACTGACGTCGGCACACACCAAGGCCATATGTTTCAGCAAGTCGTCGATGTGCGCGAACTCGGTCCGGTCGGTGCGCAGGAATTTTCGGCGCGCCGGCACGTTGTAGAACAGGTCGGCGACCTCGACCAGCGTGCCGGTCTCGCCGGGAGCCGGTTCGACGGAACCGGCCTCGCCCTGACGGGCCTGCACCTGCCACGCGTGCTCTGCTCCGGGCGTGCGGGCGCGGATAAGCAGCCTGCTGACCGAAGCGATACTGGGCAGTGCTTCGCCCCTGAACCCCAGCGAACTGACTTCCTCGAGATCCTCGAGGCTGGCGATCTTGCTGGTTGCATGGCGGGCCAGCGCCAACGACAGTTCGTGCCGGGCGATGCCGGCACCGTCATCGGCCACGCGGATCAGGCGCTTGCCGCCTTGTTCGAGTATCACCCGGATATTTTTCGCACCTGCATCGAGGCTGTTTTCCACCAGTTCCTTGACCACCGACGACGGCCGTTCGACCACTTCGCCGGCGGCAATCTGGTTGATCAGTAACTCTGGTAACTGGCGGATCGGCATGCGCCATCTTTTTAGCCCTTTTCCGCCACGGCTTCAAGGAATATATCCACACACCGGGCGATGGGCGACGAAAAGAAACCGGGCGGGACGGGGCCGAATTCGTCCTTGCTGCTGGTCAACTGACCGTCCGCACTCGTGCGGATGCGGTGCAGGTTGGAACGGCCGAAGAACCAGACCACCCCGTTGCGGTCCTCGATGCAACTGGAGTGGTCTGCAAGATCATGCGGATAACCCGCTGCGGGTGACAGGGTCAGAACGGTGCTGCGGTCAGGCATCAGCACCTTGATCCCGGCCGGGTACCAGACCGTCCACAGTCTGCCATGAGAGTCCTCGAACAGAGCAATAAGCACATGGCTTGGCAGATCAGCGTTCGGCGCGCTGAAATCGACGAAACGACTGCCGTCGTAACGCGCCAGACCCAGTTCCGTGCCCACCCACGTGTAATTGTCATGATCGACCAGCACGGACCGCACCGAACTCTGCGGCAGACCCTGGTCCGTGGTGACGTACTGGGGATCCCAGACATAGGCGTTATCGCTGGCGCCGGCAGCGGGCAACCAACAGATCAGCAACAGGCAGTCGATCAGCCTGCTGCGTTTGAAACGCGCGACGTACCTGTGAGAGCGACTGTACACAGTCTTCTTATTTTTACACTAATGCCGTAAAGGCCACCGTTCATGCTTGAGGAAATCCTGCAACCAGTCAATTTTTCAAAAAAACAGGTAGTGTCTCAGTTTGAAATTCTTTTGTTATACGGGCCGCGCTTTTTGGTCGGGGCCTCTGCATCCATCGCCTCGATGATCTCTGACCATTCCCAAACATGGTCGGTCAGACCAGCTTCCATCGCCGGGGTAACACTCAGCGTCTTGTGAATCCGCAGCCAGTTATAGAACACGGTGTAGATCGCAACCATGTGCATATGGTTTTCAAACTTCTTTGAGAACGCATTAGTCAGACGAGTATAGCGCCGGACTGCCATGCGCATGGTCAGGTTAGAGCGTTCGATATGTGATGTGCTGATGTGCTTTATGTCGGGGTTGCCGGTAACGGTCTGCAATTTGCCACAAACAAACTCACTCGGGCTGTACTTGCGCTCCGGTGTTTTCGGGCCTTCACCGTAAATCTTCACCAGTTGGGCGTAGTCCACGCCAGCGCCGAAAGCCGTTTCGACTGCTTCAACATACGCCCTGAGTCCGTCCGTAGTTAACTGGAACCGTCCATCCACACGCTCGGCCAGGTCCAGCATGAAAGTGTGGGCATATTCAGCATCGCGGCCACCGACCAACCAAGAAATGATTAACTTGGAATCAGAGTCAAGGGCCGTCCATGTCCACACATCGCCAGCATTGTCAGGCGCAGACTTCGCGCCCTTGACCTTCTTTTGCTTGGCGTAACAGAAAGACCAGACTTCATCACACTGGACGCGCTCAGCTTTCACACCGCGCACGTTTTCATCATGGAACTTGGAGCAGTAGCGGCCAGCATCAACCAGCAGCTTAGAAACGGTATTGATTGAAACATCGGTTATCCGAGAAACGCTCCGCATGCTCATGCCCTCACAGAGCATGGCTAAGATTTGAGCGCGTTTCTTTATGGATAGTTTGTTCACATAATTATTATATGAACTTTTATGCTTACCGTCAAGTAGTTATTTCATACCTATTCTCAATTAATTAATTGTCAATTGCATCTAAATCAATTATTATTTGTTTTCATTTGAATTGCAAATTGATTAATCATGATTTACCCAATGCCAAAACTTACAGACGAATACCTTGATGTTATTGATAAGGTAGAAGAATTGAAGCAACAGCTTAAATTCCAAGTGCAGCAACACCCGCGTCGTTGGACCGGTTTACTGCGCCGCAACACATTCGCCAGGAACGTTCAAGGCTCCAATAGCATCGAGGGTTATGATGTTTCCGAAGATGACGCAGTAGCTGCTGTGGAAGAAGAAGAGCCTACCGATGATCGTACGGAATCATGGCTGGCTATAAGCGGTTATCGCGCGGCCATGAGCTACATTATCCAACTAGGCGAGGACCCACATTACAAACACAACGTGGGGACAATAAGAAGCCTTCATTACATTATGGTCGGCTATGATCTATCAAAAAACCCTGGGCGATGGCGCCCTGGGGGTATTTATATTCGACATGAGCCTACCGGAGAGATTGTATATGAAGGTCCTGATGCTGAGCTAGTTCCTGACTTGATGGATGAATTGGTGGAGCAACTGGTGCACCCGGACAAGATGCCGGTAATCATTCGGGCAGCAATGGCCCATCTTAACCTCGTAATGATTCACCCCTTTTCAGACGGCAATGGCCGGATGGGAAGGGCGCTGCAAACAATGGTATTTGCTAGGGAAGGCACGTTAGAGCCAATCTTCTCGTCTATTGAAGAATATCTCGGAAAGTATACACCTCAATATTACGAGGTTTTGGGAGAAGTGGGGCAAGGCTCTTGGCATCCGAGGAACGACCCGTTGCCATGGATTAGATTCTGCCTTATTGCCCATTATCGTCAGGCCGAAGAATATCTATTGCGGGTAAAAGAAACGGCCAACTTGTGGGAGTTGCTGGAATATGAAATGCACAATCGTGGGCTAAATGAACGCATGGCATTAGCCCTGCTTGATGCCGCATTCAGAGTGCGTATTCGGAATGCAAGTTATAGACGAATTGCTGAGGTTTCTATGGAAACGGCCAGCAGAGAACTAAAGCTGCTATGTGATAAAGGCTTGCTGATTGCAAAAGGCGAAAAACGTGGGCGTTATTATGAAGCAGGGGAATGGCTGCAAGAACAATGGAGATCTGTATATCAACCAAGAAAACGCACTGACCCGTTCTCTCCAAATGTGGAAGTTCCACAGCTGCACGAGCCGCCAAAACAAGGTGACCTTTTATGAAAAATGCCCCCGTGGCGAAATTGGTATACGCAGCGGACTTTAAATCCGTGGTGCATCGCACTTGTGGGTTCGGCTCCCACCGGGGGCACCATTCATACTATCCTATTTTTCTAATTTATTCTCTGTTGCCCATCGGGCCGCAGCTGCCTTTTTAGCAATTTCACTTCGCTGCTTTTTCGTCAACTTCTTTGCCCGAGCAGCACCGCCCATCTTTCCTAAAGACTGGGCGGCCTTG
>Ga0210122_1000569_pt1 | contig 12851 bp, 6 predicted proteins | sample Muzzi_CordB_D2_FD_185530 | JGI IMG/M metagenome (GOLD analysis project Ga0210122, IMG submission 185530) | Wetland microbial communities from San Francisco Bay, California, USA, that impact long-term carbon sequestration - Muzzi_CordB_D2 (SPAdes) | ecosystem: Environmental > Aquatic > Marine >... | reverse complement strand
GTTTCAATTTCACTGGGGCAACTCTTAGCCTTGATTCCGGTGGCTCTGGTTATCTGCTTGTTTGGCGGAGCATTTGGGGTTATCCTTATGGCAAATCTCAACAGCCAGCGGGCGGCCAATCAGGTTTTTCCTTTTGTTATGCTCCCTCAATATTTTCTGGCAGGTGTTTTTTTACCGATTGGCAAGTTGCCTTGGTATCTTGATGTCCTCTCCCGCATCTCTCCGATGCGCTACGCTGTCGATTTGACCCGCTCAGTCTTTTATGCCCCGTTGCCAGAGTACTCCGCAGTGGTATTGCAGGGGCCATCCTTCAATATAATAGTCATTGCAGTATTGTTTGGGGTCTTTCTTCTGACAGGCACATTTTTATTTGTGCAGAAGGAAAAAAATCGATAACGACTGTCAGCGGATTTCAACCAGATATTCCGCTGCTATCCAACCAATGCGTTGCCCTCCGGCATCCACCTTAAGCCATTCGACCCGGCCAACGAACTCTCGCTCATATAAAATCCGAACCACCGTTCCCTCTGAAAATGTGGCAGAAATAGGGCCGCCGGGAGTCCAGCGCATCCTCACACCACGACCACCGGTATTTGCCACCACCGCAGAGACGGGGGTCGGAGTATAGGTGGGTGTCGGCGTTGCGGTATCTGTTGGCGTTGCGGTTGGGGTTAAAGTGGCGGTTGGGGTTCGGGTCTCCGTTGGTGGTGGAGATGGGGTAGTGGTCGGCGTGTTCGTGGAGGTGGGGGTAGGGGTGTTCGTAGGTGTATGGGTTGGTCCGGGAGTAGGCGTAGCGGTGAAGGTTGGGGTCGGAGTGGGGGTGGGCGGGATAAAGGGATCTAGAGCCGTAGTCGGCACGACAAGCAAAACCAGGGTCAGTGGTTGTGTATCCGACTCCATTACACCGGCCTCTCGTAAGCCATTAGCCACTCGCTCTCGGAAATCAACTACGCTTTGGTGAGAGGGATTTTTCAATGATCTGATTTGTACCTCTATATGGAGGGTTTTGTCAGGATCATCTTTCTCTTCAACTTTCCAGCTATCCAACGTTGTCGAAGGGCCAAGAATTTTGACTTTTTCTATTTCTTCTGTAAGTATCCGGTCAATGGTGCGTTCCAGAGCAGCCTGTTTGAAAGAGTTGATGGAGAGTGCCCAAAGTACCCAGGCCATGACAATTAATAGGATTATCGAGCTTACAAGACCACTGCTAAAGACACGTAGACCCCCCCGTTTATTCAGGTGTGGACGGAAGCCCAACAAGAAAAAGACTAAACCACTGGCCGCCGTAATGGCAACCAGGTTTGTCAAGAAGAGAACGAGCGCCCCTTGAGCAATTTCCATGTCTGGCCGAGAGATGCCAATCCCCACGGTGGCTAAGGGCGGAACCAGCGCAGCGGCAATCGCCACCCCCGGCAAAGAGGCAGACATGTCTCGACGGCATATGGCATAAGCCCCGGCGAAGCCTGAAATTAAGGCTACCCCCAAATCAAAAAGGCTGGGTTGGGTTCGGCTTAAAATCTCTTTTGTGGGTTCAGAGTCGGGCAAAATAAGGCCAATTACTAACCCCATTGCAATCGCCAGAAGCATGCCTCGTATCGTGGCGCTGGCAGCCAGACCCAATAGTTTGCCGTCGGCCTGAATTGTACCCAGCCCAATGCCTACGATAGCAGCCATCAAAGGGGCCACCAGCATCGCCCCAATAATCACAGCCGGGCTGTCGAGAAATAACCCCAGGGTTGCAATCCCGGCAGCCAGGCCAATCATCATAAAATAATCTATCTTGGGCCGAGCGCCACGCCGTATCTGTTTATAAACTTCCACCTGTTCATCAAAAGATAAATTGGGAAGAAAATGGGTGGCTTGCCACCACATCCGGCGAGCGATTGAGCCAAAGCTGCCATCAAAATTTTTAACCAGGATCGTGGTTCCTGGGTTCTTGGCGGCAATCTGTTGAGGAATAGCCCCAAATAAAAGGTTGCTAAATATATTTTCATTGGTGATACCCAGCATGGTAATGTCACACTTGACCGCTTCGGCCAGAACGCCCCTTAGAATATCATCAGATCGAACAATTTTTGTCTTAAAGCCAGGAGCATGTGCCCAGGGTTCGGTGACTTCTGCCAACCACGCTTCACGCTCTTTCAGGCTGGCGCCACCGGCAGTTTTAGGCACAACATAGATGGATGTTATCTGGCTCTTTTTCGAGCTATTCATAGCCAGATTCATAGCCAGAGGGGTATTGGGGCCACCGGCGGTTGGCACCAACACCTTCATTGTATCCTTTTTGAAAAACGCTTCATCAGGCCAGGTGGGGTCGGCCTTGACCACGGCCAGGTTACAAGCAATTTGTTGAATAATGTGATCTAAGGTGCTCCCTAACAAGAAGCCGCGTCTGGGTGGTGTGCCACTCCAACCGATGAGCAGCAAGTTGGGCGACTTCTGCCGGACATACCTTAGAATGGCGCGAGCGGCGGAGTGACTTTCCAGCATTTCGATCTCAATGGGAATATCGGTCAGGGGCTTGGGGATTTTGAGCCACTCATGCTGTTGTTCGGTCTCCCGAACCGTAATAATGGTGAGCTTCCCTCCCTTTGGTTTTGCCAGGGAGTAACCAATATTCAACAGCGGTCTAAAATCATCCGGCCCGCGAACGGCGGCAACAATGTGATATTGGAAATTAGCTGAGCTGGTTGTCATGAATCCCTTACTGGTTAAGCTGGTACAACTCTGGGCGTCTATCTTTGAAGACAGGAATTCGTTGCCGAACTTCGGCTACCAAATCGGTTTCGATGGTGGCGGTGAGCAATACTTCTGACTCTCCGGCTTCCACGACCGCATCGCCCCAGGGGTCAATGATGGCGGAGTGACCGCAGAAATCGTTTTTGCCATTGCTGCCGACACAGTTGACGGCCACCATGTACATTTGGTTTTCGATGGCTCGCGCTCTGATGAGGGTGCGCCAGTGGGCCAGCCGGGGATGGGGCCATTCGGAGGGAAGATAAACCATATTGACGCCGTTTAAGGCGTAGGTGCGAAACATCTCGGCAAAGCGCAAATCATAACAGATTGCCATCCCACTTTGGCCCCAGGTCGTTTCAACCGAGGTGAGATGCTGACCGGCGGCCAAATACCGATCCTCATCCATCAGGCCAAAGAGATGTATTTTGCGATAAACTCCGGCTTGCTGCCCTTGAGGGTCGAACAGAATGGAGGTGTTGGCCGGTTTGCCGTTCTCATTGAGGGCCATAAATGAGCCATTAAGCCAGATGTTATGCTTTTGCGCCAGGACACCCACAGCATTGATAATTTCATTTTGCGAGGTGGATAACGCCTCAATGTCATCCCAGGCGTAGCCGGTGGTCCACATTTCGGGGAAGACAATCAAATCGGAGCCGCGCCGGGCGGCTTCGGCGGTCCAGGCTTCGGCCTTTTTTAAATTTGCTTGTGGGTCGCCCAAGGCAATATCAATTTGAGCGAGCGAGATGGTCAGTTGCATATCGCCTCCATTTTAGCTATTGCACTAACACTTTTAACCGTTTCTCTAAGTCTTGTACTTCGGCCAAATCCCCCCTGGCTTTGAGCTTATTAAAAACCTTTTTGGCTTGCTCTAGATGGGTCTGTACATCTTTGCTTGAATTTCTCTCAATTTCCAACCGTGCCAGAGATACCTTTGTTTTAGCCATCTCATATTTGGCCTCTAAATCTTTGAAAATTTCCAGGCTTTTCAGCAAAATTTCCTCAGCGGCGTCCGGTTCGCCGCGTGTTAGATGAATTTCGCCCAGCACCCGCTGTGATATGCCCTCTTCCATGGGGTTATGCGGTTTAAGCGCCAGTTCAATTGAGCGATTTATATGAGCCAGAGCCTGGTCAGGCTCTCCCGACCTCAGATGAAACTCTGCCCAGCGACGCTCTAATTCCGGGAGATAGTCAGCCGCGCCAACCTCGGAAAAGATGGTCTGGCTCCGGCTCAAGCAGGCGTGGGCCTCGGGCCACTCTTGGCGGTTAATATGAACTTGGGCCAGTTTACTCAATGTCTTGGCTTCATCTTTTGCCATGCCAATCTGGGCCCACATGGCCCGATTATGCTCAAAAAGAGCCTTGGCTTCATCCCAGCCGCCACGGCCAAGATGAATAAGAGCCAAGTTATTGCTGGCCCGGCCTTGGCCGTCAATGTCTCCAACCTCTTTGGCTATGCTCAAGCTTTTGTCAAAGGCTTTACAGGCTTCGGCCCAATTGCCCTGGTAATAGTAAGCCGTACCTTGATTAATGTAAGGGCTTACCTGGCCTACAATATCCTCGATCTGCTCGTAGGTGTGTATACTTTCTTGACAAAAGGGTACGACCAGGTCAAAATTGCCGCGTAGTAAGCAGATTGCGCTCAATCTATTATAGGCATGGGCAGTGATATCTTGTGCCTCACGGGTCTTAATTTGCGAGGCAATGGTTAAAGACTCTTGACACCAGTCCATGGCCTTTTTGACCTGACCCTGGTGGTCAAATGTTCTGGCTCCAACCAAATAAATACGGGCGGCGTCGGTGTTTGCTTTATCATCACCCAGATAGGCTAACCCCTTTTGCAACCACTCGAATGTAATATCGTACTCGCTGCGTTTTTCGTGAACTTCGGCTATTTTACAGCATAAATTAGCTAACTCGTAGGCTTGCCCTTTTTGCGAAGTTTCCGCCTCCACCAGAGTTTGGGCCGATGCAAACTGGGCGAGCGCCTCATCGTACCGGCCTACTAAGGCTAACACTTCTCCTAACTGTTTGTGAACCGGCAATCGTAAAGCTTGAAACCAAGAGCCTTCCTCGGGGTTGAGCTGGTCCAACATCTTCAGTGTTCGGTTGTACCACAACAAAGCAGACTCATTGGCATGAGCAGCTTGTGCTTGACGGGCGGCTTGAATACTATAGACGAGGGCTTTTTCAAATTCTTCAGCCTCACTGAAATGATAGGCCAGTTCTTCTGACAGTTTACTGGGTTCGGGCATGGCTCGGCGGGTTAGAGCCTCACCGGCCATATGGTGCAACATGCGGCGACGCAGCGTACCCATATCGGCATAAAGTACCTGTTGAATTTCCGGGTGGCTAAAGTGAAGTAACGTCTCATCGGTTGTCGGGGCTTCTTGCAAGAGTTGTCGCTCTAAGGCTACATCTAAATGTTCTAAAACTTCCCATTCAGACAGACCGCTCATTTCTCGTAAGTCTTCAAATTTGAAGGTCTGACCCAGAATGGCCGCTTGGCGAAGCAAAGCCTGGGTATCGGGGCTGAGATAATGAACTCGTCGCCAGACTGCTTCACGCACAGTTCGGGGCAGGCGGACCTCTTCGAGGATCGGAAAATACTTGTCTCCGTCTTGCATAATGATGAGACCATCATCGACCAAAGCCTTTGCCACTTCCTCTACATAGAAGGGGTTGCCTTGCGTATGTTGAAAAATCTTTTCGGTTAGGGCGGGCGGAGCAGGTTGCTGCCAGACATGGGTTAACACCTGGCTCACGCCGTTTAAGTCTATGCGATTTAAGGAGATGTGACGGCAATAGGCATGGCTACTCAAGTTCCGCAACATTTCTCGCAATGGATGGCCTCGCTCCAACGCTTCATCCCGATAAGTGCCAATAATCAGGAGCGACATTGAGGGTAAATGATGGCTCAAGTAGCGTAACAATTCCAGACTACTGTGGTCGGCCCATTGCAAGTCGTCGAGGATAATGAACCAGGGTCGTTCCTTGGTGGCCCGTTTGATGAATTGCGTGAGGTTACTCATCAAACGCAATTGTTCTTGCTTTGGCTCTAATAGGGCTGGTTTCCGTAAATCGGGTAATATTTGATGAATTTCGGGAACTAAACGGGTGAAGCTGGACAGTAGACTGCGGGCTTCACCATCGAATAACTCGGGTGGCGCCGTGGCAAAATAGGTTCTTAGAGCTTCGATGAAGGGGTGATACACCGGGCTTCCTTCCGGTTCCAGGCAACGCCCCATCAACAAAACAGGGGGTTCGCTTCGCTTGGCTGCTTCTTGGGCCAGACTGGTTTTACCGATACCCGGCTCTCCGGTGATAAAAATCAATTGCCCTCGGCCCGCTTGGGCTTGTTCCCAGGTTGCTTGCAAAAGTTTCAAATGCTCATCACGGCCAATTAAAAGCCCCTTTGAGGGTCGTCTCTCATCACCGACATTAACAATCAGGCTGCTCGAAATGCGACGGGCCTGTTCCGCACTGGAATACCGAGCATTTGGATTTTTGACCAAGAGCTTGAGAATTAAGTGTTCTAATGAAGGTGAGATATGTGGGGCAAAGTTACGAGGTGGTTGAGGGGCTTCGTGCAAATGGGCTTGCATAATATCCAGGTCGTTACCCTGAAATGGAAGCCGCCTGGTAAATAGCTGGTATAAGATTACCCCTAAGGCATAGAGGTCGGTTCGAGCGTCGAGTGTTTGGCCCAGAATTTGCTCTGGAGCCAGATAAGCAGCCGTCAAATGGAGAACTGGGGCTTTCAAGAGATTGCGCCCTTCTTCTAATCGCCCCAAACCGATATCACTCAGCTTGGCCCCCTCATCGGTTAGGAAAATATTTTGAGGTTTTAAATCACCGTGGGCGATACCCCGGCTATGAGCATATTCCAAGGCAAGGGTAATATCTAAGGCAATATCTAGGGCCAGATCGGCGGAGAGGGCCTGGCTATCATCATCTAAAAGCTCCTGAAGCGTTTGCCCCGTTATCAGTTCTTCTACAATAAAGGCAATATCTCCATCACGGCCCATATCGAACACCTTGACAATACTGCGGTGATCCAACTCTCTAAGTTGCTGAATCTGGCCTATTAGATGTTCGACGGTTTCCTCACTAAAAGCTGGGGAAAGAATTTTTACGGCAACGGTTTGGTCAAGTTTGGTATCAACAGCCTTAACCATAGAGCCTAATTCGCTATCGCCTATCTTCTTTTCAATCTGATAACGCCCCATAATCATTTGGCCGGGTAGATTTAAGGCCTTACGCGCTCTCAGCGCAGAAAGGGCCACATCAACAGAGGGATAGATGGCGAAGAAGTCCATATACCCTCCCAATTTGATGACTCGCAAGGCACTATCCGAAGGCCCAGCCAACACAATTGGTGCATTCTCTTCTTTTTGACGAAGGGCAACAAGCGATTTTAGGGTGGCTGTACTTAAGGTTTCAACATGGGAAAGATCAATGATTGAGTCTGTATAAGTATCTTGTTCGGCCAAGCTGTCAAGTTGTTGAACCAGACGATTTACTCCCTGCTCGTCAAAGATGGTGGCAGGGGTTAAAACAGCGGTTTCCTGGTCGGGCATGAGTTGTAGCTCAACGGCTCCAGGCGGGGTAAGATCAAGCATCATGCCTTCATGGGCTACAAGCACCTCGCAAGTAGGGCGACTAGTGTCTTGAGCCTGATAAGCAAGGGCCGTAGATTGGACTTTTAATAGCTGCGCGTCGGAATGGCTTGGATCGTGATGAAAAAGTAGCAGCTTCTTCACTCGCGCAGCGCGAGCCAAATCAACCCCAATCATAGCCGAACTATGGCCCCAATCTACTTTATGCCAGGCTTCTTTTAGGGTATATTGGGCATCAAAAATGAGTGCATCGGCGTTTTTGAAAAAATCAATATGCGGTTGAACACTGGCCTTATCCAGTTGCTTAAATTCGGCGTCGCTGGCAAAGATAAAAACACTGTGTTCATCTTCAAAACGATAACTATAGGCATCGCCTGGATGAGGATTTTTGATAGTGTTGATGCGTACCCTGCCCACAGAGAAAGGTTCACCTTCCCGCACCGGAACAAATTCGATGGTAGCATCCATAAAGGACAGGGGAATCGGGAAGTTAAGAGGTTGTTGTTGGTCGCTGAGACCTTTCTCTAAATCGTGTATACTATAGACAATTATCCGGTTGCCGGGTATGAAGGCTGGTAGAAAGAAGGGGAATCCCTGAATATGATCCCAGTGAGCGTGACTAAAGAATAGATGCAATGTCCCCTTACCCTGACCACAGAGGCCTTTCATTAATTCATGGCCCAACTCGCGGATACCAGAACCAGCATCGATAATCAAGGTCTCGCCGCCCGCTTGAATTTCAACACAAGAAGTGTTGCCTCCGGCTGTACCCCTGATGAGGGGCGGTAACTCGCTGATATGCTCCAAGACGGCTTCCATATCGTTAGTGTCGATATTGGGCATGCCAAAAATGGCCTGGAAAATCTTATCTTCTATTTCTTCAGGTTTAAGTGGCGCGGGGATAGAACCACGAGCGCCCCAAATTCTTATTTTCATAGGATTGTTTCGATCTAAGGGAAAAGTTGTCTGCTAATACAGTATCGGTATTTGCTAAAGTATACCATAATACCTAAGTACTAGTTAATAAACCCTCAAGATATGAGTCACTTACTTGTTTCTTTGATTGCACCAGATTGCGCTTTGCCAACCACCGGGGAAGGCTCCACAATCCGGCCAATTGACCCTTCAAGCGGGCCTGGGCTGCTTCGCCTCGCCAGGCTCGTAAGGCATCAAGCGCAATTTTAAATTGAGCGGTAACGATGGCTCGCCAGTGACGGCGAAAAATGAATCCAGGGAGGTCTTTCGCTAACACCAAGATAGTATTGCGTCCGGTATAATAACTGGCAATTGTGCCACCCCCCGTCGCACTGAGATGATGATAAACAATCGCTTGTGGCGCAAATACGGCTCGATATCCGGCCAGTTGTGCCCGCCAATTAAGATCAACATCTTCCAGATACATAAATAGCTCTTCATCAAATAGGCCGATGTCACCCAGCATCGTTCGCCGGTAGGCTACCGCCCCCCCACAACCGCCAAAGATGTAGGTATCGTTATCAAATTGGCCTTCATCTTTTTGCCAGACACCGCGATTGATGGGAATTCCATCAATACCAAAGCCATCACCCGCCGAGTGGAGCTTGTCGCGCTCATTAAAGAGTAACATTTTGCAAGCCACAATGCCCGCCTCTGGATATGCCTCCAGAGCCTCGACCAGCGCCTGCGCCCAACCGGGAGCAACTTCGGTATCGTTATTAAGGGGCACGATAATCTCCCCCTTGGCCTGCGTTATGCCACGATTAATCGCCCCGGTTAGTCCTAAGTTCTGCCCTAACTCAATAATTTTAACATCGGAAAAATCACGCCGAGTCAGCGCTACCGATCTGTCGGTAGAGCCGTTGTCAACCAAAATAATTTCTAAATGGGGGTAGGTTTGGCATCGTAAAGCATTGAAGCATAGCGGCAAGTAATCAATGCCGTTATAGTGAGGAATAATGATAGAGAGGAGGGGTTCACTCATCATTAAAGTAATCCAGTTAGCCACTGCCTTTCTCTTCAAAATATGCCACCAATGCCTCTTGCCACGGTCTTAACTCGATGCCGAGGGCAGCCCCCCTGGTATTCTCCAAAGCGGTGAAGGGAGGGACTGCGGACGCCCGTTTGAACTCGGCTAAGGTGATAGGGTGAACGGGTATATGCTCCCGACCACTGAGGCGGAGGATTTCTTTGGCAAAGTCATAACGGGAGCAGTAGCCACTGTTGGTGAAGTGGTATAGGCCATAGGCGTGCGTTTGGGCCAGTTGAGCGACGGCTTCGGCTAAATCTACGATGTAGGTGGGGTTACTGATTTCATCGGTGACAATGTTAAGCTCGCCGTTTTTGTCGGCGGCGGCAATGATTTTCGCCGGGAATTTATTCCCACCACCATAAAGCCAGGCTGTGCGAACGATGTAAAGCCCGTTTTTAAGGTAGTGAGCCGCCATCTGCTCGCCGGATCGCTTGGAACTGCCGTAGGGGTTAATGGGGCCGGGTTTGTCATCTTCGGTGTAGGGCCGGTCCAAGCGTCCCCCAAATACTTCATTGGTAGAGATATAAATCATTTCCGCATTGGAACGCAGGCATGCATGCGCCACATTTTGTGTCCCAAAAGCATTGATACTGAAGGCCATATCGGGGTCTTTGGCACAACCATCAACGTCGGTCATAGCAGCCGCATGGATGACCAATTCGGGCCTATAATCCGCTAAGTTTTGGACAACCGCATGGTCTTTAACATCAAGCCTGGGGATGTCCAGAACATCAAAATCCTGTGCCTCTAGCACTTTTCGTAAGGCTTGACCAAGTTGACCGCTGGCTCCGGTGATGATGACTCTCATAGAACCTCTTTTGATAAAGCGTTATTACAAATGTAAGCCCGGCAGAGCGTCCGGCTCAGGTTGTGACTGGTTTTCATCCAGGTAATGCCGGGCCAGATTAACAATTAGATTCAAGAACATGATAGGCCATGGTAGCATAAGCCCCAAAATAGCCACAATCATAACCTCATGTAAGCCGGTGATTTGCCAAAATAAGGGCTTGACTGCCGGTAAAAATTGATTAAAAATCAGACCATTTTGCCAAAATGCCCAAAAAAGGGGCAAAGCAAAAATAAACGTAACCAGCACGCTAAAGTCATACCCAGCCCTTAAAAGAGTTCCCCAATTTGTTTCATTGGATAGCATCAGAAAAATCAGGATGAGGCCACCACCAGCCAGCAGGCTCACTGCCGTCCGGCGAGTAATATCAAAGGGTAGTTCAGCAAAATTATTAAGAGAGCTAATCGAATAGCTATAGCCCTGAACTTGAAATAGAATATGGTAGAGGCCAATTGTAATAACAGTGGCTACCACAATAGACCCGGTGTATTCGCCGCGTCGGCGCCACATGAATGAGAGCAAAATTGAGATAACAAGCAAAACCACCAGCAAACGTGACCATTGCCCCACCCGAACTCTGTTCTGTCTGGCATTTACTATTTGAGAATCGGCCTCTTTCTGGACCAACGTGGCTAGTTGTAAGGCTCCTCCAATATTATTTTGAGTGAAGGCGGTTTGAGCCTGGGCCAAGTCGGTAATTAAGAAGTTGGGCAAGGTTATTGGGGCGTTATTAATTTGGGCCAGATAAGCCCCGGCCAAAGCAATTCGCTGCCGGGCCAATGTGAGTTGAGCTATGGTTTGCTCCTGCTCATCAAGCCGGAGCATTTCAAAGAGAATACGGCCCTGAGTCGCGGTGGGAGGAGCTATACCCAACAGCACCGAGATTGTGGGGGCAATATCGGTTTGGTGGATATCGCTATAACTACCCGGCGCAATACCCTCACCAATCATCACCAGGGGCTGCCATATAACCTCAACTTCGTCGCCCCCGTATCCACCCGAAGCTGTGTATCCATGATCGCTTAGAATAACTAAAACTTCATTGCTCAAATCCATGGTATTACTAATTTGGCCTAAATAACTATCTATTCTGCTAGCAGCTGACTTATAGGCATTGCTATTTGGTCCCCCCTGGTGTTTAGCCGCAAAATCCAGTTGGGTTAAGTGAATAAAGGTCAGGTCGATGTTGTTTTCTTTCAAAATGGGTAAAGCCACATCCATAATGGCCTGGTCGGCTTCTGGACCGGAGGTGCTGACAAACAATGTTTCATCTAAATGATTTCGGGGGATGAGACGCTGCCAATCGCTTAAGCCAAAAATTGCCGTCTTTTGTTGGGCTTGGTGGGCCTCGGCAAAAAGGGTATCTATTTCTATGAGTGATAATGCCTCTAAAGGTAGATCATTAGGGGGGGCGCTGTTAGTTTCGGGGGGAGCGCCTGTAACCAGCGTAATTTGAGAGGTTTGCGAATAGGTAGGTGGGAAACTCTGGATAGCAGCGTTGGCGCCAGTTTGGGCCAGTTGGGCTAATACCGGCATGTCCAAGGTTTGCGAGTCATCATAGCCCAAACCACTCACCAATACAACGACAACATTGGCCATTTTTGGCAAAGAGCGCGGCTGAGGTGATAAATTTGCCTCTCGTAAGGGAGATTCAAAATTTTTAACTGACTCATTGAAAGCTCGTATCCAAAAAATGGTTCCGACAATGATGCCAAGTAAAAGAATAATGCTTAAACTAATAGAAAGATATTTATTCATCATTGAGCAAAATTATACCAGCTTTTTTGGAAATGCCTAAAAAGAGAGTATTCGGGCTTGGACTCTCATTTTTGAGGATTCATCAAAATAGTGTACCATATACCTTCGTGCATATTTGTTGCTACACTTATCGAAACCGGGAATTTCGATAAAAGATGTACTGTTGTATATGGAGCAACAAACTCGCCAAATTGAAGGAGATGTAAAATTTTTTGGAGAAATTCCTCTTAAATATGGAGGACAATGGGAACAATCTTATGGGAGATAATATAGAAGAACTGGAACGTCGCTATCAAATGCTGCTTGATGATTTTCGAGCCCGTAAAATTGATGAGACGACGTTCATCGCAGAAGTTGATAAGTTACAGTTTGCTGATGAATGGGGCCGTTATTGGATGCTTGGCTCCGAAAGCGGAGCCTGGCACTATTATGATGGAAGTGCCTGGCATCAGGCTGACCCCCGCGAACGTGACAAACTACCCTTCATTGACGAGCAGGGTCGCTATTGGCAAAAGGGGGCTAAGAGCAACGACTGGTACTACTTCCAACCCGAGACTAATGAATGGGTAAAGCCGGGACAGGATGACCCAAGGGAGCCCGCTTCGGCGCAAACAAGGCAGTGGCAACCTGCGTCGGGCAGCGCTGCCTCGCAGCCTGCTTACGGGTATGGGCAGCAACAAAATGTTGCCGCCAGTTCAGCCTCATCTGAGCAATACGATACCCAATTGTTTCAAGATGATGAGGGGCGGTATTGGACCGTTGGCACAAAGACCGGTCAATGGTATTTCTACGATGAAAATGGTTGGCATCCGGCCCACGAGTTTCAAGCTGGGCCAATGCCACAAATGCCTCAATCGCCACCTTACCAGCCACAAATGCCTTA
>Ga0210122_1000568_pt1 | contig 12853 bp, 12 predicted proteins | sample Muzzi_CordB_D2_FD_185530 | JGI IMG/M metagenome (GOLD analysis project Ga0210122, IMG submission 185530) | Wetland microbial communities from San Francisco Bay, California, USA, that impact long-term carbon sequestration - Muzzi_CordB_D2 (SPAdes) | ecosystem: Environmental > Aquatic > Marine >... | reverse complement strand
TCCTTGTCCTTGATGCTGGCCGCGGTGAGCTGGCCGTCGGCGCCTTCCAGTTCGGTGACCTGACCGATCTTGAGATCCATGCCGCCGGCGGCGACCAGCGCGCGCATCTTGTTGACACTGTCGGGTGCGCCGCGGAAATCGTCGCGCCGGTGTACCAGCGTCAGCCGCTTGGCAATCGGTTGCAGGTTGAGCGTCCAGTCGAGCGCCGAATCGCCGCCGCCAACGATGAGCAGCCGCTTGTCGCGGAAGGCGTCCATCTTGCGCACTGCGTAGAACACCGATTTGTCCTCGTAGGGCTCGATGCCGGCGATCGGCGGCCGCTTGGGCTGGAAGGAACCGCCGCCGGCGGCGATCACCACCGTCTTGCATTCGAAGGTCTTGCCGGTATCGGTGCCGACGTGGAACAGCGGATCGCCGATCTTCTCCACCGTGGTGACCATCTCGCCGAGATGGAAGGTCGGGTGGAACGGCTTGACCTGCTCCATCAAGGCTTCAGTCAGGCCGTTGCCGGTGATGTAGGGGATGCCGGGAATATCGTAGATCGGCTTTTCCGGGTAGAGCTCGGCGCATTGCCCGCCCACCTTGTCGAGGATGTCGATCAGGTGCGCCCTGATATCGAGCAGACCGAGTTCGAACACGGCAAATATGCCGACCGGCCCGGCGCCGATAATCACCACGTCAGTCTTGATCGTATCAGTCATCTTGTTCGTTCGTTCCAGCAACGCCAGGTCCCCTTACCCTGTCTCGGATTGTTATGCCGATTTGCGGATGATGCCGCTATCGGAAACCGGGACGATGCGCAACAGCTCGGCCAGGTTCTGTTCCGGCGTCTTGCCGCTGGTGACGAGCTCGGCCTCCGCCTTGGCGTAGAGCGGCTCGCGGCTCTTGAGAATGGCAACCAGGTCCTCCATGGCGCGGGCGCTGCCAGCCATCGGCCGCATGTCGCCTTGTGCAATGACGCGCTTCATGTGCTCGTCCGGGTCGGCGCGGACCCAGACCGTGAAGCACGATGCGAGCAGCAATTCCAAGGTGCCCGGTTCGGTGACGATGCTGCCGCCGGTCGCCAGGACGAAATGGGGATGCTGGCGCAGCACGTCTTCCAGCGCCTCCCGTTCGGCGCGGCGGAACGTTTCCTGTCCGAACATGTCGAAGATTTCGCTCAAGGAGGCGCCGCTGCGCCGTTCGACCTCGCGGTCCAATTCGATGAAGGGCACTTCCAGCCGGGCCGCCAGCAGCCGGCCGAGCGTCGACTTGCCGCCCCCGCGCAACCCGATCAGCGCAATCCGCCGGTTGCGCAGGTTCTCCGACGGCTCGCTGAACTGGCGCAGCAGCAATTCGCGCGCCTCGTGCAGTGTCTCGGGCGGCAGCCGTTCGAGAAACTGTGACAGCAGCACCAGGTCAAGCGGCGGCTCGGCGCCCTCGTTGACCAGCTGGGTGACCGGCAGGCCAATGGCGCGGGCGATGCGCCGCAACAGCACGATGGAACCGTTGCCTTTGCCGGTCTCCAGCTGGGCCAGATAGCGCTCCGACACCCGCGCATGCTGGGCAAGGACTTTGCGTGACATGCCGCGCTGATTGCGCAAGGTACGCACGCGTTCGCCTAACCGGCGCAAATAGGCGTCGGTGTCGCGGCCGTACGCGGGGGGCGCGGTGTTCATTGGCTCGCTTGCGTATCCTGAATTATATTGCCGGTGAACTATGGTCTAGGCGGGGCGGGATTGCAACCCGGCAGGGACGAAATTTCTACGAAAAAATCAGTGTTTTCAGCGATTTTTGATGGCCGGCGGCAATAAATCAGCGCTCTTGTCATCTCGCCGCCTTGCCGTTGTGATCGACCAGTGGAGGTGCTAGGAATATGAAAAATAATGCATAGGAATAAGGGAGCCGGCTGTCCATCCGGCGGCCGCCCAGGGCAGACCCATGACCACGACTGCGATCGACTACCAGACCGAGCCACCGCGCTACCGCCACTGGCGCCTCGCGTTCGACGGCGACGTGGCCTACCTCATCATGGATGTCGACCAGGCCGGCGGCATGGGCGACTACGAGCTCAAGCTCAACTCCTACGACCTCGGCGTCGACATCGAACTCAACGATGCGGTGCAGCGCCTGCGCTTCGAGCATCCGGAAGTGCGCGCGGTCGTCATCCAGTCGGGCAAGGACAACGTGTTCTGCGCCGGCGCCAATATCCGCATGCTGGGCAAGTCCACGCATCAGCAGAAGGTGAATTTCTGCAAGTTCACCAATGAGACGCGGCTTGCCATCGAGGACGCCAGCGAGAATTCCAAACAAACCTACATTTGCGCGGTCAATGGCAATGCGGCCGGAGGCGGCTATGAATTGGCGCTTGCCGCCGATTACATCATGCTGGTCGATGACCGCCGCTCGACGGTGGCGTTGCCGGAAACGCCGCTGCTCGCCGTGCTGCCCGGCACCGGCGGGCTCACCCGTGTGACCGACAAGCGCAAGGTGCGACGCGATCGCGCCGACGTGTTCTGCTCCGTTGAGGAGGGCGTGCGTGGAGCCAAGGCCGTTGAGTGGCGCCTGGTCGACGAGGTAGTGCCCAATTCAAAATGGAAGGACACGGTTGCTGCGCGCGCGCATGAGATCGCCGCGCGCTCCGACCGCCCGAAGGACGCCAAGGGCATCAAGCTTAACGCGATTCAGCGCAAGATCGATACCGATCGCGTCACCTATTCGCATGTCGAGGTGGAAATCGACCGCACGCGCGGGCTCGCCACCGTCACCGTGCGGGGCCCGAGTGAAGACGTTCCCGCTTCCGTCGAGGCCGCGCACGAACTGGGTGACAGATTCTGGCCGCTCACGGTCGCCCGCGAACTGGAAGACGCCATTCTGCATCTGCGCTCCAACGAGCGGGAGATCGGTGTCATTCTCTTCCGCACCGACGGCAATGCACAAGCGGTGCTCGCGCACGACAAGTTTCTCGCCAAGGCCAACGGCGACTGGCTGATGCGCGAGATCCGCCATTATCTCAAGCGCGTGCTGAAACGCGTCGATGTCACCGCCAAGAGCTTCATCGCGCTGATCGAGCCGGGCTCCTGCTTTGCCGGCACGCTGGCCGAACTCGCCTTTGCCGCCGACCGCTCGTTAATGCTGATCGGCACCCGCGAGGGCGACAACCGGAAAGCCGCCGCGATCACGCTTGGCCAGGCCAATTTTGGCTTCTATCCCATGGGCAACGGGCTCACCCGCTTGCAGACCCGTTTCCTCGGCGAGCCGGAACTGCTCGACACGCTCAAGGGCAAGATTGGCGAGGCCATCGAGGGCGAGGACGCCGCTGAGCTCGGTCTCGTTACCATGTCCTATGAGGACTTCGACTGGGACGATGAACTGCGTGTCATGCTGGAGGAGCGCACCAGCTTCTCGCCCGACGCCATGACCGGCATGGAAGCCAACCTCCGCTTCGCCGGTCCGGAGACCATGGAGACCAAGATATTCGGGCGCCTGACCGCCTGGCAGAACTGGATTTTCCAGCGGCCCAACGCCATCGGCGAGCAAGGCGCGCTCAAGCTCTACGGCAGCGGCGTATCGCCAACCTTCGTAAAAGAAAGGGTTTAGCCAATGACCATGGCAGCAGTCGACTATGACGGTTTGATCCCGAACAACGTGGCGCTGGGCCAGGACGTGCGCGTCAAGCGCGCGCTGGAGAAGTGGCATCCCGGCTACATCAACTGGTGGAACGACATGGGGCCGGAAGGTTTCCAGGAAGCGCTGGTTTACCTGCGCACCGCCATCGGCGTCGATCCCAAGGGCTGGGCCAAGTTCGACTATGTGCGCATGCCGGAATACCGCTGGGGCGTCCTGCTGGCGCCGCAGCACGAGGGCCGCAAGATTCCCTTCGGCATGCACAAGGGTGAAGACGCCTGGCAGGAAGTGCCCGGCGAATACCGCGCGATGCTGCGCCGGCTGGTGGTGATCCAGGGCGACACCGAGCCGGCCTCGGTCGAGCAGCAGCGCCACCTCGGCAAGACCGCGCCTTCACTCTACGACATGCGCAATCTGTTCCAGGTCAACGTCGAGGAGGGGCGCCACCTGTGGGCGATGGTCTATCTGCTGCAGAAGTATTTCGGCGCCGATGGCCGCGAGGAGGCGGAAGCGTTGTTGCAGCGCCGCTCCGGCGACGCCGATACCCCGCGCATGCTGGGCGCCTTCAACGAGAAGACGCCGGATTGGCTGTCCTTCTTTATGTTCACCTATTTCACCGATCGCGACGGCAAGATGCAACTGGAGGCGTTGGCGCAGTCCGGCTTCGATCCGCTGTCGCGCACCTGCCGCTTTATGCTGACGGAAGAAGCCCACCACATGTTCGTTGGCGAGACCGGGGTCACCCGCATCATCCAGCGGACCTGCGAGGCAATGAAGGAAGCCGGCATCGACGATCCCCATGACATCGACAAGGTGCGCGCGCTCGGCGTCATCGACCTGCCGACCGTCCAGAAGAAGGCGAACATGCACTTCTCGCTGACACTCGACCTGTTCGGCAACGAGATTTCGACCAACGCCGCCAACGCCTTCCACGCCGGCCTCAAGGGCCGCTACCGCGAACATCGGCTGGACGACGATCATCAGCTCGAAGACAGCAACTATCCGGTGCTGCGGCTGATCAATGGCCAGGTGCAGAACGAGGACGCGCCGGCGCTGTCGGCGCTCAACATGCGGCTGCGCGACGATTACGTCGCCGACTGTAATGCCGGCGTCAACCGCTGGAACAAGGTGATCGAGCAGCACGGCATCCCGTTCGCGATCAAGCTGCCGCACGTCGCCTTCCACCGTCACATCGGCGAGTTCTCGCGCACGAACGCCGATGTCGATGGCAATATCCTGTCGCCCGCCGAGTGGACCAAGCGGAGGACCGATTTTCTGCCCTCGGCAGCGGACAAGGACTTCATCGAAAGCCTGATGCAGCCCCAGTTCGAGACGGGCAAGTTTGCAAGCTGGATTGCGCCGCCCAAGGTCGGCATCGACAACAAGCCCGGCGACTTCGAATACGTCAAGATCGCCGACGCCTGATCGGCTAATCTGGCATCAGGGGACACGGGGCGGTGCGAAACGCCGGCTTCGCAAATCCGGAAACAGGATAATAATTCCGGAGCCGGGGTCGTGCGCCATGCCGGAGCCCGGAATGTCGGCAGGGGAAGGGCCGCGCGATGAATGCCGGGGAAACGCTTGAAAGTTATCTGGGCGGCGCCTGGGTGCGCGGCCAGGGTGTCGAGACCGAACTGGTCAATCCCAGCAACGGCGACGTGCTGACCAGTGCCAGCGCGAAAGGCCTCGACCTCCAGTCGGCGCTTGCCCATGCGCGCGACAAGGGCGGCCGCGCCTTGCGCGCTCTCTCCTATGCCGAACGCGCCAAGCTGCTCGGCGCCGTCGCTGACGTCCTGGCCGCCAACCGCGCGCGCTACGAAGAGACGGCAATCGCCAATTCCGGCAATACCAAGATCGATGCGGCCATCGATATCGACGGCGGCATCGGCACGCTGAAATATTACGCCCGGCTCGCCGCGCCGCTGGGCGAGGCCAGGGCGCTCATCGACGAAAAGCCGGTGCGGCTGGCGAAGGCCGAGAACTTTCAGGCGATCCACATGCTGGTGCCGCGCCACGGCGTGGCGGTGCACATCAACGCCTTCAACTTCCCCAGCTGGGGCCTGTGGGAGAAAGCGGCCTGCACGCTGCTCGCCGGCATGCCGATGCTGGCCAAGCCCGCCTCGGCCACCTGCCTGCTCAGCCAGCAGATGGTGCGCGATGTCATCGCCGCGAAGGTATTGCCCGAAGGCGCGCTCAGCCTGTTGTGTGGCGGCATTGGCGACCTGCTCGACCACGTCATCGCCGACGACGTCATCGCCTTCACCGGCTCGTCCGCCACCGCCAACCGCATCGTCGCCAATCCCAACGTGCTGGCGCGCGGTGCCCGCGTCAACGTGGAGGCCGATAGTATCAACGCTGCGCTGCTGGCGCCGGGCGTCGCCGCGGCGACGCCGGCCTTCGATGCCTTCATCAAGGAGGTGGCGCGCGAGATGACGGTGAAGGCGGGACAGAAATGCACCGCCATCCGTCGCGTCTTCGTGCCGGCGCAGCAAGCCAATGCAGTCACCGACGCGCTCGCCGCGCGGCTGGCCAAGACGACGGTTGGCGACCCGCGGGACGAGAAAACGCGCATGGGGCCGCTGGTCAACCGCGCGCAACAGGCCGCCGCGCTGGCCGGTATCGCCCGGCTCGCGCGCGAAGCGCAGTTCGTCACCGGCTCACCGCAGGCGCCCAGGCTTGACGGTATCGACGGCGAGAAGTCGGCTTTCGTGGCGCCGACGTTGCTCAAGGCCGGGGACGGCGCCGGCAGCGCGTTGCACGACACCGAGGTATTCGGCCCCTGCGCCACCCTCATTCCCTACCAAAACGAGGCCGAGGCCTTCGCGCTGGTGGCGCGCGGCGGCGGCTCGCTGGTGGCTTCGGTCTACGGCGAAGACCGCGATTTCCTGGCCCGCGCGGTCACCGAGCTGGGCGCGTTGCACGGCCGCGTGCTGGCGGTGGAGCCGTCGATCGCCGACGCCCACACCGGCCACGGCATCGTCATGCCGCAATGCCATCACGGCGGTCCCGGGCGCGCCGGCAACGGCGCCGAGCTCGGTGGCCTGTACGGCCTGCGCTTCTATCACCAGCGCGTGGCGGTGCAGGGCTCGACCGAACTGCTCGGCACGTTGCAGGCGACGGCGGCGGCGCTGAAGTGACGGCGGTCAGGATGCCGGCCGGGCAACAATCAACTCGCCGGTCGTGAGGCTGAACTTCGCCTTTACCGCGCCGCCGCTTGCGCGCTCGACGATGAAAGCCTTGAAGCAGCCGTCGTCGATCCTGAGCCGGCGGACCGCGTAGCCGAGATCATCGATCATCTTCTTCATTACATCGATCGAGATTGCCGGCCCGGTGCCGGCGCGCGCGCAAGCGGGGTGGTCGCTGTCGGCCAGCGCGGGTGCGGTCGCCCCGACAAACAAGACGATGGCAGTCAAAGCGGCAATCTTGTGCATGGTGCTTCTCCATTTTGCAGCAGGGATTAACGTTCCTGCGGTTGCCTTGATAGCAGCGGGCCGTCGTCGAACCGCTGACGGCGGGCGTCAGCAACATGTCAGCTTGGCCGGGATACCGCTTGCGGCTACAGGGCGGCTGGTCCGGCAACGGGACTGCGCCTGCCGGCCCCAGCCGCCCCGACAGCGGCGTCCGGTGCGATCGTCGCCCGCAAGCCGCCGAGCTCGGATTTGGCGAGGTCAAGCCGCCAGCCGTACGCGCCGAGCACGTCCTGCACGATTGCAAGGCCCAGTCCGGCGCCTTCGCCGCGCTCGTCGAGCCGTTCGCCGCGTGCGAGCACGCGGGCCAGATGAGCGGACGCAATACCTGCGCCGTCGTCCTCGACCGTGATCGACGGAACGGTCGCCGCATTGGCGCTGATACGCACATGTCCGGCCGCGTGGCGTACGGCGTTCTCCAGGAGATTGCCCAGCACCTCCGCGAGATCGGTGCGATCGAGCGGCACCTCCACCTCGCCGCCAATGCGGGGCTCGAAGTGAACCTGTTGCCCGGCCGGCGTGCGCGCCAGCGTGGCGATGAGCGAGTCGATGAGCGGCGCCAGCGCGGTAGATTGACCGGCGCGCTCGCGCGCCATGCCGCGTACGCGGACCAGCGCCAGCTCACGGTCGACATGGCGGCTCATGGCGTCGCCGACCGCTTCGATATCCTGCGCGATGGCGCCTTCTCCGCGCTCGCGCAGACGCGCGGCATCGGCGGCGAGCGCCGCCAGCGGCGTCTTCAGTCCGTGGGCGAGGTCGGCGGCGCGGCTGCGCGAGCGCTCGATTTCGCGTTCCTGGGCGTCGATCAAGCCGTTGACCTCTTCGACCAGGGGCCGCACCTCGACCGGCACGTCGGCGGGCAGATGGCGGCGGCGGCCGGTTCTGATCTCGGCCACGCCGCGGCGCAGCGTATCGAGCGGACGCAGGCCCAGGCCGACCTGGATCGATGTGGCGGCCGCCAGCACCAGCGCGAGCAGGCCGAGCGCAGCGGTGAGGTCCTTGGCAAAGGCAGACGCGGCCGCTGCCACACGGGCGAGATCGGCCGCCACCGCGACGCGCACCGGCACGCGCCGGTCACTGACGGTGAGCAGTACACGCCGCTCGGCGGCGAGCAGGCGGGCGCGGGCCGGGCCAACGATCTCGTGATGGTGGACGTCGCCCGGCGGGGGTTCGTCGGCGGGCAGGCCCAGCCGCGCGTCCCACAGCGAACGCGAGCGCAAGAGCCGGCCGCGATCGTCGGACACCTGCCAGTACAGTCCCGACAGCGGATCGGCAAAGCGCGGATCGGCCGGCGGCCGATTGACGACGAGCTGGCCCTGCGCATCGACGTCGATGCCGGCGATCAGTTGCTTGAGATAGACGTCGAGATCGTCGGCGATGGTGCGGGTGACGTGGCGCTCGAACAGCACGGTCAAGCCGGCACCGGCTACGGTCAGCGCCAGCAGGATGGCGACGATGCCGCCGGCCGCCAGCCGCAGCCGCAACGAGCGCCATCTCATGCCGGGGTCTCCGGCACCAGATAGCCGAAGCCGCGCCGCGTCTCGATCAGCTCGGCGCCCAGCTTCTTGCGCACGCGGCCAACCAGCACTTCAAGCGCGTTGGAATCGTGGTCTTCGCCGTGGCCGTAGACGTTTTCATCGAGTTCGTGCTGCGACACCACGCGGCCGCGGTGACGCAGCAGATAGGCGACCAGCCGGTATTCCAGCGGCGACAACGCGACCGGCACCCCGCGCACGCTCACCTTCATCTGCCGTTCGTCAAGCGCAATGTTACCGGCCACCACCAGCGAGGAGGCGTGGCCGGCGGAGCGGCGCACGATCGAGCGCAGCCGCGCCAGCAACTCCTCCATGCGGAACGGCTTGGGCAGATAATCGTCGGCGCCGGCGTCGATGCCGTCGACGCGCTCGGCCCAGCTGCCGCGCGCGGTCAGGATCAACACCGGCATGGTGCGGCCGTTGGCGCGCCAGCGCTTGAGCACGGCAAGCCCGTCCATTCCGGGCAGGCCGAGGTCGAGAATGACGGCGCCGTAGTCTTCGGTGTCGCCGCGGAACCAGGCGTCCTCGCCGTCGCGCACGGTCTCGACCACATAGCCAGCGGCTTGAAGCGCGCGTTCGACATCGGAAGCGATCCTCCGGTCGTCCTCGACAAGCAGCAGGCGCATTATTTCTCCTTGATCTGCTCGATCTCGCCGCTGCGCGCATCGATATAGACCTCGTAGAGGCGACCTTCGCCGTCGACGACGCGGAACTCGTAACGCCAGCGGCCGTGCGCGCGCTCGATTTCGACACCGGCGACCTCGCCCGGCAGCTTGCGGCGGACCGTCTTGAGAATATCCGCCAGCGATTTGATCTCGCCGGCCTCGACCGCGCGGCGGACCTCGTCACGGCGGTATTCGTCGTGGTCGCGCGCCATCGCAACTGGTGCCGCCGCCATCAGCAGGGCGGTCGCCAGCAACGGCATCGCGAGGAACCCTGAAAAGCCAAGTAAACGCATAGGCTGACGATGCCCCAGCCGACATGACAAATCGCTGACATGGATCAACAGGGGGCCGTCAGCGGGGCTCGGCCATGGTCGCGGCCGTGGCCGTGGCGGCCGGAGCTTCGTCCGCCTGGCGACGGAAACCCCGAACGGATAACGAGGATCATCATGCGCAAAACCATCATTTTTGGCGCCGTCATGGCCCTGTTCGGCCTGGCGGCCGCGGCCCAGGCCAGCAGCGATCAGGGCAAGCCGGCCATGAAAGACGGCAACCAGATCACCCAGAAGGCGGAGACTGAGGGGCGCGGCGAAAAGACCGAGCATAAAAAGGGCGAGCACGCCGGTTACAGCGCGCGCGAACGCGACGGCGACGCTCGCGAGAAGGGTGAAGAAGCCCGCGAGCGCGAGCATAAATCCAGCGAGCATGACAACCGCGACTGACGTGCGTTGTTCGCTGTCATCACGAAGGAGCCGGCGGCCGCCGGCTCCTTTGTCGTTGGGGCCCGGCGATTCGGCCTTGGCTGACAATTCGCTTACATCGTCCAACAGGCCGCCGTCAGCGCCATTCAGGCAAGGTCCCGTCATGCCCGCCGCGTGGTGCGGCCGGACCGCCAGAATGGGAGACCAAAAATGGCTAAGATCTCATCCTTCAAAATCGCCGCCGGAGTGTTCGGCACCGCGGCCTTGGTGAAGATTTCTGTTTTTGCCCTTGCCATCGCAATGCTCGGTCTGACGACAGCGGCCCAGGCCGGCAGCCTCGGGCGTCCCTGCACCGCGGCACCGCAGAGCCAGTGGCTGTCGATCAACGAGCTGCAGGCCAAGGTCGAAGCCCAAGGCTACACGGTGAAGAAGGCCAAGTTGAAGAAGGCCTGCGGCGAGCTCTATACGCTCGACAAGAACGGCAGCCGGGTCGAGTTGTTCGTCGATCCGACCAGCGGCCAGATCGTCGGCCGGCTCTGACGGTGGCCGACATGAGCACCGTGCACCATACGATCGAAGCCGGCAGCATTGCGCCGCCGGCGACGGTCAAGGTCTGGGACCCCTTCGTGCGCCTGTTCCACTGGTTGCTCGCCGGACTGTTTCTGCTCGCGTATGCTACCGGCGACGAGTTCGAGAATGTACATATCGCCGCCGGGTACACGATCGCGGGGCTCCTTGTGCTTCGCATCGTTTGGGGGCTGATTGGTCCGCGCCGCGCACGCTTTAGCGATTTCGTCCGTTCGCCGCGTGCGGTGCTCGACTATCTGCGCGACGCCGCCTTGCTGCGCGCGCCGCGTTATCTCGGGCACAATCCGGCCGCCGGCGCCATGATCATCGCGCTGATCGTCATGCTCGCGGCCACCAGCATCACCGGTTACATGATGACGACCGATGCCTATTGGGGCGCGAAGTGGCTCGAAGAGGTGCACGAGGTCTTCGCCAACCTCACGGTGGTGCTCATCGTTGCCCACGTGCTCGGTGTGCTGGTGACCAGCTTCGTGCACCGGGAAAACCTGGTGAAGGCGATGATTACCGGCCGCAAGCGTGCCCTTTAGCTGCGCGTCACGTGATTGATGTGCAGAGTTTGCCGTTTGTTGCGCCGGTAGACAAACAGCCGCGCCCTTACTAAAATTTCGGTTTGCTTTTGGGCCGGTGAAAAGGGGGAGAACATGTCGAAGGCGGTCCTTTTCGGGTTGGCAGCCTTTGTTCTGTCTATCGGCGCAGCGGTTGCCGCGACAAAACATAAAACTACCTCGCAGGTTAAGTACTGCAACGAATTGCCATATAATCAATGCGTGAAGTGTGCGATTGCGCGCGGGTATCCGCCGTCTCAATATGGCTCTTATTGCAGCAATCGGCGATGAACGCCGGTTTTTTGCTGCTGCGGTTACCGCCCCGCCGCGAGATCTTCTTCGCGTAACTTGAAGCGCTGGATCTTGCCGGTGGCGGTGCGCGGCAGGTCGTCACGCAATTCGATCCAGCGCGGAAACTTCCACGGTCCCGCCCTCTCCTTGACGTGGGCCTTCAGCGTTTCCAGCAGGCCGTCGTCGGCCGTCCTGCCGCTCTTCAGTACGATGAAGGCCTTCGGCTTGATCAACCCGTCGGCGTCCTCCTTGCCGATGACGGCGGCTTCCAGCACCGCCTCGTGCGAGGCGAGCGCCGCTTCCACCTCGAACGGCGACACCCACATGCCGCTCACCTTGAACATGTCGTCGGTGCGCCCGCAGCAGTAATAATAGCCGTCGGCGTCGCGCCGATATTTGTCGCCGGTGTGGACCCATTCGCCGGCGAAGGTGCGCTGGCTCTTGGCCCGCTGGTTCCAGTAGCCCTCGGCGGCCGAGGGTCCGCGGATGATCAGCTCGCCGATCTCGTCGACGCCGAGGTCGCGCCCCTGTTCGTCAACAATGCGCGCTTCGTAGCCGGGCACGGGCTTGCCGGTGGAGCCGTAGCGGATGTCATCCGGCCGGTTGCTCAGAAACGTCTGCAACAGTTCGGTGGAACCGAGGCCGTCGAGCACATCGACACCAACCACCTCGCGCCAGCGCTCGCCGATATGGGCGGGCAACGCTTCACCCGCCGATACACATATGCGAAGACGATGGGAGCCCGCCCCCTCGCAAATGTCCTGATGCGCGAGCAGGGCGGTGTAGAGTGACGGCACGCCGTAGAAGATGGTCGGCTGGTATCGCCGCATCATCTCGAACACGCCCTCCGGCGACGGCCGGTGCGGCCACAGTGCGGCGGTGGCGCCGACCGACAGCGGGAAGGTCATGGCATTGCCGAGGCCGTAGGCGAAGAACAGCTTGGACGCGGAATGCACCAGGTCGTGCTCCCGGATGCCGAGCACGCCCTGCCCGAAAAGCCTGGCGGTCGCCATCAGACTGGTATGGACGTGCTTGACCCCCTTGGGGGCGCCAGTCGAACCCGAGGTATAGAGCCAGAAGGCGACCTCGTCGGATACCGTGTCGGCGGTGAACGCGGTGGCGTCTGCCGCCGCAATCAGGTCTTCGAACAGCGGCACGTCGCGGCCGGGAAAGCCGGCCTTGTCGCCTTCGGTGGCGCCAACCGCAATGATGGTCTGCAGATGCGGCAGCCGGTCGAGGATCGGGGCAATGGTCGGCATCAGGGACGCCGCGACGAGCAGCGCGGAGGCGCGCGAGTCGGCGAGGATATAGGCGTATTGGTCGGTGGTGAGGAAGGTGCTGAGCGGGATTGCGACGATGCCCGCGCGGATCGTGCCCCAGAAGGCGACTGGATAATCGACGGTGTCGTGCAGGAGGAGCGCGACGCGGTCTTCCTGTTGCAGGCCAAGCGCGCGCAGC
>Ga0210122_1000563_pt1 | contig 12932 bp, 15 predicted proteins | sample Muzzi_CordB_D2_FD_185530 | JGI IMG/M metagenome (GOLD analysis project Ga0210122, IMG submission 185530) | Wetland microbial communities from San Francisco Bay, California, USA, that impact long-term carbon sequestration - Muzzi_CordB_D2 (SPAdes) | ecosystem: Environmental > Aquatic > Marine >... | reverse complement strand
CAATGGAGGGCTTTGTCGGCTCTCGTGATGAAAATATGATGCCCAGCCTCGAACACTGTTGGGGATTCAGTATCACTAACACCGAGAATGTGTTGGCCTTTTATGTAGTGCAAGAGTCTTTCGGACAGATGTTGAAAAATTTTAAGGACAATGGCCGCGTTACCCTGGTTTTATTCGAATGGCCTTCTCATCGGAGTTTTCAATTCAAAGGCCAATTTCTTGAAGCCAGGGAAATGACCCCAGATGAAGTTGCGTTTCAAAAGCAATTTCGGGAAAAGCCCATTGAGGTCGCCACCGGTATGGGTTATCCGTTTGAGCTAATTGACCGGTATGTTCGCTATGCAAATTTGGCGATAGAGTTTAAGGTGGAAAAGGTGTTTGACCAAACCCCCGGCCCCGGAGCCGGGAAAGCAATTGAACTAGCAAAGTAAGGAGCATTCAAATGGCAAAAATACCAGAAGATTTGCATCCGGCGTTTCAGGGGGTTATTCCATCTCTTATTACCACCTGCTCCGCAGACGGAGAACCCAATATCACTTACCTTTCGCAGGTCTATTATGTGGACCCTGACCATGTGGCCTTATCCTTTCAATTTTTTGGCAAGACCATTCGCAATGTTGAGCAGAATCCTCATGTCGCTGTTATTGTTGTCCACCCGGAGACAGGCGTCTCCTACCGTATGGAGTTGCGATTTGAGCATCGGGAAACTGAAGGGGATACCTTTGATGAGATGGAGATGCAGTTAGCGGCCATCGCTTCGATGACGGGTATGGAAGATGTTTTCAAGCTGAGAGGAGCCGACCTCTACGAAGTTAAGTCAATTACCAAGCTTGACGATTGGGGTTAGATTAAAAGATGGAGAAGAAGAATGATTCCACAGGAGATTGTTGACTTTATCTATAGTGGCCAGGCTGGTGCTGTAGGGTCTCGTGACGAAAATATGGTGCCTATGCTGGCAATGTGTTGGGGAACCAGTATCCGTGACACAGAAGGGGTAGTCATTACTTATGTGGTACAAGAACAATACGAGCAGATATTGAAAAATTTCAATAATAATGGTCGGGTTACCGTAACCTTAGTAGAAACGACCTCTTATCGAAGTTACCAATTCAAAGGCCAATTTCTTGAAGCCAGAGCAATGACCCCGGATGAAGTTGATTTTCAACGGCAATTCCGAGAGACGGTCGTCGCCGGGTTTAATTCTGGTGGTTACCCCTATGAGGTAGCCGACCGATATGTTGGCCGTGCGGATTTGGCGATTGAGTTTAAGGTCGAAGAAATATTTGACCAAACCCCCGGCCCTGGAGCCGGGAAAGCAGTTGAGCTAGCGAAGTAAGGAGCATTTATTTAAATGGGAATAACACTGGAAGATTTACACCCAGCCTTTCAGGGGGTTGTACCATCTGCTATCATCACCTGCTCGGCTGAGGGAGAACCCAATGTCACGGTGCTTTCACAGGTCTATTACGTTGACCATGAGCATGTGGCTTTATCCTTCCAATTTTTTGGTAAGACTATTCGCAACATCGAACAGAATCCCTATGCCGCCGTCCTCGTCCATCACCCAGAAACTCTGGCCCTCTACCGTCTGGATTTACGATTTGAGCATCGGGAAACTGAAGGGGATATTTTTGATGAGATGGAAATGCAATTGGAAGCCATTGCTTCGATGACAGGCATGGAGGACGTATTTAAGCTGAGAGGGGCTGATATCTACGAGGTTAAATCCATCACCAAACTTGATGATTGGGCTTAGATTAAAAGATGGAGAAAATATGATTCCACAAGAGATTGTTGACTTTATTCACAGTAGTCAAATTGGTCATCTAGGGTCGCGTGACGAGAATTTAATACCTACCATCCGGCGCAGTTGGGGAACCAACGTCAATGACACAAAAGAGATATTGATTGTCTACGTCGTGCAAGCCCAGTATGAGCAAATGCTGAAAAATTTTAATGACAATGGCCGCGTTGCCCTAACCTTGGGAGAGTGGCCCTCCCACCGGAGTTACCAATTCAAAGGTCAATTTCTTAAAGCCAGAGAAATGACCCCGGATGAGGTTGCTTTTCAACAACAATACCGGGCAAAACCCATATTCCTTGTTAAAGATATGGGTTTTTCAGATGAAATGGCAGAACAATTTACTTACTATGCTGATTTTGTCATAGAGTTTAAGGTGGAAAAAATATATAATCAAACTCCTGGCCCCGGAGCCGGAAAAGCGGTTGAGTTAGCAAAGTAAGGACCTTTAAATGGAAATAAAATTGGAAGATTTGCATCCGGCTTTTCAGGGGGTTATACCCTCTGAAATCATTACCTGTTCGGCAGACGGCGAACCTAACGCCACTGCAATTTCGCAGGTCTATTATGTAGACTCTCATCATGTGGCCTTATCGTTTCAATTTTTTGGTAAGACTAATCGAAATATTGAGGAAAATCCCCAGGTCGCCGTTATGGTGATCCATCCAGAAACAGGCGTCTCATACCATTTGGATTTACGATTTGTGCGTCGAGAAACCGAAGGAGACACCTTTGATGAGATGGATATGCAGTTGATGGCTATTGCTTCTATGACCGGCATGGAAGGTGTTTTCAAGCTGAGAGGGGCCGATATCTACGAAGTTAAAGCCATCACCAAAATTGACGATTGGGATTAGAATCCATAGGTAAACATCTTGAGTACAGACGAGCCAACGCTCAAACAAGATAAAATCATCAATGACTTGCAGGCCGAACTGAGCCGCAAAAACAAAGAGATTGAAATTGTTCTGAAAATCTCTTCCGAAATCAACTCTACAATGGATATGGACGAAATTGCCTCAGCCCTGCTGACATCTATGGATGAGATATTTGGCTTCGAACACTCGATGATTCTTCTGCTTGAGGAGAGCGGAGATACCTTACGGGTGGTGGCAACCCACGGCTATGGCGAACAAGGAACCGGCTCGACCGTGCGGATGGGTCAAGGGGTGATTGGGGTGGTCGCCCAAAAAAAGCGGATGATGCGTATGTCTGCCATAGGGGCGCAACGAATGTATATGCAAAGGGCTATGGCAAACACAAATCAAGCGCAGGCAGAAGAAATTCCGCTTCCCGGTTTACCCAATTCGCAAAGTCAAGTGGCCGTTCCGATGCTAAACAAAGATGACCTGGTGGGCGTTTTTATGGTCGAGAGTCCCAAGGTTCATTTTTTTGACAAGAAAGACGAAGTATTGGTCAGTATTCTGGCCAATCAGGCGGCTATCGCTTTTTACAACGCTCGCCTGAACCAAGACCTAGTAACTGCCAACGCTAGCTTGCAGGAATACAGCGACACTCTGGAGCAAAAAGTTGAAGTGCGCACTCGGGAATTGAGTAAGACCCTCGACGATCTCAGAGCCACTCAAAACCAACTCGTCGAAGCAGAAAAGATGGCCGCTCTGGGTGGGTTGGTGGCTGGGGTGGCCCACGAAATCAACACCCCGGTTGGCATCGGCGTGACGGCTGCTTCGCTGCTCGAAGACAAAACCGTCGCCTTTCAGAAGACCTACAAAGATGGTCAAATGAAGCGCTCCGATCTGGAAAAGTATCTCGATACAGCCAGTCAAAGTAGCAACATGATTTTGAAAAATCTCAGCCGGGCCGCCGAATTAATCCAAAGTTTCAAACAGGTTGCCGTTGACCAATCCACCGAGGAACGGCGTAGCTTTCCGGTCAAATCCTATTTAGAGGAAATATTACTGAGCCTTCGCCCCAAACTGAAACGTACCCAACTCACCACCAAAATCAGCGGCGATGATAGCCTGACCCTCGATAGCTACCCCGGCGTCCTCTCGCAGATTGTGACCAACCTGGTGATGAACTCGCTGGTGCATGCCTACGAACCGGATGACGCGGGCCAACTCACCTTCGATCTCAAACAAGAGGCTGGCCGTCTGATTTTTGAGTACGCCGACGATGGCCGGGGAATCCCCAAGAAAGACCTCAGCAAAATCTTCGATCCTTTCTTCACCACCAAGCGCGGCCAAGGAGGCAGTGGCCTGGGCTTGCATATCATCTACAACCTCGTCACCCAGAAGTTAAATGGAACCATTCGCTGCGAGAGTGAGGTAGGTGTTGGGACGAGATTTACCATCGAGATACCGGTGTCGTAGATAATGAACTTCGTGTGAGGCTTCTTTCAATGACTGTGTACCAGCCGTCTTTACCTTTTTTTAATGATGTGGTTACTCATTCTACGCCGGATAATGAAACATACCACGAAAAGTTAGTCAGACTTCTTTCTGAAGATTTAGATTTTCAGAACCAAGATGAGTGTGACCCCGCACATTACATTCATTCTTTTCCGGCAAAATTCCCCCCACAGTTGCCCCATAAATTCATAAGTGAATTAACTGATGTGGGAGATACTGTGCTAGACCCTATGGTTGGTTCAGGGACGACCATGCTGGAGGCTTTTCTTTGCGGGCGGCGTGGAGTCGGATTTGATATTGACCCTCTTGCATTACTCATATCTCAGATTAAAGCTTCTTCTTTTGATATAGGAGAGGTTAGCCAGACGGGTAATTTGATTTTAGGACGAGCAACAACCGCATCAATAGAAAAGCGTGAACAACTGGCTGAAATGTTACGTGAACGGTGGGATAGAAAGACTAAAGAGTTTATTGACTATTGGTTTGCGTATGAAACGCAAATAGAGCTAATAGCTCTGCTTGCCGAGATAGAAAAAATAACTGATGAAATCATTAGATCTTTTTTTGACTTAGTTTTTTCGGCTATCATTATTACCAAATCTGGTGGGGTTTCATTGGCATTTGATTTGGCACATACAAGACCCCATCGGGCTAAAGTTGTTTTCTCCAAAGATGGAGAAGTAATAATAGGGGAAGAGTTAAAAAATAACGAGTCGCCTCGAATCAAACTTTTAACAAAGACTTTGCGCTCTCCTATAGAAGAATTCGCAAAGCGATTTAAGCAGAATTTACAAAGCCTAAAATATAGGTCTTTATTTCCACCCGAAGTAGAATATTTGCCAATATCTGTAAACCGTGGCAATGCGCAAAAGCTGCCACTAGACAATGATTCCATAGATTTAATTGTTACTTCTCCACCATATGCCTCAAATGCAATTGATTATATGCGGGCACATAAATTTTCATTAGTGTGGTTAGGGTATCCAATTAGTGAACTTGGGGAAAGGCGCAAAAAATATATAGGTGGTGAGTCGGTTACTGATGTAGAATTTGAGGATTTACCGGCAAATACACAAGAAGTTGTGACAGATATTTCTGATCTGGACGATAAAAAAGGCCGCGTTTTACATCGGTATTACTCAGAAATGACACGTACCCTCAGAGAGATGTTTCGCGTATTGAAACCGGAACGAGCAGCTATACTTGTGGTGGGAAATTCGATGTTTAGGGGAAAAGACACTAAAATTGAATATTGTCTTACCAATATAGGCCAAGATATTGGATTTGATGTTCCTAAAGTTGGTGTGCGGAATTTAGATCGTAACCGGCGTATGTTACCAGCCGGACTTAAGATTAACTTAGACTCCCAAATTCAACAGCGAATGCATGAAGAATATGTAATTGGTTTTTATAAGCCAGCATAATTGCAGAAAACAGTTTGGCTATTCTTCCTCATCCCCTTTGAAGTGATTTTCAAGTATTTTCATAGCGATTGTGCTATCAGGAATACCTTCTAATTCTGAGTTTGTGCGTAATTTTGTGGCAGTATCTTGGTCAAGAAATAACACTAATCTTGTTCCAAATAGTTCTGGATAAGCATAGGGGCAACCGTCACAGGTTGGTAATGTGCAGCGTTTACACGCCCCACGTTTTTCAACATTGCAAGAACGACAAAGCTGTTGTAAGTTTTCTACCTCAGTAAGTCCATGCCGCTCAAGGGGAACTTTGTGGTCATATTGCATATGATCGTCAGGCAACCGGCAAATCTGACAAATTCCTTTATCCCGCTCTTGAACCTCACGCTTTTGTCTCGCAGTAGGATACTTACGAACATTACCACGTAATTTCTCGTGTGATTTTAGCCTATACTTTTTTCCTGATGGATGCGTCTCTATTTGCCAACCGCTCTCACGCAGTTCTCTAATACGCCTATCATAATACGTTTGCTGAACGGCATCGTAGATTTTTGACCCTTCCACCCATTGCATTGGCCAAAGGAGTTCTAAAATCTTGAGCTTTGCTTTACTCCATTGCTTACCGCTATCTGGTTTTTGTGGTGGCCAGTCTTCTAAATGTTTTGACATAACTACGATATGAAGAAATCTATGGTTTTGTTGTAAATTCGTGCAAAGTCCGCCAGTTCGATGACATCTACCCGCCTTTCTCCACTTTCACATTTAGAAACATACGATTGAGGTTTTCCCAATGCGATAGATACTTCAGCTTGGGTCAGACCGGCCTCTTCTCTGGCTTGGCGAAGTCGTTGCAAAAATCTTTGGTAACTGACGGAATGAATATTAGGAGACAAAATAAAGCCTCACATATGCTGGCATATTTAGATATTACGAGGAGATAAGAAATATCCCAAAATAGGATATTAAGGTTTTGTATGAAATTTAGTACTATGGGGAGTGTTGTTTGTTCGCCTATGAGGTTGCTTATGATTGTTAAGTGGCGTATAATTTGGGCTTGACTTCTCATATAATTCTGGGAGAGAGTATCAATTTATGACAGGACCGGTTCAAATCAACTTTACACCCGAAGAAATAGACCGGCTACAACGTTTTCGGGCATCGGTGGCGGATTTTCTGGGGATGGTAGCGGCTCTACCCCCCGACCAACGCAGCTCGGAACATAACCAGCAATTTAACCAACTGCGCACCGAAGCGCGTGTAGTTCTTAAAGGCGACTTTACCACCAAAGTACCTCAGGCTATCACCGGCGATGTCACCACCGACCGCTCGGTATCCGTTATCGTGATTGTGGGGGTGATACTGGCTTTATTAGGGCTGGGGATCAACTCCATTATCTTGGAAGATGTTGTCATCAATAGCATCGGCTGTCTCGTCAGCACTGGGGGGATGTTACTGGTTATTGGAGGCTTTGTGGTGTTGAACACCAAAAATATCCGCCAGCGGGTCAGTAACATGGAGGACTTACGCCGACGTTCCGATTTATTGCTCTATCAAGTTGACCATCGCTTGAGGATGATTGGCACCACAGCTGAGAAATCTGCTCCGGTAGAAGAGTCTGTCGCTCAGTAAGCCCCGTTTCCAAAGATAACTCTGGGTATTGTCTGCAACAGAATCTTTGTGTCCAATGCCGGGGACCAGTGTTCGATGTAGTAAATATCCAACAAGGCCATTTCGTCAAAAGCCAACTCGGAGCGCCCACTAACTTGTGACAGGCCGGTCAGACCCGGGGCGACCTCTAGGCGGCGTTTGTGCCACTCTTGGTATTGCTCCACCTCTGATGGGATGGCAGGGCGCGGGCCAACCAGGCTCATATCGCCCACCAAGACATTATAAAGCTGGGGTAATTCATCCAAGCTCCACTTGCGCATAAATTTACCAAATTTGGTCAGCCGGGGATCATCTTTGATTTTGAAGAGTGGTCCATCGGCTTCATTTAAAGCTCGAAGGGTTTCTTTTTGCTCCTCAGCATCTTCGACCATTGAACGAAACTTGAATATGGTGAAGAGTCGCCCCTCTTTGCCAACCCGCTCTTGCTCGAATAATACCGGCCCTGGTGATTCCATTTTAATCATCATTGCTACCAGAAACATGATAGGCGAAACAAAAATCAATCCCAGAGTGCCAATACCAATATCAATCGACCGTTTGACAAACTGATTGAGACCGCTGATACCAACCTCTTTGACCCCAATCATCGGAACTCCGGCAATCTCCTCGATATGCATCTGGCTGATACGCATCTGGAATAAATCTGGCACAATGCGAGACCGAATATTTTTGCGCTCGCAGTGGGCCATAATCGCCATAATCTTGCGATGATATTGCCAGGGCAGGGTGATAATCACCTCATCGATTTTTTCGGCCACCAGAATGTCGGCTAACCTATCAATCTCGCCCAAGGCCCTGAAACGACCAATATCTGTTTCCCCCTTATCCGGATGGTCATCCAAAAAGCCAATGATATTTAGCCCACACTCAGGGTTAGCCACCACTACTCGCATTACGGTTCGGGCGACCTCACCGGCCCCCACAATCAAGACTCGTCTGGCTCCGATACCCCGGCGGCGCATTTGCCGCAAGACGGTCACTTTTATCAACCGGCTAAATCCCAGCAAAGCCACCGAAAAAATACCGGCATAAATAAAGATAAGACGGGAGTAAAACGCAGCCCGGTAGAGAAAAACAATCACAATGGTGATGATGGTGCCGGTGGCCGTGCCGTTGAGGATGGCGTAAAATTCGTCAATCCACGATATCTCACGCCGCAAGCGGTAGACGCCTTGCTGTCGATAGACCAGAATAAGCAGGACGGTAAAAAGAGCGACAAAGGGAAGGTACACCGCGTAAGCCACATCGAAGGCAGGGTCTACGGCACGGAAAAGCTGCAAGTCGTACCGTACCCAATAGGCCGCAATAAAGGCCAAATTTATTAAAACGATATCAGTCAGCATCCAAGTTATAGCTGCTGCAACTCGGTTGCTAAAGAGAAATTCAAGACGTTTCATCCGGGTTGCTCAGGGCTTCATCAAGGTTACCAGTTGGCTGCAAGTATAACTCAAATCTCTTTTTTTTGATAGTTGCCCAGGCTTTTCACAAGTTCAAAACTTTTCTATAGACGTTAACCGTCTCTTGGGCGGTTTTCTCCCAGCTAAATTGGGAGGCTTGTTCTATACCTTGTTTACGCATAGTTTCCCGTAAATCAGCTCGGCTCATAACCTCGGCCATTGCTTGAGCCAGAGCTTCGGTGTTTGTTGGCTCTACCAGCCGGGCAGCGTCTCCGGCTACTTCGGGCAGCGATGACGCTGTACTGGTAATCACCGGCGTGCCGCAAGCCATCGCCTCTAGGACCGGCAGGCCAAATCCCTCAAAGTACGAAGGATATACGAACAGACTGGCCGTATTAAACCACAACGGCAATTCCTCTTGAGGCACATACCCCGGAAAATAAATATGCCGTGTCAGGTCAAGGGTCTCGACCAAGGCAAATATTTTATCATAGTACCAACCCTTACCCCCGGCCACAATTAACGGTGGAACTTGGGGTTCGAGTTTGTGCCAGTGGGCATACGCTCGAATCAGGCCCTCAATATTTTTTCGAGGTTCCAATGTGCCTAAAAACAAAACAAACGTATCCGGTAGTTGGTGAGTGGCCTTAAAAGCAACGACTTCCTCGTCAGGCAATGGGCGAAAATTAGCATCCACCCCGCAATAAATGGTGTGAACTCGCTCCGGCGACACACCCATAAAATGAATGACATCTTGGCGGGTACTTTCTGATATGGTAATAACGGCTTTGGCCCGTTTGACGGAGTTGGCCGTAAATCGAGTTAAGTACCAGCGCTGAAAAGGTCGAAACGCTTCCGGGTAACGCATGAAGCTGAGGTCGTACACCGTTACCACAAACGGGCGAGTGGTCGCCAGAGGGGCTACAAATGCCAGGGCATGGAGCAAATCAACACCAGTTTGGCGCAGCGCCCAGGGTTGTACGAATTGCTCCCAGAAAATACGAATCACCGGCCTCTGCGTTGGGAGGCGGCTGAAGTGAAGCATCAGAGATGACTCTTGAAAAGCTTGATCTCGCAAAAAGGCGCTATATCGAAAAAAATCCGGCGATACCTTAGCCAGATTCTTAAGCAAGTTGATGATATACCAGCTTATCCCCGCCCCTCGGTACGATTGGCTGAGGGAAAGCAGGTGGGCATTCAGGCCGATGTGAATGGATTTGGTACTCATAGAGGACCAATTATAGCATAACTACGATAGGGAGATGAATCGGATTGCTGATGTTTACCTTGAGAGACTTTTTAAGCTATAATTTGGTTCTTCGACTGGGAAAAATAAAAATGAAAGAGGCTAAAAATGATAAACGACCCTGTCCTGCTTAACGACTGGCACGTCGTGGCCCGCTCAGATGAACTGTTAGAGGGGCAAATATTACCGGCTCGTCTACTGGAAGAAGATATCGTGGTCTGGCGTTTGAACGGTCAGGTATTGGCCTGGCAAGACCTCTGCCTGCATCGAGGCACACGCCTCTCGATGGGTAAAGTCGAGAATGATATGTTGGTCTGCCCCTATCATGGCTGGAGCTACAACGGCGAGGGACAATGTGTTCGCATCCCGGCCCACCCAGACCAACCACCCCCGGCTAAGGCAAAGGTCCAATCCTACCAGATACAGGAAAAATATGGATTGGTATGGGTCTCATTGGGTAATCCCGACCGAGATATACCCACCTTCCCGGAATGGGAAGACGATACATACCGGAAGATTTTATGCGGTCCCTATGAGTTTCTGGCTGCTGGGCCGCGAGCCATTGAGAATTTCCTGGATGTAGCTCACTTTCCATTTGTCCATGAGGGGCTTTTGGGCGACCAAAAATACCCGGAGATTGATGATTACGAAGTAGAGGTCGGCCCGGAAGGTGTTGTGGCGAATAATATTCGGATTTGGCAACCTGACCCCGATGGGACCGGACAGGGCGCAACCGTGACCTATACTTACCGGGCCTTTCGTCCGTTGATTGCTTACTTTATCAAAACTTCCGAAGGCCCCAGCTTCTCCATCTATTTTATGGTCACGCCTGTCGAAGAACTCTTATCCATTGGCTGGATGTGGATGGCGATGAATTATGCTCACGATATGCCCGAAGAAGAGTTGCGGGCTTTTGAGGATAAGGTTGTGGCCCAAGACGTGCCCATCGTTGAGTCGCAGCGGCCCGAACTTCTGCCGCTCGATTTGCAGGCCGAGTTGCACCTGCGCAGCGATCGTACCGCGATTGCTTATCGCAAATGGCTGAACGAGTTGGGCCTCACCTTTGGGACAGCTTAAAAATTGGTTTGAATTGTGAAGTGATATCTGCTATAATGTTATTACTTGGGGATGAAACGGCTTCGACAGGGGAGTGACAGGTTATAGACTGCGAGTCGAGCGGTTCTAACTCGTTAAACTGGACAAAAACATTAGTTGCCGAGAAAGTATTTACTTCCGGTCGCTCCTACAGCGCTATGCCCCTCGCGGCCTAGTTAAGTAACGAGCAACTTTGACTCCATACGCGAGTCACGTCCGTACATCCGCTTATCCCTGAGAGGGGAGTGCGGACGACAGATAAATCGGGGTGCTCTGGTGTGATGTCGATAAGCACCGGCTAAGCGCATCGACTGGTTTGGGTGAACTTTGGTGGCTAACGAAGCCCAAACGAGATACTGAAGCCACCTACACTCGTAGACGTTTGTAACCAGCTTTTCTGGACGCGAGTTCGACTCTCGCCATCTCCACCTCTAAAGAAACGGGCAGATGTTTTGGGCATCTGTCCGTTTTGCATTTCTGTTCTCCCATTTTTAACCTTAAATTATACTACTACATATTGTGGTATAAAAAATTTATGGTACAATATGTAGTAGGTGTTTCTCATACACATTGATATCGAGGAGTGAAAAACTATAGTTTTTCACTCCTCCTTACAAAGGAGTCGGTCATGCTTGAGATACTTATCGCTAAAGCGGGTATTGCCTCTGGCGGCGGCATCGTGATTACCGAAGATGTGTTAAAGGCCATAGCGGCGCACGAGCCGGAACGGTACACCTTCGATGAGGCGACTGGAGCCTTATACCTGAATTTGAAAGTAGCCATCCAAATGGCAACAGGGTTGGCAGGCTTCCGAACCAGCGCCGGAAGTTATGAGACACAGCCCCATTAATCTATAAAGTTGGCTAAAACAGCTCAATACGAGCCATGTTCGTAGGCCTGCCGGGTTTGTCGCTGCCGAAGGTATCTCCTGCCTCGTATCCCCCACCATACCACGAGCGTCTCAAAGACAAAGCCGCTGTAAAGCGCCGCCACCCCACGCGTGACGCCATGTATCCCAAATAACGGCAAGATTATCAACGCAGCTAAAATAGCTGCGATGCGAGACGGGGCGCTGGGGGCCAGCGCTTTGGTGCGGTGCTCGATAAGGGCAATGCCGTGAAAATAGGCTCGAGTGGTTACGGCCAGCGGGAAAAAGGTGAAGATCAGCAGAGGTATCTGGGCTTGTGTGGCAAGGGCAGGGTCAAGGCCAAGCAGAACTTCCAGAATGTAATCTCGCAAAGGAGTCCAGAACAACACCACCATCAGACTAAAACTAACCAGGCCACAAGCGGCGGCAAAGCGCCTGATATGCACCAGACTGTTCTGCGCATTTTTGAAGGCCGGGGCCAGGTTGCGAATTTCGTTCAACCAGCCATAGGGGATGTGACCCAGCGCATACACGATGGTTAATACGGCCAATGCTTCTGCACCGTCCGCTTCTCTTGAGACAAAGAGATTGATCAACGGTCGGCTAAAGCCTTGAATCGCCATAATCAAAGCCAGAGGCCAATAAAAACGCAAGATGTAGATATACGATAGACCATTGCCGGCCTCATCCCCCCACTTTCCCGCGAAATGCCGATATCCCCAAAGTTCGATGCCCAACTCAACCAGACTGTTGACATACGTCACTAAAATAGGCAAAAGAATCGGCTTATCGCGTACGAATCCGGTGGGCAATAAGACAAACACGGACAGGATACTGAGGCCGAGACTGACGAGCGTGGCAAAGCTCACCACTTCGGTCCGGTGAACCCGTATCAGCAAGCCCGAATAGAATCGGCTGAAGCCAAATAAAACTGGAATAGGAATAAGCCAAAAGAGAGCCTCTCGGGCCACTGTCCCAATGGTCGGGCTGACACTGTGTAGTTTCTCAACTACCCAAACCCCCACCGGACTGAGCGCCAGAATCGCCAGGATAGTTGCCAGCAACAAGCT
>Ga0210122_1000561_pt1 | contig 12938 bp, 10 predicted proteins | sample Muzzi_CordB_D2_FD_185530 | JGI IMG/M metagenome (GOLD analysis project Ga0210122, IMG submission 185530) | Wetland microbial communities from San Francisco Bay, California, USA, that impact long-term carbon sequestration - Muzzi_CordB_D2 (SPAdes) | ecosystem: Environmental > Aquatic > Marine >... | reverse complement strand
CAGGATCCGCCCGGAGCGGCGGCGGGCGGCGGACGAGCGGGTCTCGCTCTCCCCGGAGGAGGTCCTCCGGCTCTTCCTCTACGCCCGCTACGCCTGGCCCCCGGGAGGCTCGGACGATCGCCCGCTGGCGGTGGCGATCGAACGGGAGTGGACAGGGCTCGAGAACCGCCTGGAGGAGCCGGCGTTCTCCGCCCTTCGTCGCGAGCTCCTGCCGGTGAGCCAGAAGGCCGCAAAGGCCGCGAAAGGAGACCTTACCGAGACTCTGCCGGCGATCCGCGACGCGCTCCGCCTGATGGAGACGGTGATCCTCCACCTGGGCATGGGCGCGACACCGACCGCACCGAGCCACCCCCTCTACATGGGCTGGCTCAACCGCTTCGGCCGATGGGCCTCGACGCCGTCGTTCCGGGCGTGGTGGCCGTGGCTCGCGCCGCTTCACTCCCGCACCGCGACCGACTTTCTGGTCGACACCTTTGACCTGCCGCCCGTGGCCGACCCCGCCAGTCAGGTCCGGAAAATCAGCCGGAGGGGACGGAGCGGATTCACCTGGATGCGCTGGCGGGAGCATCGCGAAGCCCAACCCTCCCGAGGACAGGCGGGCTCGACGGGAGATCTCTTCGGCCTCTTCCTCCCGGGAGTCGCCGACGGGCCGCGTCTTCTCGCGGGGGTCGTGGAAGTCGAGAGCCGCGACGGGGGCGAGGAAGCGGCGTGGAGCCTGGAGCAGTTCTTCATCCCGCCCGGGCTCTGGGGCGTCGGTCTCGGCGAGGAGCTCCTCCGGAAGCTCATTGCGCGCCTGAAAAAGGACGGCGTGCGGCGACTGTGCGTCGAGACCTCCGGACGATCGACCATGGCCTGGGACGCGCTCTACACCGGGGCCGGCTTCCTTCGCCGGGGGCCGAGCCTGGTGCTCGAGCTCGAGGTGCCGACCGTCACCGGCCAGGCTCCGAGGTAGAGCTTCGCCTCGAACCGACCAGGCCCCTCGAAGCGCATAGGGTGGGGGCGGCGTCACCGACGGTTCGGCGAAACCTGACCCAATCGTCACGAAGTCGGGATTGGTCGATGTCTTGAGCAAACGACAAAAAAAGGGGGTCGACTCGGTCTCCCGGCCGACCCCGTCCCGATCCGAAGGGGATGGTGGTCCCCCTCGTCGCCTGGCGACCGGAGCACGATGCCCCGGCCGCCGGTTCCTTGGTTTCTTCAGTTGAGCGGGCACCCCAGGTTGTTGTCGCTGTCGATGGCCGAGGCCAGGGTCAGCATCGTGTTGCGGTCACCGCTCGCGAGCGCCGCGTCGACGTCGGCGATGACGTCGGCCGGGTTCCGCGGGTAGTCGACTCCGGAGTGGGAGGCGTCGAGCAGTCCGGCCACGCCTGCCCGCAGGAGGTTGCGGGCCGCGCCCTCGACACCCGAGCCGCCGTTGAAGTCCAGGGCCTCGATCAGGCTCGCCGAGCCGATCGCCGGGTAGGCCGCCGCCGAAGCGAACACGCTCTGAACCGACTGGCCGGTGGCGTAGCCGGTGGGCGGCCACGAATCCGGATGGTTCTTCCAGTAGCCCGGCGTGCAGCCCTCGGAGCCGCCATCCGTCGGGTTGCCGAAGTAGTGGCTCGGGTCGTCATCCGAAACCGACTTGCCGGAGCCCTCACCGCTGCCGGTGACCGTCGCGGTGTTCTCGTACTGGCCGAGCTGGGCTACGCCGTGCTTCGACGTGCAGCTCATCGCCTCGCCGGGCGCCAGCTCGCTCTTCGGGCAGGTGACCACGCCTTCCTGGTCGTCCAGCACCGAGATGTCGACGACGGTCTCCGTGCCGACGTTGGTCACCACGTAGGTCCAGGTGACCGCGTCGCCTTCGAAGAGCTTGACACCGGGCGCGTCGTCCGCGTCATGGCCGTTGGTCGCCTTCTCGATGTCGATCTCCGGCTCCGGCTTCTCGACCCCGTGGTAGTGGCTCGGGTCGTCGTCGGCAACCGGAATCTCCGAGCCCTCGCCGCTGCCGGTGACCGTTGCGACGTTCGCGTAGTCACCGAGCTGGGCCACACCATGCTTCGACGTGCAGTTCATCGACTCGGACGGCGCCAGCTCACTCTTCGGACAGGTGACCGCGCCTTCCTGGTCGTCCACAACCTGGATGCCGACCACCGTCTCGTCGCCGGTGTTGGTCACCATGTAGCTCCAGGTGACCCCGTCGCCCTCCATTAGCTGCACACCGGGGGCGGTGTCCGCGTCCTGGCCGTTGGTCGCCTTCTCGATGTCGATCTCCGGCTCCGGACCTTCCTCCGCGAAGTAGTGACTCGGGTCGTCGTCGGAGACCGGAATCTCGGAGGTCTGGCCGCTGCCGGTGACCGTCGCGACGTTGACGTAGTGACCGACCGCGGCCACGCCATGCTTCGGCGTGCAGGTCATCGACTCGCCCACTGTCAGCACGGTCTTCGGACAGGTGACCGCGCCCTCTTTGTCGTCCACCACCGCGATGTCCTTCACCGCCTCGAAGCCGGTGTTGCTGACCACGTAGCTCCAGGTCACCGGGCCGCCGTCACCGAGCTTGGGACCAGGACCCTGGTCCGCGTCGAAGCCGTTGGTCGCCTTTTCGATGGAGAGACTCGGTGGTGGGTTTTGTTCGAACGGCGTCCGGAAGTGGCTGGGATCGTGGTCGGTCACATCCGGCCCCGTCGTCGGGGTACCGACGACCGTGGCCACGTTCTCGTAGAAGAAGCCACTCGGCGGCACGTCGCTCTTGGCAGGTGCCACGCCGGAGAGGGTGCAGGTCATGCTCTCACCGGGCTCGAGCGCATCCTTCGGACAGGTGATCGCGCCCTCTTTGTCATCCGTCACCCGGATGTCGGCGAGCGGCTGCCGTCCGGTGTTGGTGACCACGTACTCCCAGTTGACCGGAAGATCGGGCTCGATCGTCGGTCCGAAGCCGGTATCGGCGTCCTCGCCGTTGGTCGACTTCTCGATGTCGATCCGCGCACGCGGCGGGGGACAGTTCACACAGCCTCCGCCACCTTCCGGCATGCACCAGGTCTGGATCGCGATGCTGTAGCGGTGGCTGGCGCTGTAGCGCACGCCCACGTACACCTCTTCGTCGGTGACGAGGTCGAGCCAGCCGAAGTCCTCGTCCAGCAGCAGGTCGCGGACGTTCAAGACCTGGACCGGCAGGAGATCGAGCTCCCGCTCGTCGAATACGGCACCAGGCTCGGTGTGGAAGATCGAGCCGGAGGCGAGCAGCCCCACCGCGAGGCCGTTGGCGTTGTCGGCCGGCTGGCCGACCCGCGGGCTCCAGATGATGAGCTGGGTGCCGCCGTCGAAGCCGCCGCCTTCGAGGAAGCGCAGACGGTGGGTGGTGCACAGGCCACGGCAGGCCTCGCTGCGGTCGATGTTGACGAGAAGCTCGCCCTCGGCGAAGTCCTCACCGGGCTCGACATAGAAGTAGTCGCCCCAAAGGGCGTCATGACGGGGCGCACTGGTCACCCGCAGCGTCACCGCGCCGACCGCGAGGTCGGTGATGAGGGGGTCCGGCTGAGTGCCGTAGTACTTGTCGTCGCGCGGCGAAGGCTGGCCGGAGAGGGCCGCCTGGACGTGGGCCAGGGTCCCGGCACCGAGCTGACGGTCGGGAAGCTCGCCCGTCTGGAGCCAGTCGCGCAGGTTGACGGTCCGCACCTCGCCTGGCGCGAGCTCGAACGACGAGGTGAACATCTCGATGCCCCAGTTGCTGGTCAACGAGGCTCTCACGGTCACCGCGTCCGAGGCCGCGTTGCCGACCGCGAACAGCGTGGTCCGGCCGGCCGGCTCGGAGAGGTCGACCTCGAAGAAGGGCAGAAGGAGGTCGGACGACGGCCGGGGCTCGGCCACCGCCGGAGCCGCCCACACGAGGGCGGTCAGGGTCAACAGGATCAGGCTCGTGATCGTCTGAAAGGTCTTGGGGGTCATGGCTTCCTCCTTGTCGGGTCGGGTTCCGCGCGTTGTCTCGCGTTCCCTGTTGCTCCGAGAGCAAGCACATTGCCAGCTTGAAGAACCTCTTCAAGTCCATAGAAACAATAGACTTGGATACGACGCGCAGATTCTTGACCGCGCCGGTCGACACCTGTCGGAAGGGTGTCGGACAGCCCAAGAAGGTGTCGGCCGGGGTGTCGGCCCCGAGGCGCGGGCCGGTCCCCGGGCGGCAGGAGATGATTCAGGCACTGCTAAGCTAACGCCCCATGAGCCGCCCAGGATGGGACGATTACTTCCTAGACCTCGTCGACCACGTCGCCGCCCGCGCCACCTGCGACCGGGGACGGAGCGGATGCGTCATCGTCCGCGACAAGCGGATCGTCTGCACCGGCTACGTCGGCTCCCCCTCCGGCCTGCCCCACTGCGACGAAGCGGGGCACTACCTCAAACAGATGATCGACGAGGACGGCACCGTCCGGCAGCACTGCGTGCGCACGGTCCACGCGGAGCAGAACGCCATCTGCCAGGCCGCCCGCTACGGCCTCTCCCTCGCCGGCACCACCCTCTACTGCACCATGGAACCCTGCCGCGTCTGCGCCATGCTCATCGCCTCGGTCGGCATCGCACGGGTGGTGGCCAAGCGCCGCTACCACGCCGGCCAGGACACCCGCGACATCCTCGCCCAGGCCGGCGTCGAGCTCGAGATCGCCGACGACGAGGTCCAGACCTATGAGAACCAATAACCCCATGGAGACCGGCGCTCGCCCGCGCTCCGCGTTGACGCGCCGAACGGCCTCCGCTAACCTGCCTCGCCCGTGACCACGAACAACGACGACCTGCTGTTCGGACGACTGGCCCTCCATTACAAGCTGGTCACCCGCGACCAGCTCAACGAGGCGTTGCGCGAGCAGAGCGTCGAAGAGGGACGGCGCAAGATCGGCGAGATCCTGGTCGAGCGTGGCTGGCTGGAGACGGGACGCTTCGAGCAGCTTCTCGAGATCCAGCGCCAGTACCAGGAGAACCTCCGCTCCCAGGGAAAGACCGCGGCGGCCGGACCCGGAGCCGCGCCCTCCCCGGAGCTACCTGACACCCCGCGGCCGGCGCTCACACCAGCGCCGAGCGAAGCGCCCCCGGCGAGCGCAGCCCCAGAAACACCCGCGCCGGAGGCCACCCCGACCCCGAGCCTGACCCCGACGCCGCCGGCCCGACCGGACGAGCCGAGCGAGCCGGACGAGCCGGAGCAGGCAGCTCCGCCCGCCCCATCGACCCCGCCGGAGGCGCCGCCCGAGACGGGCCCCGAGGCCGCCGCCGACCCAGCCTCCGGCACCCTCGCATCCTGGCTTCGCCTGGCGGCGGACAAAGGCGCGAGCGACCTTCACATTCACGCCGGTCAGACGGTCCGGCTGCGGGTGCACGGCGAGCTGACGGAGGCATCCGACCAACCTCTTCCCGCGGAGGAGAGCGAGCCGCTGCTGCGCGCCGCTCTCGATGACGAGCAGCGCCGCGAGCTCGACGCCACGGGCCAGGTGGACGTGGCGGGCACGCTGCCCGACGTCTGCCGCTTCCGGGGCAACGTCTATCGCCAGCAGCACGGGGTCGACGGCGTCTTCCGGCTGCTACCGATCCAGGCACCGACCCTCTCCGAGCTCGGGCTGCCCCTCGACCTCGCCCGCTTCGCCAACTTCCATCAGGGGCTGGTGCTGGTCACGGGACCCGCCGGCTGCGGCAAATCGGCGACACTCTCGGCCCTCGTCAACATCGTCAACCAGGAGCGTCCCCACCACGTGATCACGATCGAGGACCCGGTGGAGACGATCCACGGCTCGGAGAGCTCGATCGTCAACCAGCGCCAAGTGGGGCGCCACACCGCGTCCTTCGCCCGCGCGCTACGCGCCGCCCTGCGCGAGGATCCGGACGTGATCGTGGTGGGCGAGCTGCGCGACCTCGAGACCATCTCGCTCGCCCTCACCGCCGCCGAGACCGGCCACCTGGTGCTCGCCACCCTCCACACCACCAACGCCATCAACACGATCAACCGGTTGGTGGGCGTCTTCCCGCCCGTCCAGCAGCCCCAGATCCGGGCGATGGCGGCCGAGTCGCTCCGCGCGGTCGTCTGCCAGCGCCTGGTGGCACGCGCCGACGGCGCCGGCCGCGTGCCCGCCCTCGAGATCCTGGTGGTGACCAAGGCGGTGAGCAACCTGATCCGGGAGAACAAGACCTTCCAGATCCGCTCGGTGCTCCAGACCGGCAGCTCCCACGGCATGCGCGAGCTCGACACGGCGCTCGAGGAGCTGGTCAAGCAGAGAACGATCACCAGGCAGGAGGCACTCCGGCACGCGGAAACGCCCGAGCGCTTCGCCACGGGCACGGACCGGGGAGGGAACGGCTGATGGGCGGCATAGAACAGCTCCTCGAGATCTGCCATCGTCGGAACGGCTCCGACCTCCACCTGGCCTCGGGGCTCGAGCCCCGCATCCGCCGCCATGGCCGGCTCGAGTCGGTGGAGGGCTGGAGCACGCTCTCGCCGGGCCAGATCGCCGACCTGCTCCACGAGATCGTCTCCGAGAAGCAGTGGCGGACCTTTCAGGAGACCGGCGACCTGGACTTCGCCCACAGCCTCGCGGAGGTCGCCCGCTTCCGCTGCAACTACATGGCCCAGCAAGGGGGCCCGAGCGCGGTCTTCCGGGTGATCCCCCAGGAGATCCTCTCCCTCGAAGACCTCGCCCTGCCGCCCGCGATCGCCGGGCTCGCCGAGCTGAGCCGGGGCCTCGTTCTGGTCACCGGCCCCACCGGCTCGGGCAAGTCCACCACCCTCGCATCGGTGGTCCACGCGATCAACCGGAGCTCGGCACGCCACATCGTGACCATCGAGGAGCCGGTCGAGTTCATCCACCGGCCGGCGCGCTCTCTGATCTCCCAGCGGGAGGTCGGCGAAGACACCGACAGCTTCGGTGCCGGGCTCCGCTCAGCTCTGCGCCAGGACGCCGACGTGATCCTGGTGGGCGAAATGCGGGACCTGGAGACCATCTCGCTCGCGATCACCGCGGCCGAAACCGGCGCCCTCGTCTTCGGCACGCTCCACACCAACGGCGCCGCCAACACCATCGACCGGCTGATCGACGCCTTCCCCTCCGACGAGCAGGCACAGATCCGGTTGACCCTGTCGGACTCGCTGGTGGCGGTCGTCTCCCAGTTGCTCGTCCCCACCATCGACGGCGAGGGCCGGCTGGCGGCGTTCGAGATCCTGCTCCGCACGTCGGGGCTGCCGAACGTGATCCGCGAGGGCAACACGCCGATGATCCGAAACCTCATCCAGGGGGGCCGGAGCCGCGGCATGAAGGCCATGGACGACTCCCTGGAGGAGCTGCTCCGGGCCGGCAAGATCTCGCCCCGGGACGCCTACCTGAAGGCCTCGGAAAAGGGTCGCTTCGAGCGCTACCAGCGCGACTGAGAGCCCCGGACCGAACCCGCACCCGGCTCCCGAGCTGGACCTGCCGTAGCCCCTGGGACACAATCCGAGGGTGCTCGAGACCGCCCTCACCCGCGACGCCGGAATCGACGTGCCGCTCATCTGCGGCGCCATGTACCCCTGCTCGAACCCGGAGCTGGTCGCCGCCGTGTCGGACGCCGGTGGCATCGGCATCGTCCAGCCGATCTCCCTGACCTACGTCCACGGCCACGACTTCCGTGAGGGGCTGCGCCTGATCCGGTCGCTCACCGACCGGCCGATCGGCATGAACGCCCTGGTCGAGCAGTCGTCGAAGACCTACCGGGAGCGCATGGAGCGCTGGATCGACATCGCCCTCGAGGAGGGGGTGCGGTTCTTCGTCACCTCCCTCGGCAACCCCCGCTGGGTGGTCGAACGGGCGCACGCGGCGGGCGGCAAGGTCTACCACGACGCCACCGAGCGCAAGTGGGCCGAGAAGGGGCTCGCCTCCGGGGTCGACGGCCTGATCGCCGTCAACCGCCGCGCCGGAGGCCACGCCGGACCCAAGAGCGCCGAGGAGCTGATCGAGGAGCTCGGCGACCTGGGGGCGCCGGTGGTCTGCGCGGGCGGCATCGGCTCGGAGGCGGACTTCGTCCGGGCTCTCGCGCTCGGCTACGCCGGGGTCCAGATGGGCACCCGCTTCATCGCCACCACCGAGTGCCGGGCCGCCGCGGCCTACAAGCAGGCGATCGTCGACGCCTCCGAGGACGACGTGGTGCTCTCCGAGCGGATCACCGGCGTGCCGGTGGCGGTGATCAAGACGCCCTACATCGAGAAGATGGGCACCAGGGCGGGCCCCGTCGCCCGCTGGATGCTCCGGGGCCGCAAGACCAAGCACCTGATGCGGACTATCTACGCGCTCCGGGCGCTCTGGCAGCTCAAGCGCGCCTCCCTCGACGAGTCCGGGGAGAAGGACTACTGGCAGGCGGGCAAGAGCGTGGCCGGGGTGGCGTCCGTCGAGCCCGCCGGGCAGATCGTGCGCCGCTTCGCCCAGGCCGCGGACGCTGCCGCCGGCCGTTGACCGGCCCTCGACCCCACGAATCCCCCACGAGATCGTACGAGACCGTCATGCCCCGAATCGTCTCCCAGGTCCTCGCCGTCGCCTTGGGCGGCGCCATCGGCTCGGCCCTGCGCTTCCTCGTCGGCGGCTGGGTCCACCGGGCGCTCCCGGGAACCACCTTCCCGGTCGGCACCTTCGGCGTCAACCTGATCGGCTGCCTGGCGATCGGCCTCCTCGCCGGGCTCGCGGACCTGCGCCAGGTGCTCACGCCGGGCGCCCGGCTCTTCCTGCTGGTCGGCCTCTTGGGCGGCTTCACCACCTTCTCGAGCTTCGCCTACGAGACCTTCGCCCTCGCCCGCGACGCCGAGACTGCGAAGGCGCTGGCCAACGCCGTGTTTCAGGTGAGCTTCGGGTTCGGGGCCGCCTGGGCCGGCTACGCCGCCGCCCGTTTCCTGTAAGGTCTTGCTGGACTTCGACGGAAAAGAGAGGCGACCATGGTCCTGCCCGAACGAGGCCATCTGCTGCGCATCTTCATCGGCGAAACCGACCGCCACGAGGGGATGCCGCTCGCCGAGTGGATCGTGCGCCGCGCCCGGGAGCACGGCCTCGCGGGCGCCACGGTGCTCCGCGGGCTGGAGGGATTCGGAGCCCACAGCCGCATCCACACGGCCAAGGTCCTGCGCCTGTCGGCGGACCTGCCGATCGTGATCGAGATCGTCGACACCCGGGAGAAGATCGAGGAGTTCCTGCCGGTGGTCGACGGCGCCATCACCGAGGGGCTGGCGACCCTCGAGAAGGTGGAGATCCGCTTCTACCGGAGCGGCCGGGAGGCGGGGGAAACGGCCGGAGAGCTGGACGACGAGCCCTCTCGCTGACCACCGGAGCGGGGCGCCGAGCCCCGTGATAGGTTCTTTTCCATGGATGCGAAGGAGTTCGTCCAGGGGCTGGTCGACGAGCTCGAAGCCCTCTTCGCCCAGCTCGACGAGGAGGAGATCCTCGAGGCCGAGTCGGGCGGGCAGAAGGACGTGGTGACGCTGCTCAAGCTCGCCCTCCGAAGCGAGCTCGAGGCGGCCGAGCTCGCCGGCGCGTGGATGCCCCAGACCGACGGGGTGGAGGGCAAGATGCTCTTCGCCCTCCAGTGCGGCGACGAGATGCGCCACTACGCTCTGATCCGCGACCGGCTCCTCGAGCTCGGGCACGACGTGGAGATCGATCCCACGACCGAGGAGTACAGCCCCCTCTACCACTACCTCAAAGGGCTTCGGACGACGATCGAGCGCGCCGCGGCCGGGCCGTTCACCTGCGAGGCGATCGCCCGGGCGCGCAACCAGCAGTTCATCGCCTTCTGCCGGCGCGCCGGCGACGACGAGACCGCCCGCCTCTACGAAGAGGTGATCCAGCCCGAAGAGATCCATCACCACGACGAGGGGCGCCGCTACCTCGAGCGCCACGCGACCACCCCCGAGGCCCAGGAGGCCGCCGCCGCCGCGGTGCACGCCACCCTGGCCATCGCCGACGAGCTCGAGACCCTGGCCGGGAAATCGACCGGCGTCGACACGCTGCCCGTCTCCTGACGAGCGCCCGAATCCGACCGTACGACACACCCACAGACCCTTTCATCAAGCGAGCCCAACGAGCGCCATGAGCCATTCGATCGAAACCATCACCGTCCTCGGGGCGGGCACCATGGGGCGGGGAATCGCCCACGTGGCGGCCCTCTCCGGCTACAACGCCAAGCTCAACGACGTCAGCCGGGAGGTCCTGGACAAGGCCCGGCGCGCCATCGAGAGGAACCTGGACAAAGGCGTCAGCCTGGGCAAGGTCGACGCCGGGGACGCCGAGGCCGCCCTCGAGCGGCTGACGCTCCACGACGACCTATCCGACTCCGTCGCCGACACCGACCTGGTGATCGAGGCGGTCCCGGAGGACATCCGGTTGAAGCTCGAGACCTTCCGGAAGATCGAGGAGCTCGCCCCCGAGCGAGCCCTCTTCGCCACCAACACCTCCGGCCTGTCGGTGACCGAGATCGCCGCCTCGACGAAGCGGGCCGACCGCTTCGCCGGCATGCACTTCTTCAACCCGGTCCACATCATGAAGCTGGTGGAGCTGGTGCGGGGGCTCGAGACCTCGGACGAGACCCTGGAACGGATGGCCCAGGTGGCCCACGCCATGGGCAAGACGGTGGTCACCGTCAACGAGTCGCCGGGCTTCGTGACCAGCCGCATCAACGCCATGATCGGCAACGAGGCGTTCCGCATGCTCCAGGAGGGCGTCGCCTCGCCGGAGGACATCGACGCCGCCTTGAAGCTCGGCCTCAATCACCCGATGGGGCCGTTCGAGATGGTCGACCTGGTCGGCCTCGACATTCGCCTGTCGATTCTGCGCTACCTGCACCAGACCCTCGGCGAGGCCTACCGCCCCAGCCGCCTCTTGGTCCAGTACGTCCAGGCCGGCCGCCTGGGCAAGAAGGTGGGGCGCGGGGTCTACGACTACGACGACGAAGGCCGCCGCATCCCGAGAAGCTGACAGGGCTGGGAGCGCCTCGACGACCGCGAGGCGCTCTCCCCTCTCCCCACGTTCGCCCAACGCCGGCGTCCGATCCTGGGACGGCGACGTTCCGAGAGCGAACAAAAGCACCTCCCTCTTCGCCGCGGAGCCCCTGACAGCGAACGCCTTTTCCCGGCCACCCGGCGGTGGCACAGGAAGGGCGATGCGGCCACCGCCGGGAGCTTCGGCTCCCACATGCCAAGCTCGCTCCCCAACTACAGGGACCTGAGGGACCGGAACCACACCTTCGACGGCCTCGCCGCCTACACGTTGATACCCGTCGGCATCGCCGCCGAGGGTGAGGCGGAGCAGGTCCCGGCCGCCGTGGTGACCCCCGAGTGGAGGTGGCCGGAAAGGTCGGAATCCGCTTCTCGCAGCTCAACAAGTACGAGAGCGGACTCCATGCTCCGCCGCCCGAAAAGCTCATCGAGCTGGCCGAAGTCCTCGGCACCACGGTCGACTACCTGCTCACCGGCGACCGCACTGAGGACGTCCGACTCGTCGGTTCCCTTGGGACAAGTACTTGAACACGCCCACGTCATCCTTGTATGAGCTTCGTGAGCACGTTTCGAGCACCGCAATCCGGGCACTGCATATGCCTGTCCAGGTGAAGCCCATCCTTCCAACGGATATCGGTCACTACGAGATACGCCTTCTCGCAGACGGGGCACCTGACCTGGGCGGAAGGGTCGACAGCCAGGATCTTTCCCGCTTCGATCCAGCGTCGGGCTTCCGGACTGAGGCTACTTGAAGAACGCATCGAATGCCCTATCTGCGAAGGCCTCGGCTGCCCTGGTCTCTGCAGTTGCGGCAGCCTGCGAGGCAATCCCACTGGCACCAACCTGGCTCGTGCGGAGCCGGAATGTCTCGTGGAGAATCGTCTTGGTGAGCTCCGCTTCCGACGCGAAGGCATTTCGCCCAATAACGAAACCCTCTTCACCGAACATGGTCATGCCTGAGACAGGCGCCCCAGGCTCGAACAGGATTCTAGTTCCACCGATTTGTGCCTCGACGCTCCGACCAGCAGCCTGCGCGGCTCGGATCTCCGCAAACTGCGGCGAAGAGAGAATCCCCCTTGCCTCACCAATGATGGACTGCTCAAGCCTGGAGAAGGAGGTTGCCGACCTTGAGACGACCCCTTCGGAAACTACACCAATCCTTCTCCCAGAGACAGCCGTTTGCTCGACGATCTCCGCCCCCTCTGCCAGACCCGAGATCCCTTCGGTGGCGCGCACGCCTCGGCGGACCACCCGGACAGCTTGGCCGGCGCCTTCCGCAGCGCCTGCGAGGAGTAAGGTCTCACCCGCAAACTCGTAGACCGCCGCCCGGTTCCGTGCTCGGACCTCCGGGTCGGGAGCACCGACCGCCATAACTCCGGTCCGGAGACCGTTGAGGATGATCTGGTCGGGTACCTGAACGAGCTTCACCATCCCGTCCGGGTCTTCGACAATCAGCTTCTTGGTCGAGGCGAGGGCTTGGCGGGCACCGGCCTTGACGTTGTCGATCGCCTGGTCGATCTCCGCCTCGACGTCGTTCCGGATCCTGGAGTCTCTCGGAGCGATGGCGAGGACCAGGGAGTTCGCGGCGAGGTTGGCGAGCTCCAGCGCTGAGTCGACAAGACCCAGGCCGGCGGCGAGGAGGGAGTTGCGGTTGACGTCGTCTCCCGCTGCCTGGCCCTCCTCGTTGCCCTGTGGCTCGTCGTTGTCCCCCGTCGAGCGCAGGATGTTCTCTCTGACCAACCGGATCACAGTCTGCGCCAGCTTGATCTCCGTCACCCGCCCGCTCGGGTCCAGGTAGACCGTCGGGTTCTGGTAGGCGTAGAGGTACCGATGCAGACTCGACGGGGTGTCGAGGACTCCCTCGAAGGGGTCCTGGGTGAGGAAGAGTCCGAGCTCGGGGTCGTAGTAGCGGGCCTTTGCGTAGTAGAGGCCGGTTTCCCTGTCACCTGGTGCGATTCTGAGGGTAAGTTCTTCGATC
>Ga0210122_1000560_pt1 | contig 12945 bp, 9 predicted proteins | sample Muzzi_CordB_D2_FD_185530 | JGI IMG/M metagenome (GOLD analysis project Ga0210122, IMG submission 185530) | Wetland microbial communities from San Francisco Bay, California, USA, that impact long-term carbon sequestration - Muzzi_CordB_D2 (SPAdes) | ecosystem: Environmental > Aquatic > Marine >... | reverse complement strand
GAGCTTGCGCACGGTCTCCTCGTGAAACGCCCTGGCGTCGGGCGCCTTGTGGAAGTACAGATAGCCGCCGAAAACCTCGTCGGCGCCCTCACCGGACAACACCATCTTGATACCCATGGCGCGGATCTTCCGGGCCAGCATGTACATCGGCGTGGCCGCCCGGATGGTCGTGACGTCGTAAGTCTCGAGGTGGTAGACGACCTCGTCCAGTGCGTCCAGCCCTTCCTGCAGCGTAAAAGTAAACCCGTGGTGGACGGTGCCGATATGTGCCGCGACCTTTTCGGCGGCGGCGAGGTCCGGCGAGCCTGCCAGCCCGATCGCAAAGGAATGCAGCCGCGGCCACCAGGCGGGGCTGCGCTCGGAGTCCTCGACCCGCATGCTGGCGTGTTTCTGTGTTACCGCGGCGATGATCGATGAATCCAGGCCGCCGGAGAGCAATACACCGTACGGCACATCGGTCATCAGGTGGCTGACGACGGATTTTTCCAACGCGTCGTGGACCGCCTGCACGCTCGTGACGGCGTTTTCCACGAACCCGTATTCCTGCCAGGGGCGCTGGTAGTAACGCGTGGGCCTGGCGTCGCCGCTGGCCCAGTAGTGCCCCGGCGGAAATTCGGACACGACGCTGCATACGTCGATGAGCGCTTTCATCTCCGAGGCCACATACAGTTGCTGGGCTTCGTCGAAGCCGTAATACAGCGGGATGATTCCGATCGGGTCCCGTGCGATCAGGTAACGGTCCGTCTCCTCGTCGAACAGCACGAAGGCGAACATGCCCTCGAGGTCGTTCAGAAAGCCGGCGCCTTTTTCCAGGTACAGCGGCAGGATGACTTCACAGTCCGACTCGGTGGCGAAGGGGTATGGTTGCGCCAGGCCCTCGCGCAACGACCGGTGATTGTAGATTTCGCCGTTGACGGCCAGCGCCTGCCGCCCATTGGGCGTCAGCAGTGGCTGCGCGCCGGTGTTGACATCGACGATGGCCAGCCGCTCATGCGCCAGCACCGCGTGATCGTAGGTGCATATCCCGCTCCAGTCGGGGCCGCGATGACGCAGCAGGCGCGACTGGCGCAACGCCAGTTCACGCAGCGCGCCTGCATCCCCGCTGATTTCGAGTATCGAGAAGATGGAACACATAACACCAATCCTGAGAGCGCCGTCCTTGTTGCATGATACTCAGGCTGGCGCCAGCATGGAACCACCAATCCGGACTCAAACGGAAATAAAATCAAACGGGTTGAAAATGCTTTTCGGGCAAAGACTTCCGGGTCTGCCGGCTGGCGGCATCGGCGCTCCCCGGGCGGGCCGCTCGGGGGGCTGCGGTCCTACCACATGCGCCGTTGAAGATCGGCCAGTGCTTCGGCGCCGGGGTTCAGTTGGTCGAAGCCCACATCCTTGAGCGGCACCGGCGTCGTACCGTAAATCGCGTGCATATCCGGCAGGTCTTCGTTGATGAACAGCAGACCGGTAACGACTTCGCCGCGTGCACGATGTTGTTCGAGATAACGCAAGACCTTGCTGCGGTTGGTTGGATCGTAACCGTTATCGGCTTTTTTCAGCACGAGTTTCGAGCCGTCGTGCAATTCAACGACCGTGTTTTCGCCCTCTGCGTAGGTGGCCTTGATCTCGTCGGCAGGGGGAACGAAGTCGGCCTGCGAGGCGGGCCGGTAATGCTCGCGCGTGTAGATGTAGCTCTTGGTGGAACCGACGTGGTTGTTGAAGGTCACGCACGGCGAAACCACGTCGATCACCGCGCAGCCGGGGTGCGTGACACCGGCCTTGATCAGCGTTACCAGTTGTTCCCTGTCGCCGGAAAAACTACGCGCGACGAAACTGCCCCCCAGCGAGATCGCCGTGGAGACCGAGTCGATGTTCTTCCACTGGTTGACGGCGCCTTTCTTGGACTTGCTGCCCTTGTCGGCCGCCGCCGAGAACTGGCCCTTCGTCAGACCGTAGACGCCGTTGTTCTCGATAATGTAGAGCATGTTGATATTGCGTCTGACGGCATGACCGAACTGTCCGAATCCGATCGACAGGGAATCGCCGTCACCCGAAACGCCGATACATACCAGGTCGCGGTTACCCGCCAGGGCGCCCGTGGCCACCGAGGGCATGCGGCCGTGTACGGAATTGAAGCCGTGCGCGCCTGAAATGAAATAGGCCGGTGTTTTCGAGGAACAGCCGATGCCGGACAGCTTGGCCACTCGCTCGGGCGGTATCGACAGCTCCCAGAAAGCCCGCACGATCGCAGCGGTTATCGAATCGTGGCCGCAGCCGGCGCACAGCGTCGAGAGCACACCCTCGTAATCGCGCTTGCTCAGACCGAGCTTGTTGGTTTCCCGGAAGGGCAGTTCTATGTTCGGTTTGGCAATGTAGGTCATGCCACGGCCTCCACCCGTAAATGCTTGCACAGGCCCTCTACGACACAGGTGCTGGGTATGGGCATGCCGCTGTAATGCAGCACCGGCACCAGCTTTGCCGCATCGGTATTGGTCTCGAGTATCAACAGCGAGCGCATCTGCGCATCCCGGTTCTGTTCGACGACGAAGACGGTGACGTGCGATTCGATGAACGCCTTGACCTCGTCGCCGAATGGAAATGCCCGAACCCGCATGTAATCTGCGTGGATGCCATTGCGGGCAAGCTGGTCCAGCGCTTCCAGCACGGCGTTGTCCGAGCTTCCGTAGGCGATGATGCCGATATCCGTTTTCTTCGCGGCGGTTTTGAGCAGCGGCCGCGGCACCACCGACTTCGCTGTTTCCCACTTGACGAGCAGACGATCGACCACCTCCTTGTACTCGTCGCTGTCCTCGGTGTAGGCGCCGTAGCGGTTATGCCCGGAACCGCGCACGAAATAGGCGCCCTTGGGGTGCTCGCCGGGGTAGGTGCGGGCCGTAATCCCGTCACCGTCGATATCTTCAAAGCGATAGAATTTTTCTATTTCTTCCAGGTCTTCCGCTCGCAGGACCTTGCCCCGGTCGGGCCGGTAAGCGTCATCCCATTCGAGCTTCGGGATCATCCAGTCGTTCATTCCGATGTCGAGATCGGACAGCACGAAGACCGGCGTCTGCAGGCGTTCCGCCAGATCGAAGGCCCTGACGGTCATCTCAAAGCACTCGCTGGGGTTGGCGGGCAACAGCAACGGGTGCCGGGTATCGCCGTGCGATGCATAGGCGCACAGCATGATGTCACACTGCTGCGTTCGCGTCGGCATGCCGGTCGACGGCCCGACACGCTGGACGTCGATAAACACCGACGGGATCTCGGCGTAGTAACCGAAGCCGATGAACTCGCTCATCAGCGAAATACCGGGGCCCGAAGTCGGTGTAAAGCCCCTGGCCCCGACCCAGTTGGCGCCCAGTACGATACCCGCCGCGGCCAGTTCGTCCTCGGCCTGCACGATGCAATAGTTCTTGCCGCCGTTTTCAATGTCCATGCGAAACATCTTGCAATAGTGCTTGAAACTATCCATCAACGACGTCGACGGCGTGATCGGATACCAGGCGCCGACGGTGGCGCCCGCGTACACACAGCCCAGCGCCGCGGCCGCGTTGCCGTCGATCAGGATCTTGTCCTTGTTGTCACCGATGGTCTCGGCGCGCACCGGCAGCGGGCAGCTGAACTGCCCGATCGCATAATCGTAGCCCAGGTTGAATGCCTTGATGTTGCTCTCGACCAGCTTGGATTTCGTCGCGAAGGTTTCTTCCAGCAGGCCACGCATCACGTCCGGGTCGATATCGAGCAGGGCCGACAGGACCCCGGCATAGGCGATGTTCTTCATCAGTATGCGCACCCGCGCGTCACTGAAGCTCTCGTTGCAGAGCTTGGCCAGCGGGACACCGAACACGGTGACGTCGTCGCGGTGCAGCTCACGCTCGCGGGGCCAGGTGGAATCGTAAATGAAATAACCGCCCGTACTGACCTCGAGCAGGTCCTTCCCGTAGGTCTGGACGTTCATCGCCACCATGACGTCGACCCGGCCCGAACGGGACATGTAGCCCTGGGTGCTGGTGCGGATTTCGTACCAGGTGGGCAGGCCCTGGATGTTCGAAGGGAACAGGTTTTTGCCGGTCACCGGAATGCCCATGCGGAACAGGGCCTTCAACAGCAGGCCGTTGGCGCTGGCCGAGCCCGTGCCGTTGACCGTCGCGATCTTGAGAATGAAGTCGTTGACCCGGTTCATCACCCGCTTCCGTTATGATCCGCCGCGCGCGGGAACTTGAACAGTGATTTCTGCATGTCCCAGGCCGCGGTCGGGCAGCGCTCCGCGCACAAGCCGCAATGTATACACAGGTTTTCGTCCTTGACCATGACCGAGGCGGTCTGCTTGAGCGCCTCGGAAACGAACAGCGGCTGCTCCTTCTCCCGCCGCGGCGCCCGCAGGCGGGTGACCAGCTCCTCTTCCGACGTATTGGCCGTAATGGTCAGGCACTGTGTCGGGCAGATATCCAGACAGGCGTCACACTCGATACACAGCGAGTCGGCGAATACCGTCTGGATATCGCAGTTCAGACAGCGCTCGACCTCGCGCTGCGTCTGCTCGGGGGTAAACCCGAGCTCCACTTCCGTGGTCAGATCCTTGAAACGCTGGGACAAGGCGACATGTTCCATCCTGCGGCGGGCCGCCGGGTCGAAATCGTTGGAATAGCTCCACTCGTGCAGACCCATCTTGCGGCTGCCGAGGTTCATCGTGGGCGGCAAACGGTCGCTGATGTCTTCACCCTGGCAGTGACGGTGGATCGATATCGCTGCCTGGTGACCGTGCTCGACGGCCCAGATGATGTTTTTCGGGCCGAAGGCCGCATCGCCCCCGAAAAACACGCCCTTGCGGGTCGACTCGAAAGTGCGCGCGTCGACCACGGGCACGTCCCACTGGTCGAACTCGATGCCCAGGTCGCGTTCGATCCACGGAAACGAATTCTCCTGGCCGATCGCGAGCACGACATCATCGCAGGGGATCGTCACTTCGCCGCTCGTCCACTGGTTGACGATGCGGCCACTTTCGGTTTCATACTCGACCTGTTCGAACTTCATTCCGGTCAGGCGCCCGTCTTCGATGATGAATTCCTTGGGCGAGTGATTGACGACGATTTCGACGTTTTCCTCTTCGGCGTCTTCGAGCTCCCAGGCCGACGCCTTGAAGAAATTGCGCGGTTTGCGCGCCATCACCTTGACCTCTTCGGCGCCGAGCCGCAAGGACATGCGGCAGCAGTCCATTGCAGTGTTGCCGACACCGATGATCAGCACCCGCTTGCCGATATGGTCGGTATGGCCGAAGGCCACGGATTCCAGCCAGGCGATGCCGATATGAATATTGGCCGCACCCTCTTCGCGGCCGGGGAGTTTCAGCTCCTTGCCCTTGGGCGCGCCGCTGCCGACAAAGACCGCGTCGTAGCCCTGGTCCAGCAAATTCCTCAGGCTTTTGATCGCATGGTTCAGCTTCAGGTCGACACCCATGTCGACGATATAGCCGATTTCTTCGTTGAGTACATTTTCCGGGAGCCGGAACGAGGGGATGTTGGAGCGCATCAGCCCGCCCGGTTCGGCCAGCGCCTCGAAAATGGTGCATTCGTAGCCCAGCGGCATCAGGTCGTTGGCCACCGCCAGCGACGCACAGCCGGCGCCGATCAACGCGATCTTCTTACCGTTTTTCCGCTTCGGAATGACGGGCAGTTGTTCAGTGATATCGCCGCGGTGATCCGCGCAAACCCGCTTCAGCCGGCAAATCGCCACGGGTTCCTGGTTGGTGCGCCCGCGCCGGCAGGCGGGTTCGCAGGGGCGGTCGCATACACGGCCCAGGATACCGGGGAACACGTTGCTCTCACGGTTTTGCATGTACGCGTCGGTAAAGCGGCCCTGGGCAATCTTACGAATATAATCGGGCACGTCCGTATGCGCGGGGCAGGCCCACTGGCAATCCACGACCTTGTGGAAATAATCCGGATTATTGGTGTCGGTTGGTTTCATCTGACCTGAGCCGCCTTGCTGGTCCCTTTATTCTTGCTTCCGCGTCCTCGATGCACGCACCCGGCTATCAGGCCGATCGGCCGGCCCTGAATCCCGGGCCTGTCGTAAACACGGCACCGCGGGGTTTGTCCCCGGGCGCAAGAGGTCGGCTGTGATTGCGAGGCTGCGGATGCGGCGCAAGGCATGCGGTCCGATGCCGGTTCACGGCCGGCGGCGCGAAGGCTGCCCGGCAGAAAGCAGCTGGAAAACCCGTGTCCCCCTGAGCACTCAACATCATTGTCATTTTGGCGTCTGCCTCGTTTCGATGTTCGGGCAATGCGAACGAGGCGCAAGGATAACCGTTTTATCTTGGCAAATCACGTCTGCTGGAGTATTGCGACGCACCTGCGGCCCCGCGCCGTGGTGCGTCACACCTTTCTATTCGGAAAGAACCACCTGCAGCGCGGCAATGAGCCGACCGACTTCGGCCGCGCTGGTGTAATGCACGAAAGACGTGCGCACGACTCCCTCCTCCGGGGGTATGCCTAATGCCTCCATCAGGCGGTAGGCGTAACAGTGGCCCGATCCGATACCGATGTTCTCCGCTGCGAGGCGTTCCGCCACCGCCGAGGGTTTGAGCCCCTCCACGGTAAACGAAACCGTCGGGGCCCGCTCGCGGGTGTGTTCTTTGCCGATCAGCCTGACCCTGGGGTGGTCAGCCAGCATGGCGAGCAACGGTTCGAGCTTATCGTGCTCGGCGCGCTGAAACAGCCCGGCGACGGCTGCCGCCTTTTCCGCCGGGCCGGCTTCGGCATCCGCAAAATGATGCGCGTAGACGGCCTCGAAATAGTCGATCACGCCGTTGACCGCCGCGATCTGGGCGTGGTCTGGCCCGGCCGGCGTGAAACGGGCCGTTGCATGCGGGGCATTGAAATAATGCCCCTGGTTCGGCAATTGCCCGTTCAGCTCCCCGCGCATCACCATGACACCCAGATGCGGGCCGTAGACCTTGTACAGCGAAAACAGATAGATGTCGGCCCCGAGCGCGGCCACGTCGGGCAGACCGTGGCCGGCGTAGGAGACACCGTCGACTATCGCGATGGCGCCTGCGCCGTGAACCTTCTCGACCCAGCGGCTCACGGGGTTGACGCTGCCCACGATATTGGAACAATGCGTGAAGGCGACAACGCGGGTCCGGCCGTTCAGCAACCGCTCCAGCCCCGCGCTCCCGAGTTCCGCGGTTTGGGGGTCGATTCGCCACTCACGTATGACGATGCCGTCTGCCTGCAGACGGCGCCAGGCCCCGATATTGGCCTCGTGGTCCAGGTTGGTGACGATGACTTCGTCGCCCGGTGAGAGGAATTGCCGCAACGCCTGGCCGAGCACATAGGTGTTTTGCGACGTGGACGGACCGAAGTGCACTTCCTCCGCGGCGACGTTGAGCCACCGGGCCATGCGCGCGCGCGCCAGGTCCATCAGCTCACCGGCCTTTTTCGATGCCGCAAAAGCATGGTAGGGCTGCACCTTGGTTTCGCGATAGTAGCGCTCGAGCCGCTCGATGACCGCCGCGCACGCGTAGGAGCCTCCGGCGTTTTCGAAATGCGCGAAGCCGTCGAGCGAGGGCTCGCCAAAAGCCGGGAACCGCTCGCGTACGAAGTCGATGTCCAAGGGTTGCATCACGACTCCCCGTTCAGGCTCCGAGGCCAGCCATCGTGATGTACTTGATTTCCAGGAACTCCTCGATGCCGTATTTTGAGCCCTCGCGGCCGATGCCCGATTCCTTGACGCCGCCGAACGGAGCCACCTCGGTGGACAGGATACCGTCGTTGATGCAGACCATTCCGTATTCCAGGCCTTCGGCAACCCGCCAGACCCGGCCGAGGTCACGCGCGTAAAAGTAGGAGGCCAGGCCGTACTCGGTCGCATTGGCCAGGGCGATCACTTCCGCTTCGTCATGAAAGCGGAAAACCGGCGCGACCGGGCCGAAGATTTCCTCGCTGGCAAAGGCCATCGTTGCCGTGACGTCCTTGACCACGGTAGGTGCATAAAAGAGACCGCCCAGCGCGTGACGCTGCCCGCCCTCGATGACGGTGGCGCCCTTGGCCAGCGAGTCCGCGAGCAGTTCCTCGACCTTTTCCACCGCGCTCGCGGAAATCAACGGCCCGATGTTGACACCGGCTTCTTCGCCGCGGCCGACCTTGAGAGCGCGCACCGCCGCAGCGAACTTCTCCACGAATTCGTCGTAGACCCTGTCCTGGACATAAAAGCGGTTGGTGCATACGCAGGTCTGCCCGGCGTTACGGTACTTGGAAATGACGGCCCCCTTGACCGCCGCATCGATGTCGGCGTCGTCGAAGACGATGAACGGCGCGTTGCCGCCCAGTTCCATCGACACCTTCTTCACCGTCGATGCGCATTGGCGTATCAGTTCCTTGCCGACCCCGGTCGAGCCCGTGAACGAAAACTTCCTCACGATCGGGCTTTCGGTCAATACCTTCCCGACCTCGCGCGAATGGGTCGTCGTCACGATGTTGAAAACACCGGCGGGTATCCCTGCCTGCCCCGCGAGCTCGGCCAGCGCCAGCGCGGACAACGGGGTTTCCGACGCGGGTTTGATCACCACCGTGCAACCGGCCGCGAGCGCCGGGCCCGCCTTGCGGGTAATCATGGCGTTGGGAAAATTCCACGGCGTGATGCACCCGACCACGCCAACCGGTTGCTTGATCACGACGATCCGCCGGTCGGCCATGTGCGTGGGTATCACGTCACCGTAAGCCCGTTTGCCCTCCTCGGCGAACCACTCGATGAACGATGCGCCGTAAGTGACTTCGCCGGCCGCCTCCGCCAGCGGCTTGCCTTGCTCGGCGGTCATGATTTTCGCCAGGTCGTCGCGGTTTTCGATCATCAGGTCGAACCAGCGCCGCAACACCGCCGCGCGGTCCCTGGCCGTGCGCTCGCGCCATGCCGGCCAGGCCCCGTTGGCGGCATCGATGGCCCGCTGCGTTTCGGCAACACCCTGGTTTGGAACCTCCCCCAGGACCGTATCGTCCGCCGGGTTCTTGACGGCAAACGTGGCGCCGTCATCGGCAGCGACCCAATCGCCGTCGATATAAGCCTTGGTCCTGAGCAGGCCGGGGTTGGCCAGCTCCAGCGGACCCCCTCTACCTTTCTGCATTGGCGGTCTCCTGTAATCCGGTTGGCAAACGCCTACATTCCCGTTTTTGCCGGGTATTGTCAACACATGCACGCGTGGATTGAATCAGGAACAGCGGCGGGTCGCCGGGCGGGGGGTCACTCGCTGCCGTCCGCCCTCATCAGCAAATCGAGCTTGGAGCGGTAACGCTGCTTGTCGGGGCCCATGCTGGCGACCTCCTCGGCCTTTTTCATCCATTGCTGCGCGGTGTCCTTGTCGCCGCTGTTGAGATAGCTGAGACTCAGCAGGAAATAGAAGGTGTCTTCGTTCCTGTTTTTTGAAATGGCGTACTTCAATTCATGGATGGCCGTTTCGTAATCGCCCGCGTCGAATGCCTCGCGTGCAAGCTGATAGCGGTAATACGGGTTTTGCTGGCGGTGTCTCTTGACCCGCTCACGGTACTGCGCTGCCAGTTCGAACCGGCCCTCCCCTTCGTACAGGCCCGCGAGGTTGCTCATCGCCACCATGCTTTCGCTGTCGACGTTCAACGCCTGCTGGTAAGCGGCCTCGGCAAAATTCTTGAAACCGCCGTGGTTGTCGAGGGTTCCCAGGTTGACCCAAGCCGGGCTGAACGTCTTGTCCTGGAGGATACTGGCGCGGAAATTGGCGAATGCCAGCGGTATTTCACCCTTGAGCATGTGCTCGACGCCGATGTTGTTGAAATAATGCGCCAGCGCGCGTTCGTCAGAAATCACCCGCCGATCGTAGCTGGTGCGGAAATCATACATGTTGAAGTCGACCATCTGGTCGTAACCTGAGGCGATTTTCACCTCGGCATTGATATGCTGGCTGAGAATGAAGGTCTCGCCCTTGGTTGACCAGTCCGGTGGAATATCGACCTCCTGGTATCTTGCTTTCAGCCCCAGGTAGCGCGCCATCGCGATGAACATATTGGTAAACGAGAGACAATTGCCGCGCCGGTCGATGAAGGTTTGTTCCGCGGTGCGTGTCCGATCGTCGTAAACCAGTACGAATGAGCCGTCACCCATGATCGCGTACAACAGGCTGCGCAGCTTGAAGTAGTCCCTGCCGCCCTTTTCGACCCACCGGTCCAGAAACTTGATCATCTGTGGACTGAGCTTGAGCACGTCGACACTCGAGATGTCGGGAAGCTCGACACCCGCGACCAGGGGGTTGGCCTCCAGGATGTCCTCGGTCGTGATCGGGCGGGAGTCGACCAGGGGTGGGGCAACGATCGGTGCGGCACAGCCGCACATGGCCGCAAGGACCGCTGTCATAAGAATGCGTGTAGTCGCGTGCATGTTTGCCCCGATACTATGTTCACCAAGCCGCTTGACGCAATAGGCCGGTCGTCACGCTGCACCGCACCGGCCCCATTGTAGCGGCTTGGGGTAACCTGCGCGAAACGCGAGAAACGGCTGGACTCAGCAGGGACTCGGCTCGTCCATGCCGCCGTAATAATCCCGCAGGATGGCGACGACTTCCGGGCGGCTGAACTCCGGCGGAACCGGCGCGCCACTGGCCAGCAGTGCCCTCTGCTCGGTGCCGGAAATGTGGATGCGGTCGGCATCCCCATGCGGGCAGGTCCTGGCGGTGGCCATGCCGTAGCATTTGCGGCAGAAGAACGTAATGTCCATCTTGAGCGCCCGTGTCTGCAGTGCGCCTTCCCACAGCGTGTCGAAGATATCCTGCGCATCGAACGGCCCGTATCGGCCGCCGACACCGGCGTGGTCGCGGCCGACGATCAGGTGGGAACAACCGTAGTTCTGCCTGATCAGCGCATGCAACAGCGCCTCGCGCGGACCCGCATAGCGCATCTCGATCGGATAACCGGCCTGGATCACCGTGCCGGGAACGAAGTAGTGATCGATCATGGCCTGGATCGCCCGCGTGCGCACCCCGGCCGGGATGTCCCCGGGCTTGAGTTTGCCGAGCACCTGGTGAATGAAAACGCCGTCGGTGACCTCTATGGCGGTCTTTACCAGGTGTTCATGGGCCCGTTGCATGGGGTTGCGGGTCTGGAACGCGGCAACCCTCGACCAACCCTTCGCCCGGAACATCTCGCGGGCCTCGGCCGGCCGTATATACAGGTCCGGGTATTGCGCGGCGTATCGTCCCTCGCCGATACAGCGGACACGCCCGGCGAGGTTGACATCGCCCTGTTCGAGCACTTTTCCTACACCGGGGTGAGCGGGGTCTTCGGTGCCGTAAACCCGCTCGCATTCCAGCGTTTTGTCGGGGCTGTATTTTTCCGCCAGTTCCATGATGGCGAGCGCTTCGTTGCTTTGCGGGTCGAACAACGCCAACTCCTCGCCGACCGCAAGGTTCGCCGCGACCGCCCCGTCACACGAGAGCGTGATCGGTATCGGCCACAAGACACCGCTTTCGAGCCGCATTTCCTGGCTGACCCTACGCCAGTCAGCCTCACCCATGAATCCGTCCAGCGGTGTATATGCGCCCATGGCCATCATCATCACGTCGGAGGCTTCGCGGCTGGTCATCGGGATCTGTCGCAGGCCGTGAGCCCGGCGCCGCTCTTCGTCCCGCTGCCCCGGCGGCAACAACAGCGCCTTCAGTTCCTTGCCGCCATGCGGGTCGACCAGTTTTGACATCTCATTCTCCCGGTTTGCCCACCGGCGGTTTTGCAGCTCCTGCCAGGAGCGGGACCGACCGGTCGGCTCGCGCCATCGCAAGCCCGGATATTAGCAAACATCACCGCGCTGCACGCGGGATGACCGGCACGGGCGGATACCGCGCCCGGCCCTCCACGCCCAAATCTTTTGACGCTATACTCGGTCAAGCCAGCAACACTCACCGGGAGGATGCCGCAATGTCCGAACAGGCAGCAACGGGTATCGACGCCAACAGCATGACCATCATCGTCACCAAGGGCAGTCTCGACTGGGCCTATCCGCCGTTCATCCTGGCAACCACGGCCGCGGCTATGGGTCTCGAGGTGGCCATGTTCTTCACGTTTTACGGGCTCGGCCTGCTCATGAAGGATCTCGACCTCAAGGTTTCCACACTGGGCAATCCCGCCATGAAGATGCCGCTGATGGGCATGCACATGGGCATGCCGAATATCGTCAGCGCGATCCCCGGGATCGATTCCGCAACCACAAGGATGATGAAAAACCTGATCCGCAAGAAAGGTATCGCGCCGGTACGAGAACTGCGCGACCTGGCGATCGAGGCCGACGTGCGTCTGATCGCCTGCCAGATGACCATGGACATGTTCGAGTACGAGCCGGAGGATATGATCGCCGGACTCGAGTTCGGCGGCGCCGCCACGTATATCGAGGCGGCAAAGACGAGCCACATCAATCTTTTCGTTTGAACACGCCACGCCGGCAGAGGAACCATCATGGCTGAACACTTACTCGACGCGAAGGGTCTCAAGTGCCCGCTACCCATCCTGAAGACCAAGAAAGCGCTGAAGCCGCTGGCAAGCGGCGCGGTGCTGGAGGTCCTCTCGACGGACCCCGGTTCGGTGGCGGACTTCGGTGCGTTCTGCCGCACCACCGGCCACGAACTGCTCGAGCGGGATGAAAGCGCCGGTGTTTACCGCTACCTGATCCGCAAGGCCTGAGCGGCAGGCTATTTGCCGATACAGAAACTCGAAAAGATCGCGCCCAGAAGATCGTCCGGCAGATATTCACCGGTAATTTCCCCGAGCGCTTTCTGTGCCAGGCGCAACTCTTCGGCCAGTGTTTCCGGTGCATTTTCGTGCGCCAGTTGCCGCCGCCCCTGCTCGAGGCGGGCGCGGGTTCGCCGCAGGGCCTCGATATGCCTTGCACGTGCCGAGAAGGCGCCCTCACCGGCGGCGCCGGCGCCGACGACCTCCCTGA
>Ga0210122_1000559_pt1 | contig 12948 bp, 9 predicted proteins | sample Muzzi_CordB_D2_FD_185530 | JGI IMG/M metagenome (GOLD analysis project Ga0210122, IMG submission 185530) | Wetland microbial communities from San Francisco Bay, California, USA, that impact long-term carbon sequestration - Muzzi_CordB_D2 (SPAdes) | ecosystem: Environmental > Aquatic > Marine >... | reverse complement strand
CCATCGTCATCGAGCGCGGCGAGCGCGGCCTTGTCGGTCTCGCTCAACGCCGCCGACTTTTCCTCGGCACGCTCGCGCTTGAGCCATGTGGCGAAGCTCGCCACCGGCGACAGCGTGACGAATGTCGACAGCTTCGGCATCTCGCGGTTGATCTCCTCGGCCACCTGCTTGATCAGGAAATTGCCGAAGGAAACCCCGGTGAGCCCGCGCTGGCAGTTGGAAATCGAATAGAACACGGCGGTGCGCGCCCTGTCGGCCTCGACCACCTCGCGCTCGGTAGCCAGGATAGGCGCGATCGCCGCCGGAATGTCGCGGGTGAGCGCCACCTCGACGAAGATGACCGGATCGTCGACCAGCGCCGGATGGAAAAAGGCGAAGCAGCGCCGGTCGGGTGGGTCGATGCGGCGGCGCAAGTCATCCCAGCCGCCGATGGCGTGCACGGCCTCGTAACGGATGATCTTCTCCAGCACGATCGCCGGCGTCGACCAGTCGATACGGCGCAGCACCAGGAAACCGCGGTTGAACCAGGAGGAGAACAGATGGACGAAATCGTCGTCGACGGCACCGAGGTCGTCATCACGGCGGGCGAGCACGTCGATCAGCTGGCCGCGCATGCGCACCAGCGCGGCGGTACCACCGGGGGCGAGGTTGAGCCGGCGAAAAAGCTCCTGACGGCGCGGCTCGGAGGCAGCATGCACCTCTGCCGCAGTTTCGTCGCACGGCTTCTCGCGCCAGGCGGCTATCGCCGCCTCCATGCGTTCCGGATCGGGTCCGAAGCGCTCGGCCAGCGCCTCGAAAAAGGCGATGCGCGGTCCGGTGCGCAATTCCGCATAGCGGACCAGGATTTCGCGCGCCATCGCCACACCGGAGGCTTCGCCACGACCGGAGAGCAGGTGTTCGCACAGTTCAACCAGACTTTCCGAGCGCTCGACCCCGGACGAACGACGCGGACGCGCCAGCAAAGACCGCCCGCGGTCAGCGATCGACTGCAATAGTTCACCGAAAAAGGTCGTGTTCATTTAGCCCCTGCGGCAACGCCCATCAGATGGTCCGGCAGCCATATGGCAATATCGGGGAAGATAGACAAAATAATGAGTCTCACAATCGCCATTCTGACATGGGGGACCGAGGCTCTGAGCACGTCGCTTGCCGGCATGTCGGAGGCGATGGCGCTGATCACAAGCCGGTCAGCCCGGCCGGCAGGCGACTCGGTCAAGCAATTTTCCCTCTCTGGCCAGCGCCGGGCGATGCATTTATAACCCCCGGCGACGAGCGTCCATTCCGCGTTTCCGAGGGAGTCTCCATACATGCCGAAACCGTTGGCGGGTCTCCGCGTCCTCGAACTTGCCCGCATCCTGGCCGGGCCCTGGGCGGGGCAGATGCTGGCCGATCTGGGAGCCGACGTGATCAAGGTGGAACGCAAGGGCGCCGGCGACGATACGCGCGGCTGGGGCCCCCCCTTCGTCGAAGGCAAGGACGGCCACCATATCGGCTCGGCCTATTTCCACGGCGCCAACCGCGGCAAGCGCTCGATCGAAATCGACTTCGACAGCGAGGAAGGCAGGCGCATCGTGCGCAAGCTGGCCGCGCGCTCCGACGTGCTGATCGAGAACTTCAAAGTCGGCGGCCTGGCAAAGTTCGGCCTCGACTACACGAGCCTGGCGCCGGAGAACCCGCGGCTGATCTATTGCTCGGTCACCGGCTTCGGCCAGGATGGTCCCTACGCCAAGCGCGCCGGCTACGATCTGATGGCGCAGGGCATGGGCGGAATCATGGACCTGACCGGCGAGGCCGACGGCGAGCCGACCCGCATCGGCATCCCGGTCTCCGACATCTTCACCGGCTGTTATTCGGTGGTCGGCATCCTGGCCGCGCTCACCGAGCGCGAGCGGACCGGCAAGGGGGCCTATGTCGACGCTGCGCTGGTCGACTCCACTGTCGGCGTCTTGTCCAACCAGGCGCTGAACTACCTGGTTTCCGGCAAGGTGCCCAGGCGCATCGGCAACGCGCATGCCAATATTGTGCCCTATCAGGTGTTTCCGGTGGCCGATGGCCACATCATCGTCGCCACCGGCAACAGCAATCAATACATCAAGTTTTGCAACGTGCTGGGCGCGCCCGAGCTGGCGGAAAATCCCGCCTACAAGGACAATGTCGGCCGCCTCAAGCACCGCGACGAACTCATCGGTAAACTGTCGGCGCTGACGTCGAAGACGAAGCGTGCCGATCTGCTCGATCAGCTCGAGCGGCAAGGCGTGCCGGCCGGCCCGATCAACGATCTCGAGCAGGTGTTCAACGACCCGCAGGTGATCCACCGAGGCATGCGGCTCGAACTGGCGAGCACCGCGGCCAAGGGCGGCAGCATTCCGGGCGTGCGCACACCGATCATCATTGACGGCTGGAAAGCCGCCTCCGAGCACCCCGCCCCGCTGCTCGGTGAACACACGGCGGAAATCTTGAAAGAAATCGGCGAAGGGTAAGCGGCTAACCGCTCAATCGACCGGAATGATCGCAGCCGTGAACTCGGCATCGCCCTTGACGCGGGTGCGGTGGCCCTTGCTGTCGGAGTCCTCCATCAGCACAGTGTCGCCTGGTGCAAAGCCGCGCGCATTGCCGTCGCTCGCGGTCACCTCGATTTCACCCTTCAGGCAGATGAGAAACTGCATCTTCGGCACCTGGATGGCATCAGCCGTCCAGCCTGCGGGCAGCCGGATGAACTGCACGCCGTCGCTCTGATAGGCATGCGAAACGAATACCAGCGGCGCCGGCGGACGGCAATCGTACTCGTCAAGCTTGAGCGTGGCATCCTCGAAATGGGTGTTTCCGCTCCTGTTGGCGTGCAGGCGGACGTATTTCATCGCGTGCGCTCCTTCAGCACTGCCGCAAAGATACGTGCCGCAACACGCGGCGGCCTAGACGTGGGTCAAAGGCCGGCCGCCGCCGCCCGCCGGCGGCGCGCCTTGCCGCTTTTCATGGCCTCGCGGATGTGGCGGCGCAGGGCCGCCAGATCGTAGGGCTTCTGCAGCACTACCACGCCCTGGCGCACTGCCTCCTGGGCACTGGCACTGTAGCCGGTGGTGAGCAGCACCGGAATCTCCGGGAACCGCTCGCCGATCTCGCGCGCGAGGTCGAGCCCGTTGCGCCCGCCCGGCATCAGGATGTCGGAAAAAACGAGATCCACGTCGGGGTCGAGCCGCAGCGCCGCGATGGCGGCCTGCGCATTGGCAACGCTGCGCACGCGGTAGCCGAGCTGGCGCAGATAACCGGTGCCGACCTCGGCGACGTCGGCGTCATCTTCCACCAGCAGAATGGTGCCGTCGGACTGCTGCTGCATCTCGTCCGGTGGCCGCACCGGGATATCCTGTGGCGCCTCGTGGCTGCGCGGCAGATAAATGGTGACCGCAGTGCCGCGGCCCTCCACACTCGACACCGTTGCCGTGCCGCTCGACTGCTTGGCAAAGCCGTACACCTGGCTCAGTCCCAGCCCGGTGCCCTTGCCGACCTCCTTGGTGGTGAAGAACGGTTCGAATACGTGCGTTACCACTTCGGGCGGGATGCCGTGCCCGGTGTCGGTCACACGCACGGCAACGAAATCGCCGGCAAGTCCCTCCTCATTGCCGTCGCTCTTCAGCGTCACCGGTTTGGCACGAATCGACAATGTGCCGCCGTCCGGCATGGCGTCCTTGGCGTTGACCGCAAGATTGAGAATGGCGAGCTCGAACTCGCCCGGATCGATGCGCACCGCGCAAGACTCGTCGGGCACTTCGACCTTGATTTCGATATCGGTCCGCAGCGAGCGGGTGAGCAGGTCGCGGAGCAGCGGCAGCCGCTGGGTCAGGTCAACGACCTGCGGCGTCAGGGTCTGTTTGCGCGAATAGGCGAGCAATTGACGGGTCAGCGTTTCGCCGCGCTGGGTGGCGGTGGCGATCATGTCGAGCAGCCTTGAGTGCTTCTTGTCGGACAATTCGTTGCGCAGCCGCTGCACGCTGCCGCTGATGATCATCAGCAGATTGTTGAAGTCATGGGCGACGCCGCCGGTCAGTTGCCCGATCGCCTCCAGCCGCTGCGCCTGGCGCAACGCGCCTTCCGCTGCCTCGCGTCGGTCCGCCTCATCGTAGAGCCGCCGGGTGCGGCGCAGGGCCAGCATCAGGCCGGAGAACAGGAACAGGGTCGCGGGAGCGCCGAAAATCAGATGGCTGCGCAAATAGCCAAACCATTCGCCAAGCACGACCGGGCGCTCGACCCCGGCCATCACGTAGAGCGGAAAGCCGGTGAGCTTGCGGAAACCGATGCGGCGGTCGATGCCGTCGAGCTGGGAGGCGACCGAAAAGATCGAGCGATCGAGGCCATGGGCGATGCCCGTATGCAGCTCGCTGTGCTCGTCGAGCCTGGCCAATCGGTTCTTCAGCAGCGGAAAGCGGGCGAGAAAGCCGCCGTCGGGGCGCGCCAGCGCGAAGTAACTGCCTTCCTTGTCGCCCATGCGGGCGTAGAAACCCTCGAAATTGCTCGGCAGAACCGCGATCGACACCACGCCGTCGAATTGGCCGTCGACCAACGGGCGCCGTCGCGAAACAGCAAAAAAATATGTATCGATGCCGCGCATGCGCGGCTTGTGCATACGGCTCACATAGGTACCGGGGTCGCTGCTGACATGGACGCGAAAATAGTCTCGGTCGGAGAGGTCGAGAGCCCTCGGCACCGGGAAGATATTGGCGGAGACCAGCGGATGCCCGTCGTGGCCCATGATGACGATGCCTTGCAGTTGCGGCAGCGCCGCAACGATCCGCTTCAGCCGCACGTACAGTGCGGCTTCGTCGCGGCGAATGTCGGCGTTCGACATGCCGCGGATGATTTCGTCGATCTCGCCGAAGGTGCGCTCGACGGTCTGCAACACCTTGAGCGCGTGCTCGTGCATGATGTCGAGTGAGCGTTCGATGCGCTCGTCGGTGACCTGTCGAATGTTGTTGTAACTGACCCAGGCAGCGAAGACGAAGAGCACCGCCGGCAGCAGCAGCGATGCCACCATCATCAGCTTGAGCAACCGGATGGCTGCGTGGCGCGCGGTCAGCATGTGGTCGCCATGGCCCCCCGCCGTGCGGTGCCGGGGGGCGGCGCCGCGTGGAAATTACGATACTTGACACAAATTACGACAACGCGATCAAAAATCGACTTTAGCAAGCGGGCCAAATTCGACGAAATTCCGACGCGCCGGTTCCGCGGGCGCTGATGGAACTTCAATTTTCGTGTCATCAGGTGACAGCCGTCGGCGCCAGCGCGTCGATGTCGGTAGCGACGTCGATGACCGCCGGCCGTTGCGCCGCCAATGCCTTGGCGAGCGCCGGCGCAATGTCGGCGGGATTTTCCACGCGGATACCGAGCGCGCCCATGTCTTCGGCCAGCCTGGCGAAATTCATCGGCCGGTAGGTCCACAGTTCGCGCGCCTGCTGCGTCTGCTCGCCGCCATAGGCACGATCGAAGCCGCGCTTGGACTGGTTGCCGCCGCCGTTGTTGTTGACGATGGTGACCGACGCGATGTTCCAGCGTACCGCGGTCTCTACTTCGCCGATGTGATACCAGAAGCCGGCGTCGCCGGTGAACACCACCACCGGCCGCTCCGGACAGGCGGCCTTGGCGCCGATGCCGGCAGGGAAGGCCCAGCCGAGATGGCCGGCGCTACGCATATAGCTCTGCGTGGGTGCGCGCAGATCATACATGCCACCCATCCACATGCCGGCATGTCCGGTGTCGACCACGACGATGGCGTCGTCGGGAACATGCAGCGACAGTTCGTGGCACATGCGCGCCGGATGGATCGGAACGGCGTCCGATTCCAGGTCGGCCTTGTATTTGGCGTACCAGTCGCTGCGCAGGCTGGCGATTTCATTGACCCAGGCCGCGCGCGTCTTTGCGCTTCCCTTGTCGGCTTGCGCCAGCATGCGGCCGAGCACCACCTTGGCGTCACCGAGCACGCTCGCCTGCAGCGGATAATTGCGGCCGAGCGATTCCGGCTCGATGTCAATCTGGATCGCCGGCGTGCCGACCTGCGGCACCGCCCAGAAATGGGTGGTCATGCCGCCGGTTTCGGTGCCGATGAAACAGACCAGATCGGCGTGGTTGACGGCACGGTTGGCGCTCTCGCGCGAATAGCTGCCGACCACGCCGACCGACAGCGGATGGATACCAGGGATGTTGTCCTTGCCGTTGAGCGAGGTGGCGACGGGAATTTGTAGCGCCTCGGCCAGCGCGACCAGTTCGCGCGCGGCGCCGGAGGCGCGCACGCCGCCGCCGGCGACGATGATCGGCCGTGCAGCTTTTTGCAAAAGTTCGAGCGCGGCCTGCACGGAAGCCGCATCCGGCTCCGGCCGGAACGGCGGCACATGGGCAAACTGCGCCTCGACCAGCGCCTCCATCTCGGCCTCCTCGACGTCGACCTGGCCTTCGTTGCCGCGGAACTGGAGATGCACCGGCCCCGGCGCGCCGGTGGTGGCGGTGCGGAACGCCTGGCGCACCATGTCGGGAAAACGCGCAACGTCGTCGACAGTGGCGTTCATCTTGGTCACCGGCTCGAAGGCCGGCACGTCGTCGACCTCCTGATAGACCTTGCGGAACTTGGTTTTCGGATCGCGCCCGCCGGTCATGGCGATCACCGGCGAATGGGCGAGGCAGGCGTCGCGCAAGCCGGCGGCGAGATTGAGCGCGCCGATCACCTGCGCCATGCAGACTCCGGGCCTGCCGGAGGCGCGCGCATAGCCGTCGGCCATGTAGGCGGCGGATTTCTCGCCGTGGCAATGCACGCGCGCGATCCTGGTGCGCCGCTCCATTTCGGCGAAGCTGCGCCTGAGCACCGCCGGCACCATGAAGACATGGGTCACGCCGTAACCGGCGAGCATGTCGGCGAGCACCTCGGCGCCGGTGCGTTTTTGATTATGTCCTAGCATCATCGCGACTCCGCTGCCGGCGGTTCTACCCAACCGTGATGGGGGATGGCCCGTGGGCCAGGAGGGACCGTTCCGTATCAGAAATAACGGCTGGCCACAGCAGGAGCTTCCCGCCCTGCTTGCCGACCTGCGGGGCCAACTGCAGAGCGCACCCCGTTAGCCCGGTTGATACGGGCGTGATTTCGGCTTTCGATGCCGGGATATCATCGGCTTATTTTATAGCCAGCGGATTGATCGGCGAGCCGACTGCGCCGGTGATCGGCAGCGCCGGGGCCACGAACAGGAACTCGTAGACATTGTCGGCGGCGCAGTCGTCGGCCAACTCCTTGAGCTGGAAGATCTCGCCCATGGTCATGCCCATGATCGGAATGGTGATCCAGTGCCAGGGCTGGTTGATCCCCTCCTCACTCTGGTTCGGCCGCACCTCGCAGCCCCAGGTATCGGCGGCGAGCGCGGCAAGCTCGGTGCCCTTGACAAAATCGAGCGTTTCGAAACCGAAGCCCGGCGCGTCGCCGCCCGGATAACCGTCCCAACTGCCCGCCTTCTGGCAGCGCTCCATCATGCCGGTGCGCACGATGACGTAGTCGCCGCGCTTGAGTGCGACGTTCTGCTTCTTGGCGGTGCTGTACAGGTCGTCATTGGTAATGGCGTAGCCGTCGTCGAGCGACTCGACGCCCTTGGCGCGCGCCACGTCGAGCAGCACGCCGCGGCCGACCATCCTGTTCTTGGTCTTCTCGATGCCGCACTTCTGCGCGCCGGCGCTCGTCACCTCGCGGCAGTCGTAGCCGTTCCACATCTTGTCTTCATAGAACACGTGGCCGAGCCCGTCCCACTGCGTGCCGCATTGCAGCGGCATGGTCACCATGTCGTCGGCGGCGCGGATGCCGCGCTTGTCAAGCACGCCGGAATAGGCGTCGGTGCCGGTGCGCAGCATGGTGTGAATAGGGTTGGTGCGGCCCATGGAGGGATACTTGCTCTTGGCGCCCTGCGGGCCGGTATGGTCGAAATTGAGCGCCAGCGAGATCACCTTGCCCTTCCTCACCAGCCGGGTGGCGGCGACAATGTCTTCCGCGCTGGTATTGTTGAGCGTGCCGATCTCGTCGTCCGGGCCCCACTTGCCCCAATTCTTGTATTTCTCGGCGGCGTCGCGCAGGTCCTGGCGGGAAACTTTCTTGGACATCGACTTACCTCTTCGCGTTATCGGGATGGGCGGACACGGGCGCCGAGCGGAAGCCCGCGGCGAGAAATGGAATCATGTGGGTGAGCGCAAGATCGACGTCGCCCGGATCGCAGCGGCCGCCGGTCAAGGCCTGGATGCGCCCGCTGTTGGCCATGGTGTAGTACATGACGCCGAGCATGAAATGAAAACGCCATTCGACCTGCGCGCGCAGCAGGTTGGGCAGCGCCCCGGCGATGGCATCGATGAAGCGCCGGCTCGACTTGTCGAAGGCCTTGGACAGGATGCGGCGTGCGAGCCTTTCCGGCTCCAGCGCGAGGCGGGCGCGCAGGCGGCCAAAGGCCTGACCGCCTTCCGGCGATTGCGGACCGAGCATCAGCGCCGGGCGCACGAAAGCTTCAAGGATCGCCTCCAGGGCGGCCGCGCCGCCTGCCGCCGTTTCGGCTTCGTCGAGGAGGCGCAGGCGCGCCCGTGCGATTGGCGCCGCGCGCAACGCGAACAGCTCTTCGAGCAGGCCTTCCTTGGAACCGAAGTGATAGGCGATGGAGGCGAGATTAACATCGGCCTCGGTGCTGATCGCCCGCAGGCCGACGCCGGACATGCCGTGCTGAGCGAACAGCCGTTCCGCCACTTCCAGAATGCGCTCACGCACCGAGGGCAATTCCGCCACCGTGCGTTTCGCGGCGGGTTTCGCCGCCCGCACGGCGCGCCTGGCCGGAGCGACCTTCAACGCTGCCGTTTTCACCGCAACACTCTTGCGCACGCTTGACTCGATATGGGCGTTTTGACAGAAACAACCATGTAAACAGTCGTTTGATCAGTGTCAACCGGCGGGCGCGGACGACAATGCTCGAGCATCGACCGCAAAGGGAAGCAACGGACATGGCCGGCAAGAGCGCAAAGACAATTCTCACGGTCGCGGTTACCGGCAATCTCACCACCGTGCAGCAGAATCCCAATTTGCCCTGCACGCCGGAGCAGATCGCCACCGCCGCGCTCGAGTCCGCCAAGATCGGCGCCGCCGTCGCGCATATTCACGTGCGCCACCCCGACGGACGACCGAGCATGGAGATCGCGCACTATCGCGAAACGGTCGACCGCATCCGCGACAAGAACAGCGAGCTCATCATCAATCTCACCACCGGTCCCGGCGGACGCTTCGTTCCCGATAAAGATAATCCGCGCAACGCCGGACCGGGCACCAACATTCTGCACCCGCTCAAGCGCGTCGAGCACATTGTCGAGCTCAGGCCCGATATTGCCACGCTCGATCTCAATACGATGTGGTCGGGTTCGGCCGCGGTGCTCAATACGCCCGACAACGTCACCATCATGGCGAACGAAATCTACAAGGCGGGTTCGCTGCCGGAGCTGGAAGTATTCGATTCAGGCGACATTCAACTCGCCAATGCTCTGCTGGCCTCCGGCGTCTTGAAAAGTCCGCCACTGTTCCAGATCGTGATGGGCGTGCGTTACGGTTTCATTTCTACGCCGCAGACTTTGATGTATGCGCAGTCGCTGCTGCCGAAGGATGCGATGTGGGCCGCATTCGCCATCGGACGCTGGGAATTTCCGATGCTGACCCAGGCCTGGTTCATGGGCGGGCATGTCCGCGTCGGAATGGAGGACAACGTCTATCTCAGCAAGGGCAAGCTGACACCCAGTAACGCCGCACTCTGCGAAAAAGCGGTCCGTCTTCTTGACGATCTCGGTGCCGAGCTGGCGACAGCAAAGGAAGCACGTGCCATTCTCGGGCTGCGCGGCTGATCGCGCAGACGGCACCATCCCATGCGCATCACCGACATTCGCGAAACCGCGATCCCGCTGAAGTCGAGCCTGCGCAACTCGAGCTTCGACTTCTCCGAGATGACCACGTCGGTGGTCGCCGTCATCACCGACGTGATGCAGGGCGGCAAGCCGGTCTGCGGCTTCGCCTTCAACTCGACCGGGCGCTATGCCTGCGGCGCGGCCATGCGCGCGCGCTTCATCCCGCGTATCCTCGCCGCCACCCCGGAGACGCTGCTTGACGCAAGCGGCAACAATCTCGACCCGGCCAAGGTGCTCGCCTGCATGATGCAGCGGGAAAAGGCGGGCGGCCATTCCGAGCGCTCCATCGCCATCGGCACCATCGAGGTGGCGGTGTGGGACGCGGTCGCCAAGATCGCCAACAAGCCGCTGCACGTACTGCTCGCCGAGCACTTCAACGGCGGCAAGGTGCCGGACAAGATGTTCTGCTATGTCGGTGGTGGCTGGTACTGGCCGGGTCAGACGATCGAGGACCTGCAGGACGAGATGCGCGGGCATCTCGATGCCGGCTACACCATGGTGAAAATGAAGGTCGGCGGCGCGCCGCTCGACGAGGACCTGCGCCGGCTGGAAGCGGTACTGCAAATCGTCGGCAACGGCGACCATCTCGCGGTCGACGCCAACTGCAAGTTCGACCGCGACGAAGCGCTGACCTATGCGAAGGCGCTGGCGCCGTTCGAACTGCGCTGGTTCGAGGAGCCCTGCGACCCGCTCGACTTTGCACTGTTCGCGGAACTCGCCGGCGTCTACGACCCGCCGCTCGCCACCGGCGAGAACCTCTATTCGACACAGGACGTGGAGAACCTGGTGCGCTTCGGCGGCTGGCGCGCCGGCCGCGATTACATCCAGATCGACCCGCCGCAGGCCTACGGCATCACCCAATACGGGCGCACCGTCGCCATGCTTGAGGGCCGCGGCTGGCCGCGTCGTTGCCTCTACCCGCACGGCGGCAACCAGATGTCGCTGGCGATCGCCGCCGGCTTCGGCCTTGGCGGCGCGGAATCCTATCCCGGTGTGTTCGGCGATTTCGGCGGCTTCGCCGACGACGCTGCGATCGAAGACGGCGCCATCACGCTCTCCGACCGTCCCGGCATCGGCTTCGAGGGCCAGAGCCGGCTTTATCGGATCATGAAAGGGCTGGCGGGCTTGTGATCCGCCGCATTGCGCCACTAAGCTTTGGCCGCGACGCCACGCCTGTATCGCATGCCGGGGGCCACCATGATCGATGAAATCGTTTCCATCGCCGCCCGCGACGGCACCAAGATCGCCGCGCGCATCTACCGGCCGGACGGCTCCGGCCCCTACCCCGCGCTGCTCGGCGCCTCGCCCTACCGCTTCGACAACAACCGGCTGCCGCCGAGCGCCCAGTTCCTCTGGCGCGAGACCGGCCCGATCGCCTGGTACGTCGAACAGGGCTACGCCTTTGTGAACATGGACGTGCGCGGCAGCGGTCGTTCCGGCGGCGAGTTCGAATTCCTCGGCAAGAACGAGCAGACCGATCTCTACGACGTCATCGAATGGATCGGCGCCCAGACCTGGTGCACCGGCAAGGTCGGCGGCGTCGGCCAGTCCTACTTCTGCATGCTGCAATGGTTCATGGGCGCGCTGGCCCCACCCGCGCTCGCCTGCCTCGCCGCCCATGACGGGCTCGCCGACGTCTACCGCGCCAGCACCCATCACGGCGGCATCCCCTGCGACTTCTTCCCCGGCTACTGGTGGTACCAGAACCGTATCATCAACCGCTTTCCCGCCGACGGCCCGAGTTGCGAGCAGAAGACCGATCTCGCCGCGCTCACCGCCGCGCACCCGACCTTCGACGATTTCTGGCGGGAACGCAGCGCCTGGGAAGTCCTCGACCGCATCAAGGTGCCGCTCTATTCGAGCGGCGTCTGGGGCAAGATCCAGTTGCACACGCGCGGCAATATCGACGGCTATTTACGCGCCAGCGGCCCGAAGAAATTGCGCATGTCGGGCGTGCCCAATGCCTGGGCGGCGGCGGCGGAGTTTTCCAGCGTCGACTTCCACCAGAAGGTGATGCTGCCGTTCTACGATCACTACCTGAAGGGCAAGTCGACCGACTACGCGGCGCGCCCGAACGTGCAGTACGACGTGCGCGGCGGCGGCACCCGCAGCGCGGAGAACTGGCCGCCGCCGGGCATCCAGTATACGCGCTGGTTCCTGAACGGTGTGCAGTCAGGCAGCGTCACCTCATTGAACGACGGCGGCCTGGCGCGGCAGGCGGCCAAAGGCGCGGCCGCGACCAGCTACGACTATCCCAACCCCGGCTGGGTGGCGGGCGTCGCCGGCTTCGGCCCCGGCGGACCGGCGGGCGGCTTCGATCCGGTGCGGCGCGTGCTCACCTTCACCAGCGCACCGCTGGAGAAGGACATGGAGATCACCGGACCGATCAAACTGGTGCTCTATGCGTCATCGAGCGCGCGCGACACCGACTTCTTCATCAAGCTGTCGGACCAGTTTCCGCAAACGCCGGAGGACCGCGCGAAAGGCCTGAATCCGTTCGCCGACCTGATCACCCGCGGCTGGCTGCGCGCCTCGCACCGCGCGCTCGATCCGGAGCGCTCGACCGAGATGGTGCCCTATCAGACCCACGCCAATCCGCAGCCGCTCAATCCGGGCGAGGTCACCAAATTCGAGATCAGCCTCGAGCCGATGGCCTATCTGCTCAAGGCCGGGCACCGCCTGCGGCTGGAGATCGTCAACGGCGATTCACCGATCAGCGAGCAGCTCTGGGGGCATTACTACCGGCCCGACAAGATCGGTCGCGACACCATCCACCACGACGCCGCGCATCCGTCGGAGCTGGTGCTGCCGGTGATGCCGACCTAGGTCATCTATCAAAACGGCTGGTAGGCCCTGAGCGCCGGTATCACCTTCTCGCCGAACAGGCGGATCGAGCGCATGAGGTCATCCGCCGGCAGGTCGCTGAAATTGAATTCGCCCATGCATACGTTGAACAGTCCGGCCTCGGCGCTCTTGCGGATCTTCTCCGCCACCGTCTCGGCCGAG
>Ga0210122_1000558_pt1 | contig 12952 bp, 4 predicted proteins | sample Muzzi_CordB_D2_FD_185530 | JGI IMG/M metagenome (GOLD analysis project Ga0210122, IMG submission 185530) | Wetland microbial communities from San Francisco Bay, California, USA, that impact long-term carbon sequestration - Muzzi_CordB_D2 (SPAdes) | ecosystem: Environmental > Aquatic > Marine >... | reverse complement strand
GTCGTGCAGGGGGTAAATCGAGGCGATCTCGGCCGGGTCCAGACGTATCAACCCGGCGTTCCCGGTCGCAGCCCCCTTGAGCGAGGCGACATGGCCGCCACTGAAGCTCACGCTGAACCGCTTCGCCGCCTCGCTGCCATCATCGAATTCGAATGCGCGGCGATAGATCTCATAGCGGTTGCCGCTGACAGCGTAACTTCCGGGCATACTTGCCGCGGCTGAGCGTTTGTAGCCCGCGGCCCTGAGTTCGATCTCCAGAGACTGCCGCGACAGCGGCATGCCACTGTAGAGCGTCAAGGGCCGTGCATAAACGCGGCTGGGCACGTCCCATTTGCGGCCCTCGAACTCCGTGCGTATCTGGCTGTCCAGCCAGATCACCCACGGCGTGCCGATACCAATACCCAGACCAAGCAGCAACAGGGTCAGCCGCAGCAGGCGCCGCCCCCAGACAGGGCGCCTGCCGGCAGTCTTTCGCCCCTTCGCGGATCGCCGTCCCGAGCCCGTTTTCCGGGACGCGGTCCTTTTGACCCCGCCCCGGCCGGTTGTGCCTTTGATTTTCCTTACCATCGCGTCTCGAACCGGGAAAAGCCGTCAATCATTATCCACAATGGCCGTGGTTGAGTCTTGCTATAATCCCGCCTGCCCCGATGATTGAAAAATGACTGCCCGAAAAACACAAAAACAATCCTCCATGTTACCGGTAATCTACGTTCACGCGAAAGGCCGTCACCAGGCAACCCCTGCCGACATCAGGCCATTGCGGCAACTGGGACTGGTGTTGTGCAGCCGTCTGGGCCTTGCCGGTCTCGAACAGACCACCCACGGCTACGACGATCCGGCCGCCCTGCTTCACGAACTGGCGCAACGATACCCCACGAGACCGGTGATATTCCTGCGCGCCGGACTCGATCCGAAACGCCGCGATATCGACCGCCTGTTGTGTTTGCTGCAGGCGGCCGACGGGCCACTGGCGCTCACGCTGCTGTCCAATGCGGAAACAAGCCTGAACCCTTTCGCCGGCCTTCAGGCCGGGGCAGAGGAGGCACGGTACGACCTGCCGGGTCTCATCCGTCTCCTGGCGCCCGGCCGGCTGCACGAGGTGAACGTCTGGGCGGACCATTTTGTGCTGCTTTCCGCCGGCGCCGTGGAACGCGTCGGGGCGGGCCGCGGCGGGCAATCCATGCTGCGGGACCTGCACAATGCAGGCGGGCGGTTGCTGCTGCCGGATGATATGTTTCTGCCCGACCCGGATGGCCGCGTGTTCACCGCGGAAAAGCTCGAGCCCCACGAATCGATCCGGCCGCCCGTATTCGCCGAGCTGAGCGCGCGTCTGCAGGACTGGATCGCGGCCGGCTTAACCGGCCCTCCCGCGCGCTATGGCCATCAGCGGGAACCCGGTACGGCTGCGACCCTGCACGTCACGCACAGTTGGGGCGGCGGGGTGGCGCTCTGGGTCAGTGCATTCATCGACAACGATGGTGATGGGTTGCATTATCAGCTGCGCTCCGAAGAATCCCGGTCGGGCCAGGGATACGGGCAAAGACTGTCTCTCTACGCCGGTAACGAACTGCAATGTCCAATCGCCAGTTGGTACCTGCAACCATCCGTTTCCTCCCTCGTGGACCGTCATGCAGACTACCCGGGAATCCTGGCCGAAATCTGCCGCCGATATGGCATAGGGCGGGTGCTGGTCTCCTCGCTGATCGGCCACAGCCTCGATGTGCTCCGCAGCGGGTTGCCGACCCTGCAGGTGCTGCATGACCATTTCCCCGTGTGGCCCTTGCTCAGCGTGCATCCAGGCGCCTACCTGCGCCCGGGCAAACCACCGGACCTGGCAAAAGCCCTGTCCGTGCACCGGCGGAAAATTGAGTTCCGGGACCAGGACGCGGCGTCCTGGCGCAGGCTTCGCAACGCCTACATGCGGGCCATGCGCAAGTACGCGGTCAAGGCCGCCGCGCCCGGCAAGGCCGCGCTGGCGTTGCAAAATGAGCTGGAACCCGGCTTCAGGAAGCTCTCCGCGACAGTGATCCCACACGGCTTTCCGGCGCTCGAGCAACCGCAGCCCGTGGTTCCCAGACCGCGTCAGGACGGGCGCTTGCGCATGGTCGTGCTGGGGCGCATCCAGACCGGCAAGGGTCAGGAGCTGTTGTTGGAGTCACTGCCGGAACTGACCAAACACGTACAGGTGTATTTGCTGGGCGCCGGCCAGACCGGCGAAGTTTTCTTCGGCATGTCCGGCGTCGACGTCATACTCAAGTACGAGCGCAGCGAACTGGGCAGGCTGCTACAAGGCATCGGGCCCGATTTTGCGGCCCTGCTGTCCGTCGTGCCCGAAACCTTCAGCTATACCCTTTCGGAGTTGCGGCAACTGCGCGTGCCTGCCGTCGCCACGCGCGTCGGCAGTTTTCCGGAGCGCATCGAGCACGGCGAGACCGGCTGGCTGATCGACCCCGAACCCGCGGCGCTGACCGACCAGGTCGCCGCCCTGTGCAAGACACCCGCCGAGCTCGAACGGGTCCGGGACAACCTGGACGCGGCGGCAGGTCCCTCTCCCGCGGACATGGTCGAGGCTTACAACCGGTTTTGCCCGCTTCAGGTGGCAGCGGAGCCGTACCTTCCCGGCACGGCCGCGAGCGATGCAAAGCAGGTCTCCGCCGCCGATTTCCGGCGCATCCTCGCCCAGAACGAACTGCGCGTCTCACGCCAGCACGGCCAACAGCTCGAACGGGAAGTGCGAGACCGGACGGCCTGGGCCCTACGGGCGGACCAGCAACTGAAACTGGAGCAGGAGCGCCGCGACACGTGGGTCGGTCAGCTCGACGCCGAAATACGCCGGCTGCAGAAAATGGTTACCGCGCGGCAGGCGCAGATCGAGAAACTGGAGAACGACCACAGGGACGCGCTGCACCGCCTGGCACAGTTGCAAGCCGAACACGTGCAACTCGGCGCCAGCCACCGGCAGCTCGAAGACGTGCACCGGCAGTTGCAGTCGGATCACCAGCGCCTCGCCGAGCTGCAAGCGCAGATCCTGGGCAGCACGTCGTGGCGAATCACACGTCCGATGCGGGCCGCACGGCGGGTCATGCGCAACTTCATGTTGGCGCGCGCCTGGAACCCGGCCCGCTGGCCGTGGCTGGTGTCGCAGATGGTGCGCAACTTGTCCACCCTCGGGTTCAGGGACACGCTGCAAAGGATGCAGTACGGCGCACTCGAAGTCAGGGCGCAAACCCACGCCGAAAGACACGCCGAACCGGTGGGCAGCCCGCAGGCGCCACCGTCTTTTGCGCGGCCGGAACACCCGGTCGCCAGCATCGTCATCCCGGTCTATAACCAATGGGCTTTCACCGCGGCGTGCCTGCGCAGCCTGGCCGAGACCGGCAGCAGGGTGTCCTTCGAGGTCATCGTGGTCGACGACCATTCCAGCGACGAAACCCCCGACCAGCTCGCACGGGTCGACGGGCTCGTCTATCTGCGTAACGAAAACAACCTCGGTTTCGTGGGCAGCTGCAACAACGGCGCCGCGCACGCGCGCGGCGAATACCTGGTGCTGCTGAATAACGACACTCAGGTCACCGCTGGCTGGCTGGAAGCGCTGATCGAGACCTTTGCGATCGAACCACGGACCGGCCTGGCCGGCGCCCGGCTGTTATACCCCGACGGCAAGCTGCAGGAGGCGGGCGGTATCGTCTTCAGCGACGGCTCCGGGTGGAATTACGGGCGCGGCGACGACGCGGACCGGCCGGATTTCAACTTCCTGCGCGAGGCGGACTACTGTTCCGGCGCCTGCATTGCCATCAGGACCGGGCTGTTTCATGAACTCGGCGCACTTGATGAGCGCTACGCACCGGCTTACTACGAGGACACCGATCTCGCCTTCCGCGTGCGTGCTGCGGGCTACAAGGTCATGCTGCAACCCTTGTCCGAGGTCATCCACCACGAAGGCGCAACCGCCGGCACGGACACCGCGACGGGCACCAAGAAATACCAACTCGTCAACCGGCAGAAATTCGTACAGCGCTGGCGGTCGGCACTCGAGGGCCAGCCGGCGAGAATCGACGACCCGGACGACACGGCGGCCGTCCGCGCCGCCGCCCGCCATTTCGAAAAGGGCCGCATCCTGTTTATCGATGCGACCACGCCGGAGCCCGACCAGGACTCGGGCAGCGTACGGCTGACCGCGTTGCTGCGCATTTGCCGTGAACTCGGTTTCGGCGTGACGTTCTTCGCGGATAACCGCGCCTACACTGGCCGTTACACCCAGGACCTGCAAAAAAGCGGAATCGAGGTGCTGTACCAGCCGTGGCTGGAGTCGTTGCACGACTTTTTCAAAAAGCGCGGCGGTGAGTACGACTATGTCTTCATCAGCAGGCATTACGTCGCCATCAATTACATTTCCTTGCTGAAGCGATACTGTCCGACCGCCAGATTCATTTTCGACACGGTCGACCTGCACTACCTGCGCGAACGTCGTCTCGCGGAACTCGAAGACAGCCAGCCCCTCAGGCGCACGGCGGAGCAGACGCGCCGTTCGGAGCTGTCGGTGATCAAGGCCGCGGATGCGACCCTCGTTGTCAGCACGGCCGAACAGGAGGTGCTGGCCGCCGAGGTGCCCGGCGAAATCGTGCACGTCCTGTCCAACATCCATGAGGTGCCTGGCTCCGTCAAGGGCTTTGCAGAGCGCCGCGACCTGTTCTTCGTCGGCGGCTATCAGCACCCGCCTAACGTCGATGCCGCCTGCTGGTTCGTCACCGAAATCTGGCCCCTGGTGCAGCGGCAGCTCCCGCGGGTCCGCTTTCACCTGGTGGGCAGCAAGGCACCGGAAAAGGTACGCTCCCTGAAGGCCGACGGTCTCGTGTTTCACGGCTTTGTCGAATCACTCGACCCTTTCCTCGGTGGATGCCGTTTGGCGGTCGCGCCGCTGCGCTACGGCGCCGGTATCAAGGGCAAGGTCAATATGAGCATGGCCCATGGACAGCCGGTGGTCGCCACGGCAGCCGCCGTGGAGGGGCTGTTTGCCGAACACGGGCGGGACATCCTGATCGCCGACGAACCCGGCGCCTTCGCCCGCGAAGTCATCAGGCTGTACCAGGACCAGGCACTGTGGGAGCGGCTTTCGAAGGCATCCATCCAGAATGTCGAGGAGCACTTTTCCGTGCAGGCGGCCCGCGCCAGCCTGCTGGCCCTGTTCGAAGCCCTCGAGGTGGACGCGGGTTGAATGGCGCCGTCCGAGCGCCGCAACAGCCATATTTCCAACCGGATTCGACAAACTGCGAAGAGCGCCGGGTGCGGCCGTTGCAATCCTGGCGTCAGGTTTTGCTGAGGCGGCGCGCCTCAAACACGTTCGGGATCGTATCCAGACGGCTGAGCAGGTCGCTGAGCTGCTGAAAGTCGCTGACGTTGACCTGCAGCTGGATCGTCACTTCCTCGCTGCGCGTATCCAGATGGCTGTGGATATCACTGACGGTCACGTCCGCGGCCGCCAGCATCGACGAGATGTCCTTGATCAACTCGCGCCGGTTGTAGGCACGGATCGCCAGGCTGACGGGGTAACCGGCGTCGACCTGTCTGCGCCAGCGCACCGCGATCAGACGCGGGTTGTCTTCCCTGACCCAGCGCAGGGCGTTGGGGCAGTCGTCGCGGTGAATCGTAACGCCGCGGCCACGCGTAATATAGCCGACCACGGCGTCACCCGGAACCGGCTGACAGCAGCGCGCCATGCTGGTCATCAGGTTGCCGACGCCTTCGATCACCACGTCATCGGCTTTTTTCGCCAATTGCCCGCGGCGCCGCTTGGGCGTGCGGGTAATCAGGTCGGCGACCGTCGGTTCCGTCTCCCGGGCCTTGTCGCGCTCGATTGCGTGAACGATCTGGCTGACCGTCAGGTCGCCGTTGCCGACCGCCGCATACAGGTCTTCCACCTTGTTGAAATTGAAGCGGGCCGGAACGCCTTCCAGGTCGGACACCAGCAGACCCAGGCGTTGCAGGTCGGCCTCCACGAGTTCCTTGCCCTGGGCCAGGTTTTCCTCGTGGTTCTCCTTCTTGAACCACTGCCGGACCTTTGACCTGGCCCTCGCTCCGCGGATGAAACCGAGCCGGGGATTGAGCCAGTCGCGGCTCGGCCGCGCGTGCTTGCCGGTCAGGATTTCGACCCGGTCACCGGTCTGCAAACGGTACGTCAACGGGACGATACGGCCGTTCACCTTCGCCCCCTGGCAGCGGTGGCCCACCTCGGTGTGCACGTGGTAGGCAAAATCCAGCACCGTGGCGCCGAGGCCCAGGTCCAGCACTTGCCCCTTGGGCGTGAGCACGTACACGCGGTCGCCGCTGGCCGCGGTGGTAAAACTCTCCAGCAGGCTTTCATCGTCGAGCTTGTCCTCGCCCGCATCCAGCAATTGCCGCATGATGGCGATCTTGGCATCGAAGGCCGGGTCCTTGGGACCGCCCTCCTTGTAGCGCCAGTGCGCGGCGACACCGAGTTCCGCATGTTCATTCATCTCGAATGTGCGGATCTGCACCTCCACCACCTTGCCTTCGGGCCCGATAACAGCGGTGTGCAGGGAGCGGTAAAGATTACCCTTCGGCATCGTGATGTAATCGTCGAATTCACCGGGAATCGGCTGCCACAACGTGTGCACCAGACCCAGAACGCTGTAGCAGGTGGGGATGTCATGCACCAGCACCCGCACGGCCCGGACGTCGAACAGTTCGTGGAAATCGAGACCCTTGCGCTGCATTTTCCTGAAAATGCTGTAGATGTGCTTGGGGCGGCCCACCACTTCGCCCTGGATCCCGGCGCCCTGCAAAGCTTCGCGCAGCTTCTTGATAAATGCCTGGATGAATTTTTCGCGATCCTTGCGCCGTTCCGCCACCAAGCGGGCGATGCGGCGATACTCCTGCGGCTCGGTGATGCGAAAGGCGAGATCTTCCATTTCCCACTTCAACTGCCAGACCCCGAGCCGGTTGGCCAGCGGCGCATGGATCAGCATCACTTCCCGCGCCAGCGGCCCGGCGCTTTTCGGGTCATCCTTCGCTCGCTGCAGCCTGACGAGCTGCCAGGCGAGTGCGATCAACACGACACGGATGTCCCTGACCAGCGCCAGCAACAGGCGCCGCAGGCCTTCCGCCGTGTGCGCCGTACTCACGGGCAGGTGTTCGGACTCCAGCTTGATGAGATACAGCAATTGCTCGAGTTGCTCGTTGACCCCAGGGGATAGCTGCGGACGGATGGTTGCGAGGTCCTGGCCGCACTCCGCCGCAACGAACAGCATGGCGCAGCTGACCGTGTGCGGGTCGGGTGAAAGCCCGCTCATGACTTCCAGCAACTGGTTCAGCAAATCGAGGTTGCCGGCACGGCCCACTTCGCCGGCGCACAGCTTATCCGCAAGTTCGACGCACTCTTGCGCGGAAGCACCCACCGAATCGCGGTACACCTCCAGGCGCTCGTCCAGCAATGTTCTGGCCTCGTTGGTCATGGTCCATTCCCAATGGCAGGCGCGGGGCCTGTCCTGTCTCAGCCGATGGTCTGCCAGGCCTTGCGCAAACGTTCCGCCGAAACTTTTCCGCAGGTGCCCAACTGCTGGGCGAACAGTGACACGCGAAACTCCTCGATCAGCCAGCGGAAACGGTCCACGGCTTCGTCATAATCCCGCCCCTCCTCCAGCAGAGAGAGGTACTGCTGCCAAAAAGCCTGCACCTGCCGCGACCTTTCCGCGTCGCGCCGGGGATCGAGCTCCAGGGCTTCCAGCCGCAACTGCATGGCCTCGAGGTAACGCGGATAATGTTCCAGCCTGGACGGGGACAGCTCCGCCAGGAATCCAGCATAAACCATGTCGTCCAGCTGGCTGCGCATATCATGGTAAACGGTGGGCCGGATCTCCTCAAATGCATCGTCGAGATGAAGCGACAGGGTGCTCCACGAGGTGAGCGTCCGTTCGAGGAACTCGGCCTGCCGGCGGAAAACCGGACCGAGTTCGACACGCACGGCGGACAGCAGGACTTCGAAGCCCGCCTTGCCGCGCACACCGCCGGGACGCTTGCCCGCCGTCAGCGCCAGGCTGCTATCAGCCAGTTCGCCGAGCAGCGACTCCGTCGAGCCCGATGCACTCCAGGCCAGCAGGTTGGACGCCCCCAGGCCGTGGTTCCGGCGCAGGTCCTTCAGCCTGTTCTCCAGCCGCAGTGACAACAGACGCAAGACGCCGAAGTGATGCGCTTCGTGCGCTTCCTGCCGGGTCGCGAACAATCGCAGGCCGACGGCCTCGTCCTGGTCGACCAGGCCTGGCCAGGCCTCGGTTTCCTGCCCGTCCCGCCCGCGGCTGAGAACGCTTTCGGGCAGTTCGCCAAATACCCAGTCGTGGGCGCCGTCAAGGCGGTGGGGCCCGCCCACGTCTTCCATGAACCGGCGTCTGGCCTGTTTCCCGAACTGCGTCTTGAGTTGCTCCAGGTCGCGGCTGACACCGAGCGGCTGCCCGTCGCCGTCGAGCACTTCCACGCGCAGCCGCAGGTGTGCCGGCAGGGCGGCTTCATCGAGGTCCGCGACCGTAATGTCGAGACCGGAGATGGCACCGAGCACCGCGGCCAGGGCGGGCAAAAATGGCTCGGGGTAGCGCTCCCGCAGTCTTTGCAGCGCCGCGTCGGCAAACTGTGGCACCGGTGTCAGCGACCTGCGCCGCGGCTTGGGCAAGGCCCGGATCAGCGCGGTGATCTTCTCGCGCTGCAGACCCGGCACCAGCCACTGCAGGCGGCCGGCTTCGAGGGTGTTGAGCTTTGCCAGCGGGACACTCAGGGTCACGCCGTCGGCGTCGTCGCCCGGCTTGAAGTGATAACGCAACGGAAATTTCTGCAACCCGGTTTCCATGAAGTCGGGGTACCTTTCGGGGGGCGCCTCGCCCGCCTCGTCACGCAACAGCACGTCGTGGCTGAGATACAGCTGCGCCCGCCCTTCCTCACCCAATTCGCCCAGCCAGCTTTCAAAACCCTTGCTGTCGCAGACGGCAGGGGGTATGCGCGCATCGAAAAAGTCGAACAACACCGATTCGTCCACCAGCACGTCATGTCGCCTGCGTTTGTGCTCGAGCGCCTCGATTTCGGCGCGGACCTGCCGGTTGTTGCGCATGAATCGCGCACCGGTGTCCAGTTCACCGCGAACCAGCGCGGCCCGGATAAACAGGCTGCGCGCCTCGCCCGGATCGATGGGGCCGTAGTCGACCCGCCGGCGTTCGACGACGATCAGCCCGAACAGGCTCACCTGCTCGAAGGCAATGACCCGGCCCCTGCTGCGGGACCAGTGCGGATCGAAGTAGTGGCGTTTGAGCAGATGGCTGCCCTGTGTCTCGATCCACGCGGGCTCGATCGCCGCGTTGATTCTCGACCAGGTCTTGCCGGTTTCGACGATTTCCGCCGCCATCAGCCACTGCGGTTTCTTGCCGAACAAACCGGACCCCGGAAATATGCGGAAACGCTTTGAGCGCGGGCCGGTGTAACTGCCGTCGTCCGGATTTCTGTTGCCGATGTTGCTCAGCAACCCGGCCAGCGCCGCCCTGTGAATCTCTTCGTGGCCGGCTGGCTTCCGGTTGACACGCAGGTGTTCCTCGCGCGCGAGTTCGCTCAACTGCCGCTGCAGATCGAACCATTCGTTGACCCTTTGCCAGTTCAGGTATTCCCGCCCGCATAACTTGCGGAACTGGCTGCCCGACCGCTCCCGCCGTTCACGGCTCAGGTACTCCCACATTTTCAGCAGGGCTGCAAAGTCGGATTTTTCGTCGTCGAAGCGGGCGTGCGCCTGGTCGGCCGCGTCACGGACCTCGAGCGGGCGTTCCCGGGGGTCCTGTATTGTCAGCGCCGAGGTCAGCACGAGCAATTCCCGCAGACACCCCAGCGTGGAGCCCTCGATCACCATGCGCGCCAGGCGCACGTCGACGGGCCAGCGGACCAGCCGCCGTCCCAACTCGGTCACCCGCCGGCCCTTGTCGACCGCACCCAGTTCGAACAGCAGGTGATAGGCGTCATTGACCATCCGCGGCGCCGGCCGGTCGAGGAACGGAAACCGTTCCACGCTGCCGAGCCCGGCCGCCATCATGCGCAGTATCACGCTCGCCAGGGACGTGCGCAGGATTTCCGGTTCGGTGAATTCCGGCCGCGCGTCGAAGTCGTCTTCGCCATAGAGGCGTACGCAAACGCCGGGCCCCAGGCGACCGCAGCGGCCCTTGCGCTGATTTGCAGCTGCCTGGGAAATCGCCTCGATCGGCAGACGCTGTACACGGCTGGCATGGGAGTAGCGGCTGACGCGGGCAAATCCGGAGTCGATCACGAAGCGTATCCTTGGCACCGTCAGCGACGTCTCCGCGACATTCGTGCTCAGGATGATGCGGCGTTCGGGACCCGGGTGGAAAACCTGGCGCTGCCGCGCCACCGGCAGCCTCGCGTACAAGGGCAGGATTTGGGTATGACGGAAGTTCTGCCGTCCAAGATAGTCCCTGGCCTCGTGGATTTCACGCTCGCCGCTCAGAAACACCAGCATGTCCCCCATGGGGTCGATGCGGTTCAGATGGCGTACGGCGCGTGCGATGCCCGCGTACAGGTACCGCTCCGAAGAGGCCCCGCCGTCGTGTTCCAGCGGCTGGTAAACGACCTCGACCGGGTAACCGCGCCCGGAAACCTCGATCACCGGTGCGTCGTCGAAGTGCCGGGAGAATTTTTCCGTATCGATCGTGGCCGATGTAATGATGACCCGGAGGTCCGGCCGGCTGCGTAGCAGTCGTTTCAGGTAGCCGATCAGAAAATCGATATTGAGACTGCGTTCATGCGCCTCGTCGACAATGATCGTGTCGTAGGCGTCAAGGTGCCTGTCACGGTGGGTTTCCGCCAGCAGGATACCGTCGGTCATGAATTTGACCATCGTGTTCTGGCCCAGTTTCTCGCGGAACCGCACCTGGTAGCCGACGAGTTCGCCGAGCGGGGTGTCCAGCTCTTCCGCCACCCGGTCGGCCATGGCCCGCGCGGCGATTCGGCGCGGCTGGGTGCAACCGATCATGCCGCGCACGCCGCGGCCCGCCTGCATGCACATTTTCGGTATCTGCGTGGTCTTGCCGGAACCGGTCTCGCCGGCGATCACCAGCACCTGGTGTTCGCCGATGGCCGCGACGATATCCTCCCGATGAGCGGTAATCGGCAGGTCCGGGGCATACTCCGGTTGCGGCAAGGCCTGCTTCCTGGCCGCGCACTTCTGCGCCGAACGCGTGCACCTTTGTACGATCCTGGCGAGCTGGGCCGAAACGTCCTGGCCGTTGTCCAGTTTTCGCCGCGCCGCCCTGATCCGGCTGCGGCACCAGGCAGCGTCGGTTTGCACGATACCGCCGAGCAGACCTTCTATCCGCTCGAGCGTCGATTTTGCGTCGGGGGCCGAATCCATGCGTGCGATTATCCCAGTGCGCTCAGTCAGCCGCCAGAGGGCGGGCGAAATGGTCCCGCCACTGGCGACAAGCACGCGCCGCGCGCCTATAATCTTCGCTTGTCCGGACAAAGACCATGACGATCAATTTCAGAAGCGATAACGAAACACCGGCCGCAGCGGCCATCATGGACGCACTGCTGGAAGCCAACCGCGGCCCCGCCTTTGCCTATGCGGAAGATGATTGGTCGGCCCGGCTCGACGCGGCGTTTTCCGAACTCTTCGGCTGCGAGGCGAGCGTGCTGCCGTTGTCCACCGGTACGGTCGCCAACGCCATCGCCCTGGCCAGCGTAACACCCCCATGGGGCAGCACGTACTGTCATCGCACGGCCCACATTTTCAACGACGAGTGCGGCGCGCCCGAATTTTTCGGCGACGGTATGCGCCTGGTGCCGGTGGACGGCGACGGCGGCAAGATTGCTCTCGGCGAACTCGAGGCATCGATTCGGGCCGCGGAAGGCCATGGCATCCACAGCTACGTCCCGACCGCGCTGAGCCTGACCCAGAGCACCGAGCGGGGCACGGTCTACTCGGCGGATGAAATCGGTGCCCTGTGCGCGTTTGCGCACGACCGCGGCATGCACACCCACATGGATGGCGCCAGGTTTGCCAACGCCGTGGCCAGCCTCGGCTGCCAGCCGCGTGATATCACCGCCGCGGCGGGCATTGACATGCTGTCATTCGGCGCCAGCAAGAACGGCTGCATGGCTGCGGAAGCGCTGGTCATCTTCAACCGGCCGCAATGGCGGGAAACGGCCGAGCGACTGCGCAAGCGCTCCGGCCACCTGTTGAGCAAGATGCGATATGTTTCCGCACAATTGCTCGCCTACATCGAAAACGACTGCTGGCTGGAGATGGCCGCCCACGCCAACCGCCAGGCCGCGCAGTTCGCGCAGGCCGTCGAAGCGCACCCCACGGCGCGCCTGGAGAACCCGGTCGAGGCCAACGAGGTCTTCGTCCGCTGGACGCCGCAAGCTTTCGAAAAGCTGGCTGCGAAGGGCATCGAGTTCCTGACCTGGCCGGGCGGCGACGACCTGGCACGGTTTGTGTTCGGGCATTCCACGCGCGCCTCCGAGACGGCGAAGCTGATCGACGTCATCGGCGGGCTGTAGACCGGCCGCGCCTCAGAGCCAGATCACGGTCGCCATTCTGCCGGTCACGCCGTCGCGGCGGTAGGAGAAGAACCGGTCAGCCTGGGTGAAGGTACAGTAATCGCCGCCCCAGACGCCGGTGACGCCCGCGGATTTCAGCGCCAGCCTGGCCAGCTCATACAGGTCCGCGTGCCAGCGACGGCCGCGGGCGACAAAGGCGGCCGCGTATTCGCCGTCACGTTCCGTGAAGGCCCTGTAGACATCGCCGCCCACTTCGAAGGCCCGCGGACCGATGGCCGGACCCAGCCATGCCATCAAGCTGTCCGGTTCACAGTCCATGGCCGCGACGGCCGCCTGCACGACACCTGCCGCCAACCCGCGCCAACCCGCGTGGACCGCAGCCACGGCGGTTCCC
>Ga0210122_1000556_pt1 | contig 12967 bp, 8 predicted proteins | sample Muzzi_CordB_D2_FD_185530 | JGI IMG/M metagenome (GOLD analysis project Ga0210122, IMG submission 185530) | Wetland microbial communities from San Francisco Bay, California, USA, that impact long-term carbon sequestration - Muzzi_CordB_D2 (SPAdes) | ecosystem: Environmental > Aquatic > Marine >... | reverse complement strand
GGGCACGCCTGCACGCATTCGCCGCAGGCGACGCAGGTGGAGGCGCCCATCGGGTCATCGAAGTCAAACACGATCTTCTCGGTATGGCCACGGCCGGCCATGCCGATAACGTCGTTGACCTGCACTTCGCGGCAGGCGCGGACGCAGAGATTGCACTGGATGCAGGCGTCGAGGTTGACCGCCATGGCCGGATGGCTGCGATCCGGCACCGGTTTACCGTTGGCCGGGAACCGGCTGGTGGCGATGTTCATGCGCTCGGCCCAGCCCCAGAACTTCGAGTGCGGGTCGTGGGCGTGGGTCTGGCGACCGGGCTGATCAGCAATCAAGAGCTCGAACACCATCTGCCGAGCGGTCGAAGCGCGCTCGGAAGAAACCTTCACCTTCATTCCGACGCTCGGCTTGCGGATGCAGCTTGCCGCCAGCACGCGCTCGCCCTCGATCTCCACCATGCAAGCGCGGCAATTGCCGTCGGCGCGGTAGCCGGGTTCCGGCGAATGGCACAGATGCGGGATGTCGATGCCGTTGCGATTGGCGACCTGCCAGATGGTCTCGCCCTCGAGAGCCTCGACCTCGCGGCCATCAAGCACGAAGGCGACGGACGAGGCGTGGTGATGAGCGTGGCCGTGGCGGCTGTGCTCGACGACCTTACCGTCATGTCCGTTACCGGCCGGCCTTTTCGTGTCGCTCATGGCGCCATCCTTTGCTTTTGCTCCGTCACCAAGTGCCTAGCGGTTTCGACAGTTCGTCGGGGAAATACTTGAGCACGCAGAGCAGCGGATTGGGCGCCGCCTGGCCGAGCCCGCAGATGGAAGCGTCGCGCATCAGCGTGGAGAGCTCGGTCAGCAGCGCGGCATCCCAGGGGCCGTTCTGCATCAGCTTGACCGCCTTCTCGGTGCCGGCGCGGCAGGGCGTGCACTGGCCACAGGATTCGTCCTCGAAGAATTTCATCAGGTTGAGCGCGGCTGCCTTCACGTCGTCCTGGTCGGAGAGGATGACGACGGCGTGCGAGCCGACGAAGCAGCCGTGCTTTTCCAGCATGCCGAAGTCGAGCGGGATGTCGGCCATCGAGGCGGGCAGGATGCCGCCGGAGGCGCCGCCGGGCAGATAGGCCTTGAAGGTGTGGCCGTCTGCCATGCCGCCGCAGAACTCGTCGATCAGCTCGCGCGCGGTGATGCCGGCCGGCGCCAATTTGACGCCGGGGTCCTTCACCCGACCCGACACCGAGAAGCTGCGGAATCCCTTGCGCTCGTGACGGCCCTGCGACGTGGCCCAGGCGGCGCCCTTCTCGACGATGTCGCGCACCCAGTACAGCGTCTCGACGTTCTGCTCCAGGGTCGGGCGACCGAACAGGCCAACCTGGGCGACATAAGGCGGGCGGTGGCGCGGCAGGCCGCGCTTGCCCTCGATCGATTCAATCATCGCCGACTCTTCGCCGCAGATATAGGCGCCGGCGCCGCGGCGCAGCTGCAGCCTGGTATGGTCAGATAGTCCCGCCTTCTCCACCCGGGCGAACTCATCGGCCAGCATCAGCCGCAATTCGGGATATTCGTCGCGGACGTAGAGATAGGTCTCTTTTGCCTCGACGACCCAGGCGGCGATCAGCATGCCCTCGATGAAGCGGTGCGGGTCGCGTTCGAGATAGAAGCGGTCCTTGAAGGTGCCCGGCTCGCCTTCGTCGGCGTTGACCGCAAACAACCGCGGCGCAGGTTCGGCGCGCACCAGCGACCACTTGCGCCCGGTGGGAAAGCCGGCGCCGCCCATGCCGCGCAGGCCGGCGTCGCTGACGATCGAAATGAGCTCGTCGCGGGTTCGCTTGCCGGACAGACAGTCCTTCAGCAGCGCGTAACCGCCATCTCTTTCATAAGCGGCAAAATCGGTGCCAGGCTCGCAGGCGTGGGCGTGCGGCCTGGCCTTGACCGCCGCCTCCACCGTGTCGGCGGTGGCCTGGAAGGTCTGCACATGGCCGACGGCGCAGACCGGCGCATGGTCGCAGGCGCCCATGCAGGGCGCGCGCACCACACGCACCTCGGTACCGAGGCGGCCGGGCAATTCGCCGAGCAGCTTCTCCGCGCCGGCCATGGCGCAGGACAGGGAATCGCAGACGCGCACGGTAACCGGTGGCGGCGGCGGACCGTCCTTCACCACGTCGAAATGCGCATAGAAAGTGGCAACCTCGTACACTTCCGCCTGCGCCATCTTCATCTCGGCGGCGAGCGCGGTGAGATGGGCGGAGGAGATATGACCATAGTGGTCCTGGATCAGATGCAGGTGCTCGATGAGCAGGTCGCGCCTGCGCGGGCGGTCGGTGAGCAGCGCGCGCACTTCCTCGAGCGCCTCCGGATCGACCTGACGGCCCTTGGGCGTGCGCGGTGGCCGGCGGCGGCCGGCGTCGCCCGGGGGCGGCGGACTCTGCATGTTCATGGCGTTCTCCCGCCGCCGATTTGAAGCCGTTCCAGCATGCAGACAACCCCGTGCCCGGTATGGGTTGATAGGGAATTTCTATCAATGATAAGGTCTTTGCTGCTTATTTTTTACGCAAAAAATGCGTCTGCTCTCCGCTTAACAGCTTGAAATCAGGAGGGATTTTTGATCGACCGGCTCGAATACATCCTGGCGCTGGCGCGGGAGAAGCATTTCGGCCACGCGGCGGAGGCCTGCGGGGTGACGCAGCCGACACTGTCGGCCGGCGTGAAGCAGCTGGAAGAGCAAATGGGCGTGCTGCTGGTCAATCGCGGCTCGCGCTTCCAGGGGTTCACGCCGGAGGGGCAACGCGTGCTGGAATGGGCGCGGCGCATCGTCGGCGACACCCGCCACATGCGCGAGGAGATCAACTCGCTGCGCCACGGCCTGACCGGGCGGCTGCGCATCGCCGCCATTCCCACCGCGCTGGCCATGGTGGCGGCGATCACCACGCCCTACCGCGAGAAGCATCCCAACGTTCAGTTCACCATCTACTCGCGCAACTCGCTGGAGATCCTCGAACTCCTGGAAAATCTCGAGATCGACGCCGGCATCACCTACGTGGAGAACGAGCCGGTCGGCCGGGTCAAGCCGGTGCCGCTCTATCGCGAGCACTACCGGCTGCTCACCTCCTCTGACGCGCCGCTCGGCAACCGCGAGACGGTAACCTGGGCGGAGGTGGCGCAGGTGCCGCTCTGCCTGCTCACCCCCGACATGCAGAACAGGCGCATCATCGACCGGCTCCTGAAAACCGCCGGCGGGGAATCAAGGCCGACGCTGGAGTCGGATTCGATGATCCTGCTGTTCTCGCACGTGCGCACCGGGCGCTGGGCGAGCGTAATGCCGGCCAAGATCGCGGAGACACTGGGGCTGACCGACACCATCCGCGCCATCCCGATCACCGATCCGGAAGCGGTGCAGACCATCGGCCTGGTGGTGCCGCCGCGCGAGCCGATGACGCCCATCGCCAGCGCGCTGGTGTCGGAGGCCAGGCGCATTGCGCCGCAGCTGTCGGGGTGAGGCCTCACTCTCCCCCTCCCCGCCGCCTGCGAGTCCTGCGCGATCCCCCGTATGCGCCTTGACGTTCAACGCCGCATTCCTTCGATAAATTCACGCCGGACCGAGCGTGGAGTGCGCGGCACTGTGCGCGGCACATCCGCCACAGCGGCGCGTCCCTCCGCCGGGTCGTGCGCTCATGGAATGGGTCTGGTGAGCGGTCGGTGTTTGACGCACCCTTTCCCGCCCGAAGCGGACATCAGCCGGCGCGGATGGAATGTCCGCCAAGGGCCAGATGCGGACATTGTTGCACGGTACAACTTTTGACAAGCGCAACACTCTCGTTCAACAACTGTACGGCATCGTCCGCCCGGTGCCTTGTCGATGCTGAGGTTTCGATGCGCGCAATGTTCGCCCGCGAGATCACCGGCGCAGGCTTGGCCATTACGGTCTTGCTGTTGCTGGCGGGCGCAGGCGCCCACGCATCGTCAAGGAAACCGGCGACAGCTTCATCGCCAAATCAGGAAACGCATCGTGCCCTGGCGCAGACTGTTCCGCACATGATCGCGTGGATCGTGGCCAGGACCGGATGGGATATCGAATCGGCGCCGCCCGTCCGCTTCGTCGCGTCCGCTCGCCTTGCCAAGATGTATTACGGCGACGAAGGCGGCTCGAACCGTCCTGATATCCACGCACTATATTCTATCGAAAGACACACGATATATCTGGCGGATACGTGGCGTGCCGACGTCCTCCGTGACCGAAGCGCCCTGCTGCACGAGCTCGTGCACCATCTCCAGATACTGAACAAGGCCGAGGTCGATTGCCCGGCCCAATACGATCTGCAGGCCTCTCATTTGCAAATGGAATGGCTACGCGGACAGGGCATTCAAGACCCTGCCAAGTTTTTCAACCTCAACGAGTTCGTCATCTACTTGATGTCACAGTGCCCCGATTATTATTGAGGCCGCCGCCTGACTGCCGGTTTTATGGATACCCGCGTCGGGCTCAGGTGACGGTGGCATGGGACATTGCCGGTTCGGCTGGCCGCTCGCCAGCGGTCCCGGCTGCAAGCGCCGTCCCGGTCCGGGGCGCGCCGGTCTTGCCGTCTTGCGTCCTCGCTTGCGCCCGCACCTTCTTGCGCTGCTCGCGGAATTTGATGATGTTCCGCGCTGTTTCCGGGCTCAGCTTCTTGTAGCGCTCCAGGGCCTGGTTGAGATCCTCGGGCGCTAAGCTGCGCCCGGCCGCCTGCATCAGCAACAGTTCCTTGGTGGTCATCCAGGAGCAGCCGGCAGCCCGGGCGAGAATCAGGGTCATGTCTTCGCGCCGGTCGAGCAAAGCCCGTTCGACCAGATCGACCGGGAACCGGCCGAGCCTCGACAGCGAAACCACCGCCTTTTCGAATTCCTGCGAGCGGGCGGGAGCGTGGACATTGGCTTCCGTCACCGGATGCGCCTTGTAGCGGCGGCGGGCATCGCGTTCGGCGACGCGGAATTCCGGCGACAGCGCGCGGGCTTCCCGCTGCATCACGCTGGCCACCTCGTCGACGGTGTCCCGGATCGCCGCCGCGGCCTGCGGATTGATCGCTTCGAGCCTGGCACGCACGGAGGCGGACGCATTTTCAAGCAGCTTGATGAAATACTGACGCGGAATATCGCCGCGCTGGCCGAGGGCCAGGGTCAGCCTGCGGTCGCGCTGCGCGCGGACCGTCAAACGGTCATAGCCGGCGAGCGAGAAACGCGCGCCCCGATTTCGCGCCACCTTGTGGACGACCCGCCGATCGCCACGTTCGACCAGGACATCGGTGACGGCTTCACTGAGCTTCAGCCGTTGGGCGATGGCAAAAAGATGGTCCTGGCTCTTGCTGCGGGCATTTTCGACCAGGTCGTCATCACTCAGCTGCTCCGAGCGCGTGAGCACGGGGCCGGCCACCGTGATCACGTTGTCGAAGGCGAGTGTGCGGATGAGCCTGGGCGGTGCGCAACGTATATCGGCCAGCCGATCCGCAAGTTTGGCCCGTGCCTCGACCTCGATATCGGCCGCGAGCTGTTGCATCACGTCGTCAAACAGCGTGATCTGTTCGTCGGAATAGGTGTGCGAGCCGGCGACAAACAGGTCCGTGACCCGCTGAAGAACGCGCAGGCGCTGCTTCACGTCGCCGGTGGCCACCGTATTGATCAACTCGTCGATAAGAGAGAGATCGTTTGAGGGCTGATCGATTTTCTCGAAGCGCGGGATAGCGGTCATGGCACCAACACGTGGATAAAGCGGGACAATAAATGCGGCGCAAGCTTTCCGGCCGTGGACTCGATGTCCGGAGGCATGCAAGTCGACCCTAGCAACAAGGCACAAAAAGTCATTCTACGGGCGCCGAGCAATAATACTAAAATTTTAACAAAGCGGGGGGACGCGCCGGCGCAATAACAAGTGCCACAAATGGCAAGGGGCCCGCCTCTCGGCGAGCCCCTCGGCGGTCGTGTTGACAGCGACGGCGGTCAGAACAGTCCGACGATGCGGCCCTGCCCGTCAACGTCAATGGAGTCGGCGGCGGGCACGCGCGGCAGGCCGGGCATGGTCATGATCTCTCCGCAGATCGCCACCACGAATTCGGCGCCGGCGGACAGCCGCACCTCGCGCACCGGAATGATGAAATCGTTGGGCGCGCCCTTGGCGTCGGCGCTGGTGGTGAAGCTGTACTGGGTCTTGGCGACGCAGACCGGCAGGTGGCCGAAGCCCATGCTCTCGAAATTGGCCAGCTGGTCGCGCACCGCCTTGGACGCCTCGATGTCCTTGGCGCGATAGACCTGCTGGGCGATGATGCGCACCTTCTCCAGCAGCGTCATTTCGTCGGGATAGAGCAGCTTCAGCTTGCTCTTGCCGCTGTCGACCACCTTGACCACGGCGCGGGCAACGTCGGCCGCGCCCTCGCCGCCCATGGCCCAGTGGTCGGCCATCAGGGCATCGACGCCGAGCTTGGCGCAGGACTCCTTGACCAGCGCAATCTCGGCTTCGGTGTCGGCGGAGAAGCGGTTGATGGAGACCACCGGCACCAGGCCGAACTTCTGCATGTTCTCGACGTGGCGCTGCAGGTTGGCCATGCCGGCGGCAAGCGCCTTGAGGTCCTCCTTCTTCAGGTCGTCCTTCTTGACGCCGCCGTGCATCTTGAGCGCGCGAATGGTGGCGACCAACACAACGGCATCGGGCTTGAGCCCGGTCTTGCGGCACTTGATGTCGAGGAACTTCTCGGCGCCGAGGTCAGCGCCGAAGCCGGCTTCGGTCACCACGTAGTCAGCGAGCTTGAGCGCGGTGGTGGTCGCGAGCACGGAGTTGCAGCCGTGCGCGATGTTGGCGAAGGGACCGCCGTGGATGAAGGCGGGCGTGCCCTCCAGCGTCTGCACCAGGTTGGGTGCCAGCGCGTCCTTGAGCAGCGCGGTCATCGGCCCCTGGCCCTTGAGGTCGCCGGCGCGCACCGGCTTACGGTCGCGGGTATAGCCGACGATGATGTTGGCGAGCCGGCGCTTGAGATCGTCGATGTCCTTGGCGAGGCAGAATACCGCCATCACCTCGGAGGCGACCGCGATGTCGAAACCATCCTCGCGCGGGAAGCCGTTGGCGACGCCGCCGAGGGAAGAGACGATGGAGCGCAATGAGCGGTCGTTCATGTCGACAGCGCGGCGCCAGGTGATACGTCGGCCGTCGATGCCGAGCGCATTGCCCCAGTAGATGTGGTTGTCGATCAGCGCGCACAACAGATTGTTGGCGGCGGCGATGGCGTGGAAGTCGCCGGTGAAGTGCAGATTGATGTCCTCCATCGGCACCACCTGGGCGTAGCCGCCGCCGGCGGCGCCGCCTTTGACGCCGAAGCAGGGCCCGAGCGAAGGCTCACGCAGGCAGCACATGGCCTTCTTGCCGATATGGTTGAGCGCATCGGTCAGGCCCACGGTGGTGGTGGTCTTGCCCTCGCCCGCCGGTGTCGGCGTGATAGCGGAAACCAGGATCAGCTTGCCGTCGGGCTTGTCCTTCAGCGTCTTGATGTAGTCCATCGATACCTTGGCCTTGAAGTGGCCGTAGGGATCGAGGCTCTCGGCTTCGATGCCGAGCTTTTCCTTGGCGAGCTCCATGATAGGCCGCTTCTTGGCCGCTTGGGCAATTTCGATGTCGGACTTCGGATTCTGGTGCTGCGAGGCGGGCATGGGGTCTATCCGTTTATGGAACTGTGTTGAAGCGGCGATCTGGGTTGGCCTCGTCATGCCCTGCCTTGTGCCGGGCATCTCGCTCAGGCGGGCAAAGTGCGTCGCCAGGCGGGATGGCCGGCACAGGCCCGGCCATGACGATGGTAAATCATGTCAGTCGTGTACCGGTGGCGAGCTTGGCGCCGGCCGCCCATTCACCGGCGTCGATCTTCTTGCCGTCGGCGGGCTGCACGCGGGTGACCTTGAAGCGGCCGTCGGCGCAGACCACGGTGAAGCCGTCGTTTTCCACCGCGACGATCTCGCCCATCTTGCCGGCGATGCCCTTGGGGTCCTTGGCCGGCAGCGGCTTGGCGTCAAAGATGCGCAGCCGCGCGCCGTCGAGGTTCGACCAGGCGCCGGGCGCCGGGTTGCAGCCGCGGATCAGCCGGTCGATCTGCTCCCAGGGCTTGCCCCAGTCGATATGCGCGTTGTCGGGACCGCAGCGGCCTTCGTAGGTCGCCTTCGACTCGTCCTGCTTGACGCGCGGTGCCTTGCCGGCCTTGACCAGATCGACCGCCTCCAGCATGGCGTCGACGCCCATGGGAAAAAGGCGGTCGAAATAGACCGAGCCGAGGGTGTCGGTATTCGAGATCGGCGTCTTCTTCTGGATCAGCACGTCGCCGGTATCGAGACCGTTATCGGGCCAGAAGATCGACAGGCCGGTTTCCGTCTCGCCCTTGATGATCGGCCAGTTGATGGCGGATGGGCCGCGATAGGCCGGCAGCAGCGAGGGGTGGTACTGGATCGAGCCGTGGGTGGGGATGTTGAGGAAGTCCTCCGGTATGAAGAGCGTGACGAAGGCCATGACCTGAAGATCGGGCTTGAGCGCCTTGAACTCCTCCCACACTTCCGGCTTGCGGTAGGAAGCGGGCTGGTAGACTGGCAATTTGGCGGCGATGGCCGCTTCCTTCAGCGGGTCGGCCTTGGCGCCTTCTTTCTCCGGCGCCACATAGACCGCGACCACCTCATCCCCGCGCTTGAGCAGCGCTTCCAGCACGGCCTTGCCAAAGGCCTGCTGGCCGTGGACCACGATACGCATTGTTCAACCCCTCCCAATTCTTTTCCTTACCTCTCCCCGCTGACGGGGAGAGGTCGACTTCCGAGCGTCGGCGAGGAAGTCGGGAGAGGAGATATCACCGTCACGATATGCAGTGAGGCCCCCTCACCCGCCTCGCGCCTGATCGCGCTCGGCACCCTATCCTCGCGCAGTGGGCGAGGTTACGCCGCCTTGCCTTCCTTGTTCGGCGCGCTGAGCGCGCCCGAACTCTTGATCTCGGCGATGTCCTTGGCCGAGAACTTCAGCACATCCTTGAGGATCTCGTCGGTGTGCTCGCCGAGCAGGGGCGAGCGGGTTACCTCGGAGATCGAGTCGGACAATTTGATCGGATTGCCGACGCTCAGATACTTGCCGCGCACCGGATGGTCGACCTCGACCACTGTGCCGGTGTCGCGCAGCGACTGTTCCTCGGCGATCTCCTTCATCGACAGGATCGGGCCGACCGGGATGTCGAGCGCGTTGCAGGTATTCATGACCTCGAACTTGTCCGTGGTCATGGTCCACTGTTCGATGCGGGCAAAAATTTGCTTGAGCTTGGGCAACCGCGCCTTCGGCGTGGCGTATTCCGGATCGGTCTTCCAGGTCGGCTCGCCGATGACGTCGCAGATCTTCTCCCACACCGGCGCCTGGGTGATGAAATAGATGTAGGCGTTGGGATCGGTCTCCCAGCCCTTGCATTTCAGGATCCAGCCGGGCTGACCGCCGCCCGAATCGTTGCCGGCGCGCGGCACGGCCTCGTCGAAGGGAATGCCTTCGCCATACTGGCTGTATTCGGTGAGCGGGCCGTGGGCGAGGCGCTGCTGGTCGCGCAGTTTCACCCGGCAGAGATTGAGCACGCCGTCCTGCATGGCGGCGAGCACCTTCTGGCCGCGGCCGGTGCGGGCGCGCTGGTAGAGTGCGGAGACGATGCCCAGCGCCAGATGCAGACCGGTGCCGCTGTCGCCGATCTGCGAACCGGTAACCAGCGGCGGGCCGTCACGGAAGCCGGTGGTGGAGGCCGAGCCGCCGGCGCACTGCGCCACGTTCTCGTAAACCTTGCAGTCCTCGTAAGGGCCGGGGCCGAAACCCTTGACCGAGGCGACAACCATGCGCGGGTTGGTCTTATGAATGTGCTCCCAGGTCAGGCCCATGCGATCGAGCGCACCGGGAGCAAAATTCTCCACCAGCACGTCGCAGGTCTTGATCAGCTGGTCGAGCACGCGCTTGCCTTGCGGGTGCTTGCTATCGATGGTGATCGAGCGTTTGTTGTGGTTGAGCATGGTGAAGTAAAGCGAGTCGGCGTTGGGCACGTCGCGCAATTGGCCGCGGGTGATGTCGCCGATGCCGGGACGCTCGACCTTGATCACGTCGGCGCCCAACCAGGCGAGCAGTTGAGTGCAGGTCGGGCCGGACTGGACGTGGGTGAAGTCGAGGATGCGCACGCCGGTGAGCGCCTTGCCGTCCTGACCGTAGGGCTTGGTGGACGGCCTGGGCAGGCCGTTCATCTTGGCCTTGCCGTTGGTCTTTTTGGCGCTTTTGGTCGTCTTGCCTGCGGAAAGCTTCACCACTTTGCGGGCGGATTTTTTGGCAGCGGCTTTCGCCCTGCCCTGCTTCGCCTTCTTGGGTTTCTTCTTGGCCATATCAAATTCCTCCAAACTTATTCAATCTGGATCCCGGATCTGCGGCGTGTCGCGTTGTGGCTCACACCGCGTCCGCGATGACGCTTCGCATCATTTTTTGCGAATCTTGCTTTGCGGGTTGAGGTTGCCGATGCGGCCGCTCTCGCTGCCGGCGGCCGGGTCGATGACCGCGTTGATGAGCGTCGGCTTGCCCGAATCCATCGCCTCGTTCACTGCGCGCTTGAGTTCATCCGGCGATGTCACGTTAACGCCCACGCCGCCGAAAGCCTCGATCATCTTGTCGTAGCGCGCGCCCTTGACGAACACGGTGATCGCGGGATCGGAACCGCCGCCCTGGTTGACATCGGTGCCGCGATAAATGCCGTCATTGTTGATGATGACGACGCAGACCGGGAGGTTGTAGCGGCAGATGGTTTCGATCTCCATGCCGGAGAAGCCGAAGGCGCTGTCACCCTCGATCGCCAGCACCGGCTTGCCGGTCTCAACCGCCGCGGCGATGGCGTAGCCCATGCCGATGCCCATGATGCCCCAGGTGCCGACGTCGATGCGCTTGCGCGGCTGATGCATGTCGACAATGCCGCGGGTGAGATCGAGCGCATTGGCGCCTTCATTGACCAGGATGGCGTCCGGCCGCTCCTTGACGATCGTGCGCAGAACGCCAAGCGCGCCGTGATAATCCATCGGCACGTTGTTGTTCTGCAGCTTTGGCGCCATCTTGGCGATATTGGATTCCTTCTTGTCCGTGACCGTCTTGATCCAGTCGGCCGGCGGAGCTGGCCACTTGGCGCCGAGCCCATCGAGCATCGCTGAGACGCAGGAGCCGATATCGCCGACGACGGGCGCCGCGATCTCGACGTTCGAATCCATTTCCTTCGGCTCGATGTCGATCTGGATGAACTTCTTCGGCGCGTCGCCCCAGGCCTTGCCCTTGCCGTGCGACAAGAGCCAGTTGAGCCGGGCGCCGATCAGCATGACAACGTCGGATTCTTTCAGCACGGTCGAGCGTGCCGCACCCGCGCATTGCGCATGGGTGTCGGGCAGCAGGCCCTTGGCCATGCTCATGGGCAGGAACGGAACGCCGGTCTTCTCGACGAAGGACCGGATCGCGTCGTCGGCCTGGGCGTAGGCCGCGCCCTTGCCGAGAATGATCAGCGGTTTCTTCGCGCTTTTGAGCACGTCGAGCGCGCGCTTGACCGCGTCCGGCGCCGGAAGCTGCGCCGGGGCCGGGTCAATGACCTTGACCAGCGACTTCTCGCCCTTGGCCGCGTCCATGACCTGGCCGAACAGCTTGGCCGGCAGGTCGAGATAGACGCCGCCCGGACGGCCCGACACTGCCGCGCGGATCGCACGCGCCACACCGATGCCGATGTCCTGCGCATGCAGCACGCGGAATGCCGCCTTGCAGAGCGGCTTGGCGATGGCGAGCTGGTCCATCTCCTCGTAGTCGCCCTGCTGCAGGTCGACGATCTCGCGCTCGGACGAGCCCGAGATCAGGATCATCGGGAAGCAGTTGGTGGTGGCGTGGGCGAGCGCCGTCAGGCCATTGAGGAAGCCGGGCGCCGACACGGTCAGGCAGATACCGGGCTTCTTGGTCAGGAAGCCGGCGATCGAGGCGGCATAGCCGGCACTCTGTTCATGACGGAAGGACAGGACTCGGATGCCGGCGGCCTGCGCCATGCGCCCGAAATCCGTGATCGGGATGCCGGGCACGCCGTAGATCGTGTCGACGCCGTTGAGCTTGAGCGCTTCGATGATCAGATGAAAGCCATCGGTCAGCTCTTGCTCTGCGTCGACTTCGCGTTCTTTCACCGCTGCGTCAGCCATGGGAAATCCTCCCTCGTAACTCCGTGATCGGACGGTCAGTCCAGATAATCGGCGTGTTGCGCCACGTGCTCGGCGAGGCCGAGGGCGTGGTCGCGGACAAGCTCGCCGGCGCGCTCGGTGTCGCGCGCCTCCAGCGCCTCAATGATGTTGATGTGGTCGCGGATCGACCTGGCGGCACGATCCTTCTCGCCGATGGTCTTGCGGCGGATCATGCGCATGTGGGTGAACAGGTTTTCCGCCAGGTCGATCAGCACGCGGTTGCGCGACAGCCGGATGATGGTCTGGTGGAATTCGATGTTGACGTCGGAATATTCGTCGAGATTGGCCTGCACCTGGCCGCGTTCGAACGTGGCGAACATGCGGCGCAGTCCCGCAATCTCCTCATCGGTGGCGGTCTCGGTGATCAGCCGCGCGGCCATGCTCTCGAGCGCGGCCCAGGCGGTGATCATCTCGATCACCTCGCGCCTGGTCTTGCGCACCACATAAATGCCGCGACGCGGCACCGAGCGTACGAAGCCCTCGCTTTCGAGTTGCGCCATGGCCTCGCGCACCGGGGTCCGGCTGATGCCGAAGTCCTGGGCCAGCTTGCGTTCATCGAGGCGAATGTCGTCGCGGCTGCGGTAAATATCCATGGCTACGATGGCGTTCTTCAGCGCCAGGTAGGCCTTCTGCTTGAAGCTCGGGCTGCTGTCGAAGGGCGCGAGCACCGGCTGGGCGGCCGCCGGCGCCAGCACGGCGGGGGCGGCGCGGCGGGAACGGACACTGGCGGAATGGGAGGT